>Ga0299915_10000696_pt1 | contig 25107 bp, 23 predicted proteins | sample RVTome_13_FD_200263 | JGI IMG/M metagenome (GOLD analysis project Ga0299915, IMG submission 200263) | Soil microbial communities from uranium-contaminated site in the Upper Colorado River Basin, Wyoming, United States - RVT92D227 (version 2) ... | reverse complement strand
AGCATGCCAACAATGGGAACCTGGAGTCTTCCCGCCAATTCAATTATATTCGCGATTTTCTTGGCGTGGCTTTCACCAGCAGATCCGGCCAGGATAGTAAAGTCCGTAGCATAAATACAGGTGTCCCGTCCGTTCACTTTTCCGTGACCGATGATGACTCCATCAGCAGGCGTGGACCGATCTTTCATCTCGAAATCTTTTATCTGGGAGCGAACGAACATCCCCAGTTCGGTAAAAGTGCCCGGATCAAAGAGGTAATCGACGCGCTCCCGGGCAGTCATCTTGCCCCGGTCATGCTGTTTCTTAATCTGTTGCGGCCCACCCATCTCATAGATTTTGGCCTTTCGCTCCTTCAACTCTTTCAGGAGTTCATTCATCATCTCTCCCATAGAAGCTCTCCTTTGGTACCCGTCAGGATGTGGAAAAACTCCCAAATCCTGCCACTCCTGGGGCAGCAGGAATTCATCATGCGTTGAAGACACTGGATTCCCTCTTTGGCGGGAATAATCCAGTCGTATCCATTAGGGCTTTTCCCCCTCCTACTGAAGATTAGTCTTCGATTTCGATATACATCCGGAGAAGATTTTGTCCGACCGCTTTTCCCGTTTGGTCCATCCCCAATGTCCTGGTGGCGCCCCCTCCAAGGGCATTCCGCAGAACAAACTCAAGAGAATTGAGATTGTCCATCTCATACCGCAACACTTCTCCTTTTACGATATCTTTGAAGTGTTCCTTTACTTTCTGCGCGGTTACCTTTTCCTTGATGACCTTGTAGGCAGCATCATCTTTGGCCATGAGGCCGATATCCGACACATCTCCTTTGTCACCTGAACGGGCGTAGGCGATTTCTCTTAATTGGATTCTTTTCATCTTTTCAGACCTCCAGCATGGTAAGTTTGGTTGGAACCAATTCACGGGGAATTAACGTCGGCCATAAGGATACCACCTGTCTGGGTGGGGGGGGACTGATTACCGCTGTAGTTCCCACGGGACCATGGGTCCACAAGTGAGTCACTTCCCGGCGGACCTTGCCCGCATCCGCTTCGGTATCCGTTTTCACCGCAACCCGGACCCGAACTTCATTGACTTCATCCGGGTGGGGAACATCCGATAGTGAGCCATGAATGGAGTTTACGCCAATGTAATCAAAACGGATCTCATTAATTTTCAGACCTAGATGTTTGAACCGGCCCCGGAGGAAGGATTCACAAAAGCGCGCTTTCTCGATGGCATCGGGCCAGCAGACGCTGATTTCACTTTCACCGATCCAACCATCCTCATACCCGATGCATAGTTTGAGGGTATCTGGGCGGCGCTTTCCGGTCATGCCGGTTACCTTAACTCTATCTTTTTCCACTTCTTTTAAGCGGATATTGGAAAAATCGGCGATGGCGTCAGCCATCAGATAGTTCTTGGGATCATGGATTTCGTAGACAAGATGTTCTTTGACCGTCCATTCGGTAACCATCCGACCGGCCCCTTCTGCCTTGGTAATAATACACTCTCCATTCTCATAAACCTCGGCAATGGGGAAAGCGACCCGCCAGGGCTCTTTGACCTGGAACCAAAAATTGGACATTCCTCCGCAACAACCGGCGGAACATTCAATGATGTGTCCAATGGTGACCGCCGCCCCCATCTTATCCCAGTCATTTAGAGCCCAGCCAAATTCATAAGCCATGGGAGCTACATACAAAGCATTATCGGTATTTCGACCCGTAATGACCAAGTTGGCCCCTTTTTGCAGGGCTTCAAGCATCGATTCTGAACCGATATAAGCATTGGCCGCGACGATTTTATCGGCAATTCGATCGATATCCTCCTCCCCAGTGTCGAGATTCTTGAGCTTGATTCCTTTTTTGCGAATCTCGGGTAGCCGGGGAAAGACGTCATCCCCCGTGACGACCCCGATCTTGAGGCTGTGGATCCCTAATTCCTTGGCAAGCTTGGCCACCTCCTGGGCTCCCTCCTCCGGATTTGCCCCTCCGGCATTGGTCAATACTTTGATCCCTTTCTTCGTGGAGGTTGGTAATATGGCCTTCATCCAGGGAATCAGGTCAGGGATATAACCTCTTTTGGGATTCTTGTTTTTCATCCGCTGGAGAATGGAAAGGGTCAATTCCGCCAGATGGTCGAACCCGATATATTGGATGTCGCCCTTTTCTACCAATTCTACGGCCGGATCGAGCATATCCCCCCACGATGCCGAACCGCAGCCCAAGCGAATTTTTTTCATTCCAATACCTCCTTTATTTCAATATTAGTGCCCCTAACACAAGTGCCTTTATATTAATCCTTACAGAATGCTTTCTCAAAGCTTTCGTCATATAATGCCCCCTGATTCATCCCTAAGAGTATCCTAATTTATTTCTTTCTCCCACGACCCTTCCATAAATTAAGCTTGCATAGCTTAGCTGCTTCATCTCCTTACCTAAATGCTCCGAAATTTCGGTAATTTTATGGAGTTTATTCCTCAACTGCCCAAATACGCCTTAATCACTTCCTCATTATTCTTAATGTCTTCTGGTCTGCCCTCGGCTATCTTAAATCCAAAATTTAGAACTACAACCCGCTGAGCAATCTCCATAACCAATCCCATACCGTGCTCGATTAGAACTATAGTCTTCTCTTGTTCTTCGTGCATATCCAGAATATATCGGGCTATATCCTCGGGAATTAAGGGGGCACACCCCGCCTTTGCTAAAAAAAGTCCCCAAAAAAAGACTTGACATTATTTAAACGAAGGGCTAAAAATCGAATAGCAAATTGAAATTTAATTGTCAAGACTTTTTTTTACCGTTGAAAAGAATTCAAGAGGATTAAATCACAATGGAAAATTTAGATAACAAAAACAATAACTTATCGAGCACTAAGAGCTTCCGCGAAATTCGCTATGAAGAAAAAAAAGATGCAATTATTAAAGCCGCCGCCAAAGCCTTCGGCAGAAAGGGGTTTGACTCCGCCACCATCGAGGAAATCGCGAATGAGATCAAAATGACCAAGGGAAGCCTATATTATTATTTTAAAACCAAGGAGGAGCTTCTCTACGAAGCTCACCTACTTTCTTTAAAAGCGGTAATTGACAATATCACCAAGATCAACGAGAGCCCTGACCCTCCGGATATTAAGTTTAGAAATGCGGTGATCAAACATATCGAAGTCCTAGCCCGGGACTATGAGGGGGCATTCCTTCTACAGCAAGAGTTTGCCCTTCCAGAACCATATAAAAAAGAAGTAATCGCCTTGAGAGATCTTTATGAGTCCCAGTTTAATAAGATCATTTATGAAGGTGTGAAAACAAAAATATTTTCCGTAAAGGATGCGAAAATATCCTCTTTTTGTATGCTCGGAGCTATAAATTGGTTTCTGCGCTGGTATTCTTCTCCGGGCCGATTGACAGCCCAAGAAATTGGAGAGGCCTTTGTCGACTTCTTTTCTAGCGGACTTTTAATTCGAAGAGAAAACGTACAAGGAGAACATCATGGACCTGAACGAGGCTTTAGAAGAAGAAAAAATAATCCGTGAAAACGCCCAAAAATTCGTTACCCAAGAACTCAAGCCCCTGGCGGATGAAATGGAGGAAGGCAAACCTTTTCCCAGGGGATTATTAAAAAGGACCGGAGAGGCCGGGTTTATTGCTCCTTTTATTTCTGAAAAATATGGGGGCGGCGGAGGGACTTATATCCATTATGCCATTATCCATGAAGAAATGGCCAAAGTGAGCCCTGGTTATGCTATGTCCGTAACCGGAACGGGTTTGCTTTTCGGCCACAACCTTTTTAAGGCCGGCCTCCCCGAGCAAAAGGATAAATATCTACCTTCCATCTGCTCAGGAGAAAAGATTGGATGCTGGGCTCTTACCGAACCGAATGTTGGGTCGGATGCCCTCTCCATCCAGGCCACCTACCGGAAAGAAGGAGACCGTTTTATCATCAACGGCTCCAAGACCTTTATTACCAACGCCCCGGTGGCCGATTACTTCCTCGTATTCACTAAACACCAAGACTACAAAGGGAAAAAGGGAATGAAGGGAGGGACTGCTTTCATCCTAGAGCGGGGTATGGAGGGCCTTTCCACGGGAGATCCGCTGAAAAAGCTGGGCATGAATGCTTCTCCTACGGGGGAAATCCTTTTAAATGATGTGGCCGTGGAGCGGGCTCAAATCATGGGGGAAGAAGGTCTGGCCTTTCAATATATGATGAATAATCTGGATATCGAACGGGCCTTGGGGGCTCCCACCAGCCTTGGAATCGCTCAGTCCTGTTTGGAGCGGTCCGTTGAATATGCCAAGCAGAGAGTTCAATTCGGCAAGCCCATCGCCGAGCATCAAATGATCCGTGAAAAGATTGCCGACATGGCTGCTTCCGTGGAACTCGCCCGCGTGTATACCTTTCATATCCTTCGCTTGGCTCAAAACGGACATCCCATCAACAAAGAAGCAGCGATCTGTAAATGGTTTGCGACCACCACTGCGACTCATGCCGCTCTCGAAGCTATCCAGATCTTCGGAGGGTATGGGTATATGAAGGAATATCCGGTAGAACGCTTCCTCCGGGATGCCAAGCTGATGGAGATTGGCGGTGGTACGAACGAAATCCTGAAATTGATCATATCCAGGGAAGTTTTGCGATAAAAATCTCCAGGAAAGGAGGGATGGGCGATGGAGAACTTCATACCCACGGTCGACGCTCTGGTCCGACGGAATGTCTATCGATATCCTAACAAAGTCGCTTCTGTCTCCGGGGAAGAGCGCCTAACCTACGGCCAGTTGAACGAGCGAATGAACGGGATGATCAACGGTCTTACCCATTTGGGGGTTCTGAAGGGCGATCGAGTCGCCATCTTCTCCCATAACCATGGCCGTTATTTCGAATTCCTATGCGGGGCAGCCAAGGGAGGTTTCGCCCTTTGCACCATCAATTCCATGCTGAAGGAAAAGGAACTGCTTTATATCCTCCAGGATTCCGGTTCCAAGGTTATGATTTATCACTCGCAATATTCAGATTTAGTCAACAAAGTGGCCCCCCAGTGTCCGGAGTTAAAGCACAGGATCTGCTTTGATCACCCTCCCACCGGAGTCATGGACTATGATCAGATGGTTGCTTCCTCTCCGAAGGACGAACCAAAGATTGAAGTTCATCCAGACGACACCCTCCTTCTGGTCTACACTAGCGGTACTACGGGAAAACCCAAAGGAGTCATGCTGAGCCAGTATAATATCTTCTTCAACGCCCTGGACTCCGTCACCGGGGTAGAGCTGGGACAGGATACCATTAACCTGAATGTTTTACCCCTCTTCCATGTCGCAGCGAGCGTCCACCAGACCTATGCAACTCTTTATATCGGCGGAACGAGCGTAACGGTCAGCCAGTTTGACCCCCCCGAGTTTCTGCAGACGATTGAACGCGAGAGAATTACTTATACTTTCGTGGTCCCCACCATGCTTTTCAGGATTCTTGAGCTCCCCGACCTCCAGAAATATGACCTGAGCAGTCTGAGAAGATTGGGGTACGGCGCCGCTCCGATGCCTTATGATCGGCTAAAAAAGGCGATCGAAGTCTTCGGGCAGGTGCTCTATCAAGGTTATGGGAGCACAGAAGCCACGGCTAACATCTGTGTACTCCGTTGTGAAGACCACCGACTCGACAAGACTGAAGCCGAGATGAGAAAGCTTAAGGCCTGTGGTCGCGAGCACAGCAACCACGACCTTCGCGTCGTCAACGAACGGGGGAAGCCCGTTGAACCTGGAGAAGTGGGAGAGATCATCTATCGAGGGCCGAGCGTAATGAAGGGTTACTGGAAAAACCCTGAAGCTACAGCCAAGGCCATCAGAGATGGTTGGCTTTACACGGGCGATATGGCCATGGTTGACGAAGAAAATTATATTTATCTTGTTGACCGTAAGAATGACATGATCATCAGCGGCGGAGAAAATATCTATCCCAAAGAGGTGGAAAACGTTCTTTTCTCCCATCCCGCGATTCTGGAGGCAGCGGTGGTGGGGGTTCTCCATCGTGATTGGGGCGAAGTCCCCAAAGCTTTTGTGGTCCTTCGTCCGGGGTTAAAAACCACAGAAAAGGAGATCATTGATTTCTGCAAGCAGCACTTGGCCGGTTATAAATGTCCCAAGTCGGTCAGGTTCATAGATGAAGTGCCCAAAACAGCGAGTGGTAAAATCACCCGGGCCGGGATTCGTGAGAAATATTTGCGATAATCTCCGGCGGGTCCTGGATGTAAGGCGCGGGCTTAACCTTTCAAGGTGGGAATACCATTTGGGGAGAAAGGGGTATGGCTATTGATAAGGTCTGCTCAAGCCGAGAGTCGGCGATCGCGGATATCTTTGACGGCGCCGCCATCATGATTGGGGGCTGGGGCGGCTGGGTCGCGCTTCCGGTGGGTCTCATCCAGGCTTTAAGGAAAAAAGGGACCAGGAATCTTCACCTGATTGACATCAACAGCGGCGGGCAGGTCCAGTTTCCGTCCGGACAGTGGGCTGACAGTGCTTGCCTGGCTGAGAATAAACAATTGAGGAAAGTAACCTGCTGCTGGACTAAACCCGCTGGGTTCCCGGTAGACCCGATCAGCCCGGCTGCGCGCCAGATCATGGAAGGTACGCTGGAGCTGGAGCTGGTGCCCCTGGGTACGTTGGTGGAGAAAATCCGGGCGGGGGGAGCCGGGATTGGCGGTTTCTACACCCAGGTTGGGGTAGGCACCATAGTGGAGAAGGGCAAAGAGAAAAAGATCATCAACGACAAAGAGTATATCCTGGAGATGCCCCTCACCGCCGATTTCGGCCTGATCAGGGCTTTCAAGGCCGATCGCATGGGAAACCTGGTCTATCACGGAACGGCCCGAAGCAATAACCACGTGGTGGCCTCAGCGTCGAAGGTGACGATTGCCGAGGTGGAAGAGATCGTGGAGATTGGTGAGCTAGATCCGGGGATGATTCATACCCCGGCCATTTACGTCCAGCGCATCGTTAAGATAGCCAAGGAGGAAGTGGTGTGGCGTCGCCAAAAGTCCGCCTGACGGAGCAGAATATGGCCCTGCGGGTGGCCAGAGAATTCGAGAACGGTTTCTTCGTCAACCTCGGCATTGGTCTGCCCACCTTGATTGCCGGCGCTACTCTTCCGGAAAAGACCGTTATCCTCCAGGCCGAGAACGGGGCCCTGGGTCAGGGGCCGGTCATTCCGGATGGTGGAGACCAGGATTTCGACCTGGTCAATGCCTCCAACAAGCCCATGTCCCTGGTTCCCGGGGCATCTTTATTCGATTTAGTCGAGGCTTTTGCCATGATAAGGGGGCGGCATCTTGATTGCTCGGTCCTGGGCGCCCTGCAGGTATCGGAAAAAGGGGATATGGCCAACTGGATGATACCCGGCCGGGATGCAGGCGGGATAGGCGGGGCAATGGACTTGGCGCTCGGTGCCAAACGGGTCATGGTCATGATGATGCATACCGATAAGGAAGGAAAACCGCGTATTCTCAAAAAATGTACCCTGCCCTTAACGGCCAAGGAATGCGTTAAGATGATCTTTACGGATATCGCGGTCATTGAGGTCACGCCGGAGGGACTTCTGCTCCTAGAGCATGCCCCCGGATGGACAGAGGAGGAAATTCAGGCCCTGACCGAACCAACCTTGAAGATAGCGTCGGAACTGAAAGAGATCGGAATTTAGTCTTATGGTCGAATCGCTCCATCGTCAAACGGGTAGTCTAACAGTAAGAATAGCACTTGTATATCCTTACCCCAGAAGAAAGGACAGATCACTTTCGATACGGACGAATACCCCGGGGGAACCTCGCTGGAAAAGCTGGCTGCCCTGCCCTCCGTATTCAAGAAAAGCGGGACGATCACGGCGGGAGTTTCATCGAGGAGGAACGACTGAGCAGCGGCCGTACTCATGATGACATCGGAAAAGGCGAAAGAGCTCGGTTACAAGCCTCTGGCGTGCTGGGTGACCTGCGCGGTTTCCGGAGTTGACCCAAAAATCATGGGAATCGGACCCGCCTATGCCATGCCCAAGGCCCTTAAAAGGGCCGGATAAAAAATGTCCGATATGGAGGTCATCGAAATCAACTAAGCCTTCGCCGCCCAGGTCTTGGCCTGCCTGAGGGAGCTGGAATCGCAGAGGCATCCGATTCCGATGGAAAGATTGAACCCCAATGGCGGACCCATCGCCTTCGGCCACCCCAACGGCATGAGCGGAACCCGCCTAGCCATATTTACCGTGAAGGAGCTCCACCGGCGCAAAGGAAGATACGGCATCGCCTCTCTCTGTATCGGGGGGAGGGCAAGGCCTGGCCACTATTTTTGAAAGGAGACCCTGAGGAGTTCAAAGGTGGTTTCACCGGCCACCATGCACCGAGGAAAGGAGGCGGTCGCATGATTAAGCAGATATTTTTAATCAAAAGGAAAGAGGGGATGGCCTTTGCTGATTTCAAGAAGTACTACTTGGAAGTTCACGCTCCTCTTTTTAAGAGTCTATTTCCCAAGGTCCAAAAGTACATGGTCAACCTGGCTATGCAGCGGGGCAAGGAAACACCCTATGATGCCGTTACCGAAATCTACTGGGAGAATTTTGAATCCATCGTGGAGGCCGTCAAGGCCGAGGCGTACAGGAACCTTATCAGACCGGACGAGGAAAAATTCATCGGTTCCATGCAAGCAGTCCTGACGGAGGAATATCCCCAAAAATAAATGATCGAGGCCCCATGTCCGTAACCCGGCGGGGGGCTTCTGATGGAGGAATCCTATGAGCTTAGCCACGGAAAAACTGAAAAAGGCGATCGTACGGAAGGATTTCAAGACCGTTAAGGAACCGGGGAAGCGCCATAACCTGAGGTGGGGTTCTCCGGAGGTGAAGATATGCTTGGAACGGGCTAGTCTCCTGACAGAATCTTACCGGCATACGGAAGGCGAGCCAGAGGTCATCCGCAGGGCCAAAGGGTTGACTCATGTTTTAGGGAGTATGACCATTTATATTGGCCAAGGGGAGCGGGTGGTGGGGAATTTTGCTTCCGATCCGAGCAAGCTATCCATCAACCCTGAACTTTGTGTCGAATACCTGGAGCAGGGCCTGAAAGGAGAATGGCAGGATTTGCTGGATAAGGAAGGGCATCAGAAATTTAAAGATATTTACGAATACTGGGAGAGCCGGTGCATTGATGCCCGCGTTAGAGCGGTTCTCCCCCCTTCCCTTCAGAAGTGGGTAAACTATAGAACTTGTGGCGGGGTGGTCAGCGCAGATGAGTTCAAGATGGATCGGGCCTGGCCGGCTCTCCATTATGAAAAACTGCTTCGCCTGGGGCTCAGGGGCATTATCCGGGAAGCCGAGGAGAGACTTCGTAACCTTCAGGTGGATGTTCCTGCCGAAGGTCTCCGGGTGGCAAGCTGGATGTCCCAAATTCATTTCCTCCAGGCGGCCATCATTTCTTGCGAGGCGGCAATTCAATTCGCACACCGGTTCGCCCGACTGGCCAGAAAGCTGGGGGCGGAGGAAGGGGATCGGCAAAGAAGGATCGAACTTGAAGAGATCGCCCAGAATTGCGAACGGGTGCCCGAGCATCCGGCTTCCAGCTTTCATCAGGCCATCCAATCATTCTGGATCATCTATCTCATCGGCTTCCTCCTCGAGTCCACTCGCCATGGTTTTGGAGCTAGGTTGGATAAGATTCTTTATCCTTATTATCGAAGTGACCGGGCCAGTGGAAAGTTGAATCGAGAGAAAGCCCAGGAATTAATAGAATATCTGCTGCTGAAAATTGAGGAATGCGGCCAGATCGCCCTGCCCTCGTTCCATGTCATCATGTCCGGGTCTACACTTCATCAGGAAATCACCATTGGCGGGGTGGATGAACAGGGGAAGGATGTCACCAACGAGGTTTCCTTCATCCTCCTTGACGCGGTCCAAGCCCTGCGGACCTGCCAGACAAGTCTCGCCTTGCGTTATCATTCGCAAAGCGATCCGGAGTTATTGGTTAAGGCGGTAGACGTGATCGGGAGCGGTCTGAGTTACCCCGAAATTGTGAATGACCAGCAGTACATCGGGTATCTGGTGGGGCACGGTGTCCCCCTGGAGGTCGCCCGGGATTATTGCATCGGGGCTTGCGTGGCCCCTGCCCTGCCGGGAAAAAACACCACGAACCGCATATCGAATTTGTGCGTTATCGCTCTCCCTCGTTGTCTGGAATTGGCTTTAAATCAGGGTAAAGATCTCCGGACTGGGGAACAAATCGGGGCCCCCACCCCGGATCCCCTGACTTTTTCCTCCTGGAAGCAAGTTCTGGAAGCCTACCTGACGCAGGTCAATTTCGCGGTGGATAAAGTCGTCAAGATCAACAATGTGGCTTTCGAGACCTACCGGCAATACGGCCAGCTCCCTTTCGCCTCCAGCCTGCTTGACGGGTGTATCGAAAGAGGAATGGACTGCACCGCCTGGTGCGAGTATCCCTATCACCATATCCTCGCGGCGGGTCCGGTCAATGTGACGGACTCTCTGGCGGCCATGAAGAAGTTCGTGTTTGAGGACCGACTGATCTCCATGGGCGAGCTTTTGGAAATTCTCAAAAAGAATTTTGAGGGACACGAGGAATGGAGACAGATTCTTTTGAATAAAGCACCCAAATTCGGGAATGACGATGACTCTGTTGACTTCATCATGCAAGAGGTGCTCAACCGAACGCAAGAAGAGGTGGAAAAATTCAAAGACCTCTGGGGTCACCCGATAACGCTGGATGCCAGCTTGGCGGCAGCTTACTACGGCGCAGGCCGGGCCACGGGCGCTTTACCGGATGGCAAGAGAGAAGGGCGGATCGACAGCTATGCCGACGGCACCATTTCCCCGGCCCCCGGGCGGGATCGGAAGGGGCCGACGGCGGCCGTTCGTTCCATGAGCAAAGCCGCTCCCACCTGGACCATGATCGCCAATCAAAAGTTCCTTCCTCAGCTCCTGGAAGGGAGTAACCGGGAGAAGTTCCTGGCCTACTTGAAAACCTGGGCCGATCTGGGAAACTGGCATATCCAATTCAATATCGTGGATAACCAGACCCTACGGAAGGCTCAGAAGGAACCGGAGCAATACCGGAACCTCATCGTCCGGGTGGCGGGGTATAGCGCGTACTTTGTCGATTTGCCTTTGGACCTTCAGAATGAAGTCATAGCCCGAACAAGCCAATGCCTCGGTTAGACAAGAAACCCGGTGAAGATCTCCAAGGGTTGATCTTCAACATTCAAAGGTTTTCTCTCCATGATGGGCCGGGAATACGGACCACCGTCTTTCTCAAGGGGTGCCCCTTGCGGTGTACCTGGTGTGCCAATCCGGAATCCCAGAAGGCTTGTGTGGAAATCATGAACGACGACAAGAAATGTATCCGATGCGGCCGCTGTATCCAGGAGTGTCCTTCGGGAGCCATCGGGATGGTCGCGGGCGAAAAGAAGTTGGATCGGCGAAAATGCGATTCCTGTTTAAGATGCACGGAGGTTTGCCCCTCCAACAGCCTGGAGGCCGTGGGGAAATTCGTTTCTTCGTCGGAAGCCTTCCGCGAAATTGAAAAGGACCGGCCTTTCTATTCGAATTCGGGGGGAGGGGTTACCTTTTCAGGGGGGGAGCCCCTGGCGCAATGGGAGTTTCTCGACCAAGTCCTTAGGAAGTGCAAAGAAGGCCAATTGCATGTTGCTTTGGATACGAGCGGGTATGTTTCCTGGGAGATCTTGGAACGAGTCCAGGAAAATCTTGATCTGGTCCTTTACGATCTGAAACACCCGGATTCCGGTAGGCACCGGGAGAAGACCGGCGTCGGGAATGAGTTGATTCTGGAGAATGCTTCCAAAATAGCGGCCAAGAAGACCACCTGGTTTCGCATCCCCTTGATCCCGAATTTCAATGATTCTCCGGCCTGCATGGAAAAGACCATTGAACTGGCGCTAAGGTTTGGGATCGGGAAAATATCCCTGCTTCCCTACCATACGTGGGGAATTTCCAAATATGAAAGGCTGGGGCGGAAATATTCTTTCCATCCCCAGGAGAAGATCGCGGAAGATAAGGTCCAGCAATTCAGCTATCGAATCCGGAAGGAAGGTTTGGAAGTGACCGTCGGTGCCTAACCCGCAGGTTTGGGAACCCCCATTCTTTTCGGGAAACAAAATGGGGTTCCAGGCCCGGGGTTCTCCGACGAGAGCCAAGTCCATTCCCTCGGGCGCATTGTTCTGCAAGGGTTGAGCACAGATTTGTTGGATCATCCGCAGATCAGATGTGCCTATAACGGGAGGATTTAGAGGAGGCCCAAAGTGGATTTTGGATTCACCGAGGATCAAGAGCAGCTCCGTCGAACCCTGAGAAAGTTCATCGAAAAGGAATGCCCCAAAGAATATCAGAGGGAATTGGATGAGAAAGAGGAGTTTCCTCATGACCTCTGGGATAAGCTGGCGAAGTTGGGATTCCTTGGCCTAATCATCGAGGAGAAGTATGGCGGCTCGGGGGGGAATGTCGTGGACATGGCCGTCGCCGTGGAAGAATTGGGCCGGGGGATGTTCGTCCTGGGTGACACCTACATGCAGTTTAATTGCTTCGGGCCGACCACCCTGCGTTTTTTCGGGAGTGAAAAGCAGAGAGAGGAGTACCTGCCCAAATTGGCACGCGGTGAGGTCAAGATCTGCCTGGGAGTCACGGAGAGCCACAGCGGGACAGATGCGCTGGCTTTGAAAACCAAGGCGGAGGAAAAGGAAGCGCACTATCTCATCAACGGCTCCAAGATGTTTACCACTGGGGCGCATGTGAGTGACTATATTATGTTGATGACCCGGACCACTCAAGAGGTCAGGAAGAAATCCTATGGAATATCCATCTTCCTGGTGGACCTGAGATCCAAAGGAGTCACGATCCGACGGTTAAGGAAGGTGGGACTGAAGGCTTTGGGAACCTGTGAACTTTTTTTTGACGATGTGGCGGTTCCCAAAGAAAATTTGGTAGGAGAGAGGGATCGAGGCTGGTACCAACTTTTGGACACCCTGAATAATGAACGGATCGTGATTGCCGCCCTTTGTGTGGGCGGGGCGCAGGCGGCGCTGGATGATGCAGTCCAGTATGCCAAAGAGCGCGTCGTCTTTGAGAAGCCGATCGGACAGTATCAGGCCATCCAGCACTATATCGCCGACATGTTTACCAAGATCGAGATGGCTCGTTTGATGACCTATAAGGCGGCCTGGCTGCAAGCGGGGGGCTTGCCGTGTCTCATCGAAGCGAATATGGCCAAACTCTCAGCCTCCGAAGCCTTTCTTTATGCTACCGCCAAGGGAATGCAGATCATGGCCGGGTACGGATACATGATGGAATACGACATGCAGCGTTATTGGAGGGACTCTAAGATTTTCGAGTTTGCCCCGGTCAGCAATGAGATGGTCCGGAACTTCCTGGCTGAAAGGCTGGGCTTGCCCAGGTCTTACTAGAAATTAAGGGGTGGGATGCGCATCCCCAAGATGAGGTCAAAAGAGTGGCCTTTTTAGGCTTCGGTGAATCTGAGTACAAGTGAGTACAAGGCCGGACAATGAATGAATGTTGGCGGAGGTTTTCTGATGGGCCAATAGAGCAAATGCCTGAAAGCTGCACTGAAGAGGGGAACGGCTGGTTAAACGCTGGATAAACACCTTTTAATTGTAGTAAAATAAATAGTTGTTGTTTGGTGTAGGGGCGGGTTTCAAACCCACCCCTCCACTCTCCTGCCAAAGGTAAAGGCTCGGTTGCTGGTTCTATTAGAGATTTCTTGATCAGGAATTAACGACTCGGAATACCAGCGGATTATTCTGCCCCCGGAGTTTTCGCGGGATTCTTTTTGGGTGAGGACTGGCTTATGAAGCGTGTCGCCGTGATCGGGGTCGGTTGCCTCAAGATTGATAGCTACGCAGAGCGGCCCGAGCATGAACTGCTCACCGAAACCCTGAAGATGGCCATCGATGATTGCGGGGTGACGAAAAAAGACATCGATGGCATGCTGATCATCGACCGGGTCTACAACGAACAGCAGATGTTCGAGAACTGGTACCCCGCCGCTTATTTGCAGATGGAGACCCGGATCTGCGGAAAACTCCTCTGCGGTGGAGCTTCACCGGGGTTTGCCCTGAGTCATGCCCGCTATGCCCTGGCCTGTGGCGATGCCAGCGTCATGGTGGTAGCTTCCGTGAACCATGAGACCCAAGTCTCCACCGCCGACCACATGATGTTCGCCGGGCGGACCTTCGACCGGGATTATGATTTGATCCACGGCGTAACCATTACCGGGGTCAACGGCGCAATGTTGACCCAGCGCTACCTGTGGGAGCATAAAGTCCCCCATGAGCATATCGCCATGGTCGCAGTCCGCAACCGGGAGAACGCCTCCCTCAACCCCATCGCCAGATATCGGCAACCCCTGATTACGGTAGAAGAGGTTCTCTCCTCCCGGGTCATCGCCCATCCCATCCACCTCCTGGAGTGCGCCTCGCGGGATGACGGGGCCGCCGTGGTCATCCTGGCCGGCGAAGACCGGGCCCGGGAATTCCGCAAACCTCCCATCTGGATCAAGGGGTATGGGGAGTATCACGACGCGGCGAGCTACATCAGCGACGACCTCACCCGCCTGCCAGCGTTCGGGCGAGCGGTTCGAATAGCTTGCGAGCGGGGCGGGGTAAAGCCTCAGGATGTTCAGTTCGCCGAAGTATATGCTCCCTTTGCCGTCATGGAAGTGATTGCCCTGGATGAGATGGGTTTTGCCCCGCGAGGGCAGGGCGCCCGTCTGGTAGCCGAGGGATTCACCCACCGGCGTGGAAAATTCCCCCTGAATGTCAGCGGGGGCTTGACCTCCCGCGGGCACCCCACCTACGCCACGGAACTTTACAACTTCATCGGCGCCGTGCAGCAGTTGCGGGGAGAAGCAGGAGCCCTGCAGCTTCCCGGAGTAACCATCGGAATGGCCACCGGGGCCCATTCCGGGGCCAATGGCCACACCGTTCATATCCTGGAGAGGGAGGGCTGAAGATGTCCGAGGAGGTCAGGGCCTATCTTCCCCGCATCACCCAATTCAACCGTCCCTTCTGGGAGGGGTTGAAAGAGAAAGTATTCCGGACGACGCGCTGCCAGGATTGCCAGGCCGTCAGTTTTCCTCCCCGATCCCTTTGTCCGGAATGCTTTTCCGATCGGTATGAATGGACTAGGCTCAGCGGAGAAGCAACTCTTTACAGCTTTACCAAACATGAGATCGTGCCGCGGGCTTACATCAAAGAAGCCCCCTATATCACCGCCATGGTGGACCTGAGCGAGGGTCCGCGCCTTCTTTGCCGGATAAAGAATGCAGCCTATGAGGATTTGATTCCCGGAATGTCTCTAGAGATAGGGTTTGGCAAATTAACTGAGGAGATCGCTACTTTCTATTTTGAACCGACCCCCCCCACCCCAACCCTCCCCCTCGAGGGGGGAGAGCAGGGGAGGGGGTGATGGCCGAAGGCCTTCCAAAATTCCGTAGGGGCAATTCATGAGTTGCCCCGGGGGTGCGAAAAGAGTCGGGAGACCCATGAACCTCTGGGAGCTCTTATCCCAACGGGCGCAAGAGTACGGTAGGAAAACCTTCCTCCTTTACCGCCAGGAAGAGATTTCTTACGAGAGGTTGCTCGCTGAGGTGCGCAGGATCGCTGATGGACTTTTTCAGCTGGGAATCTCCAGGGGAGAAAAAGTCTGCGTCTGGATGGAGAACCGGCCAGAGTTCATCCATCTCTTTTTTGCTGTCACCTCCTTGGATGCCGTCCTCGTTCCCCTAAACCCCCGCTATACACTCCGAGAGGTGGAATATATTCTCCAGCATAGTGAAGCCCGCTCCCTGATTCTCTCTGACAGGTTTGCTCAAATGGCCAGAGAGGTGGAGCCCCGCTGTCCTTTCCTCGAGCGGGTGATTGTCCTGGGGAAGGAAACTCAGGGGGATTCTATATCCTACGATTTACTCCGGGAGAAAGGAGATCCCCGGTTTTGGCCGCCCTCCGTTCCGGATGAAGCGGAAGCCGGTATTATTTACACCTCGGGAACTACGGGAAAGCCCAAGGGCGTCGTCATCACCCATCATAACTACATGGTGAATGCCAGGATGGGAAGTCAGGGCAAAAAGATGGATGAACAAACCCGAGTGCTCACCTGCCTTCCCTTGGTTCACGTCAACGCCCAGGTTTCTTCGCTCCTGAGCGCCCTCTATGCCGGCGGAAGCCTGGTGCTCCTGGAGGCCTTCCATCCCAAGGAATTTATCCCCGCGCTGGCCCGCTACCGGGCCACCACTTTTGCCGGCGTGCCCACCATGTATGCCATTCTGCTCAACACCCCGAACCTCGAGCAATACGACCTAAGCCCTCTGACCTATTGCATCTCCGGCGGAGCGCCCATGTCTCCGGACTTGCTCGATCGTTTTGAGAAGGCCTTTCATTGCCGCATCCTGGAGGCCTACGGGTTAACCGAAGCCACGGCCCTGGTCTCCACCAACCCGCCTGAGGGCAGACGAAAGATTGGTTCCTTAGGCATCCCCTATGAGGGCGTAGAGATGAGGATCTTCAACGAGCAAGAGGAGGAGACGCCTAAAGGGCAGGTGGGTGAAATCGTCGTCCGGGGAGAGAACATCATGAAGGGATACTTCAAGGACCCGGAGGCTACTGCCGAGGTCCTGCGGGGAGGCTGGCTCCATACGGGCGATATGGGATACAAGGATGAAGACGGGTTCTTTTTCCTGGCGGGGAGGAAGAAAGAGATGATCATCCGGGGTGGGGTGAACATCTATCCCAAGGAGATCGAGGACGTGCTCATGACCCATCCCCAAATTTTGGAAGCGGCGGTCATTGGCCTGCCCGACTCCATCTGGGGGGAGCGGGTTCATGCCTGTATCGTCCCCAAAGAAGAATCCCTTCCATCCGAGGAGGTCATCGTCTTTTGCCGGGAGAGGCTGGCCGATTTTAAGACGCCCGCCAGCATAAGCTTCCACCACGATTTTCCCCGGACGGGCGCCAACAAGATCCAGAAAACACGGCTCAAAGAGATGATCACCGAGGGGACATCTGATTTAATTTAGGACGCAGATGAGCGCAGATGGACGCAGATTTTCAGGGTCTAAATATTCTCTTAAAAAACTTTAGGCACTTTGGCTCACTTTAGGCATTTTAGGTACTCAAAAGTTTTTTCTGCGTTTATCTGCGAAGATCTGCGTCCTAATAAATTTGAAAATTTTTCGGCGGAGGATAGATCCGATGGACTTTGCTTTCACCAAAGAGCAGGAGATGCTGCGGGAGCAGGTGTGCAAATTCGTCGCCAGGGAATGCCCGAAGGAATTCATTCGCCGCAGTGATGAAGAGCAGCTCTTCCCCATGGAGCTCTTCCGCAAGATGGGGCAGCTGGGATGGATGGGAATCCCTTACCCGGAGGAGTACGGAGGTTCCGGCGGCAGCCCCGTCGATCTCGTTCTCCTGCTGGAAGAGCTGGCCATGGGGATGCGGGCTTTGGCCTCCGCCTACTATACCACCGTGATTCTGGGAGGGGAGGCCATCTTCGTGGCCGGGAGTGAGACGCAGAAGAAAGAATTCATTTCCCGCGTCTGCCAGGGCGAGATCCTCCTCTCTCTGGCCTTGACCGAACCGAATGCCGGATCAGACCTGGGTTCCCTCACGACTTCCGCAGTGGAAGATGGGGACCATTACACGATCAATGGGCAGAAGGTCTTCATCACGGGAAGCGACGTGGCCGACTACATGGTGCTGGCCGCGCGAACCGACCGCCAGGCGGCAAAGCATAAGGGGATCACCCTCTTTCTGGTGGACACTCATTCTGAGGGAATCACCATGCGCCGGATGCAGAAGCTTGGCATCCGGGCCATCTCAGCCAACGAGATCTTCCTGGAGAATGTCCGGGTCCCCAGGGCGAATATGCTGGGGGGTCTCAATGAGGGGTGGAAGAACATCATGAAGACCCTGGAGATGGAGCGCCTTTCCATGGCCGCCTGCTCCGTAGGCGACGCCCAGGCGGCGGTCAACGAGGCCCTTCAGTATGCCAAAGAGCGGGTGCAATTCGGGCAGCCCATCGGCAAGTTCCAGATGGTCCAGGAGATGCTGGCAGACATGCAGATGGAGGTGGATGCCGCACGCCTTCTCACTTGCCGGGCGGCCTGGATGCTGCAGCAGGGGATGAAGGCTATCAAGGAGACTTCTTTTGCCAAGCTTTTCAGCTCCGAGGCGGGAATGCGGGTGGCCAACAAGGGGCTCCAGGTTATGGGCGGCTATGGGTACATGATGGAGTATGACATGCAGCGTCACTTCCGGGATGCCAAGATCAACGAGATCGGCGGCGGCTCCTCGCAGATCCAGCGCCTCATCATCGCCCGGGAGATGGGATTATAACCCCCCCAATTCCCTCCCCTGCCGCCCCTTAATGCCGGGGGGGGCTGGGGAGATTTAAACAATATTTTGTTTAAGAAAGAATTTTTAAATTTAGGAAATTATTGCTAAGCCACGTTGGAGCCGAGACCGGGAGAATTCACCCCCCATCCCTACCCCCTTGAGGGGGAGGGCGAGGGTGGGGAAAATTCTTTGATAAAATTTGAAGAAATTGCACCTTAACAGCAAAGAAAGGAGGGAAAGATTATGCAGGGGAAAAGAAAGAGTTTGCTGGTTTTATTCTTCATTTTGGCGGGAATGACCATGGGAATCCCTCCCGTATTCGCCCAGGACTATCCAACGAAGAGCATCGAGCTCATCATTAACTACCCCCCCGGTGGAAGCACCGATGTGATGGCCAGGATTTTGGCTGAGGCTGCTTCCCCCATCCTGGGGCAAAAGGTCGTATGCACCAACCGGACGGGAGGTGGGGGAATCGTGGGGGCCAGCTATATGTTGAACCAGCCCCCGGATGGCTATACGGTCGGGACCTTTGCCTTCTCCAACCTGGGCATCGTTCCCCATATGAGGCCCATTCCCTATGATCCGCTGAAGGACGTAACTCACATTCTTTCCTATGCTTCCTACCCATTTTGCCTGGTGGTCAAAGAGGATGCTCCCTGGAAGACCTTCGAGGAGTTGATCAAGTACGCCAAGGCCAACCCCGATAAACTGAAATACAGCACCACCGGGGTCGGAGCCCCCAGTCATCTGGGAATCGAACAGCTGGCCATGGCCGAAAATATCAAGTGGCGGTCAGTCCCTTACAAGGGAGGCGTTGAGGCGGTGGTTGCAGTCATGGGAGGCATAGTGGATTTTCACGCCCCCACTCCGGCAGAGGCCCTGCCGCAGCTGAAGGCCGGCAAACTGCGCTTCCTCCTTTCCATGAGCGACAAGCGCTGGAAAGCCTATCCCGACGTTCCCACGATTCTGGAGAAGGGCTACGATTTTCACCTCTTCTCTTACATGTCCCTGGGAGCCCATCGGGGCATCCCGGAAACCGTCCGGAAGAAGTTAGAGGAGGCCTTCAAAAAGGCCACAGAAACTCCCGTTTTCTCAGAGGCGGTGGATAAGTTTAACCTCGTTCCAGGCTACATGAGCGGTGCAGACTATGGAAAGTTCGTCGCCGAGAACCATGCAAAAATGGGAAAGGTGATCAAACACCTGGGCCTCGCGGAGAAAAAATAGATTTTCAGCGGCGGGTTTCGACGCAAACAAATCATGAAAATCCCCCCCTCGCCCCCCCTTTAATCAAAGGGGGGATGGGGGGATTTAAATTTTCTCGGAATGGGAAATATGGAATTGAAGAATCGGTGGAGCAGCCTGGTCCTTTTTGCTCTGGGGGTGGGCGTCTGCCTTCTCTCTCTCCGCCTGCCCTTCGGCACCCTGCGCCAGCCTAGAGAAGGATTCATGCCTTTCTTTCTGGGCCTGCTCCTGGCCGGTCTTTCCCTGGCCGATTTCCTCTTTGCTCAGGGGAAGAAAAATAACCATTCTGAGGCCAAGAACAATTACCGGAGGGTGTGGCTGGCCGGTGGGGCCATGGCCTTCTATGCCCTTTTGTTTTCCTTCGTTGGGTACTTATTGGCCACCTTCGGGGTGATCCTGTGGATTCTTCGGCTCGTCTATCGAGTGCGGTGGGGAACCGCCCTTCTTTTTTCAACAGGGGCGGCGGGGCTATCCTTTATTTTATTCGTTTATGCGCTGAACGTTCCCCTTCCTCCGGGGATTCTTAAGGGATTGATCCGTTAAGGGGGATCGGTGGATCTTTTTCACAATCTCATCCTGGGCTTCTCGATTTCTTTTACTCCCCAGAACCTCCTCTATTGTTTTTTGGGGACTCTGATCGGAACAGCGGTGGGGGTTCTGCCGGGGTTAGGGCCGGTGGCGAGCATTGCCCTCCTCCTTCCGGTTACCTTCAAAATGGATATGGCCTCGGCCATCATCATGCTCTCCGGGATCTACTACGGCACCATGTATGGCGGTTCCATCACCTCCATCCTGGTCAACATCCCCGGAGAAGCCGCCTCCATCGTCACCTGCCTGGATGGCTACCAGATGGCTCGCCAGGGGCGGGGCGGTCCTGCATTGGGCATCGCCGCCTTCGGCTCCTTCATCGCCGGGACCATCGGGGTCATCCTGCTCATGTGCCTGGCCCCTCCTTTGGCTTCCATCGCGGTAAATTTTGGAGCTCCCGAATATTTTTCCATGATGCTCCTGGGATTGACTCTGGTTACTTACTTGAGTCGCCAATCCATGATTAAGGGGCTGATTGCGGCCATCCTGGGATTGACCCTGGGAGTCATCGGCCTCGACCCCATAACGGCCTTTCCGCGCTTCACCTTCGGGAGCATAAACCTTCAGGATGGTTTGAATCTCGCCCCCCTGGCCATGGGGCTCTTTGGGCTGGCCGAGGTTTTGAGCAGCGTTCAAAACCCGGAGGAGAAACTGACCTTCGTCAATAAGAGGTCAAGCCTTCTCCCTACCAGGCAAGATTGGCGGGATTCCAGGTGGCCCATCCTGCGGGGAACCTTTTTGGGTTTCTTTCTGGGGATTCCTCCAGGAGGGGGAGGAGTGATCGCTTCCTTTGCCTCTTACATCGTGGAAAGGCGTTTCTCCCGACAACCGGAAAAGTTCGGCAAGGGGGCTATTGAGGGAGTGGCCGGGCCGGAATCAGCCAACAACTCGGCGGTGGCTGGGGCTTACATTCCTCTACTCACCCTCGGCCTTCCTACGAATGCCGTGATGGCCCTCCTGCTGGGTTCCCTGATGATTCATGGGGTTCAGCCCGGCCCGCTCATGTACCAGGAACACGCCGCTGTTTTCTGGGGGGTGATCACCAGCATGTACATAGGCAATGTCATGCTCCTGATTCTGAACATCCCCCTGATCGCCCTCTTCATCAGTATCCTGCGTATCCCTTATTCCTATCTTGCTCCTTTGATCGTAGTCTTCTGTTATGTGGGGGCCTTCTCCATCAACAATAACATTGCCGATGTATTGGTCATGACCTTTTTCGGCTTTGCAGGTTACTTTTTGCGCAGATGCGGTATCGACACCGCCCCCCTTCTTTTGGCCTTTGTCCTTGGCCCGGTTATGGAAACTTCCCTCCGCCAATCTCTTACCGTTTCCAATGGAAGCGGGATGATATTTTTGACCCGTCCTGTCTCCGCAGCCTTCCTCATTCTGGCCGTGGTTCTATTATCCAAGCCTGTTTATCACCTCGTTATGAAATACCGCAAAAATATGCAGACCCTCCTTTTGCGAAAGCGAGCGAATTCGTGAAATGCGTGACACCCTTCTTGCATATTTTCGCCAATTTCTGCACAAACCTTCCAGTCTTCCCTCCCAATTAATCCCCTCCCCCCTTAACCTAAGCCTTAACCTTCTTTTCCCCCTTTAATTCTCGTGCGTAATTTCTCTTGACACACAAAGGGCTTCCCTGTATATTCACAATTCCCAAAAGCGATTTCTTATCAATTTCAATTGGTCACGCCGCAACCGATCAAACCGTACGAGGACAAGGTAGATCTGGGGCGGGTTTATCAACTCACTATTCCCAACACGTACATCCGCTGCACCAAGTCGCAAGCGGGCATCCCGCGCAGCGGTGCGGAGAAGTTCGATATGCAGTATGTCGAAATCGAGACTGGGCATGATCCCATGGTCTCCCACCCAGAGCACCTCGCCACCATTTTGGCTCATTTAGCTGGCTAAGCGAGAAAGAGAGGAAGAGAGTCATGATCGAGATCGTTTCCATTTTTAGCTTTGATACGAGCACGAAGCGGTTAGAGGAATGGGAGAAATATTACACGGAAGAATATATCCACCAGCTGAAAACCCTGCCCGGTCTCAAGCGATACATCATTGGAAAGACGATGGCTGCACCGGGGGCCGCCACGGATTTCGCCCGCATCGCCGTGCTGTACTTCGACGATATGAGTGCTTTCGTCCAGGCGTTCGCGACTCCGCTCGGACAAGAGATGAGACAGAAGATGGAGGAGATGGCGCCACACTCGAAGCTTTATATCGTCGACGCCCAGGAGGTGGTTTAAGAATTCCTGGGATTAAACCTAAACGGGCTGTTGCCCAAATCGATTTTGCACAGCATGATTATTCCTTATCAAAATCAGGCTGAAATTAAATCAAGGGGTTGCAGTTAGCCATCTGGTAGCAAATTTAAACTAAAGGGCCCAAATATAGTTTGGGCAACAACCCGTAAACTATTGACTAAATGCTTTCTGTATTGCGAAAGGAATTTGACGACAAAGGAACCGTTTCCAACCGCCTGAAGGCCCTCAGCAAAGCCAAGTCCAGAAAGTGAAGGTTCGAGGCCAGGAGGAAGAAGTTGCTGAGTACAAATTCAAGGACCCTTGGTAGGGAAAGAACCCGTAACTTTTTCCGCGGCCCAAGAAAATCAATTCGAGGCAGTTAATACGTTGCGGTACGTGACAATGGCCTTCGACAAAATACCTATTAGGAGCGGGGGGGCAAGGTCAAGCTCTTCATCCCCTTCGGTCCTGGGTTGGCCATTGGATGAGGCTTGCAGGGAATGCATAAAACTACCCCCTGTTGGTTTTCTAAATAAAAATAATTCGTGAAAGCTTGTCCGATTCAGGAAGATTAGAAATAAAGGTTTTTTGCGTGTAGGCTATTGGGGGTCCAAAAGAGAGAAAGCCTAAAATTCTATTTTCGCTGCAGTAAGGTTGCAGCAAATTAAAAATAAGCTACAGATCTTCTTTTGCAACTCCTTGATTTTATTGGTGGGCCATGTAGGGATCGAACCTACGACCTACTGATTAAGAGTCAGTTGCTCTACCAGTTGAGCTAATGGCCCACGGCTATGCTGTTTTGATTAACATCTTCTCCGGCGGTTGTCAAGGTGGAAAGCGGCCGGGAAAATCGGGATTACTTTGGCGCCCCGCTCTGCGCGGGGCTTCCCCCAAGGATCGGCAAAAAGTCAAAGGTTCCAGTCCAGCTCGGCGCGGAGTTTGTCTTCGTACTCCCGCAGGCAATCGTTACAGAAAAGAATGACCCCGGGATTGCCGTAGTACTGGATGGCCAGGTCGCCCCCAAAGGGACGAAATCTCCCGCACTTGATGCAATAAAAATCGGATTTGGGAGTAACGGAGGAAGAAATGATCTGCTGCCGGATATTCCTGGCATAAACGACCGTGTTGAGCAGCTGCCGTTTATCGGGCTTCATACCGTCCATCCCCTCGTTTCTTGCCCCGGGTTTCAAGTCTCCTCTGCTTCTTCCTCTTCCTCCAGCATGATATTTCCGATGACTTCCTGAAACTCCTGCCATTCATCCCGGGTAAACAGGATGGTGATCCCCCGGTCCGCCATGCTCAGGGTGATGTTGTCCTTCTCGTTATCGATCCAGATTTCGTATTTTTCGTCGCTGTAAAGCAGGGAGACGTTTGAGTTTTCCACTGTGCCCAGCCCTCCGGTAACCCCGTGGATTCGGTCACCACAAGTTAAAAGATTACCCTTTTCTTTTTTTTCCGTCAATAAAAAAACCTAATGGGGCCAGATAAACACCGCGCGGCAGAGCCGCAACCCAGGAGAGCCTAGAGTGCCTAAAGTTAAAAACAGGGCTTTATCGCCTTTGACTCCGAACTCCGTACGGGCGACCCGGCGGGTCGCCCCTACAAACTCCGAACTTTTTTGGACGCGGATGAACGCGGATAAACACGGATGAAAAGAAAGATTTTTATAATTTCCTAAGCAACAAGAAATCGGGGGCCGGCTCATAGCTTTTTGGCTGCCGCGATCCCTTTTCTTTTCGATTTGGACAGTCTCCTGGACGGGCCTTTTTTATCCGGCGCTACGGGACGGTCCGGAAGGATCTCCTCCCCTCCGCCGCCCTTGAGGTCATAAAACCGGGCCATTTCCATCTTCTCCGCAAAGTCGGCGGCGGAAACCACACTGGACCCTTTCTTTTCCGCGAAGGAGGCCACCTCCTGATCCGAGGTGACGATCAGGACTCCATCCTTCTTTTCGGCGGCCAGTCGTTTGAGGACGTCATCGGCCTTCTCGCCGACTTTGGAAAAAATAACTTCAATCCCCTTGGATCGCTCCCGGTGGCCGGCCAGTCTCCCCTGTTGCCACCCGTCAAAGACCACCGTGATCGAGTGACCCTTCAGGCGTTTGTATTGGGCCAGCTGATCGATCAGCCCCTCCCGGGCTTTTTGCAGTTCGATCTGCTCGAGCCTTCGCAATTCCGGGGACTGTTTGATGAAGTTGTAGCCGTCGAGAGCGAGGAACATAAATACAGTGCCTAGAGTGCCTAGAGTTCGGAGTGCCTAAAGTTAAAAGACCGCAAAACAATATTGGACGCGGATGAACACGGATTAACACGGATAAAAAGCGCCTAATCTAAAAGCAGAACAAAAACCTAATGGGACACAGATAAACACAGCGCGGCAGAGCCGCAACCCAAGAGTGCCTAGAGTGCCTAAAGTTCGGAGTGCCTAAAGTAAAAAAACAGGGCTTTATCGCCTTTGACTCCGAACTCCGTACGGGCGACCCGGCGGGTCGCCCCTACGAACTCCGAACTTTTTTGAACGCGGATGAACACGGATAAAAAAAGCGCCTAAGCCCATACCATAGAAAATGTTACGGAAGAAGGCGGGGGTTGTCAAGAACGAGAATATTAAAGGCATTGTGGAGACGCGGGG
>Ga0299915_10000694_pt1 | contig 25128 bp, 22 predicted proteins | sample RVTome_13_FD_200263 | JGI IMG/M metagenome (GOLD analysis project Ga0299915, IMG submission 200263) | Soil microbial communities from uranium-contaminated site in the Upper Colorado River Basin, Wyoming, United States - RVT92D227 (version 2) ... | reverse complement strand
GGCATTTGGCCACAAGATCGGTGAGTTCCAGGGGATCAGCTTCAAGCTGGCCGACATGAAGACGCGCATCGAAGCCAGTCGGCTGCTGATCTATCAGGCTGCGCTCGCCAAACAGCGCTCCAAGGAGAGAGGCGGACGTTACACGCTTGAGGCCTCGATGGCCAAGCTCTTCGCCTCAGAGACGGCCATGTTTTGCGCACACGCCGCCGTGCAGATCCATGCCGGGATGGGCTACTCCAAGGAGTTGCCTATCGAGCGCTATTTCAGGGACGCCAAGATAACCGAGATCTACGAGGGAACCAGCGAGATCCAACGTCTGGTGATCTCGCGTATGGAGCTGGGGTTGCGTTGATCGAAGTAACCCACCATGCGCCATAGCTGCGGGACCTAGCGCGAGCCTCTCCATGGGACACCTGCCTACGGCGTGGCCTGCGGCGGAATGCCCCCTTCTTGAGGGGACCGCCAGAGCAGCCAGCTAGACGCCACGACGCCAACGAGAAGGAGAGCAATCCCCAGGGCCACATCCCAAGGGCGATAACGGAATGAATAGGTGTGTTCCCCTGGCGGAGCCTCAACTGACAGCCAGTCCTCCTCTCGCAGGCGAGCTGGTTCCCCATCGATCGACACCCGCCAACCCGACCAGCTGTTCTCCTCCACAACGAGTGATCCAGTCCGGGCGGTAGAGCAGGACACATCGATATTCGCCCCCGTACCGTGTGCGCTGCATGCCGTCTGGCTTCCATCCGGATGCATGACCGCAGCGTACTCTTGCCTATCGACGACCGCGTGAATGTGAACACCTTCAACGACGGTCTTCTCTGCCATTCCCGCCGGCGGTCCATCCCGATTTGCTTCAAGCACTGGTTGCGGCAGCGGACGGTCCCTCCAATGCCAGGTCCGGGAGAAATCGTTGCTGAGCTTGAGGTCTTCGGCTATCGCTGGTTCCACGAAGAAGTGTTCGCCCAGTGGGACATTTACCCATTCCAGGCTTGGGGTGTGCAACGCCGCAAGGACACGAGCCAAGCTCGGATCGATCTTCACCGTCGTGATCCAGGTCTTGCTGAAGTTCCTGGCCTGGTTCAACGAGATCACGAGTGGTATCACCAACAACCAGCGGATATCGAAAGACCAACGACCTTCAACAGGGCCCTCGCCCCGCAGGCTCAAGTGGATTCTCCACTTCGCAACATCGAGCAACTGATCCAGGCCGATTGCCGCCATTCCAATGATTGGAGGAATCGCAAGGCCGGCGATGAACGATGTGTAGCGCACCCCACCGATCAGTTGTGAGAACCACTGGACCTTCACGATCTTCACCAGCCACATCAATGGAGTGCCACTTGCGGTCCATAAGGCGAGCAGTGCCGCGAACCCAAGGAACGCGACTGCCCGGCGTTCCTCGCTACTTCGGGCACGGAACAGGCCCAAGAGGGCTAGCAAGATCGGTATCCACCCCACGTAGTTTGCGAAATGAGATGGCCAGGGGAGTTTCTCCAGAACATCACTGAGATAGAAGCCCATGTCCCGGATCACTAGATTAAGCGGAACATAGGCGAACGGCTGAGCGCCCTTGAAACTGACGTCGAAGTCTTTGGAGAAACTCGGCAAGAAATGCATGAAAGGGATCAGGAACGGTGCCGCCAACAGCAGGGCCAAGCCAACTGCAATCGCGAACCGACGGAGAAACCGGACAACTTGCTGTCGCTCCCACGGCACAAGGAAAACCCCTGCTGGCAGGGTGAAGACCAGCCCAACTTGAACGTAGCCATTCCCACCCACGGCAATCAAGGCCAGAATGACTGCGAGGACTACCACAGCTTTCATGCTTTTGGCTCTGGCAAGTTCGATGATCGCCGGGAACACCAAGACCGCGGTGGCAGTTGACAGAACAAGGCTGAACGCCCCCAGCTCCATACGGGCAGCCAAATATCCGGCGACAACAGCCATCGCGCCTCCCCAAATCCGGGAAGGCCATCTCAGCCCTAAAACGGAGGCCTGCCACCACTGCCCCAGGCCAGCCATGATGAAGATGGCGATCAGTGCAAGTTTGGAGCCATTCACCACCCCCCACAACAGCGTCGTGACCATGACCAATGGATGCAGTGTGCTGGCGGCTGGGTCAAGGACTGCCGGAAACCCGCCGCCCAAGTTCCCGTACCACAAAGCGCACAGACCACAGTCTTGAGCCCTCTCCCAGACCGTGTGCATCTTGATGGCGGCCAGATACTCCCGTCCGCCTGGCACGCTCAAGGTGTCCATGTTCCGGTATGGACGAGTGAAGTACAGAGCCCAAAGAGCGACGAACGCAACCTCGATCAGCAGAACCCACTTGGAGCCCCGGATCGCCGACCAGTTTTGCCCTCGAAGCCTCTCCAAAGGAAGAAACCGGTTGGCTGTTCCGGGACTTCTCATCGTGTCGCTGTCTCCCTGGGGCGATTGCCTCCCGCTGGGATGGACGTTCTGACCATCCATGAGCTCGTTCGACTCAGCATCAGTCACGGATCATCCTCCCGGTCACGCAGCACTCTGCACGAGGCGAAACCTTTCGAGTCGAAAGGCTTGACCCGAGGCCCAGTTTCTTCACCATCCCTGCCCTGGAATTCGTACAAGGCCATGCTCGATCGAAGCCGAACACATTCAGGCTGCGATGGGCCCCGATTATAGGTCATGGCTCCGCGCCCCGCCACTTTGGATCATGCCATCGTCGACTCGACAATGCGAAGAGCCTAGGCCCGGGTACCAATTTCGATCTGCAGTGGGATCGGCCGTTCCACGCCTTGCCCGTTCAACGCACCGGCTCTATCCCGACACTCGGTGGATTGATCAGACTACTTGCCTGAGCATCCTGGTTTGGGGTTTTCTCGTTCCCAGGTGACGCATTGAGCGGAGAGCCCCAGACCGTCAGAAGCGGATATACGGTGCGGGAGTACCAAGAGGAAACGGCCTACTCGAAGGACTCCTGGCCGGGCAGCACGCCGAGCAAGCCAATCGGCTGATTTCCCATTGTCTTCGGCAGGGGCGCATCCTGCACATCGGATCTAGAGACAATCCCAATTCCTTGGCCCATACATCCTTCAAAGACGAGTTCGCCATCGACCAGCTCCCAGCCAACGCGGGTCCGAACGAGTTTTCCTGGCATACGCTTGATCTGAACGCGGATCCTCTTGCATTTCGAGGATGGATTCTTCAGCGTGATCACCACGCTGGCCGTGGTCGGACACCTGGATCCAGCCCGGTTAGTCGGGCTCTTCAGTGAGTGCCGTCGAGCGCTCGCGCCGGAGGGGATGGTCGCCTTGACCACTTCGCCGCCTGGTCTGACAGGTTGCAGCGGTTGATGTCACGCGTGAGGCTTGTGAGCAAGGAAGTGATCCACGAGTAAGTCTTTTCCCATACTCTTCCCTTGCTCGGGTGGTACCTTAGGGCAGCAGGCTTCCGAATGACCTCGCTTCCGTTTGGCTTTTCTGGGTCTGGCCTGAGCGTGTGGGCCACGGCGCGTACCTGAGGTTAGGTTGAACAACGTGGCCGACGCCGCCTGCGGGCCTAACTCACCTACCGACCACACACACATGATCCGGCATGGCGGCTCCTGTCGGCCTAGCCCAATCCATGACTCTCTGGCCGGAGGGAAACTGAATCTTCACTGTGCGGGACCAACCCAAACCACATCATCCCGCAAAGAGCCAGACCAAGTACCATGAGGAACAGCCCTAGGGGCACGTCCCAGGGCAGGTAGCGGAACTCGTAACTATGCTGTCCCGCCGGGGCCTCCACCTCCAACCATTGGTCACCGAGCAAGGGGACTGCTTCCCCGTCGCGCGAGGCCTTCCACCCCGTCCACATGTTCTCTTTCACGACGAGATGGCCTGAAGCTCCGGCATTGCACTCTACCTTGATGCGTCCACCCGAACCCGCTGCCTGACATGCCTCCTGCCCCGCGTCATTCACCACCGAGGCATAGTGTTCGTCCGCGCGTCCATATACGGAAATCCCAAAGGACTCGCCCAGGGTGTAGGTCGCGCCGGGCGGTGCCGACCCCCGCCCTGCCTCCAGCTTCGGGATCGGCGCTTCGCGCCCTTTCCACCCCCACGGCTTGAGGCCCGGGGAGATCTTCAGGCCCGAGACGATCGCGGGAGTGATGAAATAGTGCTCACCAAAGGGCGTCGCCACCCACTCGAGCTCTGGCGTTTCGAGCATCTCCAAAACCCGCGGCACGTCGTCCCCCTGATGACCCATCCTCAACCGGTCGTGCGCATAGGTTGCGCTGGACCGAACGCTAAGGATCAGCGGGATAATCAACACCCATTTCAAGGAAATGCCTCGGCTCTCGCCGATGCCACGGTTCTGAAGGCGAACGAGGAGGCTCGGCCAATCCATCATGAGCAGCCTGTCTAAACCGTAGGCCGCGATCCCCAAGATCATCGGCACGACCAGCCCGGCCGAGAAGCCGGGAAAGCGAATTGCCGCTACTACCGGAATGGTATTGACCAGAGGTTTCAGCAGCGCGTCACTGGCCATGACGAACATGAGGACTGCTCCAGACGCCAGGTAGAGAATCCTGCGGCGCGATTCTCCTCTCGCCATGCCGACTCCAATCACCGCCATGATGACCGGCAGCCATCCCACGAAGAGGGTGTACGGCGCCGACGCGGCGATCATCCCCAACGTCTCGGTCCCTCCGTGTACGGATATATCCCGAATGACCAGGTTCAGGGGCAAGAGGTCTAGCGTCGGCGCAAATCGAAATGTCGGATCAATAGGTTTGCCGAGGTTTGGGAGGAAGTGAAAGAGAGGCACAAGCAGGGGCGCCGACAACAACCCGGCCATCCCAAATCCCAGGGCGTACTCCTTCCAAGTCATTTTGAGCGCTAGCCTGTTGTCCAGGAGAAGAAACAGAGTCGCGGGGGAAGAGGCCAGTAGCCCAAGCTGCATGTACCCTTGGCCGCTGAGAATCGCCGAGGCCAGGATGAATGCCAGCATGACAACAGATCCTCGAGTGGTCTTGCGTTCGACAGCCAAGATGGCAGGGAATACCAGGCTTGCGACAGCCGTGGACAGGAGGATCGTGAATGCTCCATCATCCGGATCCATCCGACCGGCGAGGTGGCCACCGGCGACGGCAATCAAGGCGGACCAGATGCGCGGGAGCCACGATACCTTCAACTCCCGGGCCAGCCACCATTGCGCCAATCCAGCTACCGCCAACGATGCAATCAATGCGACTTTCGTGCCATTGACCACTCCCCAGAACAGAGTCGTCACGGCAATGATCGGATGCAGCGGCGCACCGAACAGCTCGGCTGCCGCTGGATAGCCGCCGCTGGTGGATCCGTTCCAAAGAGCACACCACCCGCATTCTTTGACTACTTCCCACAGGTTGTTGGATTGGATGACCATCATGAACTCCCGACCAAACGGGATTTCCGCCGGGTCGAAGTTCAGGTAGCTGCGCCCGATCCAAACTGCAGACAGCGCGATCAGCGTAAGCTCGACGATCGTGGTCAACACCCTCCCCGGCCATCCCCCCCACAAGCCGCCCTCGTAATGTCGGAATATCGCCTCAAGGGCCTTCATGCGCCGCCTCATCGAGCCTAATCTCACGGCTTGCACCTATCAATCCGGACCGCCATATTGTATATCTCAGGGATCCTGCAACGAAAGCCAACAACCCTCCTGTGAGCCGCGGCCTGGCTAAACCTGAGGAGTGCGAAAGGGGTCTCACGTGCCACGGCTCGGGCCTGGATGATAGCTCGGAGGATACTAAACCCGAGACGCAGTCCATGGAAGTCGGCGGGACGCCGCGGGGGACTCGGGGGCCGAGCACAGCGGCCAGCTTTCATTGATTCCATTCAAGACATACAGGAGCTTGAGGGAAGAAGTGAGTAGTGTTATCTACACGTAACATCGATCGTCGGCCGAACCACTACAATCAGGGCGAACTCGACCCGGCCTACTGCTACCGAGTCGGAAGGGGGTACCCAAATAGAACCCTCGATCCACAAGCGGACTTCGAAGACCAAAAGAGCGTCTGGCCGGCCCATGCCGGACACTTCATCTGTGGTTGCCCCAGCTGCTCCCGAGGCGAGCGGTGCCGACTTTGCCGTCCTACTGCTTGCCGGGGCCGCGCTAATACTCGTAGGTCAGTCGCTCAGCGCCGCGTTGCTTCAGCCGGAGAGGTGGAAGTCTTATCTCTTCACAGCATTGTGCCTGGGCCTGTTCCTGGAAGCCGCGCGGGCATTCTCTCGGGGCCGCCTCGATCGTTGGTTCGGCCAGCCCCTTGGACGTCTCTCTCACGGGGGCGTAGTCCACTCGTATCAAGTCATCCTCTTGGTGGTCACGCCACTACTCAATCTGGCCACATGGTTGGCCGCTGATGCCCGACAGATGAGATCTACCTGGCTGGCCGTCGGTTTGTGGCTGTGTGGGACTCCCTGCATCTTCGCAGCAAATTGGATCCAGAGTAGTCGGATGGAGGGATTCACTGAGTCTCGCCGCGATCTCTTGATAGCCAGCTTCCAGTCCGTGGCGGCCCTCCTCTTGGGGCTTGTTCGTCCACCGGGTTCCTTGGCTTCCTACAGGTGATGGGGCTTCCAGCGGTCTGAGCGCAAATGAGTTTGTGCGTGGCGTGCGAAATAGTCTATTTGACATTGGCTGGCATTCCTTCCCCTCACTCTGCTTCTTCGTACAGTCGCTTTCCATCCACGTTCTGGGTCAGACGACGTTGGCCCTGAGGATCACGTCCTTATTCGCCTGCACGATAACCGTCTTCGCTCTCGATTTCAGTGACCGAGAGGCACTTGACCGCAAGGTCGCTGTGAAATCGGCCGGGTATCTGGCGGCATTCCACTTTCACATCCACTTCAGCCGAATTGGGCTTAACAACTTCTGGAATGGGCTGTTCATCGTCTCCTTTTCGGCATTCCAATGGCATGCCTGGGACTTCGGGAACGAGACATCCGTCGGACGTCGATTCTCCCTTGTGATAGCTGGAGTCGTCCTTGGCCTGGCACAATTCTTCTACACAAGTTCCCGTGCCTTGTGCTTGATGATTCCGATCTGACTCGTCGTCGCCCTGCGCGGCACATAAGCCTCTCGCTGTCGACTGCCGAACCTTGGTGCCAAGGCATTGTCGACCTTGACGGTCGTCTTGCCCTTGGCCCAGTACTTCGCCAAGCACTCGGACGAGTTCTCCATCCAGATGGAGCGGGTGACCGCCCTAGGTCGATGGATTGAGAACGAAGTTCAGACCAAAGGCGTCTCTGCCTGGTCATCAATAGCCGATCAACTCACCTACTCAGCTCTCGGTTTCACGAGTGCGAACCTGCGCGCATGGTATCGGCCGGGTCACCCAATGCTGCTTGCACTCCCTAGCGCTTTATTCCTTCTGGGCCCGGTTCTCCTTCTGGTTCGAGGCCTAGGCCTACGCTTCACCTGGCTGGTCGTGTGGCTCGTCGCCGCCATCCTTGCCTGTGGCCTGATCCTGAACCCGCCTTCCGCGTAGCGTTACGTCCCCGCAGCCCCGGTTGCTGCGCTGGTGATCGCACTCTCGACTGTGGAAGGAGTGAAGTGACTCCTTCGCGCTTGGCCGACTCGTACTCCTCTTTCTGGAGTCGCCATTACCGGGGTACTCCTTCTCGCCATCAGTGGCAATTTGGCTTTATACTTCGGAGACCACTCCGTCAACCAGCGGTTCGGGGACAACAACACCGAGACCGCAACCGCCCTGGGTTACTTTCTGGCAGATCAGGAGCCGGGGTTACAGGTATTCTTCTTCGGGCCGCCGCGCATGGGATACCCCAGTCTCTCCACCGTTCCCTATCTCGCCCCCCAAGCGGTAGGCCACGACGTGATCGATCCGGTCGCTTCATCACCGGAGTGGGCTCTCTCGGGCCCGACTGAGTTCATCTTCCTCCCGGAACGACAGGCCGAACTCGACCTGGTCCGTCAACGCTACCCGGATGGTAATCAAGTCTCGATCCACGGCAATCATGATGTCCTGCTGTTCGTGTCTTACAAGGTCGAATGAGCAGCTGCGGTTCCGCCCATGATGGTTCAGGAAACCAATGGCCTGTGCAGCAGATCGCAGGCATCCACAGAAACCGGATCTCAGGCTCGGTTCAGGCACACCTCCGGAACCCGGCGGGACAGGAAAGCCGCTTTGAGGACGCCGAGCCAAGAGAGCAAGACAAGAGGTCATGGGCGTAACAAGAGGCAGTGGATTGCTCGAGGGATTCCTGGCTCGCCTTCGCGCCGGGCAGGCCAACCGCCTGATCCCGGACGCCCTGCGTCGCGGCCGAATCCTGGACATCGGCTGTGGAAGCAGCCCCTACTTTCTGGCACACACCTCCTTCAAAGAGAAATTCGCCATCGATCAGCTCCCGGCAACAAACACACCTGACGAAATCGCCTGGCATTCACTCGATCTGAATACAGATCCCCATCTTCCATTCAAGGATGGATTCTTCAGCGTCGTTACAATGTTGGCCGTGGTCGAACATCTGGATCCGGCCCGGCTGGTTGAGCTGTTCGTCGAGTGCCGCCGAGTGCTCGCCCCAGAGGGGACCGTCATCCTCACGACCCCGGCAGCCTGGTCCGATCGATTGTTACGCTGGATGGCGCGAATCAGGTTAGTGAGCACGGAAGAGATCGAAGAGCATGTCTATGCCTACACACTCCCTCTGCTGGGATGGTACTTCGGTGCGGCGGGCTTTCGAATGGACTCACTCCGGTTCGGCTACTTCGAGTCCGGCTTGAACATGTGGGCCACGGCGCTCAAGTAGAGCTGCCTCCGTCGAAGGGATCAGCTTGGAGAACGCCAAAACCTGGAGGGACACGAGATCGCACCGGGTTCATTCGAGCTTCTCGGCCCGCCGCATCCGACTCCGCCCACTCGAGAGAGGCGCTGGTCTCGTGCTCTTTACTCGAAGTGTGACCTTACTGGGTCATGGCCCCACCCTCCCTCCAGCCTGGGCGTTGGCTGTGGATGCCGGCCGAAATCTTGCTCAAGCCCATTGCCCTGGAGGCTCGCGTCACGTCCCTGCCCTGGTCGTTCACAAATCAGGATCAAGGGTTCGAACGAGGCTTTGCAAGCCGATTTCCGTTGGATATCCCAACCGCAGCCTTCTGCAAGGTGAGGCGCTTCCCAATGACACATCGCGCATCCGCAGATTGGCCTCGAACCCCAGTGTCGGGTCGCCCGGCCTGCATGACCTCATCCGGCAAGTGAATTCCGCCGGACTCCACCTGATCGCAATCGCTGTCCGGCCCTTCGCCCCCTCCCAGAACGCCCTCCGCCGACGTCGTGAGCCTCGGGGGAAACTGGGGTCGCGGGAGCATGCGGCGGCAGCCCTTCCACCTGACACATTGCAGGCACTCCGGCTCTCGGTAGCGGCCTGACCGCACGCCTCCTGCCGGCCAGTGCAAAGAAGATCTCACTAGCCACAGCGCCCCAAATGCGGCTATCCTTAGGTGGTCTCATGTCCTGGAACACGATGGAACCCTTTGGCTGGCTGTTAATGGCCCTCGTCCTCGCGGTCGTGGCTGACGTGGTGTTGATCCGGCTATGGCAGCGGCGCCAGGGACTTCGCCGCCGCGAGAGCGACGGGAGAGGGGCCGCCAACCAAGATGGGGACAGGCCTGAGGAGCCGGCTGCCCCCGGCGGTCCGGAGCCGGTGCTGCCAGGCATGACAGTCCCCCGACCGCCCGAGGCTGTCCGTAGCGCAGAGCCTGAGCCCATCCCGACCGCGGCCTCTCTTCCCGGCTGGTTCAGCCGCCGACTTCATGAACTGGAGGCGCGCCTTCTGACAGCGCTCTCCCTGGTGCGTGCGACCACGGGGAAACTGGAGTTGGCGCTCTTCGCGCTGGCCGTCGGTGTGTACCTCATCACTCGCTTCATTGGCCTGGACCGGTTCCCGATCTACTTCTTCACCGACGAAGCCGTCCAGACGGTCCTGGCTTCCGACTTCGTCCGGGACGGATTCCGGGACTTCAACGGCGCGGTCTTCCCGACGTACTTCCAGAATGCCTCGCTCTACAACCTCAGCCTGTCCGTGTATCTTCAGTTGATCCCCTATTTGCTCCTCGGCAAATCGGTTCTGGTCACCCGCGGGGCGGCGATGTTGGTCACAGCCATCGGAGCCATCGGGCTGGCCCTGATCTTGAAGAACATCTTCCACATCCGCCACTGGTGGGCCGGTGTGCTCTTCCTGTCCATCACACCCTCCTGGTTCCTGCATTCTCGAACCGCGTTCGAAACGACCCTGATGGTCTCGTTTTACATTTGGTTCCTCTATCTGTATCTCCTGTACCGCATCCGCTCACCCCGCTATCTTTACGCCAGTCTCATTCTTGGGGGAATGGTGTTTTACAGCTACAGCCCAGGCCAGTTGATTATCTTCGCAACGGGATTGTTCCTGCTGTTCTCAGATCTTCGCTACCACTGGCGCAACCGCCGGATCGGTTTCAAGGGGCTGGCGCTGGTCGCTCTTTTGTGCGTTCCCTATCTCCGCTTCCAGCTTACTCACCCGGGCGAGACGGTGTTCCATTTGCGTATGTTGGATTCATACCTCTTCCACAACATCCCGTGGTGGGAGAAGGCGCGCACACTGCTGGACAACTACTTCCAAGGTCTCAGTCCACTGTACTGGTACTGGCCCAACACCGAGGATCTCCCTCGTCACGTCATGAAGGGTTACGGCAACATTCTCTTGGCGACTCTGCCCCTTGCCCTAATCGGGCTGGTCATTTCGCTACGTCGCATCCGAGACACCGAATATCGTGCTGTGCTGATTGCGCTGTTGGCGGCTCCGATGGGCATGGCGCTGGTCGGCGTCGGACTCACCCGGGTTCTGGTGTTCGTCTTTCCGGCCGCACTGCTGACGACATTGGGGATCGAGCCGATCGGCCGGCTCGTTTCGCGCAGGCTTCCCAGCCAGGTTTTCGCCGTAGCGCTTTTCGCCCTACTCGCTGGTTACAACCTGCACATGCTGGATGACAGCCTGACCAACGGTCCGACGTGGTTCACCAATTACGGCCTGTATGGAATGCAGTATGGGGGGCAACAGGTCTTCGGAGAGGTAGAAGCCAGCCTGAGGCAGTCTCCCGACACGCTTGTGTTTGTGTCCTCGATATGGGCCAACGGCGCCGACATCCTGGAGCGCTTCTTCCTGGAGGAACGTGACCCGGTCTGGATGCTCGACTTCGACGGACTTGTCTACGGCAAGGTCGAGGAGCTCGATCGGATTCTGTTCGTCCTGACGTCGGAGGAGGTCACCAAGTTGTCGAATGACCCGAAGTTCGACGACCTGCGCGTCGAGAAGACAATCCCCTACCCTGACGGGAGTATCGGCTTCTACTTCGTCCATCTGGCTTATTCAGATGAGGCCGATGCGATCTTGGCGGCAGAGAGAGCCGAACGGCGTCGCCCGGTTCGGGACAGGGTCTCGATCAAAGGGGTAACTGTCACGATCGATCATCCTGCCTTCGATTCAGGTCAGGTGGAGTACCTGTTCGACGGTGACCCTTTCACACTTGCCCGTTCTCGCAAGATCAATCCGGCCGTTCTCGTTCTGACCTTCGAGCGGCCCCGCAGCGTGCGCGGCCTGCGATTGACGACCGGGACGATGGACATGACGGTCATCGTCCGAGTCTTTGCCGGCGAGACGGGCGACCCATGGGAATACTCGGCCACGTACCACGACCTTCCCGAGGATCCCACAATCGAATTCGAGTTCGACGATGCTCCTCTCAAGCTGACCAAGATCGAGATCTCGATCCAGAACCTGAATGACGGCCCCGACGGAAACGTTCATATCCGCGAGATCGTCCTCGAGTGATTTCCACGCCTCGCCCGGGCGAGGCTTGCGCAGCGCCGTCGGTATGGATCGGACCGCAATCCCGGCGGCCATTCATCCGACCTGAAACCTGCCTAAGCGCTCCACTCCTGGCCGAGCCCTGATTTCTTCCTCATCCCGGCCTTCGAGTCCGAGAGGCTATAATCCTAATGTGAGCACTATGGCCATTACGGCAGCGATCGGAGTTCCCCTCCAGGCTCTGCGCGCGGAGACGATCCCTTGAAGGCGATCTACATCAACAAACATGGCGGGCTGGAGGTCCTTGAATTCGGCGATCTGCCCGCACCCGAGCCCGCACCGGGTCAGATCCAGATTCGCATACGTTGGTCCGCCCTGAATGCAGCTGATTTGTGGACCAGGGCGGGTTGGCCGGGATTAAAGCTCGAGTTCCCGCACATCCTGGGCGCCGATGCTGCAGGAGAGGTCGCCGGCCTCGGCGATGGTGTAACCGGTTTCGGGATCGGCGACCAAGTCGTGATCGACCCGAGCATCGCTTGCGGCCAATGTGAGGCGTGCCTGTCCGGGAGAGACAATCAATGCCAGAGATGGCACCTGCTCGGGGAGACTATTCAAGGGACATACGCCGAAGCGGTCTGCGTGCCCGCTATCAACGCACTCAAAATCCCCGAAGGATTCGAGGCCAGAGCCGCGGCAGCCGCCGCTCTCGTGTTCCTCACCGGATGGCACTCCCTCATCACGCGCGGCGCACTCCGGCCGGGCGAGAGCGTCCTGATCATCGGTGCCTCCGGGGGAGTGAGTACGGCTTGCATCCAGATCGCGAAACTGGCCGGTGCGAAAGTCATCGTTGTCGGTTCGGACGCTGAGAAGCTCGGCCTGGCGGAATCGCTCGGCGCGGATGTGCTTGTCGACCGATCGGCCGTCGAAAACTGGTCATCGGCGGTCTTCAAGGCAAATGACCGGCAAGGAGTGGACGTTGTGGTTGACAACGTCGGCGCTGGTTCAATGCCCATGAGCATGCGCGCCGCGCGTAAGGGTGGCCGCATCCTGACCGTCGGGAACTCGGGCGGACCGCTCTTCGAGATCGACAACCGGTACGTCTTCGGGAAGCATCTTTCGATTCTGGGCTCGACCATGGGCACACACCAGGACTTTGCCACGGTCATGGCGCTGATCTTCGCCGGCAAGCTGCGTCCGGTCATCGATCGAGAGTACCCACTTGCGGAGGCCGGAGTTGCTCAAGACCGGCTCGCTTCCGGCCGGCAAATGGGGAAGATCCTCCTTGCGATCTAGACGTCGGCCTGTGATCGTAACCCTGCTGAGCCTGGGGGTTTTAATCCTCGCAACGCTCTATCTCATCCGGCTGGCGGCCAGCCTGCGCTCACCCTCTCTCCCGTTCACAATCCCCACCTGGTATCTGCCGCTGACCGGCGCCGTTTGGGGAGTGGGCGGATTGCTGCTTGCCTCCGGCCTGTTCGTCGGCCACGGCTGGGCGCCAACCGTTGCCCGCTGGGGCGGCCTGGCTTTCCTGGGATGGTACTGGGCGGATCGACTTCTGCTTGGCCGGAGCGACTACTCTGCCGTCACCCGTCCTGCCGGGGCGGTTCTGAGTCTGACGGCAGTGATGATCTTGCTCTTGGGGCTCAACCGGGAGGGTGCGCGTGAGTATTTCGGGGAGAACTCCTCATGAGCGATAGCTCAAGGCTCGAGCATCTGCGGCAGCTCCGTGAACAGGCCATGGTCGGCGGCGGCGAGGAGCGGATCGAGGCCCACCACGCGCGCGGCCATCTGTCCGCGCGGGAGCGGCTGGAATTGCTGCTGGACAAGGGCTCGTTTCGAGAGACCGACATGTTCGTAAGCCACCGGACGACGGATTTCGGCCTCGACCAGCGGAGGGTTCTCTCCGACAGCGTGATCACCGGTTGGGGTACGGTTGACGGACGCCTGGTTTATGTGTACTCGCAGGATTTCACCGTCTTCGGCGGGAGCCTGGGCGAGGTCCACGCCGAGAAGGTTTGCAAGATCATGGACATGGCCGTCAAGAATGGAGCACCTTTGATTGGGTTGAACGACTCCGGTGGCGCCCGGATTCAGGAAGGGGTCGTCTCGCTCGGCGGCTACGCTGACATCTTCCTGCGCAACACGCTTGCCTCGGGGGTCATTCCACAGATCAGCGCCATCATGGGGCCGTGCGCCGGGGGCGCTGTGTATTCTCCAGCCTTGACCGATTTCATTTTCATGGTTCGGGAATCCTCGCACATGTTCGTCACCGGCCCCGACGTAGTCAAATCCGTCACCCGGGAGGAGGTCAGCTTCGAAGAACTCGGAGGGGCCGAAGTCCACGCCAGCACCTCCGGCGTCTGTCATTTCGTGGCCGAGAGCGAGGCGGACTGCCTGTACCTGATCCGAGTTCTTCTCTCCTACCTCCCGGCCAACAACATGGAGGACCCGCCCTTCGTACCGACGACCGATGATCGTCTGCGGACGGACGAGACCCTCGACCAGATCGTCCCCGAAGAGGCCAACAAGCCCTACGATATCCGCGAAGTGATCCGCAGGGTTGTGGATGATGGGGTGTTCCTCGAGATCCACGAACGGTTCGCCCAGAATATCGTCGTCGGCTTCGCCCGGATGGGAGGACACAGTCTGGGTATCATCGCCAATCAGCCGGCAGTGCTGGCAGGTGTGCTCGACATCAATGCCTCAGACAAGGCCGCCCGATTCGTGCGGTTCTGCGACTCGTTCAACTTACCGATCGTCACATTCGTCGATGTCCCCGGTTTCTTGCCGGGTACGGCCCAGGAACACGGGGGGATCATCCGTCATGGGGCGAAGCTTCTTTACGCCTACTGTGAGGCGACTGTCCCCAAGATCACGGTAATCACGCGCAAGGCCTACGGCGGCGCCTACGACGTCATGTCCTCCAAGCACATCCGAGGCGATCTGAATCTGGCGTGGCCGACGGCCGAGCTGGCGGTGATGGGCCCCGAAGGTGCGGTGAGCATCATCTTTCGCAAGGAACTGGCCGAAGCCGACGACCCTGAGAAGCGCAAAGCCGAGCTCGTGGCGGAATATCGGGAAAAGTTCGCCAATCCTTATGTGGCGGCCTCGCGAGGCTACCTGGACGATGTGATCGAGCCGCGCCATACCCGGCCGCGCGTCATAAACGCACTTGAGATGCTCTCAAACAAGCGCGATACCAACCCGGCGAAGAAGCATGGAAACATACCACTCTAAGATCGCCAACCCGGCTGGGGCTCCGCGGGGCGGCCGCCCATCGGCCCATCGGGACGCCGGCCCGCGGCACAGGCTTACCTGGACGGCCGACCCTGTGCGGGATCGACCTGCGCCTCCGGCTCCCGTCATGCCAGGAACCGAGGCGAGAGGGGCGAGCCATGTTCAGTAAGGTTCTGGTCGCCAATCGAGGCGAGATCGCCGTGCGCATCCTGCGCGCCTGTCGCGAGCTGGGGATGGACACGGTCGCGGTGTACTCAGACGCCGATCGTTCGTCTCTGCACGTCCGCTATGCGGATGAGGCCTACCTGCTTGGCCCGGCCCCGGCGCGCGAGTCCTATCTGCGCGGGGACAAGATCATCGAGATCGCCAAGCGCTGTAAGGCCGGCGCCATTCACCCGGGTTACGGCTTCCTGGCCGAAAGAGACGACTTCGCCCTGGCTGTCGAAGAAGCCGGCCTTGTCTTCATCGGCCCGAGGCCAAGTGCCATTGCCGCCATGGGCGATAAGGCCGTGGCCCGGGCCACGGTCACCGCCGCCGGCGTCCCGATCGTCCCCGGAACTGAAGGCGAAGGCGACCTGCGCGACGAAGAGATCATCGCCATCGCTCCCAGGATCGGTTTCCCCTTGCTGATCAAAGCGACGGCCGGTGGCGGCGGGAAAGGCATGCGCGAAGTGACCTCGCCTGAGCAAATGGGCGACCTCCTGCAATCGGCCCGCCGCGAGGCCGAATCGGCTTTCGGCAACGGCAACGTCTACCTGGAAAAGCTGCTCACCAATGCCAGGCACATCGAGTTCCAGATCCTGGCCGACTCGGCCGGAAACGTGATCCACCTCGGCGAACGTGAATGCTCGCTTCAGCGTCGTCACCAGAAGCTGCTCGAAGAGTCGCCCTCGCCGTTCATCGATGATGCGCTTCGACAACGCATGGGCGAAGTGGCGTGCACGGCCGCCCGGGCGGTCGACTACCTCAACGCCGGAACCATCGAGTTCCTGGTCGACGCCGACCACAACTTCTTCTTCCTCGAGATGAACACCCGGCTCCAGGTCGAGCACCCGGTAACCGAGATGGTCACCGGGATCGATATTGTCAAGGAGCAGATCCGCATCGCCCGCGGCCGGAAGATGCGCTATTCCCAGGATGACGTGCGCTGGAATGGTTCGGCCATCGAGTGCCGAGTCAACGCCGAGGACCCCTACAATAACTTCTTGCCCTCGACCGGGACTCTGAATCAGATCATCCCGCCGACAGGCCCAGGAGTGCGCGTCGACACCGGCGTTTATCCCGGTTTCCAGATCTCGCCTTACTATGATTCGATGATCTCCAAACTCATCTGCTGGGGGGAGACGCGCGGCGAGGCCATCCTGCGCATGCGCCGGGCCCTGGAGGAGTATCGCATCTTGGGCGTCAAGACGAACATCCCCTTCCACCAGAACATCATGGATTCGCACCGATTCATGGGAGGCCAGTACGACACTCGCTTCGTGGAGGAGCGGTTCTCGATGGACAAGGCCGAGGAGGGCAAGCCAACGCGATCCGATATCGCCGCGATCATGGCCTCGCTGGTCGCCCATCGCCTCAGCCAACAGGCGTCGCAGATCGTGCGGCGCGGCGAGCGAGACACCAGCAACTGGAAATGGGTCGGGCGTTGGGAGCGCATGAATCGATGAGAGGCGTGACTGCGGCTGGACGTTCCTTCAGCGTGCTGCCTGTCTCCTTGGCGTCCGATCCGCCTGAGTCGGGATCGGCGGCCTCGACCTGTGCCGCAAGCTCCTCCTGAGGATCTGAGCCCTCATGCGATACATCACGACGGTTGATGGCGAAACGTACGAAGTCGAGATCAACTCCGAGAGTGAGATCACCGTCTCCGGCCGGAGGCTGCAGGTGGACTTCCAGTCTGTCGCCGGGCAGCCGGTGTATTCTCTGATCCTCGATGGCCAGTCGTACGAGGCCTACGTCTACCCTTCTGAGCAGGGTCTGGACGTACTTCTCCTGGCGCAGTTGTATCACATCACCGTCGAGGACGAACGACAAAGACGCCTGCGCCAGGCTTCGGGCATGCAGATCAGCGGTTGGGGCGAGTTCCATCTGAAGGCGCCCATGCCGGGGCTGATCGTGGCCGTCCCGGTCGCCGAAGGACAGGCGGTAGAGCAGGGACAGGACTTGGTGATTCTCGAGTCGATGAAGATGCAGAACGAGTTGAAAGCGCCTCGATCCGGAAACATCTCAAGGATCCGGGTCAAACCAGGAGACAGCGTCGAGCAGAATCAGATCCTTGTGACCCTGGTGTGAGATGACAGGCTCTGAGGCCGAGATCGAGGCCAAGTTCTACCTGCGCCACCTGGCCGGTGTGCGCCAGCGACTGCTCGCCCTCGGCGCCCACATGCTGGCGCCCCGCATCCTTGAACGAAACATCCGCTTCGACACCCCGGACCGGCGTCTCAGCCGGGCGGGCGCCGTCCTCCGGCTCAGGCAAGATCGCGCCGTCTATCTCACGTACAAACTCCCCGGTCCCGTCCCAGAAGTCAGGCAAGAGATTGAATTCGAGGCCGGCGATTTCACCGCCGCCGGCAGCTTTCTTGAAGCCCTTGGCTTTGAGCGCACATTCTCCTATGAGAAATATCGGGAGGTCTTCGCCCTCGAGCCCACGCACGTCATGCTCGACGAGTTGCCCTTCGGGTGTTTCGTTGAGATCGAGGCGGGCTCTCTCCCGGCCGTCATTGGGTGCTCCGGCAAGCTTGCGCTCGATTGGGAGCGCCGCCTCCCCGAGAGCTACCCGGCGCTTTTTGAACGTTTGCGCAGGGCATTGGAGCTGTCTTTCGTCGACGCGACATTCGCCAATTTCACAGGACAACCCCGCATCCAGGCCGAAGATCTTGCAGTCCGTGATGCAACGATTTTCCCGGCTCCGGAGGGAAGACCGTGACTGAACGCCTCCATCAGGCCTTTCATACCTGGGAAGAAGAAACCGTGTTGCCGATGATCGAGCGCTCCCCTGAACGGCGGGCTTCTTTTGTCACGTCCTCGGGGATCCCGTTGGATCGGCTGTACCTGCCGGGCGATCCTGATCCTGACTACCTCGAGCAACTGGGCTTCCCCGGCGAATATCCTCTGACGCGTGGGGTGCATCCGACGATGTATCGCGGCCGCCTGTGGACCATGCGCCAATATGCCGGATACGCGACCGCCGAGGAGACAAACCGCCGCTTCCGTTATCTGCTCGAACAGGGGCAGAGCGGTTTGTCGGTCGCCTTCGACCTGCCGACTCAGATCGGCTACGACGCGGACGATCCCATCGCCTCCGGCGAGATCGGCAAGGTCGGGGTTTCCATCTCGAGCCTCGACGACATGGCCCGTCTGTTCGAGAACATTCCGCTCGACCAGGTTTCAACAAGCATGACGATCAATGCGCCGGCGGCAATCCTGCTGGCGATGTACTTCGCCGTGGCCAGGCGCCAGGGCGCCGATCTCAACCGGCTGCGCGGGACTGTCCAGAACGATATCCTCAAGGAATACATCGCTCGCGGGACATACATCTTCCCTCCAGCGGCAGCCATGCGTCTGATCACGGATGTCTTCAGCTTCTGCCGGGTGAACGCACCCCGCTGGAACACAATCTCGATCTCGGGCTACCACATTCGCGAGGCCGGTTCAACCGCCGTGCAGGAGGTGGCATTCACCTTGGCCAACGCCGTGGCCTACGTCCGGGCGGCCATCCAGGCCGGCCTGGCTGTCGATGATTTCGCCCCTCAGGTGGCATTCTTCTTCAATGCTCACAACCTCTTCCTCGAGGAGGTCGCCAAGTTCCGCGCAGCCCGAAGGATGTGGGCCCGACTGATGCGGGATCGCTTCGGCGCCGCCGACCCCGACTCGTGGAAGCTCCGCTTTCACGCGCAGACGGCGGGCTCGACCCTTACCGCCCAGCAGCCAGAGAACAACGTTGTCCGGGTCACGCTCCAGGCGCTGGCCGCGGTCCTGGGAGGCACTCAGTCACTGCATACCAACAGCATGGACGAGGCGCTTGCCCTGCCATCCGAGCACGCGGTCAGGGTTGCCTTGCGCACCCAGCAAGTCATTGCCTTCGAGTCGGGCGTGGGCGACACGATTGACCCCCTGGCCGGATCATACGTGGTGGAACATCTGACCGACGAGATCGAGCGGCGGGCCACGGCCTATTTGGACAGGATCGAAGCCATGGGGGGAGCCCTGGCCGCGATCGAGGCCGGATACATCCAACGTGAGATCCAGGAGTCGGCTTATCAGGCTCAGCAGTCGATCGAGCGAGGCGACACGATCGTTGTCGGCGTGAATGCCTTTGAGACGCAGAACACGCCGCATTTGGAATTGCTCAAGGTGGATCCGTCCATCGAACACACACAACGGCAACGGCTGGCGGATCTGCGCCGACGGCGCGATGAGGCCGTCGTACAGGCCATTCTGGCCAGGTTGGAAGAGACGGCCGCCGGCGAGGGCAATTTGATGCCGCTTCTGATCGAAGCCGTGGAAGGCGAAGTAACATTAGGAGAGATCTGCAACCGGCTCCGACAGGTATGGGGTGAATACCGCGCTCCTGCGACCCTTTAGCAACTCTGTGCACCCCGCGCGAGCGATCACAACCCATTGAGGTCGATCATGGCAACAGTCCAACGCATCAATCACGTGGCCATCGTCGTCGGTGACATCGACGCTGCCCTGGGGTTCTGGCGCGACGGCCTCGGGCTTCAGGTCACGCATGTAGAAGATGTCCCCAGCCAGGAGTCAATCGTCGCCTTTCTCCCTACCGGCGACTCGGAGGTCGAACTCGTCAAGCCGACCTCCCCCGACAGCAGCGTAGCCCGGTTCCTGGGCCATCGCGGCCCGGGGATCCATCACATCTGCTTCGAGGTGGACGATCTCTTCGGATACGTCGAACGCCTGCAGGAGCTCGGGGTACGTCTCGTCAACAACGAGCCGGAGGTCGGGACCGGCGGCAAGCTGATCGCCTTCATCCATCCTGAGAGTACACACGGGGTGCTGGTTGAGCTCTATCAGCTTACACGGCACGAGCCCGAGATCCGGCTGGAACGCGCCCGGAATCTGGCCGATCGGGCCATGGGACAAGGCCAAGTCATGGCCGCCGGCGTTCTGGCCTTCCTGCGCGCACTGCGGGCCGAGAGCGATGGAAAAGGCGCTGGGAGGCTGGAGGGCTGACTTACGGAGCATGGAGTGTGCAACGCCGATTGCGCCCTTCCTGGATCAGGTCGCCAGCCAGCCACCGAGGCCGATTTGCGGCTTGATCGTGACAAAGAATAGTCCTACTTGAGGCGGAAGAAGCACGCCCATGAACGGCAGCCACTCAATGTTCGGCTTGAGTAGACCATGGATGACCGTCGGCGAAAGCAGGAAGGCCATCAATGCGGGTTTCTTAGCTCCCCGCGCGTGGCCGGCGTAATCGAAAGGGAACAACCCGGCCGCGATCAGGATGCCCCTCCCTATTTTCTCGGGGAGGACCGCAACCGGGATAAGGGGCAGTAGAGCCCAGGACACCGCGAAGTAGATCCCCACCTCATAAGGCGATCACCCGGAGAGTATTGCCATCGCGGCTGGAGGACAGACCGTAGCCAGGGTGAACAGGGTCGCTATCGCGATCAGAGTTGCCACTACCAGAGGGGCGCGGGTTCTTTGTGGAGTTGTGGAGGTTGAATCCAATCGTGGGACCGGGGTGGATTTCTCAGCGAGCTCGACGGCGGATTCCGGTGGGTGATGAGGGCAATCATTGCGCTCGGGGGTTGGGGGATATCTTCCTCGTCAAGCGACATTCTAATAGGCAGGCAACAGGAGCCGACATCTGGTTGGTCTCAGTCAGGCTCAGCCGTCGAGTGTGCCCGCCGTGCGTGTAGATGCCAGGCCAATACCGCAAGTGGGATCAGCGTGAACGGAATGAACGTTTGAGTTGCCACAGTTAAGGCCGCGGCAATGATACTTACAGGCACCAAGAGCCACGGAGGCGCGCACCCGAGTAAGGCCATCGTCTGGTAGAACAAACCGATCGGGGAAGCGAGCACCGCACCGGCACGGGCAATCTCTTTCGATTGCCGTATTCCCCAGACGAAGACTGCTAGAGCACCCATGGCTACCGGAATCCGCAGTTGTGGCAAAGCCTTGAGCAGGCTGAACAGGCCCGGTGAGTTGCTAAATGTGAACTGCGTCAGTCTCGGAACCACACTCATCCAATCCCTAACCCAGTTTGGCTGCCAGAGTAGCGGGGTCGCCCATAGCAGAGTCGTGAGGATGGCCCAGCGGACCAGGACTGACCTATCGTGCTGTAACCAATCGTACAGATGCCAGGGGAGCAAAAGGAAAGCGGCCTGGGGCTTCAGGGTCATCAACGCACCTAAGATTGCCCCCCGCCAGTGTCGGCCCACCCCGCGTTCCATGGTCCACCATAACAGGTCAAAGTTACCTGATGAGAGCATATGTAACACTGGGACAAAAAAGAGCCAGTGCCAGAAGCGTCTTCTGAAAACGACGATCAGAAGCGCCACGTTTACTGCCACCCAGGTCCAAAGACTCACCTGTTCAGGTAGAACCGCCAGGACCACGAGAGCATAGGCGAACGGCAGTGGATAGTAGAAATAGAGTACGCAATAAGGATTCTGGCCAGCGAGAACCGCTTGGCCGGCATGCCAGAGGATTGAGAAGTCCCACCCACCCATTGGACCTCAGTACGGGGCAGTTGCACAAGGCACTGCAGCCGCCTCAGTCAAGGGGCCCATTCTACTCCCACAGACTCCCAACGGAACCGGGCTCGATCGCCCTGGTCAAAGAGGAGCCCCAGCGAATGCAAACCCCATTTTGCTTCGGCTCAGGCGACCAGGATTGATGTGACGATGATCAAGTCTAGGGGCCGCTACATTTCGTTAAGAGGATGATGGCGGGCGATTGGTGACACGGCCTCTTGTCGATCAAACCGCGGACACCTGGCGGTATGAGGCCGATCTTAGACGGCTTCACGAACGGAAGGATGGCTTCAATCCCCGACCCACTCGAATATCGTGGCCTCCCCCTGGCCGACCCCCACGCAGAGCGTTGCCAGGCCATAGTACGGCCGCGCCTCTGACGGAGCGCGTCGACGCATCTCATGGACCAGGGTGCAGACGATGCGCGCGCCGCTGCAGCCTAGAGGATGCCCGAGCGCCACGGCCCCGCCATTCACATTGGTGATCTCCTCCCGCATGCCCAGTTCGCGCATGACCGCCAATGCCTGGATGGCAAAGGCCTCGTTGAGCTCGATCAACCCGATGTCGTCCATTCTCAGACCGGCCCGCTCGAGGGCTTTCCGCGTTGCCGGGATGGGTCCATAACCCATCGTGCGCGGTTGAACTCCGGCCGCGGCCGAAGTAACCACACGCACCCAGGGCTTGAGGCCCAAGTCCGCGGCCTTCTCAGCCGCCATGATCAACACAGCCGCCGCCCCATCGTTGATGCCCGAGGCATTGCCCGCGGTGACGGTCCCGTTATCTCGGAACGAAGGTTTCAGTCGAGCAAGCGCCTCCATCGAGGTGTCCTTTCGAGGTCGCTCGTCCTTGTTGATTACGATGGGATCCCCCTTCCGTTGAGGCAACACTACGGGGACGATCTCTTCCGCAAATCGGCCGGACTCAGTCGCCTCGACTGCCCGCAGATGACTTTGCAGGGAGAATGCATCTTGTTCCTCGCGTGAGATCGGGTGCTCGTCGAAGATGTTCTCAGCGGTCTCACCCATTGAGTCATTCCCGAACTTGCCTTTCAACTCGGGGTTCGGGAAGCGCCAGCCCAGCGTCGTGTCCCACATCGTCACATTGCCCCAGGCGAAGGCGCGCTCGGTCTTTGGGACCGCCCACGGGGCGCGCGACATTGATTCCACGCCGCCAGCCACGAACACATCGCCCTCGCCGAGCTTGATCGCCCGGGCGGCGGCGTTGATCGCCGCCAGTCCCGAGGCACACAACCGGTTGAACGTCACACCCGCTACCGAAGTCGGCAATCCGGCCAACAAAAGGGCCATGCGCGCCACGTTTCGGTTGTCTTCCCCGGCCTGGTTGGCGCAGCCGCAGTAGACCTCTTCAATCGTCCCTGGATCGATGCCGGCGCGCTTCACCACCTCGGCGATCGCAATCGCCGCCATATCGTCCGGACGCACGTCCTTGAGGGCGCCTCCGTGGCTCCCGATCGGTGTGCGCACAGCCTGCACGATTACAGCCTCTCTCACGGCTCACACCCTCCATCCGTCATGACGGAACTGGCCGGCGTCGTCAATTCGCCCATGTCGAGGGGACGCAGTTCCGGCGCGTGCATGCTCCGCTCGCCTGGGTGCCTCGAACACCCCATCCTCGATTGCTGGACAAGATGACAGCAAATTCGAATCCAGATCGCGAGAAACTGCGCCGGCGCGCTTCTCACAGTTCCCGGATAGGCGCCGCATTATGGCCTCACCGGATGACGACGACTTCCGGAGTATATCACCGGCCATATGCGAGAAAAATCACGTCCGCATGATGATTCAAGCTGCAGAAACCTGCCGCAACGCCGAGTGGACCCTCCAATGTGGATTAGAATTATCCCGATGTGAAGAATCTGCAGGGATCGATTGTCCCTCTGGTGACACCCTTCCGGGACGGCCAGCTTGACGAAGATGGTCTGGCCGGGCTCGTGGAGTGGCAGATCGCCAGCGGCAGCCACGGCCTGTGCGTGACCGGAACGACCGGAGAGCCTGCGTCGCTCTCCACGCAGGAGAGGGAGCGGGTGATCCAGGTCGCGATTGAAGCCAATGGCGGCCGCGTTCCATTCCTGGCCGGGACAGGATCGAGCAATCACGACGAGAGCCTTCACCTGTCGCGCTTTGCACATCGCATCGGCGCCGACGCCGTCTTGCTCGTCGTCCCATACTATGTGCGGCCCGGTCAGGAAGGGTTGTTCCGGCATTTCAAGGATATCGCCGATCAGGTCGATTTGCCGGTCATCCTCTACAACATCCCTGGCAGGACAGCCGTCAACCTCGAAATCGAAACCGTCGCCCGCTTGCGTCAGGCCTGCCCGAACATCATCGGCATCAAGGAGGCCAACCCGGATTTCTCGCACATCACCCGGTTGCTCGGCCGCCTGGGCACGGACTTCCTGGTCTTCTCCGGGATCGAGCTGCTCTGCTTCCCAGTTCTGGCGATCGGTGGGGCCGGGTACGTCAGCGCCACGGCCAACGTCCTCCCCGCGCCCGTCGCCCGGCTGTATGATCTCTACGCCGCCGGGTTGTGGAAAGAGGCGCGCGACGTCCACTACGAGTTGATGCCGCTGAATGAGGCCATGTTCTTCGAGATCAACCCAGTTCCAGCGAAGACCGCCCTGGGCCTGATGGGCAAGATCGATCCCGAGGTCCGCTTGCCCCTTGCGCCCCTTTCGGCCGAGAACCTGGCCAGGTTGCGGGAAGTCATGAAGTCTTACGGATTGCTGGAGGAATAGGTGCCGACGTCGCGGGACGGCTTCGTCGAGGTAGGCGGCATCCGCCTCAGCTACCGTGAATGGCCCGGGGAGAGAGGCCCGCTGATCTGTCTACCAAGTCTCACCGGACACAAAGGGACCTTCGACGGACTGGGAACGGCGCTCTCTCCGACGTACCGCCTGATTGCAGTCGATCTAAGAGGGCGTGGAGACAGCGACAAGCCCGCCGAAGGGTACGGCTTCTCCTATCACACTCGCGATATCCTGGCCCTGGCCGACCGGCTCGGGATCGAGCGCTTCGGGCTCATCGGACACTCCTTTGGTGCTACCGTGGCTGTCTACCTGGCTTCGATTCGCCCGGATCGAGTTCAAGCTCTGGTCCTTATTGACGGAGGGGCAGACCCGAAGGAGGAGGTACTGGAAGCTATGCGCCCTGGCCTGCGGCGACTCGCGGGCGCGTATCCGTCGATGGAAGATTATCTGTCGGCCATGCGCTCAGTTCCCTATTACCAACCGTGGAACGCCGCGCTGGAACGGTATTTGCGGGACGATGTGACCGTCCAGCCGGATGGGAGTGTCCGCCATAAAGCTTCGGCCGAAGCCATCGAACACGATCTCGACATCCATTTCTACT
>Ga0299915_10000693_pt1 | contig 25151 bp, 24 predicted proteins | sample RVTome_13_FD_200263 | JGI IMG/M metagenome (GOLD analysis project Ga0299915, IMG submission 200263) | Soil microbial communities from uranium-contaminated site in the Upper Colorado River Basin, Wyoming, United States - RVT92D227 (version 2) ... | reverse complement strand
TTAAACTTCATACTGCATCCCATCCACCTTCTTATGGATGGAGAAAAGCAGATGAAAATTTATTGGTGTTGTGCTGATTACAGGGGTTAACCTAAAAAAAATCTAATCTGACAATGTCAAGTTAAGATATTACATTAATTATTTTAATTTAAAAAATATCTTTTAAGGGGGAGCAAAAAAGATGAATAAGAAAATAATTGTGTTTGGAAGTTTTTTAAGTATTTTTTTAATGCTAATGATCCCAAGTATTAATGCATCATTTGTTCCTATCAGTATTACAAAAGAATCAAAAGAAATTCAAATGAAAACAACTATTAGATTTTATCCAATCGCAATGATTGATATAAATACTACAGGTTGTATTTATTCGGGTTTACCTAATATTCATTCTTATCAAGCTATAGGGTCACCGATTAGATTTTTTTTAACCACAGAAATATCATCAGGAGTTATATTAGTTAATTTTAAAGAATGTAATTCGCTTAAAGCTATGATATTTATTGGGTCATCAGGTACAGATCCAGTAAATTGGCATAGTACTGCAAAAGGAATTGGGTTTTTTGTAACCGTAACATAGTTTATAACTAAAATAACCAAACTTTAACTATTTATCTTATTTTTAGAGGTATTGATTAAAATTAATTATAGTTGAAATTATAGTTATACTACAGAACATAAATTTTGTTTTTTGCCCCATCAAAAACAAAATGGAACTCGTCTTAGAACCGGGTTCTCAGAGCAGTATTAGGAGATAGGTTATGGCCTACACCCAACACGACTACTGTCCCACTTCTCCTTATGGGGCTGGGACAAATAAATTTCTTATGTCCCAAACAGTAGCTGGGTTTCGTCACATATCATTAGCTTTTATCCATAGTATGAAAGATTACTATTTTTGTCATCTTCTATGGATTTTATTGCTATGAGATAGACTTCTTGGGTTATTTCTCCTTTCACTAATCTTTGTACTAATTGGGCTTTTAGATTCAATTTGTCTATAGATTGTTGTTGTGCTGTTTGAAGTTCTTGTTGTGTTTGTTTTTCTTTTGGTTTAATAATAGTGGTTGATTTTGGTTTTTTATGTTCTTCTTCAGATTTTTCAAATGCTGTCTCATATGAGTTCTTGTACTCACTTTCTGCTAATTGTATATACCTCATCAATACATTGGCATCTTTGTGTCTTGTCTGTTTCATTAATATTTTGACATCTTCTTCTAATCTTGCATAATTCGTAATGCCTGTAATTCTCCAGAGATGTGGATGAAATCTGTAGTTATGATCAAATCCAGATCTATATTTGTATTCTTTGTGTATGTTGTGGATCTTGGTTTTGGTTAATCTTCGTCCTTCATTGAGAAATAATGCTGATTCCTGTCCAATTCTTGGTGATTTAGATGGAGACAAAGATTTAGAAATTATATTTGGTACAGGAAATAGGAAAATTTTGGCATTACATCACGATGGAAGCAATGTTTCCGGATGGCCAAATTATGGTTGGATTACTGGTATAAGTGGACAAGCATTAGCAGATATTGATCAGGATGCAAAATTCGAAATAATCGCCGGTTTATACCAAGGATATGTATATGTATGGAATGATGATGGTTCCCTTATAGAAGGTTGGCCCCAACAAACATGGGGTTGGGTTCAGTATCCACCCATTATAGATGATATTGCAGGTGATGAAAATCTTGAAATAATATCTCCCTGTAATAGTCGTAGTGGTAATAGTTTAGATGCATGGTATTATAATGGCACTGAAGTTCCAGGTTTTCCATTGAAAAAAGGAGGTAGCGTTGTTTCAACCCCTTGTTTGGATGATATTGATGAAGACGGAGATGTAGAATTAATAGTCGGTTCTCCAAATAAAAAATTATATGTATGGGACCTCCCCCAACCAAATAAAAAGGACCTTACGGAATGGCCGATGTTTCAGCATGATTCTTATCACACAGGAGAGTTTTCATTTGGTAGAGGTTTTGTTGCTGATGCCAATTGTCCGTATTATAACAGGGTAGATAATGAAAATGTGTTTATTGGAACAGAATTAAATGGAAAGCCGCCGTTTGAATGGCATTGGGATTTCGGTGATGGTAATAGTAGTAATGAGCAGAATCCAAGGAATGTTTATACTATAGTGGGTGATTATACTGTGAATCTTACTGTTACCGATGCTTTAGGAAATAAGGCTTATGATACAGGCTTGGTAAATATTTCGCTATTCGGCAGAGATAAGAATGGAGCACTTCAAGTTTCGATGAAAGGTGGTTTTGGTCTTACTGTGTTAATCAAAAACATGGGTACTGTTGATGCAAAAGGAGTAAGCTGGTCCCTGAACATTGATGATAATGTAATTAATGTAAATGATGTCTTACTTGCGTATCCAGCGGATGGCAAGAAAACAGGGGTGATAAATATCCCTGCTGGTGAGAGTAGAAGTATCTGGTTTTTCATTCTAAGAGAACTAGGTGATTATTCCTGGGTAACTTATCATATTAATTTTTCAGCAAAAATAATGGATTGTATTGCATCTGATTTAATGTCTGCGAAAATTAAATGCTTTGTCTTTGTGTCTAAATAAAGATTTTGGAGCGTTTTCCTTTCTTTGAAAAAATACTAAACCAATTACTATAACTACTATTTACGCAGTTATTTTTAGGTATACATACCTATACTCTATAATCCAAATAATCAGTTCACTATATTAATTACTTTATAGGAGTTTTATCGCCTCTTGCCTCGATATGGCTACGAGGGTTTCTGAGGACACAAACTCCGAAACATCAATAGCTACTTTTAGCGCTTCTTTCTCACTTGCTGCCTCAAATATAAAGACTACATCATAACGACCAAGTGTCCAATACCAGCTCAGAACATGTATTCCCTTCTTTTTGAACTCTTCTATCAATTTGGTAGAGTCATCTGCCTTTTTCTTGTTAGGTTTATTTCTCATTTTTCCTAGACTTACAAAAATCAATTCTTTTCACCTCCATTCTACAAGTAAGAATGACTTTATCAATATAAAATAATAATTATTATAAATTTAACAATTTGTTGTTTTTAACCAGTTTATTTTTAATTTTATTGCATATATTTGTAATAAGATTTAAAACTAGATAATTTATTCAATATTTTAAGATAGGAAATGTTTTTTTTAGGGTGGAGGCAAAAAAGATGAATAAGAAAATATTTGGTTTTTTAATATGTATGCTGTTTATTGGAACAAGTATTATACCATCTATTGGTGGAAATATCAAAACCCATGATAGTGAATCAGAAAATGATAATTCTAATTTTATATATCTATCAGATGATGATCTTGATCAACAGAATGAGGAAAGTTATAATGGTTCAAACAGTATAACCCTAGATAATTGGACTTGGGAGTTTGAAGAAGGATGGAATAATATATCCTTTACACAAGAACAATTAGATGCTGTTGATAGTCCTCATCCTGAGGATGTATTTGAATCTATATCTGACTACATTACATGGGTATTTTGGTATAATGAATCTACAGGACTATGGGATTTTTACGACTTTAATGACTCTTCAGGTAGTCTTACATCTATCATTGCGGGTGAAAATTATCGAGTGTACGTGACTCAAGATTGTACTTTACGAATAGAAAAACCTGAACCACCAAATGTTCCAGATAAACCTTCTGGGCCCACATCCGGGATAACTGGTACTTCTTACCCCTATTACACAACTACTACGGATCCTAATGGTGATAACATTAGATACGGATGGGATTGGGATGGTGACGATACAGTTGATGAATGGAGTAATTTTGTATTATCTGGTTCAACAGATACAAGATCTCATTCATGGAGTACGGTAGGCACATTTAATGTGAAGGTGAAGGCTGAAGATGAACATGGTGTTCTAAGTAGTTGGTCCCCTGCATTAAATGTAATAATATCACCTGTTGAAAATGAACCATTTTATTTTCTTCATCTAACAGATTTACATATAAATGGTCAAAACAGTAATGATGTATGGGGAAAGGCACTCAAACAAATCAATGAAATGAATCCTTTACCAGCATTTATAGTCATAACAGGAGATATACTAGATTTTGGCCATCCTTATTATGGAACGGATCCATATACTGATTTATTTAATAATATAGAACCAAAATTAGAGGGAAGTAGAATAACTTCTGGTAATAGTGGAGGTTGGTTCCTACCACCTCATCATATACCTATTTATTTCTGTCCAGGTAACCACGATTCCTATAATCCACCTCCAACATATACTCTATCAGATTTTAGTACTTACGAGAAAGATGTTGCCAATAGCTATTATCATAAAAGTATTACGATAAATAACAAAAACATTGATATTTTTTCATTAAACAGTGGTACTGATATAGGTTGGCCAGATTTTACTCCGCTGGGTGATGGGCTTAAAGATGATTACGGGAATGAGGTTACAAGATTTCAACAAGATAATGCAGCATCAACAGGAGATATAAAGATAGTTCTAACACACCACCCATATATTTACGGAGATAATACTGATTTTATATTTAATAATAATAGATTAATGTTCTTCAATGCTTGTAACCAATACCATGTTGACCTTTTGTGTTGCGGACATGTTCATTCAGGCGATTTTATTTGTCAATTATCGGGTGAAGGTCTATCAACCAATACCTTTACACCTGGTGGAGATATTCATATTCAAATCATTGGAGATAACCTTTGGCAATCACCTGGAGTTCCTGAAGATAACCCAGGGCAGTATCGTAAAATTGAAGTCCTTTCAAATGGAGATATAAAAATAGATGCACAAAAAAAATTTGAAGCAATCTCAAAGCCATACATCAACCCTATTACACAACAACTCATTGAGAAATTAATTCAGTGTTTTCCTTTCTTTGAGAAAATACTAAACCAATACTACAACTAAAAAAACCAAAATTATCAGTCTTAATGTATCTGAATATTTACTTTTAATTCTAGTGAATGTTGCATTATTAAATCTGATTAAATAAAAAAATGGTTTAAAGATAGAAACATAGAAGTTATATCAAGTAATAACCTTTCATCTTTGATTTAAGGTTTTTTTAGCAAGGATATGAGCTTGTCTTAATGGTTCAGGTATTTTATATATAGCTAGATTTTTAACAATTTTTAGACACGAATCAAATGAAATATTATTTCCAGGAGATACATAAATAGGTGTTTTTGATTTTTTAGATGAATAAAACAAGAATCCTTTTTTTTCATTATCAATTTTTACAACATTTCCTTCTATTTTACCATATAAAAGACTTTTAGCAACACCTATACTTGGTTTATTTAGTTTAATTCCAGTTTGAGTTGCAATACCAATTCCATATGGATGCAAAATTCCACTGCCATCAAACAAAAAAACTGTTGGATTAGATTTCAAATTATTAATTAGTTCATTAATTACCGGAAACTCTCTATAAAACAAATATGTGGATATATAAGGAAAATCTGTCTCCCAAAAAATTGTTTTCTTTTCAATTATATCCTTTGTTTTATAATCCATTACAACACAGGCTCCGCATGCATTATCAAATTCGCTCTTTGGATAAGCTACATCAAAACCTGCAACAGTTTTTACTTCTGAAAATGTATCTTTTAGATTTACTTTTTTACTTAAATTAATCTGCTCTTCCCTTAATTTTTTTAGAGGATAAGATGTTTTAAAATCTTTATACATCATATTGTTAAAATTTACTATTTTTTCGCCTTCAACTAATATATTATCTTCTTTTAACCTTCTAATTTTATCATCAATCCCAAGACCAAAACCACCTAATTTTCCATCAGAATGAACTATCCTAAAACAAGGCATTGTATCTGCATTTGGATTCTGATTCATCATATGACCAACGGCTCTTGATGCAATTTTATCGCCAAGGGCCTCAGCAACCGCTCCATATGATGATATCTTTCCCTTAGGAATCTGCCTTACTAGATTATATGTGTATTCGAAAAGATTCATAAATCAAAATAAACTATCCCCTCCAAATATTTTTCTTTGGAATGAACTTGTATGAACAAAATAAAATTTCTTGGAACAGGCTGGCATACGATTTGTAAGGAGTGCAGGGATGCATTATTTAAGAATCAACTACCATCGATAATTTTATATAATAGTAATGACAATTATTAACATGCCTAGAAAGTTAATGAGGGTATTTGGTATCTATCATTAATTTGTGGGGGAGTGTAGTGGGGTATTTTATACTCGCGACTACCTCTATTTCTAGGCGATTTGATTTATTTATTCTTGTTGTTTAGGATATAATAATACCTTAGGACCATATATTACGCATTTTAATCCCTAGTTATAGAAGTAAAACCCTTTTCTAAAGTATATTAATTATCAATTGTTAAGGAGAGGTTTATAAAGCAACAGTTGTTTCAAATTTGCAGGAAAGGGAGGATAAATATGAGAAAAATAGCAATATTGTTAATTGTTTTAATGATGGTTAGTGTAGGAATATTAAGCGGATGTACTGAAAAAAAATAACATGTACAGTTTGTAATGGAAGTGGTAAATGTACATGGTGCAATGGAAGTGGCTATACTATTCCGTTGGTACAAAAATGTGAGAAATGCGGTGGTACTGGTATTTGTCCAAATTGTGGTGGAACTGGTAGAGTTAAAGAGTAAATAGAAGGAAGTAGATGCAAAAAAAAATCGTAATCATAGGAATCATTGCCCTTCTCTTTTGTGTTGGATTGAGTGGATGCAATGAACAAAAACCTGAAACAATAACACCTAAACCTAATAAGAGTTGGGAAGTTACGGGTTGTAGTAGAGAGATAGGATATTTTGATTACATCTTTGATTATGGTGGAAAGACTTATAAAAGTAATGAGCAGGGAATTAACAGTGTATCCCTTACTATAAAAAATACAGGAGATGTAATAACAACTTATATTGTTGATTTTGAATTTATTGCAGAAAAACTAGTAGCAGACCCATTGCCTAGTATATATATTTGGGATAGAAATGAGTGCCCATGCTCTAATGTATATGGTGGGAATTCAGACTCAAATTATAACCAACAAACGACCACAATTGCACCAGGTGAAACAAGAACAGTTTATTCTTCATGTAATCCAAATCCTGTTAAGGATATGGTTGTGCATGAGTGGTGTTATGAAGTAACCTATGAATAAATAATAATTGGTGAGTAATGATTTGAAAGATGAAATATGAAAAAACAACTAATGATAATTGGAGTAATTGTCATACTTATTACTGTTGGATTAAGTGGATGTAATGAAACTGATATTGGTTTAACAGATATTGGTGATTTACAAGCATACCCTGAAAATTATTTAGGGAAAGAAGTCAAAGTAAAAGGAGTTATTGTTGGTAATTTAATTTGCGATGATTCTGGATTTAATTTTCCCTTTAAATTTAATAATTCCTTGAGTGGAGATTATTATTTTACAGGTATTGTAGAACATGACAGTATAGGATATTATCTTAATGTTACAAAAGCACAAGCATATTGGAAATTGTAGTTTTGAGGAAAGAAATAATAAAAATCTTTTTTCTTTTTTCTCCTGTTTATATAAAAAAGAGTACTCTTATAAGTGATTGATTGTTTTGGTGTTTAGCGTAAGAAAATGGGTGGGAATAGATATGGAAACAGGCGAACAAACAAGAAAAAGATTAGTGGAAAAAGCAAGTGAAATAGAAGAAAAAATAGAAGAATTAGCAATTGAATTAGAAGAAGAAGGCAACATAACTGCAATAGGTATCCGTGAAATACTTTCAACAGTACACAAAAGATTCGATGAAATACTCCTAAGGAGGTAAAATACAGTCCTGTAATGATGCTTTTTTCCTCTGTTGAATATGGAGGGATAATGCTTTAGAAGGATGTTTGTTATCTTAAACCCCCTTGTTTACATAGATAAATAGGGTTTTAAAGTAGTAACTGTTTTGAAATAGAGTTTGAGGGAGGAAAAAAACTATGAACGAAGAAAAAGCAAAACCAGAAAAAGCTGAAAAAACAAGAAATGATGAAAACATAATATATGTAGGACGAAAACCTCCGATGAGCTATGTGCTTGCAGTAGTAACACAGTTTCAGGGTAGTGGTTCTGATGAGGTTGTCATAAAAGCTCGAGGTAGATCTATAAGTACGGCAGTTGATACTGCAGAAATTGTGAGAAACAGGTTTATCAAAGACGCAAAAATCAAAGACATAAAAATAGGAACTGAAAGTATCACCAATGAGGAAGAAGGCAGAACTTCCAATGTATCTTCAATTGAAATAATCCTAACAAAGAAGAGTAAATAAGCGATAAGCGTTTGCAATCAAAAAAAGAGGAGTTACTTTCTTAGAAGGTCTAACGAAGTAAGCTCCTTTGATAATTTATCTACTGCTAAGCTCACATCCTGTGTTATAGGAGTAAAACACCCTTTCTAAACATTTTTTTATAGGAGAGTTTTATAAAGAAACAATTGTTTCAAAATTGGAGTTGAGAGAGGAAAAAATATGAAAATGAAATATGTGACACGAATTGAACAGAAAATTAGATACATAGAGTATCATCTAAACCAAATTAAAACAATTACAGCAAAAATTAACGAAATTAAAGAAGAGATTCCGTTGTTTGCCAATATTCATGCTTTCTTTTGGGAATGCAGAAGTATACTTGAGCTAGTGGCACAGGAGATATATGATAAAAAGGGAGATAAATCTGAACAACCTAAATTTTTTGGTGCATATGAAAAACATTTGAAAGGAAAAGTACAATACACCGACGAAAAAATAGCTGAAAAAAAAGAAGACGAAGAAAATAGCCTGTTATTTTATCTCAATGAATATAGAAATGCAATTTCTCACAGAGAAACACCCGGCAAATTAATATCAGTTTTCCTTCCAGAAGGTATAACAAAGTATAAACCACATAAATTTAACAAAACAACCAAGCAATTTGATTCGCCTTGGAATGATATGACGTGGAACAAGCTTTTAGATGACATATTTAAAATGACCATCAAAATAAAAGATGAATGTTATGCTTCTTTATCTTAATTTATAAGAGGAAATATAATTATTAATATGAGTCATGAAATTGTAGTTTGAGGGAGAAAAAATGACCAATTCTAAAAAACTAAAAAATGAAGTAAATGAACTGAATGAATCAGAATATGTTAAAATTGATGTCCCGCTTTCGGCTTACCATATTGCTGGTGCTGCTTGGGAGAATGCAATAAATCAACTCTCAGATGAAGTAAATAGAGGTATTGTGCCACCAGACCTTAAAATTCGTTTTAAAGAAATATTAAAACAAGAATTACAGAAACATTTTTCTAAATTGGAAAAACAATCAACAACCTTCTTTTTAAAGGGAATTGGTGCTGGGGTTTTACTTTCAGTGATTGCTAACTTTTTTATTTCCTCATTATTTATTGCAACCGATGGGATATTTGAGAGATGGGTTTATGGTTTATTTACTTTAGTTGGGGCTGTAAGTTTAATCATTATAATCTGGTTAATCTGGTCATTAATTAGTAAAATAAAAGTTATCGACTAAAACATTGACACAATTTATCAATATACATTTAAATACAAGAAAAATATGGAAAAAAATCGTAATTTTTACCCTTAGAAATCGTTAGTAAATTAAACCTTTTTCTGATAGCCCTCCATCGGCTCATTAAACCATTTTTTCTCCTGTTGAAATAGATATAATAATGCTTTAGAACTATGTTTTATATTTGTTACCCCCCTGTGTTATAGGAGTAAAACACCCTTACTAAGTATATTAATTATAAATTGTTAAGGAGAGATTTATAAACAAACGATTGTTTTTGAAATTGGAGTTTAGGTGTAAAAAATGTTAAGAGAGGAAATGCTTGAGTTGTTAAAAAAAGGTGAAAAACCAATTGATTTAGCTATACAAAAATGGACGGATATTTCTAAAGTTCCCTCTAAGGCTAACTCAGGAGTAAGACATCAGCTTGACGAGGGAAAATCTAATTGTGCTTTATGCGAAAAATATGAAGAATGTGAATTATGCCCTTTATTTTTACAATTTGGAGTATATTGTGATGAATCTAATTCTGTAAAGGATAAAAAGTATAAAAATGATTTTTATGCTCAATTTAGAGATACAGGTAAAGCTGAAAAGATGCTTGATGCTCTACAAGAAGTTAAAAAAAATATTATTAAGTTAGATGCAAAATCAGAAGAAATTAAGAAAAATTGGGAAAAAAAAGAAGATAAATCTTCATTTAAATCAAAAAAGGGAGATAGTAACAGTTCTATAGATAAAAGGAAGTTTGATGCATATAAAAATCCAGCAGTAAATGAAGCAAATTTTATAAATTAATCTCTTTCTAATAACATAAAAATTGTTAATAAACAAAATAAATGTTGTTAATATTTTCTAAAAGGGAAGTTTTTAAACAAACAATTGTTTTAAGATTGCAGTTGAGGAATGAAAAATGTCGGATGATTATAGTAGACGTATGGCTGAATTACAAGCAGAAAAAGATTTTGCAGAAAGGGAAGAAGAAAAACGTAAGAAAATAAAACAAGAAGAAGAAAGAAAAAAACAAGAAGCCGATGCACGTGAAAAAAGATTAAGAGCAGAATATGAAAGGTTAAAAAAATGCGGGATGATTTTACCACCTTATGAAGAGTGGAAAAGAAATACTCCTCGTTTTTAAATAAAAGAAAGGTGATGATATGGAAAAAAAAGAAATAAAAATAAAATCAATCAAACCTAAGCCTGTAGAGCCGAAATATATCAAACCAAAATATATCAAACCAAAAAAATGATAAAACCTGTACGGTACATTTTTATTCTAAACCAAAACTTCGTCATTCATTGGATTAAAAAAGTAGTTTTAAGAAAAGAAAAAATGAATGACAATCATTAACACGATTACACACACAAAGTATATATACTACTTTCTGAAAAATGAGCTGGATGTCAGCTTGTTTTTATTTTACTCCATATGATAGTAAAAACAATAAATGCTGTTAGCACTAACTAAAATTGATTTTTTCCTTAGTAAGAAATAAATAATTTCATTCTTTTACAAATAGTATGAAACCAATAATTAGAAAACCATCAGAAGAGGAGAAAGAAGAAGCAGAATCCTGGCCTATCTGGGAGAAAGAAATATCAGAATTTCCATGGAAATATGATACCAAGGAAACATTCCTTGTAATAGAGGGAGATGTAACTGTAACTAATGAAGAAGGGAAAGAATTTCATTTCAAAGAAGGAGATTATGTAATTTTACCTAAAGGTATGAAGTGTAATTGGAAGATTAATAAGGATGTAAGAAAACACTATAAAATGGGATAAATTTTATCATCTTATTATACTAATATCATTTGATATATTATTCATGAAGATGATAGTAATTCCAGAGTTAGAAGGCACACTACAGACTTGAAAAAAGAAGGAAGATGAAGAAGAAAAACCTAAAAAAATAAAATTAGATGAAATCATCTGTTATTTATTTTTATAAGCTATATTAGATGATATTGAACACTTGTTACCCATATTTTAAATTAGAAATAAAAAACATTAAGAGAGATGTTTTAACAAATTGTTGTTTTTATACTATATATTTTTAATTATGTTACATATATTTTATGTAATATTTAAATAATGATAATCTATACCTGTTGCCCTGTTGCAAGATAGGAATTATTATTTCAAAGGGGGAAGTAAAAAATATGAAAAAAATATTTGGAATTTTAGTATGTATGCTGTTTATTGGAACAAGTATTACAATTACACCTGATTTTTTTATAAAAACAGCGAAAGCAGATATAACGACTGGTCTTGTTGGGTATTGGAATTTTGATGAAGGAAGTGGTAATATTGCATTTGACAGTACTGTAAATGGAAATGATGGAACTATTAATGGTGATGCAACGTGGACAACTAATACTCCATCTGGTTCTGGTTATGCTTTAGATTTTGATGGAATTGATGATTATGTGCTTGTACCCAACTCAGTATCCTTGAACGTAGATAGTGAAATCACTATTATGGCTTGGATTAACTCTGAGTCAACTAATGGTCCGCGAGTTTTTGTCTCTAAGTGGAACGATAATACATATGATTGGTCATATATTTTTAAACAGCATAACTATTATGACAAACTTAGGTTTTCGCTCTCAAAGTCTTACCATAGCGACCTAATTGATTTGACAGGTACAAGTCATATTTCCACAATAGGAAATTGGGTTTATGTATCTGCTACATATTACTCTTCAACTGGAATAGCGAAAGTTTACTTTAATGGAATTGAAGATGGTTCCTCCACCATAGGAGTCAATCAGCTAATTGATTCTAGTATTACTGACTTATTGATTGGTGCGGTTTATACCGGTGGTGGTATCACGGAAAACTTCGCTGGTATTATTGACGAAGTTCGTATTTATGACAGAGCTTTGAATCAATCTGAAATTCAGATATTATATGATTTAATACATCCAGGAAACCAAGGATTAGTTGGATATTGGAATTTTAATGAAGGGAACGGAAATATTGTTTATGATATTTCTGGATGTAAGAATAACGGTATTACTGATGGTAATCCACAATGGGTAGATGGAGTAGATGGAACAGCTTTAAGATTTGATGGAAACGATAAAGTAGTAATTCCAAATAATTGGACATTAAATCCAACACAGATAACGGTTGCATGTTGGGTGAATTTCAATAGATTAGCATATGGTGGTGGTTATTCTGGAGATCAAGCCCAATTTATGGTATGCAAAGGCGGGGATAGAACATCAGGTGCGTATATTCTTCATCAAGGAGGTACCAGTCCTTCATCCCTTTACATAGCATTCGAGATAGGAGAATACTGGAATGGCAATTATGCAATAAGTTATACTTCACTTGAAACTGACCATTGGTATAATGTTGTTGGGACCTATGATGGCCAATTACTTAAATGTTACTTAGATGGAATTCTTCTTGCATCTAAGGATGTAGGAAATATAAATGTTGGAAATAATAATAAGCCTCTCTACTTTAGCTATGATGATGTAGATGGTTACCCCTATTATCTTGATGGAGCTTTAGATGAAGTACGAATTTATAATAAAGCATTAAGTGAGGAAGAAATTGCGCTAATGTATTATTATCACTTCTACCCTTACATTTATTCATATCAACCTTCAGGAATTACAGCAGGAAATGTTAGTTCTATCTATCTTAATTTCAATCATCCGATGAATGAGTCAAGTTTCTCAATAGCAGAAGATATTATAAGCTTCACAAGTCCCCAGGGTACAATAAAAATTAATAATTATTCATGGATAACTTCTAAGAAACTTAAGCTTACATTTGAACCACAATCGATAGAAGGACATTATAATCTTTTGATAGGATCACAAATTTTTAACATTAGTGGTATAGCATTGGATCAAGATAAAGATGAAATCCCTGGTGAGATCCCTGATGATTACCTCACTCTTACTTTTATAATTGATTCCACGGGTCCACGTTTAACAAGATATAACCCATCTGGTGATATCGCTGGAACATTTAGTTATATCGATATTTGGTTTTCGGAGAAAATTAATCTCAGTACTTTATCTCCCTCTATTATAATAACAGGACCAGGTGGTAGCATAACGCCTTCCTCAATATCAGAGGTTGGATTGAATTGCTATAGAATAAATATCCCCAACCAAATAACTTATGGTATTTATACTATAACAGTAAAACCTACAGTTGAGGATTTAGTCGGCAATAAAATGGATCAGGACTGGGACGGAGTTCAAGGGGAATCACCTGATGATAAATACTCTTTTTTTATTAATTTAGTTGAGGTTGACCTAACCCTTTCTAATGTGACAATAGGTGAACCTTTATTGTGGGCGGGGGAAACTGTTAACATCTCTTGGGATGGTGCTAATTATGGTGGTATGCCTTTGCTCGGTGATTGGACTGATGCAGTGTATTTCTCAGATGATAATAAGTGGGATATCAACGATGAATTAATTGGAATCACCCACCATACTGGAGGGTTATTGGAGGATGAGGTTTATTCTGCGTCTATCAATGTCGTGATCCCAGGGACACATCCTGACGATCATTACATCATTGTTCGTGCTGATATTTACAATCAGGAAAAAGAAGGTGGTGATGAGGGTAATAACGTTGTCGCTGTTGGCCCAATTCCTTTGAATGTTCGCTCGCTTATCATTGATGGTGTTGAGGTAGATGGATCAATGAATGACTTTGATCGGGTAGATTACTATGCAATCGCTGTAAACTCAAGTAGGAATTTTGCTGTTATTGTTGATGAGATATCCTCAGGTTTAAGTCTCGAGGTTTTTGTTAGTTATGAAACAGTACCTGATCGACTAAATTATGATTATGGTTCTACATCTAACCCCCAAGGTGAGCAGCAGGTATTAATTGGTGGATCTCTATCGGGAATCTATTATGTTTTTATCTATGCCAAGCAGTTGAATGGGTTGGGTTCTTATCACATAAAAACTGTGGATTTAGGAGATATATTTTTATCTCACATTTCTCCAAATCGTCATGGCGTTTTATCCTTTTGTACCATGACTCTTATTGGTGCGGGATTCGATGAAAATACCACTATTGAGTTTATTAATTCTGATTTAATTAGTTATTATCCAACAAATGTTCAACATTTATCATCTACATCTATGATTGCAACCCTTGATGTACCTATTTGGGCCCAGGACATCTATGATGTTGTTGTGAGGAAACCAAGTAATGCTACATCCGAGCTTATTGATGCCTTTGAAGTAATGGCGGGTATTCCGTATCTTGATGCAAGAATTATTGTTCCATCATGGGTTGGTCGTCACCAATTTAGCACTCTATGGATTGAATATAAGAACACTGGGAATTCATCTATGCCTGCTCCATTGTTTAAATTACATGGGACTGAGAATGCTATTCTAACCATTGACCCCTCAGTAGATAGAAATGGGCTTTGGATATCTGATCCGCCCTCTGGCACAAACGATACTGTGTGGGTGATGGCTAGTGGATTAGGGGGAACACCTGGGATACTTCAACCAGGTGATTTTGGTAGGATACCTGTGTATTATCTTGGTTTAAAGATGCCGTGGAGTTGGGGTAATTCAGTTATGTTTAACCTCACTGTTTTAGATGCGGATAGTGATGAACTCATTGATTGGGATTCCCTTAAAAGTGAAATGAGACCTGACTGGTGGATTGGAGATGATGCATGGAATGCAATATGGCTTAATTTTGTTGATCAGGTTGGAGATCACTGGAGTGATTACCTCTCTATGTTGAATGCGAATGCAAATTATCTGAAACAGATTGGAAGCGAATCAAATGATCCCACAGAGTGTCTCTCATTTGAATTTCGAAAAGCAGATGGTTTAAATCCCATTCGAAATCTTGAAACAGCTGTGGATATTGATATTCCAACGCCAGGGTTATCGCTTTCTTTCTCAAGGATGTATCAACAACCTATAAGCCGCCGATATCAACTTGGAGTATTAGGTAGAGGTTGGACTAATAATTGGGATATTCACCTGGAAAAGAACATTAAAGGGGATATCGCAATATACGATTATACTGGGACGCCAAGAATCTTCGATGAAGAAAATAATAACTATGTAGGGCAATCTGGTGATCACGGAGTACTCGCTACTACAGGTGGTGGCACTTTTTGTCTTCGCGAGCTCAATGGATTTATTACAACGTTCAACCAAGATGGCAGTTTCAACTACTTTGAAGATACAAATAGTAACCGTATAACAGCGGGATATAATACTGGACGGTTAATTAGTATTACTCACTCTAATGGTGATAAATTGCTGATTGATTACAATGTTAATGGGAGGATCTGGCATATTACTGATCCAAGAGGTCTGGGTTCTGAGGATGATTATGTGATTACTTATCAATATGATCCCTCTGGGGAATATTTTATATGTATGATAGAGCCAGGTAACAGGATAACTAATTATACTTATGAGACAGCTGGCACTCTTCAACAAAGACATGCGTTACTCTCCATAGAATACCCTGATTTCACCCATAGATTTTTCAGATATAACACCAGAGGTTGGCTGAATGAAACTTATACGGATAATAGTACAGAGGTAATCAATTTTAATTATAGTCTCTATGGAAGAGTAATAATGGAAGACGCAACAGAACGCCAAGTTAGATTTTGGTTTGGGCCAAACGGAAATATAGTAAAGAGTAGTGATAGTGAGAATAATACGATTGTCATGAACAAAGATGATTTGCATAAAGAAGTCAGTATCACTGGTCCAAGCGGTGAGAAATTTTCATATCTATATATGACAATCTAGGTAATATGATAGGCATTAAAAATCCACTTAACAAACTTACAACGTTTAGTTACGAGTCATCATTCAACAATCTTGATTCAGTCACCGATGCAAGGGGTAATAAAATCTTGTATGACTATGATTCTTCAGGTAACCTTATCAATATCACCTATGAGAATGGAAATAGCAAATCCTTCAGTTATGATTCCAATGGTAACATATTGAATTGGACCAACTCAAGAAACAATACTATTGGATATACATACAATACTGCGGGTCAAATAACTAGTAAGGATTATCCTGATTCACCAGGTATTATTGATAATATATATAGTTATGATGATGCGGGGAATCTTATATCTGCAACAGATTCCCATGGAACGACTAATCTTACTTATGAACCTTACACTGATTGGTTGATAAGGATTGATTATCCAGGTGGAATATTTTTTGTATTTAATTATAACGATGCTGGTCAGCGGACAAAACGAACCGATCAAGATGACAATGTTGTTAATTATATTTATGATAGTTTTGGTCGTCTTGATCAAATCACAAATACGACAAACGCATTGGTTGTTGACTATGATTACGATGAGTCTGGGCATCTTCTTAATAAAACTCTAGGAAATGGGGTCTATACATCATATGAATATGATTATGCAGGTCGCCTAATTCATCTTGTCAATTATAATTCAAATGATGCTATTATTTCACAGTTTGACTATACTTATGATACTTCTGGTCGACGCATATCGATGAATACGCTTAATGGTATATTTTACTATAACTATGATTTGCTAGGGCAACTTATCAGTGTTAAGTATCCAGATAACCATGTCGTTGAGTACGTTTATGATTCAGTTGGTAACAGGATAAAGGTTATTGACAATGGAACAGCAACAACCTATTCTACAAATGAGATGAATCAGTACACAGATGTCGGTGGAATAACATATACTTATGATAATGATGGTAACATGATTAGTAAAACAGAGGCAGGTGTAACAACTACCTATTATTATGATTTTGAGAGCCGCTTAATAGGTGTTTCTAATTCTACAGATAATTGGAGTTATATCTATGATAGTTTAGGTAATCGAATTGAATCAATTCATAATGGAGTAGTTAAAAAATATATATATGATCCATCTGGGTTAGGAAATATTGCAGCAGAATATGATGAAAATGGAAGTCTAATTGCACATTATGATTATGGTTTTGGACTTATAAGTAAAACAGATAGTGATGGAGCTCAATTTTTCTATAATTTTAACCCTACAGGCCATACCACTGAACTTACAGATGAAGATGAAAATATTGTCAATCACTATAGTTATGGACCTTTTGGTATATTTAATGAAAAGGTTGAATCAATTATAAATCCATTTACATATGCTGGAGAACATGGTGTATTGGATGACAATAACGGATTAAATTATATGAGAATGAGATATTATAAACCAGATATTGGGCGATTTATAACTGCTGATACTTTGTTTAATATTGGAGAAAATACTTATAATTATTGTAAAAATGATCCAATTATGAAGATAGATCCATCTGGATTATATGAGACACATAGTTGGTGGTATTATTTTTTTCGTCCAAGAACAGGTTCAGTTACTTGGACAGAATCTTTTTGTAATACTATAACTGGAAAATATGGACGTGGACTTCAAATAATAGAAATCTCTGCAATAGCCACTTTAGTAATTGCTACAGGGCTTATATCCCCTTTAAAATCTGAAATATGGTATTTACCATTATTAGGACATTATATTCATTTGGGTTTTAATAAGTATTTTTATTTGTTATCATTGTATCCTTCATTTTTTTTCCCTACTTATTTTCCAGAATTTATACACTTATACATTTTTGGTACTCATCATGGAACATTTCAAGTACTTGAAATAACAGCTGCCTTATTATTTTTAAAATATATATATGGCCCCACAAAATCTGTTGGTGAAGGAGGAGGTAAAATCCCCTACATAATGGATCCTAATGACAAGATAGCTCCTTCAGGTTATGGAGATGCAAAATTCATCCCAGAAGATGAACTGTTAATGCCTTACACTATTCATTTTGAGAATGAGCCTAATGCTACGGGTCCAGCACAAATAATAAAAATCATAGATACAATAGATAGTGATCTGAACCTTAGTACCTTTGAACTTATTGAGATTGCTTTCGCTGATCAAGTCATCAGTATCCCATCAGGTTTAGATCATTATGAAACAAGTCTTGATCTTGTTATTGATAACGAATATGTTTCTTCAAGTAAAATACGAGTTGAAATAAAAGTTTCCCTTGATGTAGCAACAAGGAACCTTACGCTTGAAATGATAGGCCTTGACCCAGAAACTGGTTGGCTACCTGAAAATGTTATGCTTGGGATCCTCTATCCAGAAGATGATAGTGGTCGTGGTGAGGGACATATCACCTACCTTATAAAACATCTTGAAAATCTACCAACCGGCACGGAAATCACAAACAAAGCATCCATATACTTCGACTGGAACGACCCAATCGATACACCAGTAGCTCTGAACACTATCGATGCAGGTATGCCAATGAGTCAAGTGAATCCATTACCACCAATAGTTTATGACTCTTCTATTATCGTTTCGTGGACTGGTGAAGACGAAGCGAATGGTTCAGGAATTGCTTGTTTTGACGTCTATGTCTCTGATAACATTGGCCCTTATATGGTATGGTTGAAGAAGAGTACTCTTTCAGAGGGAACCTTCTACGGTGAAACTGGTCATACATATTCATTTTATAGTATAGTAATGGACAATGTCGGTCATGTAGAAGCAGCACCTGAAGAACCAGATTCAACTATTACAATAGTATCATCTTTTGATGCAAATCCACCAATTACAAATAAAACAATAAAAGAACCAAAATATGGAGAAAATAATGAATGGGTTACTTCTTCAACTGAATTTAATCTAACGGCCACTGATGACTTTTCAGGTGTTGATAAAACATATTATAAAGTATGGTTTAATGAGCAGTGGACACTATTTAGTGAATATATAAGTAATTTCACATTAATTGGTGAAGGAAAACATTACATCGAGTATTATTCAATTGATAAAGCAGGAAATATTGAGGAAACACATAACCAGACACATTATGTTGATGATACACCGCCATTGATTACCATTGAAACCCCGAGTTCATGGGAAGCTCTACAAGATGGGGTAGCACTTCAATCAATAGTTACCGATATCGATGGTTGTGGTGTTAATTTGATGAGATACTCTATAAGAAATCCTGGAGGAACACAGGGAATTATCATTAATTCAACTTTTGAATCATTATCACCCAGTTATATCGCTGATAATAAATGGCAGTTATTATTTGAAACAACACAGCTTCCTGATGGATACTACGTGCTTTATGTAAACACAAGTGACAATCTGGGAAATGAAGGTTACAAGACTGTGAATTTTAGTATCCGAAATTGGGCTGTATTACAATTGTTGCCAAACACTGCTAGCAACAAAGCTGGTAGAACCATGCCGGTGAAATTCTCCCTCAGAATCGCAGCTGCTGTAGACCCCTCACAACCATTTGTTAGAAATGAGGAACTCACTATCAAAATCTATGAAAAAGGATACAATGAAACAATCCTTCAGACATCAACCTATGGAATAAATTCAACAGACTATAGAATTAATTCAACACAGGAGCAATATATTACTAATTTCAAGACCTTAAAGACGCCAAAAACCTATGTCGTAGACATATGGCGAAATGATATGCTAATAGGTAGCTTTGAGTTTAAAACAGTGAAATAGAATCACACCATCTGTAAATTCCTTTCTTTGAAAAAATACTAAACCAAATGATATAAAATAATACTCTTTTTTTCTATTTAACAAGTTTTTTAACATTTTGTTGTTTTTATCCATTATTTTTTTAATTTTGTTGCATATATTTTACATAAGATTTAAATTAAGATAATTTATTTTTAACAAATTACTTTTTAAATATTGTTTATTTTTAATTTTGTTGCATATAAATTTCATAAAATTTAAATTTGGTTATTATATGTTGTTTTTATATTTTGGGAGGAAAGAAATATGAGAAATAAAAAAATAATTGCATTATTTATAGCTTGTTTATTGCTCTTTGTGGCAGTAACAAGCAACGCTGGTGCTAAAAAAGTCAACAAAAAAAAAGTCATATATGTTGATAGCGACTATTATAATCCAAAGAAACCATCAGATGGCAGTAGAGCATTCCCATATACAAAGATTCAACAAGGTGTGTATGCTGCAAGTCCTGGTTATACTGTTTTTGTATTCAATGGAATCTACAATGAGAATGTGGTTGTGAATAAAACAATTAATCTTGTTGGTGAAAATAAATCTGTTACGATTATTAATAGTAATGGTGATTATGGGATATCTATCACTGCTGATTGGGTTAATATGAGTGGATTTAATATTAATGGTGGTGGGTGTGCCATCGAACTATATTATTCCAACTATAGTACCATTTCAGGCAACATTGTACCAATCGGATATTCTAGTGGCATCGAAATGTCATATTCCAGTAACAATACCATTTCAGGCAACGATGTGCATGGCGGAGATACTGGCATCCGTGTAATCTCTTCCAACTACAATACAATCACGGGTAACAATGTATCAGGCCACGACCCAATAAACATCATATTGAGTTCTTCCAATTACAACGTTATCTACAACAATATTTTCATAAGAGCATATAGTGATACATGGAACGCGGTTGATGATGGAAATAACGTTTGGAATATCAGTAAAACACCTGGAACGAATATTGTCGGTGGACCTTATCTTGGTGGTAACTATTGGAGTGACTACACTGGGATAGATGCAGATGGTGATGGATTAGGTGATACACCATACAATATTCCTGGTGGGAGTAAACAGGATATGTATCCATTGATGATAACATAAAATATATAAAAACAAACCTCTAATTTTTTTTCTTTTTTTACTTTCAACTATTCTCTAAATTTTTAATTAAACAATTAAATCAATCCATTTTCTATGTTAATAAAATTATGTCCTCGTTGCCGTCAAAACAAAGGAATTAACTATTATTGCAAAAATGATGGAAAAGGTTGGCATACGATTTGTAAAGAGTGCAGGGATGCATTATTTAAAAATCAGCCACCGTCGATAATTTTATATAATAGTAATGACAATTATTAACATGCCTAGAAAATTAATGAAGGTATTTGGTATCTATCATTAATTAGTGGGGGAGGAGTGTAGTGGAGTATTTGATACTCGCAACTACCTCTTATTTCTAGGCGATTTGATTTTTTTTATTTTTTTTTATTGATATGAAATCAGTTTAAAACTTATTATTTCGTCAATATATGACAATAAGTAGCATAGTTTTTATATACTTCCAATTTAATTCCAACTTGTTAGAGGTGGAGGTAATATGATGAAGAAGATAATATTTTTAATAATAGCTTTTGTAATAATCGGTTTATCATTTCCATTGATTGCTGCAGAAAACTCCTCGAAAAATTCTGATCCAGAATTTGAAGTCGGTCTTGAAACTAGTATAGGATACGGTTTTCATGCTCTTAGTATAGCGGTAAAAAACATTGGTGATTCAACAGCTCATAATATAACAATTATTAATCTAAGCATTGATGGAAATGTATTGTATAATAATCGAGTTACAGAGTGTGGATGGGATATTGAACCAGGAACTACCGCCTTCGGTTATCCTAATACTATGTTCTTTGGTTTTGGGAGATTCACTGCTACAGCGACTGTTACGTGTGATGAGGGAATCACTGGTACTGGCAGTGGGAATGGTTTTATTTTTGGTCCTTTTGTATTTGTTCCGTAATTTGTGAGAGGTGGAGGTAAAAAAAGATGAAGAAAAAAATATTGTTCTCTATAGCTATAATTGTATTGTTTCTATTAAATGGTTTAGCACAAGCAGGAATACAAAAAGTAGAGAATAATAAAACGATTATTAGAGGAATTAATGACTCTATAAATTTATTTGAAAAAAAATCTGAAATACTTAGTTCTACCGTTTTTATTATGGCTTTAATCAGAGGTTCAGTATGGGGAGAAATGAACGGCAGTTTTAAACTTTTATTTCCTATTAAACCTGTTGGGGAACAACAGTTTGTATATTTTACTCATCTTTGTTCTATTGTTTGTTATGGGCCTTATGATTTTGATATTCAAATATCGTTTCCAAAAAAAACTATTCATTTAGAAAGTAGCAATAATAGTGATTATGTTATATTTGCCACGCGAATTGGATTATTCTATAGTGATGCTTATCCATTTACACTTTATGGTGAAACAGGAAAGGAAAAATACTTAGAACTAACTGGAATGGAATGTTATTATCAGGAATATAAATTATAAAATCGTAACACCTATTGATGATTAAAAAAATCAAGAATAGTGAGACGAGGAAAGCATAAAATTATACACTTTTATAGGAGTAATTATTATTTACTACTCAGAATTTAACCGGTAATTAGGGGTTCAAATCCCTTCCCCTGCACTTTTAATATTATAACAGGAGAAAATTACACTTTTTATAACAAAATATAGGTATAAAGCAGAAAAAAGAGATTTAAACTTGAAGTCGGTATCTCTTTCCCTGCATTAATTTACACAAAAAAACTCATTTCATTCAATTACAGTGATTCAAACCGTTTGAAACGTTATTTTGCTCCTAAATATTTAATAAACTCAATACCACCTGCAGCAAATAGCCGCATCATATTGAACTGTCGTTTTATACCTTTATTGGACGCAAGTAATTTAGCAACAATTCGAAGATTATTCATCTGTGAAAGGTTCCGTTGCCCATCTAACTGGAAATCCCGTATATCTACATTAAAATTAATTGTACTTTCATTCAGTTTCCCTTGGATAACTTGAATATGTTCCACTGTATCTTTTGTGGTTTTAAAAATCCAACTTGTAGGCGGTGTCCCATTACTTTTCACGGTGAATTGTATTGTTTGAGCGCCAAGTAATCGTAAAAATCTGGACATCTCAATGACATTGTGCATACCTACTGATTCAGTGTATTTTTTAATTACGGGGTCTGGTGATGCCTCCAGGAACTCCTGAGCATGCTGACTAAAATTACTCGCTTGAAGTTGAGAACCAGCATCAACTGAAAATGTGAGTTCAGCTAATCTATTAGCAATGAACGTTGTTAATGGTGTTTTAGTCTTGTATTTTATCATATGTATTCGTTCTTTCTCGATGAATGTATCTATTGTCCAGAATTTTGCCATACATATTGATGCTAGTTCTTCAGTTCGTTGCCTTGACAGATGTTTGGTTTTGAATACGGAATGCATTTCATCGAATCTATTCCAGTCGGTTTCAAAGATTAAACCCTGTGAGTTTAACTCATCATAAAATTTTGTTCCAGGATATGGCGTAGCAATACCATACGCAGAACTAGTAAGCCCGATTTTTTTAGCGTACTGAGGGAATTGTAATATTTCATCTTCAGTCTGTTCTGGTAAACCAATAACAAATGTACCCCCTGCAGATCCACCCCATTTTCTAATAGTATTCGCTGCTTTAACGTGAACATCGGTTTTTAACCCTTTAGACGTTGAATTAATATCCTTCATATTTGGGCTTTCAATACCCATTTCAAAGTCCTCTATACCTACTGCAATCATTTTTCGTACAATCTCAGGATGTTTCGCTATCGAATCAGGTCGTACTTTTACACCGAATCGTATATCTAATTTATGCTCGGCGAGTATGTCACAAAATTGTTCAACACGTTTAGGGTTACCCATAAAATGTGGGTCTGTAACTTCCATCCTAAGAGGTTTTTCATTATGAAATTTAACTATTTCTAAAAGCTCTTTGATTACGTTCTCCGGGGAACGATATCGCTGATGGCTGTTACTCATGTTAGGCTCACAACAAAAACTACATCGACCACAGCAACCCCTGGATGTTGTAAGCACATCATATTCGCTATCTCGCGCTAACGTCGTATGATAGGTATATCGCCTGAGATGTCGTGCTGGAAACGGAAGGCTGTCTAAATCCTCGATGAATTCTTGGCTAGGATTATGGATTATTTCTTTCCCATCTTTATAAGAAACACCGTGAACACCTTTTGCATCCCCTTTTGAAATCAGTTCATGAAATATGTGTTCACCTTCACCTCGAACAACGATGTCTACTTGCGAATGAGAAAGTAGTTCATCTGGAATTACTGTAGGGTGATATCCGCCAAGAACCGTCGTGATACCTTGATTCTTTGCCAATTTTGCAATTTGTAAGCCTTCACTATGCTCTGTTGCAGACATTGAAATTCCAACGAGGTCTGGCTTAAGCATGTCTAAATATTTTTCAACAGTTTTTTGAATCGGCTTAGACTCCATCTCCAAATCTATAATATTGACTTCATCAACTACATCCTCTACATATGCAGCAATATACTCAAGACCCGTAGGAATTATATCAAATGCAAAAGATAGACCATGTCTCCCAGATGGTTTAATTAAAAGAATTTTTTTGAACGACATTTTAAGCTCCACTAGAAAGACCAGAACAGTACTCATACAGACATTCTATACATTTCATGATATCACATTTCTAAGATTTATAACGGTAAGAAAACTCAGTATTTAAATAAATGAGGGTTTTGAATAACCCCCTCATAGAAACCTCTATTTGGCCCTTCACCATTCCTGGTACATAAGGAGTGATGAAGGTGAGTTTTGACAAATTTATTTTGAAGCAACAGTATCAAAAAGTGAAAGGGCTTGGGGATCGTTTAGAGCTGATGAAACATCAGAT
>Ga0299915_10000692_pt1 | contig 25176 bp, 29 predicted proteins | sample RVTome_13_FD_200263 | JGI IMG/M metagenome (GOLD analysis project Ga0299915, IMG submission 200263) | Soil microbial communities from uranium-contaminated site in the Upper Colorado River Basin, Wyoming, United States - RVT92D227 (version 2) ... | reverse complement strand
CGCGGCAAACTCTCCTATCTCTCCCTCGCCCTGGAATGGCTCAACAGCCTGGCCTTAGCACAATTCTTCTTATCACCCGCTTTCTCCACCCCTATCAGGAGGCGCAAAAGTGGGTAACCGTGAGGCGACTGCTAGGTTGACAGAGCGCCGGCCTAGTATTATGATTCTGAAAAAGGTGTTACCATGGCCTCCAGAATCGCTCGTCTAGGGATCTCGATACCGCGCGGACTGGTGGACGCATTCGATGCGCTCACCCGAGGGAAAGGCTATCGGACACGTTCGGAGGCTGTCCGAGATGTGATACGCAACTACCTGGTGGCACAGCAATGGGAAGGGATGCGCGGGCAGGTGGTGGGGACAGTGACAATCGTCTATGACCATGAGACGAGAGAACTGACACACGTTCTCACCGAGTTGCAGCACCAGTTCCACGATGCCATCGCCTGCACTACTCACGTCCACTTGGACGAGCACAACTGCCTGGAGGTGATAGTGGTCAAGGGGCGCAGCGACCAGGTGCGGGCCATCGCCGATCGGCTGATCAGTACTCGAGGAGTGAAGCACGGCAAGCTGGTGTGCAGCACCACAGGAAGGACGCTGGCATAGGGTTCCTCTTTTTTTTTGGCCCTGGCGTGTTACGAAAGCAAAAATCGTATGCAGATTGCAGGGTAGTCTCTGTGTCAAGAGACCGTGACAACGCAACTTGCACAAAGGAGGATCGGACGTTGGGCAAAGCATTCGCAGTGATGCTGGCGCTGGGGTTGGCGGTAGGGGTGTCGGCCGTCGGATGGGCGAGCGACCGAGCGCAAGAGGAGCCGGTGTTCGAAGTGGAGGTTGTGGGCCAGGCCCAGCCGACGCCGCCTGGGGAGGCCACAACCTCGACTAGCGTGATCACCGAGACCGAGATCGAGCGATCAGGGGCGCAGAACCTGATGGACCTCCTGGTGCGAGAGCCAGGCGTGTGGGTCTCCCGGCAGGGCGGCATGGGGTATGGCGGGAGCGTAAGCATCCGTGGGTTCGGGGGCTCGCCGCCCACACAACTCGCGGTGCTACTTGACGGCCACCCGACTCAGATGGGGATCATGGGTCACATTCTTCCTACCGCTTACATCCTCGATAATGTCAAGCGCATCGAGATCCTGCGTGGCCCTGCGGGTGCGCTCTATGGGGACATGGCTATCGGCGGTGTCATCAATATCATCACACGCGGCCCTCGGGATGAGGAGTCGAGAGGCGCTGTCTCGGCCACGGCCGGCAGCTTTGACACGTTCGGCGGTCAAGTCTGGTTCCGCGGACTGAATGAGCGATCAGGCTATCGGGCTCAGGTCGGTCGATTCAGCACCGATGGCGATAACCCATTCGCAAAGTACGACGGGAACAACTACTCACTTGTCATTGACCACAACCTGCACCGCGGGTGGGAGATGGCGTTTCGCGGTCAACGCTTGATCTACACCACCTTCGATCAGAACGAGGTTGCGAATGCCTACGCCGCGGGGCGGCCCGCGAAGTTCATTGAGCAGGACTATGACCGCGGTGACTACGATCTCGAGTTCAGGCGCGATGTCGGGAATCGCGCCACCAGCATCAAGCTCTACCGCACCCAGGGAGAGCACGAGTTCCAGGACGGCTTCCACTCCAAAGACTTTGGACAGGGAGTCATGGTATCCCAGGGTGCGCCGGTAGCGCGCGGCAGAGGGCAGTGGGGTCTCGCCTGGAGATCGCTCGGCGGAGAGATTTACAGCCCGGCTCCGCTGGCGCGGTCGTTCTCGCGCGATGAGCGGGCCGCCTACTTCATGGTTGACGAGCCGATTGCAGCGCGGACCAACCTCTCCGCAGGCTTGCGGTATACCGCCCTGGAGGACTTCAGCGCGGAACTCCTTCCCCACTTTGGGTTGACTCATGAGCTGAACGACGGCTGGTGTCTGTTCACCAGCGCCCGACGGGGCTATCGGGTGCCTAGCTTCCGGGAGCTGTTCCTCTTCGGCATCAACAACCCAGATCTGAGGCCGGAAAGCGCCTGGCAGTATGAGATGGGGGCGCGGAAGCGCTTGCGCTCGGGCGGGCAGGTCGAGTTCAGCCTGTTCCGCATTGACGCGGACAATCTCATTGTGAAGCGTCCCCGGCCCGCGGATGCGCCTCCGGGGCCGCTTCTCCAGTTGGCTAACGCCGGACAGGCGACCAGGGACGGCTTCGAGGTGGGGGCTCGCTGGCCGGCGGGCGTCCGCACCGCGCTCTATGCCAACTTCTCATACCTGGACCCAGGCGAGATCAAGGAACAGACGGTGGGCCGCAAGCTGGCACTCGGTGTTGACCACCGCCTTGGGCAATGGATGCTGTCGAGCGACCTTCAGTATGTGGGTCACCTCTTCGACTACGACCAGACAAACACGCTCGTGAAAGTGCCCGCGTTCACCGTGGTCAATTTCAAGGCCTCGCGGCCCTTCGCTCATGGGGCGAGGCTGGGCATCGTGCTTGAGAATCTCTTCAATCACACCTACCGGGTGGACCCTGCGTATCCTTATCCGATGCCAGGCCGGTCTGTCAGGCTCCAACTCGAGAAAGCGTGGTGAGCAGCATGTCTGGGCCGGATGCCCTTTCACGGGCGCGGGAACTTGCTCTTGCCGGTCTCATGGGGGCGCTCGGCCTCTTGCTGCCAATCGCGTTTCATGCGCTCGGCTGGGGAGGAAAGGTTTTCCTTCCCATGCACCTGCCGATTGTGGTGGCGGGCTTCCTGGTGAGTCCCGCCACCGCGATCAGCCTCGGTATCGTCGTCCCGCTATTGTCGGGCGCGCTGACCGGCATGCCTCCTCTGGCCCCGCCGATCGCAGTCTTGATGGCCGGGGAACTCGCCGTAAAGGCTGGAACGACGTCGCTGCTCTACCGGTCGCTGCGAGCCCCGATGTGGCTTGCCCTTCCGGTTGCGATCGTGGCTGACTGGGCTGTGCTCGCCTTGGCCGTGTCGCTCGCTGCCGACTTCTTCGCCATTAAGGCGAGCCCTTTCCAGTATGTGTGGGCAGCCATTCTGATCGGCCTGCCGGGCACGATCCTTCAACTGGTTGCTGTCCCTGCGACCGTGCTGGCAGTTGAGCGCCGAATGCCGCAGTTGCGGCCGACAAAGAAGAACGCGCCGGAGTGACGAGCAGTGCCTCATCATCTCGACCTTTACGTGAAAACGGAAAGCGGACTTCACCGCCTTGACCCGCGAGCGAAGATGGTGGCGATTGCCGGCTTTCTCTTGGCGGTGCTTGTCGTTCCCACCCGTCCGCCGTCGCCAGCGGGTTTGCTCTGTCTGCTTGTTGGATGCGTGGCCGCGTTTGCTAGGCTTCCGGCGAAGATGCTTTGTCGGAGGATGTTGTCCCTATCGCTCATCATCGGATTACCGTTTGCCCTTTCGCGGCTTGGGGGCGAGCAGACGCGTCTGGCTGGAGAGATCTTCGCGGTGAAATCGTTGCTGGTTGCGGCGGCCTTCATGGTGCTCATGGCGAGCACGCGCGCAGTGACCCTGCTCGAGATCACGAGTCGCTTGCCGGCGCTATCGGCATTGAGCCAACTTGCGGAGTTCATCCTGCGAGGGGCGGACTTGCTGGTCGAGGAGGTGACGCACACAAACCGCGCGTGGGCGCTGCGCGCTCCCGCCGCCGCTATTCGAATGCGACTCTCTGGCCTGATCTGGGCGAGTGTCAGTCTGGTTGCCAGGGCGGCAGTCAGGTCGGAGCGCGTCGGCGCAGCGATGGCGCTGCGCGGCTTCCAGGGTAGGTTTCCGGCCGCCACTTTGCGGCCGGTGCGTCTGTCGCATCTCGCAGCCGGGGCGACCTACGCTCTCATTTCTCTTGGCATTGCCGGGGTTGGGCGATGGATCTAGCAGCGCTGGAGGTGGACGGCCTCACTTACGCGTACTCGGGCGACACTCCTGCGCTCCGGGGCGTTTCATTCTCAATCTCGCCCGGAGAACGAGTCGCGCTCCTGGGCCCGAATGGGGCCGGCAAGTCAACCCTGCTGTGGTGCCTTGTCGGCGTGCTTCGTGGGCAGGGCCGGGTTACTGTCGCCGGCACCATCCTACAGAAGGGGACGGAGGCCGACGTGCGCCGCAAGCTCGGCCTGGCGTTTGCGGAACCCGAGGATCAACTCTTCATGCCAACGATGGGCAGAGATGTGACCTTCGGCCCCCGTGCCGCTGGCGACACGCCAGAGCAGGCCGAGCGGAAAGCGCGTGAAGCGATCAAGCAGGTTGGTTTGAGCGAATCCCTACTCGAACGAGCGGCGCACGAACTGAGCTCCGGGGAGCGACGCAAAGCCGCCCTCGCCAGCATCCTGGTGCTTCAGCCTGTAGTACTTGCGCTTGACGAACCAACTAACAGCCTCGACGCGCAAGGACGCGCGGCGCTGGCGAGCACCCTGCTTGGGCTGCCATGCGCGCAACTGATCGCAACCCATGACATCGGTTTTGCTCGGTGTCTATGCCACCGGGCCCTCGTGCTCGTGGACGGCGCACTGGTTGCCGACAGGCCCATGTGCGAACTGCTCAGCGATGTGGAAAGCCTCCGCCGATACGGGCTGACTGCTGCCCTCACTACAGAAGATGGACAAACAGCGCTTCTTTGATCATCACGCCGGGACCTGGGATGAGAGCCGGCATCCCGAAGAAGATGCTCGGCTTGCTCGGGTAGTGGCGCTCGCGGAAGCCATGCCAGGCCACGCCGTGCTGGATGTGGGAACCGGAACTGGAGTGCTGGTGCCACATCTACTCCGAGCCGTCGGACCCGCCGGCAAGGTGGCGGCGATTGATGTTTCGGCAGGCATGTTGGAGGTCGCGCGGCAGAAGGGATTCCCCGCCAATGTGGATTTTCAGCAGGCTGACGTTCGCCGCATTCCTTTCCCAGAGGCCGCATTTGATCGCGTCATCTGCAACGCGGCTTTTCCGCATTTCGAGGACCGCGCACAGAGCCTTCGGGAGATGATCCGAGTCCTGCGCTCCGGTGGAATACTGGTGATCTCCCACCCCATCGGGCGGGAAGCCGTGAATGTGCTCCATCGGGAGGCGGGAGGACCGGTTGAGGAGGATCGGGTTCCTGCTCCCAGCGCGATGTTCGCGCTGCTTGAGAATGCTGACCTCACTGATGTCTGGGTTATTGATGAGCCGGAGTTCTACCTCGCCCGTAGCAGGAAAGCTTGAAGAGCTGCGACATGAGAAGGTGAGCGCGGGGTGGTGGACGCGGCCAGAGCGGATGGCCGAATCAGAACCCCCCAACCCGGCCCGTTAGTTGACAGGGTGCACTCCTGGGGCTATAATGCCTGTAACTTACACCGACCGGATGGCGTGACATGCGAAGGCGGCCTGCGATACCAAAGAGCAGAATGCGGAACCCGTGGCTATTCATGTGGGTTCTGCCATATCTCCTGCTCAGCCTCTGCAACGGCGGTTTGCACAATCACCCCCTCGCTCAACGCTTGATAGGCTTCGCCGACGCTGGCCAGGGCAGATGCACAGTCGCATACCAGGCTGCTTCGGCGGCGAGACCCCAATCAGATCCCGCGTGCGCAGCTTGCCAGTGGTTGACTCATTCCAACGGGCATGCTGCACCTGCGCCGGCGGTTCCCGCACTTGCTCCTTCCCTCGAGGCGCAGCCCAGCCCAGTCACACAGCCTTCCACCGTCGTCACGCTCGGGAACCACATCCGGGCTCCCCCCTTCGCGTAGTACCCCGTTTGGACGCGCCGCTTCATCGCTGCCGGGCTTGCTCGTCTTCTTGACAGAGCAGCCCGCGGGTCGAAGCGTCGTCCACACTCCCGCCTTGCTGATTTGGAAGCCGTGACGGCTGCCGCGCATGTGCGCAGTCTGCGGATTGCCGGGGCAGCAGGGGGAAACGCAAACCACGGAGGAAACCTGGATGAGACTCATCTTGCTGATTTCGTTCTGCCTGATTGTGTGTATCGGCCGGCAGGGGCTCTGTGCGGAGGAAAAGGGCAGCCCACCAGATGACGCGACGATAACTGTTCCGCTGGCCGAATTCGAGGTGATGAAGGCCAAGCTGGAAGATCTCCAGCGGGAGATGGAGGAACTGAAGAAGGCCGTGGGCCCGCAGCCAGCCGGGACGCCGGCCGAAGAAGGCGCTCAGCCGACACCTGTGCCAGAGCCTGTGGCGCAAGGAGGCGGCCGAGCTCTCGCGCTGCCGGATATCAGCCTCATCGTCCAGGCGAAGGGCAAGCTCGGCTCCGATCGCCGCGACGACGCCCGCAACCGCGTCCGGCTCTGCGAGGCCGAACTGGCGATTCAGGGCTATGTCTATCCCAATGTGAAGGCGGATGCTTTCATCGCCATGAGCCCCGCGGAGGGGGCGGCGGCCCAGGCCGAGGAGGCCTATCTTACCTACCTGGGGCTGCGCAAGGGGCTCAACCTATCTGTCGGCAAGCGGCTCGTCGCGTTCGGCCGCACCAACCAGACTCACTGCCATTCCCTGCTCTACGCGCGGCGACCGTTGGTGCTGCGCAACCTGGTGGGCGAGGAGGGCCTGGCCGGCGAAGGCATCGCGGCGAGCTACCTGCTGCCGACGAAGGGCAATCTCTTCACCCAGTTGGATGTGGGAACCTGGAGCGGTGAAGGGCCGGGCGAGACCTCCGACCTTCCAGACATCATGTCCGGGCCGGGCGCCAACTTCGGTGACCGCTTCAACACCGCCCGGCTGTGGACGAGCTATCCGGTCACCGACAACAGCGAGCTCGAGCTGGGAGGCTCGTATGCCGAAGGCGCCGCGGGCCCGCTCGGTGACACAAGCGGTGGACGCGCCCGCCTCAGCGGCCTCGACCTCACCTATCGTCGCTTCGGGGAGGGGACCAGCCGGTTCTTGCTGCGAGGCGAAGGCGTCTGGCGGCGCGAGTCCGCCGATGCAACCGCCGGCGCCGCCAAGGGTTACTACCTCTTCGGCAACTGGCGCAACACCAAGTATGCCAGCCTCGGCGTGCTCTACGACTGGTCGGAGTTCCCGCAAGCGCCGGACCTGCACGAGTCCGCCTTGTCGCTGATTCTGACGAAGCAGTTTTCGGAACAGTATTACCTGCGCTTGCAGGCCACCCATGGGTCGCGGCCGGGCGACGACTCCTACAACGAGCTCTTGCTCCAGTGGGTCTGGGGCATGGGGCCGCACACCCACAACCTGGAGTGAGTGTCCCTGCCCTCTCCTCCGAATGACACAAAGAAAGGCACCAACAATGAAATCAAGGTATTTCCACGTGATGCTGAGCCTGGTAGCTCTCGCGCTCGGCAGTTGCGCCCTTGCCTCGCCGGGGTTCGCGGCGATCAGCGTCGTCGCGGCCACGCCCGATCTGGCCGATATTGCCAAGCAAGTCGGGGGCGACCGGGTCTCCGTCTACAGCGTCGCCAAACCCAATCAGGACCTGCACATGATCGAGCCGCGGCCCAGTGATGTCTCGCGGATTGCCCGCGCCGATCTCGTCGTGCGCATCGGCCTCGACCTCGACCTGTGGCTCGATGCCTTGCTCAACGCCGCCGGCAACGGGCGCGTCAACCGCGGCGGCCGCGGCTATGTAGATGCCTCGGTTGGCATCCACAGACTCGAGGTGCCGCGGGAGCAGATCACCGGCGCCTCCGGCGACATTCATGTCTACGGCAACCCTCACTACTGGTTGGACCCGCTCAATGGGGAGATTATCAGCGCGAATATCCTCGAGGGGCTCAAGCGAATCTCGCCGTCCAATGCAGACTACTTCGAGAAGAATCGCAACGCGTTCCTCGCCGATCTTCGCTCGGCGATGCGCCGCTGGCAGGCGAAGATGAGTCCGTATCAGGGGCGCAAGATTGTGATCTACCACGACGCCTGGCCGTACTTTGTCCGCCGCTTCAACCTGAAGGTGCTCGGATGCATCGAGCCCAAGCCCGGCATTCCGCCCACGGCCTCTCACGTCGCCTCCCTTATCGAGCGCATCAAGGCGGAGAGGCAGGCGGTCGTCATCGCCGATGCCGCGTTCTACCCTGACAAAGCGGCCAAGACCATCGCGGCCAGAACCGGGGCCGAGTTTGTGGTCATCCCCTCTTCGGTGGGCGGAGCGAAAGGGGCGGACAACTTCATCTCGCTGTTCGACCACATCGTTGACGGCCTCGTAAGAGGCTTCTCCAAAGGCTAGGAGGGTGCTGATGCTACAACTGATGACTCTACCCCTGTTGTTGGGCGTGATCCTCACGGGCATCTTGGCCTACCTGGGCATCCATATTGTAAAGCGCGAGGTCATCTTCGTGGACCTGGCGCTGGCGCAGATTGCCGCCCTGGGGGCTGCCGTTGGCGTTCTGGTCGGCCTGGAGCCTCATGGGATTCAGGCCTACGGCGCTTCCCTGGTGTTCGTGCTGCTGGCCGCCGTTATCTTCGCCTTCACGAAGATGAGAAGACAGGAGGTGCCACAGGAAGCGATTATCGGGATCAGCTACGTGGTGGCCGCCGCGGCTTCCGTGCTCGCCTTCAGCTACGCGCCCGGAGCGGCCGAGAAGATCCAGAACATGCTGCTGGGGAACATCCTATTCGCTTCGGCTCGCGACGTAGGGGTGGTGCTCGCCGTTTCCGTCCTCGTCGGCGCGTTCCACCTGGTCTTCCGCAGAAACTTCCTGCTCATCTCGCAGGACCCCGACGAGGCCGCGCGGCGCGGCATCTCCCTGGCCCTCTGGGACTTCCTGTTCTACGCCTCCCTCGGCCTGGTGGTCGTGAGCGCGGTAGGGGTGGCGGGCATCCTGCTCGTCTTCTCCTACCTCATCATCCCTGCGGTCTGCGCGATGTTGGTCAGGCGAAACATGGGCGCCAGGATTGCGCTGGCCTGGGGCCTGGGAGCGCTTGCCACCTTCCTTGGGGTCTATCTGTCCGTACTGCTCGACTTGCCCACCGGCGCCACCATGGTCTGCACCTTCGCCGGCGTGCTCATAGTGGTAGCGATCATTAGAGGCATAAGGTTTTCCCGCCCTGCGTAAAGGAGGAAACGAGTCACATAGGAATCAATGCCCCGCGGTAGCAGTGTGCTCGGCACCGGCAGCTTCGTGCTGTCGGTGACGGCACCAGTGATACCAGCGGTGAGGCGACTCTACCTTTTCTTCAACTGGGACCCGGCCTCCGCCGCCACTATGGTCCCGCTGGCTTTCATCCTCCTATGTCTGGCCCCGCCGGTCAGGAGGCTTGGTCTGAAGTAACGAAGCATCGTCAAGCCCTGCGCGGACTGTGACCCGCGGTGACGGTCTGCTCCGACTGGCCCCATAAGTGCCGCATAGCCGCTCGGATACACTCATCCACCAAGTCCCTGGCCACTCGCTTGCAGGCGTGAGCCTGAGCGTTACTGGAGCTCCGCCAGACTGCGACTCCCCTGATTTCCGCCTCATCCCATTTCACGAAGAATTCCCTCTTTGTTCACGAGGCGCTCACAAGTGCGCTATAGAGTTGATACGATTCAAGCCGATACAAGCCTAAATAATACGAGGTGATACAAATGACTGGTGAGCCGCAGTACCTCACCCTCAAGCAGGCAGCAAGCGAGCTGCAGGTCAGCGTCCCAACGCTGAAGCGCTACATCTACGCGGGCGTGCTCCTAACCTACAAGACCCCTGGCGGACAGCACCGGGTGCGAAGGGTTGACCTCCCGCGTGTGCTCGGAGCGCCTCCGCTGGAAGAGATGGCTGTTGGGACGCTCGAAATCGAGGCGCTGGCCGATGCCATCAAGAACCGGGTCATGACCGCGATGGAACGGCGACTAGCGCGTCTGCAGGAGGAGATAGAGCGTCTGGAGTGCACGCTGACCGTGACTTCTGCCTTCTGCGATAGGTCAGCCGGACATACAACGAGTGCTGCACGCAAAGCGGACACAGCGGCTGCGCCGCGGGTGCTTGTGCTCGGGCCAGGCTGCCGCGCCTGTGACCGCCTTGCAGGGGTGGTAGAGGAGTTGATTCAGAGGCTCGGCGCGGTTGGCGTGGCGGTGGAGCGCGTGAAGAGCATAGATGAGATCGCGGAGTACGGCCCGATTCCTTTGCCCGCGCTGGTAGTCAATGATCGCGTGGTGTTGAACGGCAGACTGCCGAGCAGGGGACACATCGCTCAACTGCTCGAGCGTGAGTTGAGAAACTGAGTTTGGAGGGAGTCATGGTGAGATTGTGTGCTGTCCTGATCGCTTTTCTGCTATTGCTGCCCTGCGCTGCGCTTGCGCAGGACCCGGAATCGCCTCCGACGGTTGCTGCGACTGACCAACCGGCGGAGAAGACAACGGATAAGGAGACAGCCGACAAGAAGACGGCTCCGGCTAAATCTGAGGAGGAAGAGCCTGTCATTGAGATAGAGGTTCGGGGGGAACGTGAAAGACCGGCGCGAGTGGATGTCATCGGTTCCCAGCAGATTGAGCAGATGCCGAACGTCCAGAACTACGCCGATGCCCTTCAGCGTCTGCCCGGGACCCAGACCCTTACCGGCTGCTTGATGAATTCGCCTCGCCCCTCGTTTCGCGGCTCCAGTTACACCTGGCTACAGGTGCTGGTGGAGGGCATCCCGGTGAACCCGATCGGCTCCTGTGTGCTCAATCGGGTTCCTGCCACTGCAATGAAGGAACTGGAGGTGCTCCGAGGGCCGGCCTCGCCAAAGTATCCCGGCAACACCGTGTCCGGGCTGGTCTGGATGACCCTGAAGACCGGTGATGAATATCCGGGCGGACAGTTGAAAGTGACCGGCGGGGGGTTCGGCAATGAAGCCTACGAGTTCAGCGCGGGAGGGGGAACCGCGCGGAGCAACTACTTCATGGGCTATAACCGCAGTCAGTATGACGGCTGGATGCCAGAGCGCCACCCTACCGACCTTTCGGATCTCTCTTTCAAGGTTGTCTCCTCCCCGGATGACCGATCAAAGTTGACACTCGTGGGGACTTACCTCAGCGGGGAGAAACAGGGCTTTCGTCCCAGCGGCCCCAACCCGTTTGACAAATGGGAGCATCGCTGGCCAAACCTGTCTCGCCCCGCCGCTTCTATCACCTACACACGCCAGTTGAGCCCGCGCTCGGACATTCTGCTGCGGGTTTCGCCCCTGACCATTTCCTATGACCTGCAGTACCAGCAGTGGGACAGGGTAAACCTCCGCGAGGTGGCGATGCAGACACGCATGCGGTATGCGCTGCTGCGAACCGAGTTCCAACACAACCTGACGCTTTCTCCAGAGAACCTGCTGAGTTGGGGAGGGTGGTGGCAGAAAGACCGCAGCCGTACTGCTGCTCCCGCAGCGGCCCCGGCCTGGGGAGACTGGTCAACGCGAACCCAAACCTGGCAGGGAGTATTTGTGCAGGATACCTTCTCGCGGGGAGACCGCTCAGCTATTACCCTGGGGCTGCGTCATGACGGGAGCGATCCGGGGCAGTCAGCGCTTTCCCCTTTCCTCAGCGCTCACTGGCGGACGGGTGCAAACACTGGAGTGCGCTTCGCCGTGACCCGGAACAGACGCTTCCCCATGCTGGATGAACTCTATGGGTCTGGTGTGAACACCGGCAATCCCGATCTGAAGCCTCCTTCGGCCTGGAACTATGAGATTGACCTTGAGCAGAGGACGCGCTCCGGCCAGATGACCCTGGCGCTTTTCCGCCAGGATCATCGCGACATGGTCCTGCTTGACCCGACCTACACCTTTCAGAACATCGGCCGGGCCAGGATAGAGGGCGTTGAGGTCGGTTATGAGGGACGTCTCCGGGCCGGCTCCTGGTGGGCGAACTACTCTCTGCTGGACGCAGAGGACCTGACTAAGGATCGGCCGCTGGTGCTGGCTTACAGAACCGCTCCCCCGCGGCACATGGCGAAGGCAGGAATGACCCTCAAGGGGAGCCAGGGCTTCACATATACCTTGGAGGCGCTCCATTACGGGGCTCGCCCCACGGATGTTGACACTCCCACTTTTGTCGGGGAGCCCTGGAATGTTACTGTGCCCACCCGCGTTCCCGCCTACACCGTCTTCAACTGCCGCATCAGCAAGGCGCTCAGTTCCGACCGCTCTCTCTTCCTGTCCGTAGAGAACCTCTTTGACCGGGACTATGACGAGATACTTTTCTACCAGAAGCCGGGGCGATGGATCAACTTTGGCATCAGCCAGAGTTTTCATTAGGGCAACCCGTTGTCCCCAACTTTTCGCGAAATGGCAATAGACTATTCACAGGTAGATGTTATAAACATATAGTAATAGAAAATCTCCATTAGGAGGCTGGCCATGCTGAACGCGCGGCTGCGAGAAGCGATAGCCTGTATAGTGCTTATGCTGACAGTAAGCGTTGCGACGACATTTGCCGAACAGCTCACGACGGATCAAACGGATCAACCGGGCCCGGCCCCCGTTGCTCAGGCGGTGCCGTCATCGGAGGAGAAGCCTGCCCTTGCCACCGCTGCAGAAGAGGCGCCTGAGATTGAGGTTGAGGTAGTGGGCAAGCGCGAGGGGCTGCTCTCCATCTCACCCGCGCCCGGAGAAGCGGTGAAGGAGGTGAGCGCGAAGGAGATTGAGGATACAGGCGCAGAGACTGTGATTGAGGCCATTGAGTTGACGCCCTCGGTCTATGTTCGCCATCAAGGCGCGCGCTATGAGCAACGCCTTGCCATTCGCGGGGTCTCGCCGCGTCTCGTCTTGCTGGACGGCATTCCAATCGCCAGAGAGGGGTTCAGCGGCGCCGGCGCTCTGGAAAGCGGCTTTGCCGGGCGGATTTTGTACACATTGCCCAGTGAGATCATTGAGAGGATTGATATTATACGCAACCCCGGCACGATTGTCTATGGCTCCACCACCTCCTCGGGCGCTGTCGTGAACATAGTGACAAAGGAGCCGCGACCGGTGAGCGCGTCGCTGAGCGTGGAGGCGGGGAGTTTTGATCGGCTTCGCTACGGCCTTACGAGCACAGACATTGATGATAAGGATTTGGGTTATGTGCTGGATGTCAGGAGAGACACCGCGGAATCAAACCTCTCTCTGGGGAGCAAGGCGTTCACGGATGGGTTTCTCAGGCTCTCAAAGGGCTACGCGAGCGGCTCCAAGCTACTTCTGGAGTTCTTTCGTCTTGACGGCCGGCGGACGCTCGACCTGAGCAAGGACTTCGCAATTGTCCCTGCAAGATACTGGCGGATTGATCCATGGAAGGAGCAGTTCCTGAACCTGGTTTACAGCCACGCGCTGGACGCAAGCCGCACCCTTGACTTTGTCGTCTATAGCCGCGACCGCGATTTCACCACAAACTTGTTCAACGACATCAGTTTCAGCAGCCTGCAGCGCTACTGGGAGGAGAGCGAGGATGATCAGGGAGCCGACCTCCGCTACAGCGCCAAGGGGGTTTGTGGAGACCTGCTTCGGCTCGGGCTACAGTACGGCAAATCGGAATCCGATGTGTTGGACATCCGTTACGGGAAAAAGCCGGTCACGGTGATCACCAGTGACGAGCGCGCCACTCGCAGCGCCTTTGCCTCTTACACCCGGCCGCTGCGCCCTGACCTTCGCATCACCGCTGGCCTGCGATATGACGATCCGGACGATTTCAGCGGCGAAATGACCTATTCCGTTGGCCTGGAGCGGGATATGTCGCCGCGAACACAATTCCATACTCACTATGGCAGGGGCGCTGGATTCCCCATCCCCACGGCCGGAGATATCCGGTTGGGAACAGACTTGCCCGTCACGCGCAGTGACAGTGTGGATATCGGCTGGACCCTTCGTCCAAGCCAGGACAGTGTCGGCGAGATCGGCCTTTTCTGGTCTAGGCTCAAAGATGGAACGGTACTCTACAATATCCTGGAGCCCCCTGCTGGGCCTATCGGTCCGGATGCCTGGCTCAGCAAGGTTGAGGACATGAAGATCTACGGATTGGAACTCTCCTATCAGCGCCGTTGGGGGCCTGGCGAGTGGTTTGCCAACTACACTTTCCTGGAGCGGGAGGTGGCCAATCACAGCGATCCGCCCATTCCAGGACCTCTCTACCCGCGCTTGGAACGCCCCCCAAAGCATCTCGGGGCGGTCGGCGTCCGGTGGGAGGCGGGCGATACCCGCTTTGCTGTCAGTGGCAAGTGGTCAGGCTCCTGCCTGGCTCAGAACCGCCTGATGGCTACCGCTCTTCCCGTGGAGGCGTATCTGGTCTTCGATCTGAAGATCACGCGACGTCTTCCCGATGGCGAGTTATCCCTTTTCGTGGATAACCTACTGGATACTGACTACGAGACCATGCCCGCGTTCCCGCGGCCGGGGCGCAACTACCTGGTTTCCTATAAGCGGACATTCTAATTGGAGGGAGATAACGATGTGGGAACTGCTCAAACAGGGCGGGGTGGTCATGTATCCGCTGGGCCTGTGCTCGGTGCTCACCGTGGCAATAGCGCTGGAAACGCTGTGGCGATACCGCAGAGCGGATCGTGACCCGGACGCGATGCTGACCAAGGCGCGGCAGGCACTTGCGGCGGGAGGCAATCCGCACCCGAAGTGGCCCGCGGACGCGGCCCCGGCCAGCCAGGTCGTGGCCGCGGTCTTTGCCAATGTCAAACGCCCCCGCCAGGCCCTGGAGGAGAGCGCTCGGGCCTCATTGAACGCAGCGGGGCTGCGTCTGAGCGCGCATCTGGGTGTTGTGGGCACGATTGGCAATATCGGGCCCTTCGTCGGCCTCTTTGGCACCGTGCTCGGCATCATCCGCGCCTTTCGTGACATAGGGGAAGTGGGAGCAGCCGGCCCGGCGGTGGTGGCCTCTGGCATTTCCGAGGCCCTTGTCGCCACCGCCGCCGGACTGTTCGTGGCCATCACCGCGGTCATCGTTTACAACGCCTTCCTGATCTGGCAGGGCCGCATCCTGCGTCGCGCGGAAATCGTCGCCTCCGAAGTCCTAAACCTGGTGAGCGAGGGAGAATGAGATGGCGCTGGCAAGAAGGAGCGAGAGCGACGGCATCATCTCCGACATCAACATCACTCCCCTCACCGATGTGATGCTGGTTCTCCTCATCATCTTCATGGTGACGGCCACCTTCTTTGTCACCGAGCCGGCCATGAAGGTCAACCTTCCGCCTGCTGTTACCAGTGAGCGGGAGCCAGAGCAGGGAAGCGAGATCACGGTAATCGTCAATCGCGCGGGCGCTCTCTTTGTCGACGAGCGCCAGGTAATGCCCGCAGACCTGGTGCAGGCCTTGATGGCTGCCGCCAAGCGCGTGCAAGGCGAACGCAAAGTCGTCATGGTGCGCGGAGACAAGCAGGCCGCCTACGGCGCGGTGATCTGGGTAATGGACGCGGCGCGGCTGGTGGGCCTGCGCCATGTCTCCCTCGCCACTGCAGAGGTAAGCGGCCCCACGCAAGGGCTGCCGGGGGAAGAGGCGAGCGCAGAGGAGCAGTGATGGCCTTCACAACGGTATGGCCTGGGTCAGCCCGGAGAGGGAGTGGGCGGGGGATGTGGTTTGCGCTGCTTGGCTCTCTGATTCTGCACATCGCCGGCCTGGGGAGCGCGCAGATATGGGGGTCTTGCCTATGCCGTGATGGGAAGGTGGTTTGCCCAAAGCAGTGCACCACCCCCCGGCCTCGTGTCAATGTTGAGTTAGTGGAAGCGCAAAAGAAACTGCCGCCGCCTCCGCCTCGGCGTGCGGAGCCGAAGCGTCCGCCGGCTCCAGTCATTGTCGCTCCGCCCAAGCCCAAACAGCCCTTGGCCGCGCCAAAACGGGGCCGCATCGTGTTGCCGGAGGAGGCACTGAAGGAACCCGCGCCTCGCCCGGCCGAAACCACGGCACAACTGCCAACTTTGCCGCCCGAACTCGTTGTTCCACAATCGCAAGCAGATGCACCAGTGATTGCGACACCGGAAGTGTTCAGCCGCACGGGTTCCCTTATTCCCGGGGAGCCGGGTGAGTATGGTCTCGGCGGAACCGGGAAGGCAACGGGAGCAGGTCCGTTTGGAACCGCTCCGGAGGGCGGAGGAACGGGAGTTTCAGAGAACGCAGCGGTGCCCGCGCCCCCCGAGAAGGAACCAGAGCCGCCCAAGCGCGGGCCGACGCGGCCGCCCCAGGTGCTCTACAAGACCGAGCCGCCCTATCCTCCTGCCGCCAAGCAGCAGGGGATAGAAGGAATCGTGCTCCTGTCCGTGCAGGTGAAAACAGACGGCTCCGTAGGGGCGGTGCGAGTGGCGCGCTCCTCCGGGCACAGCGCGTTGGACGAAGCCGCCGCGCAAGATGTCAGGCGCTGGGAGTTCTCTCCCGCGCTTCGTGACGGCAAACCCGTCGTGCAGATCGTGAAGGTCAGGGTGACATTTCGCATTGTCAGCACCTGACCGCAGCGAGCGATCAGAGCGGATGCCGATTGGAGGTGACAAGATGCTTTTTGGCTATGCCTGGAAAGAACTGACACGACGCAAGACGCGCACCGGTCTGTCCGTGCTGGGCATCTTCTTCAGCATCGGGCTGCTGGTGGCGGTGCTGGCGATTTCGGACTTCTTCCGGGAAGCGATGTCTCTGCCCTTCCGCGCGGCCGGCGCGGACATTGTGGCGGAAACCTTCGTTGAACCGGGGCCCTGGAAGAGAGTGCGACTTGCCCGCCACTTAGGGCCTATCCCGGAGAGGCTTCTGAAGGACATCAAAGACCTACCTGCTGTGGAGAACGCCGCCGGCCTGCTGCTCTTCTGGTCGTGGGAAGAACCCCGGTTGATCAATGTTGCGGGCATGAATCCCGACGACATCCGCCTTTGCCCGGTGTCCTCTGAAGTCTCTGTTAGAGAGGTGCGCGGCCCGGCATCGGCCATTAAGGGCCGACTGTTCAGAGCGGAAGACAACCACGCGGCCGTGCTGGATCAGAGATATGCGAAGCAATTCGGCCTGGGCGTGGGATCAACGATTCGGATGGCTAATGAGGAATTCCGGGTAGTTGGAATTGCCGACTATCGCGGCCTGGTGCGGGTTGGGCAGGCCGAGGCCTTCATTCCCCTGAAAGATGCCCAGCGCTTGGTGGCAGCATCTCACGGCTGGCTGGCACACAAAGGCCCTATCGTCAACATGCTCCTGGTGAAGTTGCGGCCAGGTGTGCGGCCGAATGAGGTTCGAGGCTTCATCGCAGGGCTGATAAGGGAAGCCACCGGCCTGAAGCCCGACCAGGTGAAGGTGATCACCAGCCAGACCATCCTTCCCGAAACCACAGGAGTCTCGGCCCTGACTCAGCGCATGGTGCAGGTGATCTCCATCATCATGCTGGTCGGGGTGGCGCTGCTGGTCGTCAAGGCTTCCTTGCTGGCGGTGAGTGAGCGCACGAGCGAGATCGGGATCATGAAGGCGGTGGGCTGGAGAGACGGGACGGTTGCCCGCCTCATCACCCTGGAGACGGCGCTGCAAGGGCTGATAGGCGGAATCGCCGGGTGTGTGGCTGGCTACGGGGTGGCGTATGCCTACGCCTTGACGGCCCGGCTTCAGCTCCCCCATGGTGTGGTCCCTTACTCCTGCACCCCTGCCGCCGCGCCCCCGCAGAACATCTCGGTGGCAATGAATGTGTCCTGGCCGCTGGTCGGGGCAGCTCTCGCCATTGCCGTGGGCATCGGGATGATCGCCGGCTACATCGCCTCTCGCCGCGCCGCGGCACTGGCACCCGCGCGGGCGCTGCGAAGAATCTGAGGAGGATGACAATGTACCTGCAACTTGAAGGTGTAAGCAAGATCTATCACAAGGGGCCGGTGGAGGTTCGCGCCCTGGACCAGGTTGATCTCAGCATTGAGCGTGGTGAGTTCCTAGTGCTGTGGGGCGTGTCCGGGTCAGGCAAATCCACGCTGCTGAACCTGGTGGGCGGACTGGACCATCCCACGAGCGGGAAAGTGGAAGTGGAGGGCCGTTCCCTGGAACGGCTGGATTCAGACGCTTTGGCCGACTACCGCCGGGAGCATATCGGGTTTATCTTCCAGTCCTTCAACCTGATTCCCAGCCTGACGGTCCTGGAGAATGTGACGCTCCCTCTGGCCCCTCTGCGCCTGTCAGGCGCTGAGAAGCGCCGCCGCAGCGCGGCGGCCGTAGAGCAGGTGGGCCTGACCGCTCGCGCTAGCCACCTTCCGGGAGAGTTGTCGGGAGGGGAGCAGCAACGGGTGGCCATTGCTCGAGCCCTGGTGAACAACCCGGAGGTCATTCTTGCGGATGAGCCGACCAGCGATCTGGACACCGCCACGGGTGAGCGGATCATAGACTTGCTGGAGGAAATGGGCCGGCAGGGGCGGACTGTGATTCTGGCCACCCATGATCCTCGTATCCGGGAGCGCGCCGCCCATCGGGTGATCATGCAGGATGGCCGCATTGTGGAGCGCGCCTGAACCCGCGATCATGACTGCCCGGCATGCACGAGCCGAGATGGAAGATCTCTGTGCCACCCACCCCTGCTACACAGAGGACGCCTCGCTGCGCTATGGTCGGGTGCATCTGGCTGTCGCCTCTCGGTGCAACCTGGGCTGCAACTACTGCGAGCGGTACCTCGGCGCGGCCGCCTTTCTTGTTGGGGGTCCCGGTTCGGCAGAGCAGATGCTCAGTCCAACCGAGGCTCTTGAGCGTGTGACAGAAATAAAGGCGCGCGGCTGGCTGCGAGTCGTGGGAATCGCAGGGCCAGGAGAGCCGCTGGCCAACCCGGAGACCTTAAAAACACTGCGACTGGTGGCAGACGCGCACCCAGACCTTCTTCTTTGCCTGAGCACCAATGGGTTGCTCCTCTCCGAGCGGCTCGACGACCTTGTGCAAATCGGCGTCCGGGCCGTCACGGTTACAGTAAACACCGTGCGCGCAGAGACCGCATATGCACTGTACGACTGGGCGCGGATTGAGGGCAGACTGTTGACCGGTCACAAGCCTGCCGAGGATGTCCTATCGCGCCAATGGGACGGGCTGGCGAGAGCGGCGCAAGCCGGGTTGCTGGTCAAAGTGAACTCGGTTCTGGTTCCCGGCATCAACGACGATGACCTGGCGAATGTCGCGAAGCGAGCGGCCGGGCTGAGAGTCGCTCGCCACAACATCATGCCATTGATCCCGCGTGGGCGCATGAGGGAACGCAGGGCACCGACATCCGGGGAACTTGAGGCCGTCAGATCACAATGTGAGCGCTGGTTGGTTCAATTCCGGGGATGTCAACAGTGCCGGGCAGATGTCATCGCTCCCCCGCGGGGCGCGCAAAGAGAACCAGCGTGGCAGATTCTGGAAGACGCTCACATCACAAAGAAGACGGCTGCGCGAGCCGGGAGATGACGCGACGCGACTTACTGCGGCTGGCCGGCGGGATCGCGCTCGGCACCGTTTTCGGCGGCTGCGGTCTACGAGGCCTCGCCAAAGGTCGCCCGATGCTCAGAGTCTGGTCGTGCGGCGGAAACTATGATCTGCTTATGGATTTCCATCGCTGGTTCGAGGCAGAGACTGGCTGCAGTGTCATCTACACCTCGGCACCGGTTGAACGCATGATCTCCATCATAGCCGCCAATCCCCGGGGCGTGGATGTGCTGGTGGGAAGGTCCAGCCCTGGCTGGCAGGACCTTGCGGAAGGAAAGCGTCTCGCCAGCAAACCGCAGGTCTTTGCGCTTGATCCCTACGTGATTATCGCGCCGCTAGGCAACCCAGCGGGAATCAACGGGATTGAGGATTTGAAACGGCCCGATGTGCGCACTGTCTACTCCCCCACCAGTTCCGGCCCCTCCGGGAAGGTAGTGCAATACCTCCTTGAGGCCGCCGATCGGGTCGTCGGCCCCGGCATCTGGAACGGTTATGTGCGTAACGCGATTGAGGCGCATGATTGCGGCTGGAAGGTCTTCCCTCCCGTTATTGAGGGCCGAGCGGATGCGAGTATCACGCGCCTGAGCATGACGACTGCGCGGGAAACCAGAGGCAAACTAGAGGTCATACCTGTTCCAGTGAATGTGATGGCGGCCATGCGGGAGGGGCAAGGCGCCATCCCGCAGCGAGTGGCTCCGCTGGCCGACGGTTCCAGCCCGGAGCTGGCCCGCTGCTACGTAAAGGCCCTTGTGGGCGAGCCTGGAGTCCAATTCTGCGCGCGGCACGGCTACATCCACCGGCTCTCAGCGGAGACAGACGCATACTCCCCGCTGTTTCAGATGGAGGCCGGTCCCCGCCGACAGAGAGCATCCTCACAGGAGAGTGGACGATGAGCCAGTCCCCTCAGCGCCGGCGGATCGCTTCAGTTCGCCAGATCATCCAGTTGGGCGGGCTGGCACTCATGGGGGAGTTCCTTTTCGTTGGTGCGTTGCGCTGTCCTTATGGTATCCCATTCATGTCGTGCGGTTCGTGCCCCATACGCGTCTGCCCAGGAGCATGGATGCAGACCTGGGTAATTGGATTCCTCGTCGTCTCTGGCCTGTTTGTGGGAAGAGCGTTCTGTGGTTGGGCGTGCCCCATGGGCGCGATCCAAGACTTGCTTGGCCGAGTTCCGAAACTGCGCGCCCTCCGCCTGTCCAGGTTCGGTCGAGCCGACCGGTGGCTGAAGAGTCTAAAGTATGTTGTGCTGGCGCTGACCATTGCAGGCTTCTATCTGCTGAACCAGCGCTTTGCCGCACCTGTGAGAGGACACAGCAACTGGAGCCTGGACGCAGTTCGCGTTTCCTGGCTGACATATGATACGGCGTCTCGCGTGCGCGTGCTGGTGTTGCTGGCCGGCGTAGTCTTCGGGCTTCTGCTGACGCGCGCGTGGTGCCGGTATCTGTGCCCACTTGGAGCGCTCCTCACGATAGGCAACAAGTTGAGCCTTGTGAATCTCGCTCGGGACCCGCAAGCATGCAAGAACTGCGGTAAATATCCTCGGGACTGCCGAACCTATACAACGCCTGGGACGGCCGACTGCGTGTTGTGCGGCGATTGCATTGAAGGCTGCCGCAGCCATGCCGTCAGTTTCGGCCCCCGCTATCGGTGCCGAAGCGAGCCGCGAACAGAGCAGATTCTTTGAGCCAGAAGGTTGACACGCAGTCTGGTTGTGGTATAATATATGTAGTTTGCAGTTAAGGCAGAGGATACGGGACACCATGCCACGACGACGCTGCCACAGATATGGACAGGCGGAACAGGGTCCCTGTTCGTGTGAGATGGGCAATCTCTACCGCTTCGCGGAGCCCATCGTGCTGCTTGCCATTGCCCAACTGGGCGAGGCCTATGGCTACCAGTTAGCCCAGAAAGCAGAGAGTATGGCGGTAACACACGCTGGTCTGGACAGCGGGGTGATCTACCGCACGCTGCGGCGGCTGGAGACTGCCGGCCGCGTCCGCTCCTCCTGGGACACTTCCGGCGCTGGTCCTGCCCGCCGTGTCTATGTCCTTACCGAGTCCGGTGTTCAGCACCTCGGCGAATGGGCGCAGGTCCTCGCAGATGTAGGCGCTTCTCTGCAGCAGCTTACGCAGGAATGCGCCCGAGCTGCGCGGCGAAAATCCCCTGGACTACAGCTCCGCGCGAGCCGGGCTGGAGCCGCCTAAGCCTGGAGATCCCACGCAGATATCGAGTCCGAGAAAAATGCGCGGAGAATTGTGTAAGTTACAGTTAGCAGTCATAGGCCTGGAGATGAACAACGAGTGATAGCAGACGGCCAACATGATGAGAAGAAGCAAGAAGCGCCGTCCCTCGCCCAGCAGGCGAGCAATGTCAAGCGCGTGGTTGGGGTGATGAGCGGCAAGGGCGGAGTCGGCAAATCACTGATCACGGCCCTGCTTGCCGTCGCGCTAAGGCGGGCTGGATACACAGTTGGAGTGCTGGATGCCGACCTGACCGGGCCGAGCATTCCAAAGATGTTCGGCTTGGATGGGCGCGCCGAGGGAAGTGAGATAGGCCTGTTTCCGGTGAGTACCGCAAGCGGGATACAGGTGATGTCGCTTAACTTGTTGCTTGACCGTCAAGACGACCCTGTCATCTGGCGCGGGCCGTTGCTGGCAGGAACGGTGAAGCAGTTGTGGGAGGGGGTGGTCTGGGGCGACCTGGAGGTGCTCCTGGTTGATCTGCCGCCTGGCACCTCGGATATTCCTCTCACGGTGATGCAGAGCCTTCCTCTTGCCGGACTGGTTGTGGTCTGCTCGCCCCAGGAGCTTGCCGCAATGATCGTGCGCAAGGCGCTTCGGATGGCTGAGCACCTGAGCATTCGAGTCTTTGGACTGGTCGAAAACATGACCCATCTCATCTGTCCCCAGTGTGGGGCGCGGATCGAGCCTTTCGGCTCGGAGGACGGCCCCAATGCGGCACGGGAGGCGGGGCTTCCCGTGTTGGCGAGCCTGCCGGTCGATCCTGTGCTCTCTCGGCTATGCGATGAGGGCCGGATAGAATCCTATCAGTCGAATCCCTTCCAGAGCCGCCCGGTGCTGGAAAGGCTGCTAGGTGCGCCATCTGTCGAGGTCGCTTCATGAGTTTGCAGGTCACGGTACTGGTGGACAACTTCGTTGACCGCGGCGAGGGGCTGTTGGCCGAGCACGGGCTCAGCCTCCTGGCCGAGGGGGAAGATGGCAAGGTATTGCTCGACGCGGGGCAGAGCGGGGTCTGCGTGAGGAATGCCGCGCGTCTGGGCGTAGGCCTCGACTATCTCGACAGAGTGGTGGTCAGTCACGGACACTACGACCACGGCGGAGGGCTTCCGGCGCTGCTGGAGGCGTGCATTCGGCCTGAGGTGCTGGCGCATCCTCACGCGTTTTCCTCCAGATACACCAGGCGGCCGGGCCAGGAGGAACGGCACATAGGTCTGCGCTGCGACGTGGATGGTCTGACTCGGAGAGGCGCGCGCGTGCGACTGGAGACACAGCCCCTGGAGATCAACCGCGCTTCTCTTGCAACAGGTCCCATCCCGCGTCTCATCGAGTTTGAGGATGACGCCTCGGACTTCTGGGTCAAAGGAGACGACGGGTGGCTGCCTGACCGCTTCGAAGACGATCAGGCGCTGGTTGTGCGCACACCGGAGGGCCTGGTGGTGCTGCTGGGTTGCGCTCATGCTGGCGTAATCAACACGCTGCGCCATGCGATGACGCTGACCGGAGATGACCGCATCCGTGCTGTAATCGGTGGCCTTCACCTGGCGAGCGCGAGCCTGGAACGGATTCAGCGCACGATGGCGGCATTGCGAGAGATGGAGGTAGGGCAAGTGGTCGCCTGCCACTGCACCGGCTTCGCGGCCAGGATGCACCTGCACGCTGCTCTTGGAGAACGGTTCCTGAACGGGGCCGTGGGTTTGAGACTGACATTCTGAAGACGAGGAGAGCGAAACACAATGGAGAGCACGGTGAACCAGACCCGATCCGCCAAGGTGGCGATCTCGACTGATGGCGATTCGGTGGCTGCTCACTTCGGCCGCTGCCAGGCCTACACTATTGTGGAGATCGCCGACGGAGCCATCCAGAACCGCGAACTGACCCCCAACCCGGGCCACGAGCCTGGATTCCTGCCCGGCTATCTGGCTCAGCAGGGTGTGACCTGCATTGTGGCCGGCGGGATGGGGCCGCGCGCCCAGATGCTTTTCGACCAGCAGGGCATCGAGACCATCGTCGGCATCTCCGGCAGCGTAGAGGAAGCCCTCCAGGCGCTGCTTCGAGGTGAGTTGAGAAGCGGCGAAAGTTTGTGTGAACATTGAGATGAGCAATCGAGGCGTACCCGAGCTGAAGAGAGTGGTCTATGGGCCAGTTCCCTCCTGGCGACTAGGGCGGTCGCTTGGAATTGACCTGCTTTCCCGCCCCAAGACCTGCTCGTTTGACTGCATCTACTGCCAGCTCGGCCCCACGCGGCAGCGGACGACTCGCCGGGAGGAATTCGTGTCCACCAACCGGGTCTCGGAAGAGCTCGAGGCGCTGCCTCCCGTAGAGGTGGACTTCGTGACCTTCTCCGGAATGGGCGAACCAACCCTCGCCTCCAATCTCGGCGAGGTCATCGCAAAGGCCAGTGATCGCTTCGGATGTCCAGTGGCGGTCCTCACGAACTCGTCGCTGATGGGCGATCCGGGGGTGCGCGCCGAACTGGCTCTGGCCGACCTAGTGGCGGCCAAACTGGACGCTCCTGACGAGAGTCTGTTCCGGGAGATCAACCGTCCAGAAGTCGGCACCAGGCTCGGACTTGCGCTGGAGGGCCTTCGACGGTTTCGAGAAGAGTATCGCGGTCGCCTGGCGATACAGATCATGTTCTGTTCCCGCAACCGGGATCGCGCCGCCGAGATGGCATCCTTGATCGCGAGCTTGAGTCCGGACGAAGTACAACTCAACACGCCCCTGCGCTCTTCCCCGACACCTCCACTTTCTGAAAAGGAGATGCGGCAGATTAAGCAAGCCTTCATGTGCTTGTCTGTGGTGTCGGTATACGAGGCTGGGAAGGTGGCTGTGGAGACGCTCGATGTAGCAGAGACGGCTGCCCGGCGGCCGCCGGCCAGAGTCTCATCGGAGGGATCGAATGACCACAGTTGAGGTTGAAGCGGGAGTGTGTGGACTGGTGACGCGGCTGCGGGCAGCACCTGGGGCCGATGGCGTGGTGGTTCTTCGCGGAGAAAGCGACTGCCCGCGAGTGCAAGAATACCTGGCGGGGCTGCAGATGGTTGAAGTCTCGTCGGCTCTCGGGCGCTGCTGCCTGGAGAAGGTCTTCCGCCCGGCAGTAGAAGCCGGCTTGCATCCCGCCTGCCCTGTGCCGGTGGGAGTGCTGGAGGCGGTGGAGGTGGTTGCAGGTCTGGCGCTCCCGCACCAGGCCAGCATCCGCTTTTGCAGTGATTCCACACAACGATAGATCAAAGGAGCAGCAATGGCTAAGGGCACGGAGAAGTGCGAGAAGGGAAAGGACCCGAAGACCTGCTCTTCGGAGCAGATCCGGGAATGCCACGGGTCGGAATGGAACCACCCGTGTGCGAAAGGCAAGTGAAACTCAGAAGGAGGTGAACACAATGTTCTACGCAGGCGGATTCTCTGGTGGCCGCGGAGGACGCGGACGCCGCAACATATACCGCCTGACTGGGTTGCCCGGCTGGATGCGGGGCATGGCCCCCGGCGGGCCGTGCGCGCAGTTCCTGCTCACGGGCCATTGGCCGACGCCGCAGATGCAGGCGGCCTGGCAGGCGATGCAGGCCGGACAACCCGTTGCGGCGACTGCCGTACCCGCCGACGCCCAAGCGCAACTGGGCTGGCTCAGGACTCAGGCTCAGTTCCTGAAGCAGCAACTGGAACAGGTCGAGGTCCGCATCGCGGAGCTGGAACGACAGAGCCAGTAGGACTGGAC
>Ga0299915_10000691_pt1 | contig 25213 bp, 28 predicted proteins | sample RVTome_13_FD_200263 | JGI IMG/M metagenome (GOLD analysis project Ga0299915, IMG submission 200263) | Soil microbial communities from uranium-contaminated site in the Upper Colorado River Basin, Wyoming, United States - RVT92D227 (version 2) ... | reverse complement strand
TGCCGGCGTATTACCTAAAGAAGCAATTGCTCATCCTGCCGACATCAACGGTTAATATCTGCTGCTTCTGTCTTTATGACGTAATCTATCGCCTCGGCTACGACGAATAGAGAACCAGTAATCAGGATAAGGTCTGTCTTTTGGGCTGCGGCCAGAGCTTTAGATAGAGCCTTAGAAACACTTTCAATTACATCTACTTTTATGTCCAGCTTAGTGAACTCCCGGGTCAGTGCCGCAGTAGAAGCTGCCCGGGGATGAGAAGAGCTGGTAATGATAATAGTGTCGGCAAGAGATTTAAGTTCTCGCGCCATCCCGGCGATATCTTTATCGCACGAAGTGCCAAAGATAACGAAGCACTTATTATAGTGAAAGAGTTTCTTTGTAGCTTCTACTAATTTTCTCATTGAATAATCGTTGTGGGCGCCGTCAATGACCACCGTCGGCTCGCGGCTCAAAATCTGAAGCCTGCCCGGCCAGCTTACTTGGCTGAACCCCTTGACAATATCCCGGGTTGAAATCTTTGCACCGAGGTAGACTAAAGCTTCTAAAGCGGCTAAAGCCGTGGCTGCATTCTCCAGTTGATGGTCGCCGAGCAGAGGAATAGTCAGGTCATAATTTCCGGTTTTGCTTTCAACTGCCAGAGTCTGTAGATGTAAGTCGCCGCCTGTTTTTTGCCAGGTGATGTCTTCGCCGACTTGAATTAATCTGGCGCCTTGTTGCCGGCAGACCCGTCTGATTACTTCAGCCGCTTGGCTAGCTTGTGGGGCGCTGACCACTATGCAGCCCTGCTTGATTATGCCTGCTTTTTCAGCGGCTATTTTGGCAACGGTATTGCCCAGAATCTCGGTGTGGTCGAGGCTAATCGAGGTAATGACGCAGACATCGGCTTTGGCTACATTGGTGGCATCAAGCCTGCCTCCCAGCCCCACCTCAAGCACCTGGAAATCTACTCTGCTGTTCTTAAAGTAAGCAAAGACGACGGCTGTTAATATCTCGAACGTGGTCAGCGCACCATATGCAGACTCCTTGTTCACCTTCTCAACAATCGGCTTGAGTTTTGTTACCAGGGCAGCAAAATCAGCCTCGGAAATCATAGTGTCGTTAATCCGGATGCGCTCTCTCAGGGTATGGAGGTGTGGCGAGGTGAATAGTCCTGTCTTGTAGCCGGCGGTAGTGAGCACTTTGGCAATCATGGCTGCGGTGCTTCCCTTACCCTTGGTGCCGGCTATGTGAACAGTTTTTGTTTCCAGGTGAGGATTGCCCAGCGGCTGCAGCAGCTTTTTCATCCGTCTCAGGTCGTAATTAGCCGCTGTGTAAGCAATGCCCGGGATTTTCTCGTAATCGGTGAAGCTTAGGAGGTAACCTTCGGCTTGGCAATAGTTCATTTGGAGCTTAATTATAGCATCAGCAATGTTTCAGGGCACAAGCGAGGTTGCATCTGTTTCGCTCATTGCTAAGTGCGTAATCCGTCAAATTGTGGCCCGCATTTCTCAGTCTATGAATTATTTGACACGCTTTGTTGCAGGGATTAGTATTTTATTGAGGCGCTGGTCTTTCCAAAAACACACGGATTACACATTTCATAATGCCACGAGACAAGAAAAAAAGACTACAATTTGAAGACTCGGCTGCCTGGATAGCGAGAGCCAATAAGGACTATGACGCCTTCAAACGATTAGGCAGCTCAGACCCGGCATTATCTGTTTATCTTCTCCAACAATGCATAGAAAAAACCATAAAAGCCATCGCAATCTCCTCAGGTAAATATCGGCTATCAGATATTAGGGGGTTTAGTCATAAAAGTGCAGAACTCCTCCTAGATTTTTGGGACAGCTTGGAAGTAGCCTATGGGAGCAGCCAGAAGTACAAATCAGTGCTTCCATCTATGATTCAAATGGATGAAGCCACGCCTGAAGAAGTCCTAGCTACTATCCAACTTCTTGAAGAACTGCACAAGCACTCATTGTTTTTCATCAAACACAGTAATATTGAAAACGGTGATACAATCACATTATCATTCAGTGCAGTTACTGAGTATTCTCTAAAGAAGACGGCATATATTTCTGGACGAGAACAAGATACCACTAAGAAGCAAAGCCTTAAAGATTTAAGCTTTCGTCTTTTACTAGACTTTAGTGATATGCTTAGCCGCTCTGAAGACAAAACAGGTACCATTAAGAGTAAAGATTTCTGCATCAGCCGGTTTTTGGGGCAATGGTCTCTATTCGCACTGTTCATATTAGGTAGCATTACCTTTTCACACGAGCACCGTAGTCGCTATCCAGACATGAACGGAAAAGGTTGTGATAACTATACTGAAGCCCTAGGCATAGTTAAGTACAGGAAACGCTTGGGGGATATTTGTAAGATGTCCTTATCTTATGTAGGCCATGCTCTTGAGACTATGCCAGAATCGTTCCCGGTCGCGAAAAGTGGGACATGAGATAGCATTTGTTATATTTCGGCAATAAACTAACAGAATCACGGTCATAGCTAAACAATTAGCCAAAATGTGTTCAAGTTCTGGCTTCTGATTATGAGGCACATAAACGAGAGGGTAGCAGCTCTACATTCCTCTGAGAAATTCGGGCCGAAGTAAAGAGGGGTCTCTGGCTGCTAAAACCTCTTCTATTTCCCTGAGCATTTTTTCTTTGTCCCGCGGCAACTGCCCACGAACCGAAAAATAATTCGAGGCATGCATCGAACTGAAAAAGCAATCGGTAAAGTTGGAATTCTCTACGATTATCTTTAGCTCTTCCAGAGACCTGGTGGGAGAGATAAGGCGGAATTCTCCCTGTTTCCATTGCTCATAAAGAGGAGTGCCCGGTACCATGGTTAGTGTAAGGGCGCCGGCGTAGTCCGGGTCGATTTCGGTGAGAATTTTAGCCGTTTCCAGCGCATGCTCTTCACTTTCTTCAACGCCACCAAGCCCTAGAATCACTGTTACCGAGAGGGTTATGCCGGCTTCCTTTACTTTCCTTCCCGCCTCGACCAGCTCGTGATGGCTCACTCCCTTGCATATCTTCTGGAGAACTTTGTCATCGCCGCTTTCGACGCCCATGTAAAATATCGACAACTTGAGTTCCTTGAGCTCTTTAAGCTGGTCCAGACTTCTTCGCAGAATATCCTGGGGAGTAGCATATGAGGCGATTCTCTCAAGGTCAGGGAACCTTTCATTTAAATATTGAAGGGCTTCCCTCAATTTGGGGAATGGATAGACGAGAGCATCGCCATCCTGTAGAAATATTTTTTTGCCGTCCCATGAGCGGGCTATCTCATATACTATCTGAGGCATACCGGGAAGGCGGATATCCCCTCTGACGAAAGCGGCAAGCGCGTCTATCTCCTTCTTTACATCATCCAAGTCTCTCATTTGAAGTCTGGCGCCATAGAAATTGCAGAAAGTACAAGTATTATTGGAGCAGCCGCTGGTCAGAGGCAGGAAATAGCTTTTCCATTCACTCGGAGGGCGGATAATGTTAGGTCTATCAAACTGTGTAGTCATAATACCATGCTAACCGTAATGTATTTTACACGGAAAGTGGATTTATCCTCAAACCGGTTAGCCATAGTCTTGTTGCTGAGACCGGATATCTCTGGTTCAACATGGCTGCGGTGGCTTGGATACCAGCCTTCTTTAAGTTATAATTCATTTTGGGTATAACATGAATTTCAGTGATAAGCTTCTGGCGGCTAGCCGAAGAAATAAAAGCCTGCTTTGTGTCGGGCTTGACCCTGACCCTGAATCAATGCCGAAAACAGACCTTATGGAGTTCAACAAGGCTATTATTGATGCTACTGTCGACCTGGCATGCGCCTATAAGCCCAACCTTGCTTTCTACGAAGCTTCAGGTGTCGAAGGGCTTAAGGTTTTACAGAAGACCATTGAGTATATACCTAACCATATACCGATAATAGGCGATGGTAAACGGGGGGATATTGGTAACACGGCTAGAGCCTATGCTAAAGCCCTTTTCGTGACCTTCAGCTTTGATGCAGCTACGGTAAGCCCCTACCTCGGTTTCGACTCAATCGAGCCGTTCATCGAATATAGCGAGAAAGGGGTTTTTATCCTCTGCCGGACGTCGAACCCGGGGGCGGTGGATTTTCAGAGTCTGGCTGATGCTCATGGCACGCCACTATATGAAGCGGTAGCTAGGAAAGCGAAGGAGTGGAATGTGCATGGCAATATAGGCTTGGTCGTCGGTGCCACATACACCGAGGAGCTAAAAGCGATTCGTCAGTTATGCCCGGAAATGCCGATTCTTATCCCGGGCATCGGGGCGCAGGGTGGTGACCTGGCAGCTACCGTCAAATATGGAATTGATGCCAATGGTGGAAAAGCCATTATCGCTGTTTCACGGCAAATCCTTTACGCTTCTAAGGGAAAGGATTTTGCTCAAGCTGCCCGGCAGAAAGCGCAGGAGCTGCGCGATAATATCAATGAGTTAGTTAGCCAAATTGTCCGCTGAGAGATAATGGAAATAGAGCTCGGCGATGTAGTTCGCTTACGAAAAAAACATCCTTGTGGGGGTGATGAATGGAGGGTGGTGAGGTTGGGTGCCGATATTCGGGTAAAATGCCTTAAGTGCCAGAGGCAAGTCCTTTTGGAGCGGGGAACCTTCGAGCGCCAGATGAAGGCATTGGTCACAAAAGGTCAATCGACGAATGTAGCTGGCACTGAAAATGAGCCCTGAAGATTTTTGTATTTTGCATGTCGTTGTGATAAAATCCTCGGCTAAATAAAATCTTCATATCTAGATTTAATCACTGGTTCGGGTAGGAGCCCTATCGGTAAGTTATAATTTTTAAGGTTTAGAGAAGGAGAATAGTATGCCAGAAGTTTCGGATGTAGAGCAGGATTACAACTTGTGGGTTTTGCTGCGTCAGGCGAGTGACATAATATTCAATGCCAGAGAAGCGGAACTGCAGCAGTATGGGCTTCCAGCTACACAAGCTGAGGTCCTGTTTGTTATTAAGGCTATCGGTGACAAGGTGACCCCGGCGCAGATATCACGGATGATATTCCGGCGTCCTCACTCGGTTTCCGGGATTATAAACAGGATGGCAAAGGCCGGGCTCGTGAAGAGAACCAAGAACCTGGAGAGAAAGAATTTGGTAAGAGTCACCATAACCGAGAAAGGGCAGCAGGCTTACAAACGAGCTCTGAAGATGAAGTCCGTTCAGAAGATAATGTCTTCACTTTCTGAAGCTGAGCGTCAGAAATTGAAATCGCTCTTAGAAATATTGAGGAATAAAGGGCTTAAGGAACTCGGGATCGACCCCAAGAAAGCGCCTTCTCCTAAGTTCGTGTAAAAGCTTGAGTACCTGTCTATTCCAGTTTCGTAATGCGAGGTTCTAGCCTCGCACTGATTTTTTAATTGAGGTTCTCCTTGTCGGCTTTCCACCGCTGGTCTATAATCGCTGTTGAACATGACTCGTCACATTTTGCATATTGACCTGGATGCTTTCTTTGTCTCTGTAGAGCAAACTCTGGCTCCAGAGCTACGTGGCAAGCTCGTAATAGTTGGCGGCAGGCCTGACCGTCGTGGTGTGGTAGCCTCAGCTTCGTATGAAGCCCGTGTCTTTGGCATTAGGGCTGGTATGCCTCTGGCTCAAGCTTATCGTCTCTGTCCTAAGGCTATTTTTCTTCAGGGTAGCTTTACTGCCTATCGCGATGCATCGGAAAGATTTATGGAGATTCTGGCTGATTTTTCACCTTGTCTGGAGCCGGCAGGACTGGATGAGGCTTATCTTGATGTTACCGGCTGTGAAGCTCATGGTACTCCGCATCGTCTGGCACTGTGCATAAAAGAGCGTGTTAAGAAGGAGCTTGGACTCATCGCTTCGGTTGGTATGGCAAGTTGTAAAGTGGTGGCTAAAATCGCTTCTGACTTGGGTAAGCCGGATGGTTTAGTTGAAGTGCCTGCGGGGAAGGAGAAGGAATTCTTAGCATCATTGCCTGTAGCCAGCTTACCCGGTGTTGGTAAAAGAACAGAGCAGGCGTTAAAGTCAATAGGAATAAGGACCATTGGTCAATTGGCGGTCTTGCCACCTGAAGCAATTAAAACTCGTCTGGGTGCTGCCGGAGTGATGATTCAGCATTATGCCAATGGCATAGATGACCGGGAAGTGGAATCACCCGGCGAGGCTAAATCTATTAGCCGTGAGACAACTTTTGCTGAAGATACCTTGGACCGCACCTTTCTTCAAGCTATACTGCGTTATCTTTGCGAGCGAGTCGGTGCCGAGCTGCGCCAGGAGGGCAAAAATGCCAGAACTGTAACCTTAAAGTTGAGATATACCGACTTTGAAACCATTACCCGTCGCAATAGTTCGAGAGAAGCTACAGATGCAGATGAAGTTATCTTTGCCGCGGCAGTTAAACTGCTTGAGCAAGCTCTGGCAAGGAAGCGGAAACTGGTGCGACTTATCGGCATTGGAGTATCGAACTTAACCGGTGGCAAGCAACTTAATTTGCTTGATTCCAGGCCGCAACGGCTGAGTCATTTGGATAAGGCTATTGACCGTATTCGTAACAAATACGGCTTTACCTCCATACAAACCGGACGCACCTTGCTGCTCAGAGATATATTTGCCAGCCGTGAAAATGATTACATACTGGAAACTCCATCGCTCTCCCGGTAGAGTTGTTTTTATCAAGGGGCAAGACTATAATTAAAACCAACCTTTTCAGAATTTAGGAAAAAGGAGGGGGAGAGATGCCTCCATATGCTTTTTTTAGAAAACAGTTCGTGCCACTCGGCGAAGCAAAGATTGGCATTCTAACCCATGCTCTGCATTACGGTACCGCCTGTTTCGAGGGCATTCGTGGTAACTGGAATGACGAGCAAGGGCAGTTGTTTCTGTTCCGCGTTAAAGACCACTACGAGCGTATGCTCAGAAACTGTCGCATTTTGAAGATGAACCCCCCTTATTCGGCTGACGAGCTGTGCCAGTTAACCATGAAGTTGGTGGAAAAGAGTGGTTACCGCGACGATGTCTATATCCGCCCCCTGGCTTATAAAAGCTCAGAAGCTATCGGCGTCCGATTACATGACTTGGAGGACGATTTCTTCATCGTCGTTGCCACTTTACCCGCTTATCTTAATGCTGAGGAAGGAGTTCGCTGTTGCACCTCTTCATGGCGGCGTGTTGATGATACCATGATTCCGGCGAGGGGAAAGATTACCGGCATCTACGTGAACAGCGCCCTGGCTAAGACTGAAGCTAATGAGCAAGGCTTCGATGAAGCCATTTTACTGAACCACGATGGTCACGTTTCCGAAGGCAGCGGTGAGAATATCTTCTTTGTTCTGGAAGGTAAACTGGTAACACCGCCTGGTTCCGATAATATCCTGATGGGTGTTACTAGAGACACAGTAATTAAGCTAGCCCGAAACGAGATGGGTATAGAAACTGTGGAGACATCGGTGGACCGCACCGAGCTTTACCTCGCTGATGAGGTGTTTTTTACCGGCACTGCTGCTCACGTAAGTCCGGTCATTGAAATTGACCACCGCCCGGTAGGGGATGGGAAGATAGGCAAGATAACCAGGGAGTTGCAGCGCCTCTATTTTGACGTGATAAAAGGCAAAAATCCGAAGTATCTCAATTGGTGCACGCCGGCATATTCCAAGCTGGTAAAGACCAAGCAGAGTTAACTAGCAGAGCTTTATTCGCAGAGCTTTCAGCAGGTAGAGAAGACGGCAGCTTTCTTCCAAAGTTGTAGTGTAGTGGTAAGCCTCTTCGAGCAGTTGACCGGCAGCAAAGCTCCCATGCCCACGCACTAATACGATTTTATGTGTCGTGAGTGCCTCAGCTATCTCTTCAGCACATCCCCCGGGCTTTACAGTCGTTTCCCAACCTATGACCGGCACACTTGACAGTAATAACTTTCCTTCGACATCGCTGGGAATTATTTCTTGTTCGGAGAAAGACAGGGCGACAGCGTGAGCAGGGTGGGCATGTACTATAGCCGAGGCAGACGTGCGTTTATAAATGGCACGATGTACTGCCAGTTCTGTTGAGGCTAATGGTGTGAATCGGTCATTTTTATTGATTTTGGTTTCTACGAGGTCATGTTCTTCAAGACAACCCAGCATGCTGCTCCGATGGGTGATGCATAGGCGCTCTCCTAATTTAATACTGAGATTGCCACTGTGAGAGGACACCAGACCTCTGGCACAGAGGTCGCGTCCAACAGCCTGAAACTGAGAAATAAGCATCTATCTTTCTTTTTACACTAAATTTGTGCTCAAAGTCAAACTGAAGATTTCGGTCAGGCTAGCTGTCGGATCACAGTAATAACCTTGCCCTGGATTTCTATATTATCAGGAGCGGTGTAAATAGGCTGCATTTGAGTATTTGCCGGTTCGAGGCGAATGCGGTTAGCCTCTCTGAACAATCTTTTCAGGGTAACTTCCCTTTCAGCTTTGAGCCAGGCGGCTACCATATCGCCATTTTTAGCATTGTTCACGTATTCCATCAAAACGATGTCGCCGTCCTTTATCAGGGCGTCAATCATAGAGTTCCCCTTCACTCTGAGGGCATAGATTCCCTGTTTACCACGTGTCAAATCCTCAGTAACCTCTAATTCTTCAGAGGCAACTGTGTCCCAGGTCTCTGAGTCAGGGACAGGAATTGGCTCGCCGGCGGCTATTGCGCCTATTATCGGTACGGTGACATTACGACGATAGCTTCGTTGATTGGTCAAAAGTTCGATGCCGCGTGATATATCCGCGTGACGGCGAATATACCCGGCTGACTCCAGCCTCGCCAGGTTGTAGGCGACTACCGATGTGGAGCTTATCTCGCAGCCAGTGACAATGTCCCTGACTGTGGGCGGGTAACCCCTGGAGTCAAGGAATTTGCGAGTAAAGTTGAGGATGCGTTTCTGTTTTGGCGATAACGCTTTACGAGTCATAGCTAATGCCGGCGCTAATCAAATTACTCTTCAGGCTGTTTGGCAGTTTTCTTCTGTTTGACAGGGCCGGAGAGCTTAGCTTGATTAAACTTCTTCATCAAGCGTGACTTACGTCTGGCGGCTGTATTAGGGTGTATGACCCCTTTTTGGGCAGCTCTGTCGAGGGCACTTGTGGCAGTTAACACAGCTTGTTGTGCCGGCTCAAGCTCATTGCTCGAAATAAGCTTCTCTGCTCTGGCCAAGTGGGTCTTAGTGGCACTTCTAACCGATTTGTTTCGTAGTTGCTTTCTTGCTGCTGCTCGTGCTGTTTTTTCTGCTGATTTACTTTTGGGCAATATTGTCTCCTTCCTTCTTTATGTTTTGTATGATTTCAACGATTAAGTGCCGATTACGGCGATGTTATTAAACGGCGAATTTCACATCATCTGTTGCCGACCCCTATCGTTGTAATCGTATTTTTATCGCTGCAATCTTTACCTATCCTTTTCGTTAAGAACTAAGGCTGGCTTTTGCTTGACTGATTCTTGTGGCGCTTATAACACCACGCACCCCCTGGATTCTGGAGAGTACTTGAGTTAACTGAGCCATATTTGTGATTTCAATGGTAGCGATTATTGAAGTAACCTCATTATGATATGTAGCGTTCATGCTGGATATGTTTACTTTGACCTCGGCGACAACAGTAGTTATATCCCGAAGCAAACCTACTCTGTCCCAGGCGTCTATCTGTATATCCACAGGGTAAACATCATGTATCTCTCCCCAGTTCACCTCGATGAGTCGTTTCTTGTCTTCGACATTGATAACGTTTATGCAATCTTTGCGATGTACGGTAATGCCTTGGCTCCGGGTAATATAACCTATAATGTGGTCGCCAGGCAAAGGATTGCAGCAACGGGCTAATTGAGTAAGTAAGTCACCCACGCCTAAAACCTGAATTCCTGCAGCGGTCGTTTTTTCAGTGCGTATAGTTTTAGCTATAGCAGGGATTTCTTCCGGTTCGATAGCCAGCTTGAGAGCCAGCTGATGGGAAGTGACGCCACCATAGCCGATAGCTGCCAGAAAGTCATCAGAGCTTTCGTAATTGAACAATTGTGCAGTTTCTTCGATGTTTGATATGTCTATATCCAGCCGCTTGAGCTCTCTTTCCAGAATCTGCTTGCCGCGTTCTATGTTCTGTGTTCGTTCCTGTTTCTTAAACCATTGTCTAATTTTCTCTCGGGCATGTGAAGTCTTAACAAATCCTAGGTCGGGGTTGAGCCAGTCGAGGCTGGGGGCTTTGCCGACTTTAGCAGTCATAATGTCTATGATTTCACTGTTTTTAAGTTCGTAGTTCAGGGGCACCAGCCTGCCGTTTACCTTGGCGCCTATGCAGCGGTGTCCCAACTCGGTATGGATGCGATAGGCGAAATCGAGGGGTGTGGCGCCCTTGGGTAAAGCTTTTATTTCACCTTTGGGTGTATAAACAAAGACCTGGTCGATAAAGAACTCTGTTTTCAGAGATTCAAGGAATTCCTCGCTGCCAAGCTCGCTTTGCCACTCAATTAACTGATGCAGCCAGGCTATCTTGTCCTCAAAGCCTGTATCATGGCTGGCACCTTCCTTATAACGCCAGTGAGCGGCTACTCCGAAACCAGCGGTCCGATGCATATCATAGGTTCGAATTTGTATTTCCAGTGGAGTTGTGCCCTGGCATAGCACAGTGGTGTGTAATGACTGATAGCCGTTGTCCTTGGGATTAGCGATATAATCGTTAAACTCCTCGGGAATGGGATGCCACAAGTTGTGGATGACTCCTAGTGCTTTATAGCAATCCGGGATTGTATCCACCAGTACCCGGACAGCGAACAGGTCATGAATGTCGTCGAAATCTCTTCCTTGCGCTGCATACCGGTTTAGTTTATTGTAAATGCTGTAGATATGTTTCGGTCTGCCGTCAATTTCCGTCTTTACCTCGGCTTTATCCAGTTCTTGCTTTAGTGTCTTGGTAACCTCATTTATGAAAGCTTCTCGTTGTGTCCGGCGGGTAGCTAACATGCGAGCCACTTTGTGGTATTGGCGCGGCTCCAGGTAACGGAAGGATAAGTCCTCCAATTGCCACTTTACTTGCCAGATGCCCAGGCGGTGGGCAAGAGGTGCATATATTTCTAGTGTCTCTTGGGCAATGCTGCGCCGTTTCTCGGGTGATAGGGCTCCTAAGGTGTGCATATTGTGTAGTCTATCGGCTAGTTTGATAAGTACCACCCTCAAGTCCTCTGCCATGGCGATTAGCATCTTTCGCAGGTTTTGAGCTTGAGACTCTCGTTTGCCGGCTTCGCCCCGACGCAAGGACAATTTGCCCAGTTTGGTGGTGCCATCTACGAGTTTGCTTACTTCAGGGCCGAATTTAGCCTCGATTTTGGACAAAGGTATTCCACAATCTTCGGGCACGTCGTGGAGTAAGGCTGCGGCTAAAGTAGTGGCATCAAGCTGGAGGTCAGCTAGCATTATGGCAGTCTGTAATGGGTGGTCCATATATGGGTCACCGGACTTCCGTACCTGCCCTTTATGAGCGTTTAAGGCGAAGTCATATGCTGTCTCAACTAGAGCCACTTTGTCCGGAGACAGATATTCTTTAGCTTTCTTTATGAGGGCACCAGAATCCATTTCAATCCTGCTACGCCAGTATAATAATGCAAACAAAGAGGCGGATGCAAATTCGGTTTTGAGAAGGTAGGTTGAGGCTCGTTGACTGGATGAAGTAAAAAGATTGACAGTTCGTGCTGCCTGTTGTATACTATTGTTGACTATAATAGTCAACATAATCAGGTAAGGTAAAGTTATGAAACTATCTGCCAGGGGTCGGTATGGGACCAGAGTGCTTTTAGATTTAGCTCTACAGGGGGGAGAAGAGCCTGTTCCGTTAAAGGATATTGCCCGGCGGCAGCAGATTTCGCTTCTGTATTTGGAGCACTTGATCGCCCCTCTCATAGCAGTAGGGATGGTAAGGAGCACGCGTGGTCCTCGCGGCGGAGTCTGTCTGGCCAGGTTGCCAGGGGAGATAAAGCTTAGTGAAGTGATCGGGCTACTTGAAGGCTCTATTGCTGCCGTCGATTGTGTTAGCGACCCCAAGGCTTGCTCTCGCTCTGAGCTTTGCGTCACCCGCGATATCTGGACTGAGCTGAAAAAAGCCATGGATGGAGTTTTGGAGTCTGTAACGTTGCAGGACCTGGTCGAGCGTCAAAAGGGAAAAGAGCAGTCTGCGGAGAAGATGTATTACATATAAATTAGGATGGTAGTTGAAGAGAGTGGCTTCCATGATTGACGGGCATGTTAGGCAAACGCTTTTTGATGATATGGATAAAGAAGGGCTGAAGAGATTGGGCAATAGCTGTGTGGTAGTTATTGGCTGTGGAGCGGTGGGTACAGTTGTTGCCAATTCTTTGGTACGTGCCGGCGTGGGCAAAGTCAGGATTATAGACAGAGATTTTATAGAGCACCACAATTTACAGCAGCACACCCTTTTTGATGAGGATGATATAAAAAAGCAGTTGCCGAAGGCTGTGGCAGCGGAGCGGCATTTGAAAAAGATGAATTCTTCAACTGAAGTCGAAGGGGTGGTCGCAAACGTAAACTATACCAATATCGAGGGTTTCGTCAATGGTGCAGACCTAATTTTGGATGGGGTAGATAACATTGAAACACGTCTTCTTATAAATGACGTATCTTTGAAACATAGAATCCCATGGATTTATGGAGAAGCCGTTGCAGCGCGGGGAATGACCATAAACATAATCCCAGGCCAAACCGCATGCTTTCAATGTGTCTTTGCCAACCCGTTCACTTATGGAACGGGTTATACTACCGACAATGTTGGTGTAATCGGTCCCGCTCCATATTTTGTTGGCTCTTTTGAGTCTGCGGAGGCAATGAAGATACTGGTTGACGCCGGAAAAATTAATCAAGAACATATAGTCATTGATGTTTGGAAGGGCACATTTTATCGCTTAAAAATCAAGTCTCGTAATAGTTGCCCTGCCTGCCAGGGTAAATATGAGTTCCTGGAAGGCAAATTTGGTATGAAAGTCGCCTCGCTTTGTGGACAGAACGCCGTCCAGGTTATAAATCCCAGGATGGAAAGGGTCTCCTTAGAATATTTGGCGACTCGCCTGAAACCAAAAGGACAGGTTTTCTACAACGAGTTTATGTTGCGATTTGCGGTTAATTCTCATGAGATGGTTGTTTTCCCCGACGGTCGAGCAATCGTTAAGAATACCGCTGATGAGTCGTTTGCTTTAGGGCTTTATAACACATACATTGGAGGCTAAAAGTAAGCAGTATGATCTATCTGGATAATGCGGCCACCTCTTGGCCTAAGCCTGAGAGTGTTTATCGAGCCATGGACGAGTTTTTAAGGAAAAACGCGGGCAGTCCGGGCCGTGGTAGCCATAGCATGTCTTTAGCGGCTGCCGAAATAGTGGAAGAAGCTAGGATGCTTGTGGCACGACTTATAAATGTCCCGGAGAGGGAACGGGTTATATTCACACTCAATTGCACGGATGCCTTAAACCTGGGGCTTAAAGGGGTGCTTAAGCCGGGGGACCACGTTATTACCAGTTGCATGGAGCACAATTCCGTGGTTCGCCCTCTCAGAAAGCTTGAGAAACAAGGGGTTAAAGTTAGCAGAATACCGCCTTCATTAAATACTGGAGTTGTGTCCGCTAAGGACATCGAGGAGGCGATAACCGCAGATACCAAACTGGTGGTAATCATCCATGCTTCTAATGTAACCGGTGTTGTTCAGCCCATCGAAGAGTATGGAGAGGTGGCCAGGAAGCATAATCTTATTTTCATGGTAGACGCAGCCCAAACTGCCGGCAAGTATCCTATCGATGTCCAGACAAGCAATATCGATTTGCTGGCATTTGCCGGGCATAAGGGGTTATTTGGTCCTCCGGGTACTGGCGGGCTTTATGTTGGTGAACGAGTGGACCTCGATTCGCTGCGTGAGGGTGGCACAGGTATATATTCTGAGCAAGAAGAGCAACCAACCGGTCTGCCATATCGCTACGAAAGTGGAACTCTAAATGGCGTTGGCATCTGCGGGCTTGGTGCCGGGCTAAGATATATCTTCAGTGAAGGCTTGGAGAGGATTTGCGCTCATGAGCAATACTTGACGGGCAGGCTGCTCGAAGGATTATCGAAGATGCCGGGTTTGACTATTTATAGCGCTAAAGACGGGTCGAAACAGGCACCTGTTATCTCAATTAATATCGAAGGTTACGAGCCGGCAGAAGTAGGGGTTATTCTTGACCAGGCATTTGATATCAAAGTGAGAGCAGGTCTCCATTGCTCCCCGGCAGCTCATAAGACCATAGGTACTTATCCCCTGGGTACCGTGCGTTTAAGCCCGGGGTATTTCAATACTGATGAGGAGGTCGACTTTACACTTCAAGCTTTACAAAAGATTGCAAGGGCGAAGCTTGAATTGGAAGTTTCTCACGTAAGTCGATGATGACAGATGAAGGGGTGGAAACAAACAAGAGAGTGGTTGCTATGATTGATAGATATTCAAGGCAAACCCTTTTCTTTGGGATAGGTGAAGAAGGGCAGAAGAGACTAGGCAGCAGCAATGTGGCAATCATTGGCTGTGGAGCACTGGGAACTGTTATTGCCACTTCTCTGGTGCGTGCTGGTGTGGGCAAAGTCAAGATTATTGATAGAGATTTTATTGAGTATCACAATCTGCAGCGGCAAGTCCTGTTTGATGAAGAGGATATAAAAGCTCAATTGCCCAAGGCGATAGCCGCTGAACGCCACTTGAAGAGGGTCAACTCCTCGGTTGAAATTGAGGGTGTAGTCGCCGATGTGAACTACTCCAATATTGAGAAGCTAGTCGCCGATGCCGATTTGATTCTGGACGGACTGGATAATTTTGAAACCCGACTACTTATAAATGATGTTTCCTTAAAGCATGGCATTCCGTGGGTATATGGCGGAGCCATAGCTGCATCAGGGATGACGATGAATATCATTCCTGGTGAAACTCCATGTTTTCGTTGTGTCTATGCTTCTACCGGCAGTGGCATAGCACTGACTTGCGACACGGCTGGGGTAATTAGCCCCGCCCCTTTTATTATTGCCTCGCTGCAAAGTGCTGAGGCAATGAAAATACTGGTAGGAAGTAAAGAGATTAGTCGAGACCTCATAATGATTGATGTTTGGAAAGACAATTTTTCCCGCCTTAAGGTTAGCCGTCGTGTTGATTGTCCAGCCTGTCAGGGCAAATACGAATTTCTGGAGGCGAGGTTTGGGACTAGAGCAACTTCACTCTGTGGGCAAAACGCGGTGCAGGTCTTAAACCCTGAGATAGCGGATGTTTCCTTCGATGGGCTCGCCGCGCGTCTTAAGCCACTGGGGGAAGTCAGCTATAACGAGTTTATGCTTGATTTTCGAGTCGATTCTCACGAGATGGTTATCTTTCCCGATGGGCGGGCTATCGTTAAAGATACTAACGATGAACCACTGGCAAGAGGGCTTTATGCCAAATACATCGGTGTGTGAGGCGATAGGAGAATTGAAATGGCGAAGATAAATATGCTATGTCCATTTAACCATAAATTATGTGACGAATGTCCGCTTTACCGGGGCAGACACTATTACATGTGTTTCTGTGATAAATATCGGGGCTACATCGGTGAATCGGAGCAGCGCGCTAAGTCTAAAGCTAACGGGCATCCGGTTGACCTACTGGCTATATTTAAGCAGATAGAGCCGTGGGCAGATGTTGGCCTTTTGCCGGGAGTTAATTCCAAAATTAAGCTGAAGGTTATAGATATGGAGAATGGAGACACCAGAGTTTGTGACCTTGATGAAGCCAAAACATGGGACTGGAGCAATCCGCAAATGATGAGAATGATCGGCGGCGTTCATATTACCAGCTGGAATAAGCTGGTTGAGCTCGCATCGTTTAAAGCTAAAAAAGGCTACAAGGAAGTTGAGCTCTATGAAGCCCCGTGTTTCATAATGTTAGGCGGAGGATAAACGTAAGCCGCCGAAGAACAAATGAACAGGAGGACCTAAGTTGAACCCAAAAATCTTAATATCTTTTTTACTTATCGGACTTGTTTTAACTGTTATAGGTTGTGCCCAGGCAAGCAGTCTGCCCGATACCCAACCGGGAGACACCGGCATAGCAGGTAACACGCCTGTTGTGGAAAACCCGACGACATCTGTAACGGAGACTCCCCAGGCATCTGAAGAGGAAAGCCCAAAGATTCTAAAGATAGGTGACATTCTGGAGAAGCCTGAAAGTTATGAGGGGCAGGCAGTGATAGTGGAAGGGAAGATTGTATCCGAGTGCGGCTCCGGCTGCTGGTTCACCCTGGATGACGGCACCGGGACAATATACGTAGACCTGGCTCCCAGCAATCTGGTGATACCTCAGAAAAGAGGGGCATTTGCCACTGTTTATGGTAAGGTGGTCAGGGAGCGCAGTGACACTTATATAATCGGCACGAAAGTCGAGTTCTAGGGTAAGGAGGACTATTGTCTTGAATTTTGTTACTCTAGCTCTAAAGAATTTGTTACGCCGGCGCGGCAGGACGATTTTGACCATACTGGGAGTTGCCATCGCCATCGCCGTTTTGTTCAGCCTTCTTTCTTTTAACTCAGGCTACGAAAAGCAACTTGGTGGTGAGCTTGACAGCTTGGGCATTCATATGCTGGCGGTGCCGAAAGGATGCCCCTATGAAGCTGCCTCACTCATCATCCACGGTGGCGTTATACCTAAATATCTGTCTAATTCGGATGTAGCGGAGGTAAAGAAAATCGATGGCATAGAAGTTGCCAGCCCTATGCTGCTTCAACAGTTCTACAAAGACGGGCAGCCGCATATCGTGTATGGCATCATGATGAGTGACGCGAGCCGTCTCAAGCCCTGGTGGCAGGTGGAGGGTAGATTCTTCTCTGATAACGAAGACAACGTGATGGTTATCGGACGGAATCTGGCGGAGAAGGAGAAACTAAAGGTTGGTGATGTGATGCCGTTCGGACCGGACAAAATACCGCTTACCATTGTCGGCATTCTGGAAAGGACAGACACACAGGATGACGATTTCCATTTCTTGCCTCTACCGGTGGCACAGAGGATTTTTGACAAGCCCGACCAGATAACAACCATAGCTATCAGGATAAACGATATCTCCAGGATTTCGGAAATCTCAAAGGAGCTGGAGAACATTCCTGACGTTCAGGTTGTTACCATGACGCAGATAATGGGCACGATTATGAATCTGGTCGGCTCAGCGCGTACGCTTATTGTTTCAGTCATTATCGTAGCTGTCATCATCAGCGCCGTCGGCATAATCAATACGCTTCTCATGTCGGTTAATGAGAGGACAAGGGAGTTCGGCATGATGAAGGCGATAGGAGCTTCCGGGCTGGATATAGGCAGGCTGGTTCTCATCGAAACGCTGTTTATAACTGTCATCGGCGGAATCATCGGCTTGCTGCTGGCAACTTTGGGTTCCAGCTTAATAGAAGCTTTCGTTAAAGGAATAATCCCTTATTCGCCGGCTGGCAGGCTCATGGCTCTGGAGCCGGGATTAATCGGTTTGTGTTTGTTATTCTCGGTCGTCATTGGATTTGTCTGTGGGATATACCCGGCGATCAGATCATCGCGCCTAACGCCTATGGAGGCTATTCGGAGTAATCTGGAATGAAAGAAGAAGTTATATTAGCAAAAGGGTTGACCAAGATATACCATCGAGGTAGTGAAGAGATACATGCCCTTAAGGAAGTTAGTTTCGCTATAAAGAAGGGCGAGTTTGCAGCTATTGTAGGTCCTTCCGGTTCGGGTAAGACCACGCTGTTGAATCTATTGGGCTGCCTGGACGCGCCAACAAGGGGCAGCCTAAGGTTGAATGGTATTGAGATCAACGGTCTTAAGGAGAGGGACCTGGTGAAATTGCGCCGTGAAAACATAGGCTTCGTTTTTCAGCAGTTTTTCCTGCTGCCTACTTTAACCGTGCGCGAAAATATAGAACTGCCCCTTCTCTTTAGCAGGAAAAACGGTTATAAAAGCCAGATAGATGAGATAATTGAACTTGTTGGGCTTGAAGCCAGAGCCGAGCATTTGCCCGGACAGCTCAGTGGTGGGGAGATGCAGAGGGTGGCTATAGGAAGGGCGCTTATAAATGAGCCGAAGATTATTCTGGCTGATGAGCCCACCGGCAACCTGGATTCAGCCACTTCTCTTAGGATATTCGAGCTTTTTCGGAACCTGAATAGACAGGGGCTGACTTTGATTGTGGTCACTCACAATATGGAGCTGGCGAAAATAGCTCATAATGTAGTACAGTTGAGAGATGGTGAAATAGCTCGAAAAGCTTCGAGTCGCGGTTTATCGGGAAAAGCCAGGAGTTGAGTTGATGGCAAAGATAGCCAAAGATATCACCGAGCTTATCGGCAACACGCCTTTGGTCAGGCTGAACAAGATAGCAGCAGGTGCCAAGGCGGAAGTTGTGGCCAAGCTGGAGTTCTTCAATCCCTGTAGCAGTGTTAAAGACCGCATCGCCGTATCCATGATTAGAGCCGCTGAAGAGGCAGGCTTGATAGGGAAGGACACGGTGATTGTCGAGCCCACCAGCGGCAACACCGGTATTGCTTTAGCCTTTGTCTGCGCCTCACGTGGTTACCGCTTGATACTCACCATGCCGGAAACGATGTCAGTTGAGCGCCGGCATATTCTTGCCATATTTGGCGCCGAGCTGGTGCTAACGCCCGGAGCCGAAGGTATGTCCGGGGCGGTAAGGAAAGCAGAACAGCTGGTGGCAGAAAACGAGAATTACTTCATGCCGCAGCAATTCAAGAATCCGGCTAATCCTAAAATTCACCGCCAGACTACGGCTGAGGAGCTGTGGAGAGATACGGATGGCAAGATAGACATTCTGGTTGCCGGTGTCGGCACCGGCGGCACCATTACCGGCGTGGCTGAGGCTATAAAGAAGAAAAAGCCTGGTTTTAAAGCTATTGCCGTTGAGCCGGCAAGTTCACCGGTTCTTTCCGGCGGCAAACCCGGCCCGCATAAAATACAGGGCATCGGCGCCGGCTTTATTCCGGATATTATGAAGCTGGAGCTGGTCGATGAAATCATTAAGGTGACCAATGATGATGCCGGTGTTACAGCCAGGAAATTAGCTAAGGAAGAGGGTATACTGGCGGGTATATCCTCCGGTGCCGCCGTCTGGGCGGCTCTGGAAGTTGCCCGGAGGCCGGAAAATGAGGGAAAATTGATTGCGGTGATTTTATCCGATACCGGCGAGCGCTATATATCCACCTGGCTTTTTCAGGAGCTTTGATTTTCCGATGCCAGGAATTTAAAATTGTACGCGAAAACCCATAGTTGGCGATATCACTGAAAGTTGAGTGATGAAGAGAATATATCTGGATTATGCTGCTACCACGCCGACACATCCTGAGGTGTTGAAGGCGATGTTGCCCTATTTTACAGACGCCTTTGGCAACCCTTCCAGTATACATTCGTTTGGACAGGAAGTCAGAGACGCCATCGAGAAAGCGCGGAATCAGGTTGCCGCTCTTATCGGCGCTAAAAGTGAGGACATTGTTTTTACCGGCAGCGGAACGGAAGCGGATAACTTTGCCTTAAAGGGTGTGGTACTGGCAAACCAGGGCAAAGGTAATCACATTATTGCCAGCTCAATCGAACATCATGCCGTGCTGGAGACCTGTAAGTTTTTGGAAAAGCAGGGATTCTCGGTCACCTATCTTCCCGTAGACGGTTATGGCATGGTTGACCCGGGTAGTGTCAAAAAGGCAATCACAGCTAGGACCGTCCTTATTTCAATTATGCATGCCAACAATGAGGTCGGCACCATAGAACCTATAGCCGAGATAGGCAATATCGCCAGGGAGGCGGAGGTTTACCTCCACACCGATGCCGTGCAAGCAGCAGGGCGTGTACCGGTGGATGTGAATAAGTTGAACGTTGACCTTCTGTCGATGTCGGCACATAAGCTCTATGGCCCCAAGGGCATCGGCGCACTGTATATCAGAAAAGGCACTAAAATAAGCCCGTTTATGCATGGAGGTAGCCAGGAGAGAGGAAAGCGGGCCGGCACTGAGAATGTGCCCGGCATTGTCGGCTTTGGCAAGGCGGCGGAGATCGCACAGCAGGAGATGCTTGAAGAAGCCCAAAAGCTGACTGTGCTTCGTGACCGGCTGATTGAAGGCATACTCAAGAGCATAGAGCGTACCAGATTGAACGGCCATCCCGTGATGAGGCTGCCCAACAATGTAAATGTCAGTGTTGATTTTGTGGAAGGCGAGTCGATGCTGTTGAATTTGGACCTGGCCGGAATCTGTGCTTCTACAGGTTCGGCTTGCAGCTCAGAGGACCTCGAGCCGTCCCATGTTCTGGTGGCGATGGGACTGCCGCTTTTGCAGGCGCATGGCTCTCTGAGATTCACTTCAGGAAAGTGGACTGCTGAAGAAGACATAAGCCAGGTTCTAAATGTATTACCCGGAATCGTTTCCAAGCTCAGGGCTATGTCCCCGCTTATCAAAAGCCCAAAGTAGCCGTTGAGCCAGTTGCTAAAATCATCCAATTCATTCGACCAACCGAACAAGGAAGGTTATAATATAGACTATCCGTAATTGTGAGTCCCCCCGATGAAGTCGGGGTAATCGGGACGTGGCAATGACAAATAAATAGAGTCTTAAACAGAAGGAGGCAAAAAGGTGAAAATCGTAACATTGTGTCAGGAAGGTTCTTGCTGCCCGGTGGTAAAAATAACAGAGACACAGGTGGAAATAGGCGAGAAAGATAATCTCTGCGTCCTCACCAGGGAACAATGGGAGACGCTCAAGAAAAAGGTACTCAGCAAAGAGCTATAAGCCAAGAGATACCAGCTGCAGCTATTATATTCGTGGTTCACCGGGTTACACGGTAGGTAACGACATGGCTAAAATTATTGCCGTCTGTAAAAGTGAAAAAAAGGGAACAAGTAAGGAAGACGTAAAAGAGGGGCTTCTGAAGGAGGACTTCGGCCTTGTCGATGATGCGCACGCCGACTGTTGCACACACCGGCAGGTTAGTTTGCTTGCCGTGGAAAGCATTGACAAGATGCGGGCTCTGGGCTTGGAGCTGAAGCCCGGGGATTTCGCTGAGAATTTGACCACTGAGGGCATAGACCTGGTATCTCTGCCTGTGGGCACCAGGATGTCAGTCGGCGGTCAGGTTATACTGGAGGTCACTCAAATCGGCAAGGAATGCCATGCCGGTTGTGCTATCTTTAAGCAGGTGGGCAAATGCGTAATGCCCAAGGAGGGCGTGTTTACCAAGGTGATTCGAGGCGGGACTGTCAGGTCTGGAGACAAAATAGAGGTGGGGTAAGATGGTGAGCGAGGTAGAGAAAGTCCCTATACTGCGGCTCACCGAGGCAGGTAAGAGCAGCGTCGATGATGTGGTTGTCAGGGAATTTCCTCTCACCATCATATTGAATAATCAGGAGCTGGTCACTCTGCTTTGTTCCCCAAAAAGTCTCGATTATCTGGCTGTAGGTTTTCTTTCCTCCGAGGGTTTGCTCAAGGGCAAAGACGATATCAAGAAAATAACAGTTGACGACCGGCGGGGTGTGGTCCGCGTGGAAACCGAAACGGAGGATAAACAGGCCAGCGAGCTAGTGTTCAAGCGGATCATTACATCGGGCTGTGGCAGAGGCGCTTCTTTTTACAGCGCCGCTGACGTCGGCGGACAGGTAAAAGTAGAGTCTCAGGTTAGGATAGCAGCCCTTGAGGTACTTGAACTGGCAAAGGAGTTCCAGCGTCACTCCGAGATTTACAGAGCAACTCATGGTGTTCACAGTGCTGCCCTCTGTGACACTAAAAGTATTCTGATTTTCACCGAAGACATAGGTAGGCATAATGCCATTGATAAAATATTCGGCGAATGTATCTTGAAAGATATACCGACTGACGACCGCATGATAATTACCAGCGGCAGGATTTCTTCGGAGATATTGCTCAAAGTGGCTAAAAGAAATATTCCTCTGCTTGTTTCCAAATCTGCACCCACAGACCTGGGTGTGAAATTGGCCAACGATTTAGGTATCACACTTATCGGCTTTGCCAGAGGCAAGAGGATGAACGTTTACTCCAATGACTGGAGAGTGGTGAGCCATGGATAGAGAGTCGGAGCTAGCCGAGAAAGTCCTGAGCTTAAAGAAAAGAAGAAATGCCGTTATACTCGTCCACAACTATCAACTGGGCGAGATTCAGGATATAGCTGACTTCGTTGGCGATTCCCTTGACCTCAGCCAGAAGGCGGCTAAGACCGATGCCGGCGTCATAGTCTTCTGCGGCGTCCATTTCATGGCGGAAACAGCTTCTATTCTCTGTCCCGACAAGACGGTCTTGCTTCCCGACGTACATGCCGGCTGTCCCATGGCAAATATGATAACTGCCCCGCAGCTGCGTGCTGAGAAGAAAGAGCATCCTAAGGCTACCGTGGTCTGCTATATCAACTCCTCGGCTGCGGTTAAGGCTGAATCGGACATTTGCTGCACCTCCGCCAATGCAATTGGTGTTGTAGAAAGCCTGGACACGGACGAGATATTGTTTGTCCCTGACCAGTACCTGGGGCACTATGTCTCCACCAAAACCGCTAAAAAGGTGATTCTCTGGCCCGGCTTTTGCCCCACCCACGCCCGGATACTGCCTGAGCATATTGTCAAACTCAAGCAAGAATATCCTCAGGCTAAAGTGGTAGTTCACCCCGAATGCACGCCGGCGGTGATAGCTCTGGCAGATGAGGTATTGAGCACCAGCGGTATGATACAGTTTGCCAAAAGGGAAGATGTCCGGCAAATGATTGTGGGCACGGAGATAGGCATAATCTACCGCCTCAGAAAAGAAAATCCGGGAAAGAGCTTTATCCCTGTCTCGGAACAGGCGGTATGCCCCAACATGAAGCTAATCACACTGGAGAAAGTCCTGTGGTCTCTGGAGGAGATGGCGCCGGTAGTCAAGGTCCCGGAGAAGATACGCCTTAAGGCAAAGAAGGCCGTGGACAGGATGCTGGCAGTGGGCAGAAGTGCATGAAAGATACCGGTAAGATAGTCGTCTTCGTTACCACCGGCACCGAAGAGGAAGCTCACAAAATAGCCGAGCTGCTGCTTGCCAAGAGAAAAGCCGCTTGCGTAAACATTGTGTCAAAGGTAGACTCGTCCTTCTGGTGGCAGGGCAAGCTGGATTCAGCCCGGGAAAGCCTTCTCATCATCAAGACCAGAGCCTCGCTGCTTCATGAAGTTATCGAACTGGTCAAAAGCGTACACAGCTATGAAGTCCCCGAGATAATCGCCCTCCCCATCGTCGGTGGCAACGAAGATTACCTCAAGTGGATAGACGACGAGGTTAGAAAAGGCTGACATGGCTGGCGTATTGGTGGTTCTTATTTGGTCACGCCACCTATGCTTATAATAACCTGAGGTATATCTGAAGAAGGTATACCGGTAGCTTTCCGGATAGCTGACTGCTGGTCTGCGGTTAGAGCGGTATCGAAGTGACATCCCAGGCCGATTGCCGATGCTTGGACAAGCACATTAGCAGCAACAAACCCTGTCTCTAAGAGGGCCCAGTTTTGCTGTTGACCAAAATCCTTTCCGATGCAGATAACTATGTAACACGGTGCCTGAGGCAGACCACTGACAGCAGCTTGCAGGCTATTCCTTGCATCGCCAGAGCTTATCGGCTCGATTCTGTGGTCTCTGGTGGTCAAGTCCGTGCTGGGATTTCTATTTTGATAACGATAGACGCCGTTTTCATTTGCCAGATAGATCGTCCCGGTTAAATAATATCTAGCCATGGCTGAAGGAACCGTTAAGCCCATCCTGCCATTTGAGGTCACATGAGGTGTGCAGCCATATCCCGCCCACAGGAGCTGGGATATCTGCTGTAGTGTCAGGTTTTCTGCGGAAAATTTAGTGACATACTTCAAATCAGCCAGTACTTCTTCGATTTTGTTCTGCCCGTCAGTCGACGGGTCCGGCAGCCATTCGGGGTCGCCCTGTGGTGCGGAGGAATGGGCTACTAGCTCGGAGGTTAATCCCCTCACCTCCTGTACGCCAAAATATAAACTTGTCTGTTTGGGACAGCTGGCTACCGCCGGTTCGCTGCTCTTCCACAAGGAGACAGACGAAAGAGTTGCCAGCATATATGTAATGCCGGTATCAAAGGCGAGGTCACTGTCGCAGTTAATTATAAGAGCGCCGCCTGTCACGCGCTCATCTGAATGTCGGCCCAGCGAGTGCGTACCTGGGTTGTATGCGTATTCCCCGTTTGGTGTAGCTACATAGATATCCCGGTATGCCCCAGTGACCGGAGCCTTTCCCGCAGCCCATAAAATATTGGCTATTTGCTGGTTGCCGGCGGTACCGCTAAGGCTATGTTCCGAATATCTGCTATTCAGACAAAGCTCTACCGAGTTAGCAGTCATTATTGGCTCCGGAAGTGGTTCTTCTGTAGAAGGGGACGGTTGGCCCGGAGTCGGTGTTTCCGCCGGCTCCTGTGGTGTGGCTGGGGTAGCGCAGGCACCGGCTAACGTTACGACGGCAACCAGACCGAATATAAATGTTTTTATTCTCATTTTAACTTCGCTATTGTTACCTGGAAAGACGAGTTTAGCGTAACGCTGCCTTGTTAGTCAACATTGCTGCACAGTCTATCGTCTTGTGTAGGCTATATTCCGTATATCCCAATCTTCTTAGCTATATGTTCTTTCAGTAGCTCTGGCGGTGGATATTGGCTAACTTATGGTAAAATGCTATCTAAATAAGCTCGTTTAATAAATTGGCGAGAGGGAGCCCTCCAATGGGCGGTAATGATAAGGAAAACATGCGTCGGTTAGATAAGGGGACTCGGGACGATTGCCGGATAGTCTACATTGGTACTTTCCCACCCAGAAAGTGTGGGATTGCCACCTTTACTCAAGATCTTACCCGGGCTATGGACGGTCTGCTTGGAACGAGTGTAAAGTCGATGGTCGTGGCCATGAATGTAGAAAAAATCGTTACTGACATCTATAGCCGGGAGGTTATCTTTCAGATTGACCAGAATAACCCCGATGAATATGTTATGGTTGCCGAGGCACTGAACCAGAATGACGCTGTTAAGCTGGTGAATATCCAGCACGAGTTCGGTATCTATGGCGGCGACTGGGGCCTAAACATCATTCATTTTCTGAGTACGCTGAAGAAGTGCAAGGTAATTACCTTTCACACTGTCATTCCT
>Ga0299915_10000690_pt1 | contig 25227 bp, 23 predicted proteins | sample RVTome_13_FD_200263 | JGI IMG/M metagenome (GOLD analysis project Ga0299915, IMG submission 200263) | Soil microbial communities from uranium-contaminated site in the Upper Colorado River Basin, Wyoming, United States - RVT92D227 (version 2) ... | reverse complement strand
CACCGTCGATCGCATGATCGGTCGTCAGGAGGTCGTCGTCCGCGCGATCGATGACCCGCTCGTGAACGTGCCCGGGATCGCGGGTGCCACCGATCTCGGTGACGGTCGACCGACGCTGGTGCTCGATCTCAACGAGCTCGGGACCATCGCGAGACAGCGAGAGGTGTCATGAACAGAACGCTCCACGTCACGTTTCGAGTCGGCGCCGCGGACTACGTGATGCCCGCCGCGCAGGTGCTCCATCTCGAGTCCTTCGTCACCGCCACCCACGTCCCGGGTGCGCCCCCCTATGTCGCGGGGCTCGTCCAGGTCCGTGGACGGGTCGTACCCGTCGTCGATCTGCGAGCCCGGTTCGGCTTACCGCCGGTCGAGCACACGATCGACCATCGCGTCGTCGTCGTGCAAGTGGGAACGCGCGTCGCGGGCCTGCTCGTCGATAGCGCGCGCGAAGTCCTCCAGCTCGACGACACGAGCTTCGAGAAGCCACCCGAGATCATCGAACGCCAGAGCGCTGGGTTCGTGACGGCCGTCGCGACGGTCGCCAAGCGATTGTTTCTGCTGATCGACGTACCCCGCATCATCGGGGAGGAGCTCACTCATGGCTAGCAACGATAGCGACCACGGCAACGGCAACGGCAACGGCAACGGCGGCACCGCGAACGACATCACGGGGTCTCATCGCGTCGAGGAGATCGCACGGCTCCAGCAGCACGGCGGACGCGCCGACCAGATCGCGCAAGCCGCGGCCCGGCTCGCCGCGAGCGGCGCGAACCAGAGCACTGCCTCGGAGACCGCGAGCCTCGCGCTCGACGGGATCGCCACGAGCCTCGACGAGACGGCGACGGCGACCGAGGAGCTCGCCCGCTCCCAGACCGCGGTCGCGGCGAGCACGCGCGAGACCCTCAAGGCGCTCGACACGACGGCCGCCGGCCTCCAGGAGCTCGCCACCTCGGTCGCGACCGTCCGCAAGGACTGCGAGTCGCTCGCGCGCGGCAGCGAGTCCACCGCCACGGTCCTCGAGGAATCCGCCCGGTCGCTCAGGTCCACGGCCGCGAACGCGTCGGAGCTCACCGAGACGACCGAGCGCCTCGTCTCCGCGGTGACCGAGACCGCCAAGAGCGTGGCCATCACCGCCGCGCGTGGCATGGAGAACGCGAACACGATCGAGGAGGTCGCGACCACGGTCGAGCAGATGGCCGTGGGTTCGGCGCGGCTCGCGACCGACTCGCGCCAGGTCGGCGAGCGGCTCACCAGCGTCGCCACCGGGTTCAAGACGCTGGTCGGCGCGCTCGAGGTCGTCGCATCGGACACGACCGAAACCGCGAGCTCGATCGAACAGACGTCCACGACGGCGGAGGAGCTCGCGCGCTCGTTCCGCGGGGTCTCCGAGCTCGCCGGGACGCTCGAGGATGCGGCGACCGTTTCGGCGACCAGCCTCGCGGCGGTTGCGGCGTCGGTCGAGCAGGTCGCGGCCACGACCGAGAAGATGGCGATGGTCGTCGATGGCAACGCGGTCGCGATCGAGCAGCTCGCTCGTTCGGCACAGGCCGTCGCCCAGTCGGGTCAAGAGGTCAGCACGCTGGCCTCGTCGAGCGCCACGGCGGCGACCCAGCTCGAGGCCGTGACGCGCAAGATCGTCGGTGTCGTCGAGCAGACCCGGACGACCTCCGCGCGCGTGGCGGCGTCGGCGCGTGCCGGCGGCGTCACCGTGGGGCGTTCGATCGGGGGCCTGATCAAGATCCGGCAGGCGATGATCGATGGCGCCGGGGTGATGAAGGACATGGGGCGCCGCGCCGAGGAGATCGGAGACATGGTGCAGGCGATCAACCTGATCGCCGATCGGACGAACCTCCTGTCGCTCAACGCGAGCATCGAAGCCGCTCGCGCAGGCGAGCACGGGCGTGGGTTCGCGGTGATCGCCGAGGAGGTCCGCGCACTCGCCGATCGCGCCGCGGCGGCGGCCACCGATGTCGCGAAGATCGTACGCGGCCTGCAGGGAGCCGCGCGCGATGCGCTCACGTCGAGCACCGAGGGACTCCGCCTCGCCGACGAGGGCGCCCAGCTCAGCGAGGAGGCGCGCGGCGGGCTCCAGGCGATCCTCGAGGGCGTCGAGCTCCTCGATGGCTCGATCCAGAACATCAGCGCCGCGAGCGAGGATCAGGTTCGCGTCGTGCAGACCGTGTCCAGCACCACCGCGAGCCTCGAGACCGAGAGCCGCACGATCGCGCGTGCGAGCACCGACCAGACGCAGGCAACCCAGAACCTCGCGCGTGCCGCCAACGAGCTCCGCACGATGGGCAAGCAGACCCGCGATGCGACGGGCGAGCAGGCGCGTGCCCTGCGCGAGCTCGTGAAGGGCAACACGCAGCTCACCGCGACCGCCGAGAAGGTGACGCGGGCGACCGAACAGCACACCACGGGCGCGCTCGAGCTCGCGCGCGCCGCGGTCAAGATGCGTGGCGCGACCCTGCGCACGGCGACCGCGCTGACCGAGCAGATCCGCGGCGTCGCCGGGATGTCCACGAGCGTGCAGGAGATCGCGGGCGCGACGCAGCGCATGGTCCTCGGGATCGCCGAGCAGGCCAAGGGCTCGGCCGAGATCGCCCGCGCGCTCGATGGCGCGCGCAAGCAAGCCGTCCAGAACGCACGCGCGATCGCCGACCAGGCGCTGATCGCCAAGGAGGTCGAGGCAGGCATCCGCGATGTGTCGCGGTTGTCATCCGACATCACGATCGCCACGAGCGAGCATTCCTCGGGAGTCACGTCGCTCGTCACGGACGCCGATGAAGTGCGGCGGATCGCGAAGCAGACCGCGCGCGCGGTCGGCGAGCAGGCGGAGTCGCTCGCGGCGCTGGCCGCCAGCGCCTCGAAGCAGACCGTGTCGCTCCAGGGACTCGTCCGCACGACGGCCGACCAGGCCACGACGACCGCCGAGGTCACGCAGGCGATGCGGGATGTCCGCCGGCGCACGCGCGAGATCACCGTGGCGCTCGCGACGCAAGCCAAGTCGGCGGCCGCCGGGGTCGTCGACATCGCGACCGTCGCGCGCGAGGTCGCCTCGCTGCGTGCGTCGACGACGGAGCAGGTCGACCTCCTCACCGCGATGACCGCGAACCCGCCCGAGGCGCACCGACCCTCCACCGTGGGTGACCTACCGAAGTGACGATCGCTCGGACCTACAGCCTGACCGACGCGGAGCATGGCCGCATCGATCAGATCGATCGCCTGGTCGCGCTCGGGGCGTTCGGCGTCGACGAGTTGCTCGCCAGCATGGCGGACCCGAGCTGGACGGTGCGCCGCGCCGGCGTGGCCGCGCTCGCGGCACTCGGCAATGACTCGGTCGGTCCGCTGTGCGCGTGGTTGCGCGATCGCCGTACCGACGAGCGCTCGATCGCCGCGGCGGTCGATGCACTCTCGGCATCGATCGGTGACTCGGCGACCTCCGCGGTCATCACGCTGCTCGAGGATCCGAGACCTGCCGTCGCAGCCGATGCCGCGCAGATCCTCGGCCGGCGGCACGCGAGCGAGGCAGAGCCGATGCTCGAGCGCGCCATCTCACACGGCAACGACAACGTCGCCGTTGCCGCGATCGAGGCGCTCGGCGCCATCGGTGGGCGTGGCGCGATCGACGAGCTGATCGCCGTCATGCGTGATCGCAACTTCTTCCGCACGTTTCCGGCGCTCCAGGTGCTCGCGAAGTCCGGCGATCCGCGAGCGGTCGGCCCGCTCGCGAGCTTGCTCGAGGACGAGGTCTACCGGCTCGAGGCGGTGCGCGCGCTCGGACGCACCGGCTCCGCACAGGCGATCACTCCCCTGGCCTCGCTCTTGCCGCGCGGTGACGAAACGCTCGTGCGACTCGTCGCGCTCGCGCTCGCGGATCTGGTCTCGCGTGCCGAGTGGAACGGTTCCGTCGAGCAGGTCGTCGACACGCTACGCGCGAGCATCTCGCCATCGCTCGCACGGTTCGCAGGTGCACTCCCGGCGAGCGATCCCGCGGAGCGCGGGGCGCTCGCCCTCGTGCTCGGCTGGATCGGCGATGCGTCCGTGATCCCGGTGCTCGCGAGTCTGCTCGATGATCGGGAGAGCCGCGACGTCGCGACCGAGGCGATCCAGCGGATCAGCCGGGCGCACGACGACGCGCAGCTCCTCGCGCTCGCCGGGAGCACGGCGGCACGCACCGCGGTGTTACCGGTCGTGAGCAGTCGGCGCGCTGCGTCGATCGTCCGGGCGCTGCTCGACGATGACGACGTCGAGATCCGCGCCCGCGCCTGCGATGCCCTGGGGCGGATCGGCGATTCCTCCTCGGTGCCCGAGCTGTTCGCCACGCTGGGCGATCCGAATCCTCGGGTCGCGCTGGCGGCGTCCGCGGCGATCCATTCTCTCGGGGTCGCCGACACCGGAGCACGGGCGATCGGCCTCGTCAGGTTCGGCTCGCCGGCGATCCGCCGGTACGCGCTGCGGATCATCACCTACCTGGGATGTGTCGAGGCGTTCGATGCGGTCTGTGTCGCTGTCGGGGACGCGGACGCGCGAGTCGCCAACCTCGCGGTCGCAGCGCTGGGTGCGATCGACGATCCACGGGTCGACCGCGTGCTCGCCGACCTCGCGCGCAGCCCCGACGAGCAACTCCGCGCCTCGGCGATGCGGGCCGCGGTGCATCGGCTCGGAGCCGGCGCGAGCGAGATCCTCGAACGTGGTCTCGGTGACGACTTCGCCTGGGTCAGGTACTACGCGTGCCAAGGCCTCGGGCGGATCGGCCGGACGCAGGCCGTCGGCCAGCTCATCGCGCGACTCGCCGACCCCGCGCCCCAGGTTCGGGTCTCGGCGATCGAGGCGCTCGCTCACCTCGAGACTCCCGCCGCGTGGCAGGCCCTGTGCTCGGTCGTGCGATCGGCCGATCTCGACGAGCAGCGGGCCGCGCTCGTGGGCGTCGGCCTCCATCCGCACGCCGCCGCGCTCCCGTTCCTGCTCGAGGCCGCCGGGTCCCGCGACCTCGCGACCCGGCTGATCGCGCTCGCGGGCCTCGCGCTCAGATCCGAGGACTCGGCGCTCGAGGTGATCGCCGCCGCGGCACTCGACGTGATCGTGGAGGTTCGCTGCTCGGCGGTGTCGCTGCTCGGCGAGCGTGCGGATCGCCCGGCCGCCGAGGCGGTCGTCGACCTCGCGCTCGAGTGCGAGCCCGACCATGCCGTGCACCTGACGCTGTCGAGGCCCGGCGCCGCCCGGATCGCCGCGATCGCCGCGAGGCTCGCGTCCGTCAACGACCGCCGTGCCTTGACCCTCGCCGCCGCCCTCGCACGCATGCATCACCCGGCGGCGACCACCACGCTGTTCGAAGCACTCACGCTCACGAACCCTCCCGCCCGGCGCGCCGCGGCGACGATGCTCGTCGCGATGGGCGTGGACGGCGCGGGGTCCGCGGTCGCGCGGATCGCGCGCGAGGATCCCGATCTCGACGTGCGGTGCGTATGCGCGGCACTGGTGGCCGGTGAGCCATGAATCGGTCGCTCACTCCGCAGCTGTTCGCGATCGTGGCGCACCTCGTCGAGGGGGTCTGCGGCGTGCACTACGCCGAGCCGGACCGTTCGATCTTCGCGACGAAGTTCGAGGTGCACGCACACGAGCTCGGCTACGACAACTTGCTCGACTACTACTACCTGCTCCGCTACGACGACCCGGGCGGGATCGAGCTCCACAAGCTGGTCGAGGCGATCCTCGTCTGCGAGACCTTCTTCTTCCGCGAGCTGCCACAGCTCGTAGCGCTGGTCGACGGTCCGGTCGCCCAGACCGTCCGCACGCGAGGCCGTGCCCGCGTGTGGTCGGCCGCCTGCTCGACGGGCGAGGAGCCGTTCACGCTCGCGATGCTGCTCGAGGAGCGCGGGCTGCTCGATCACGTCGAGATCGTCGCGAGCGATGTCAGCGCCGGCACGATCGCCCACGCGAAGGTCGCTCGGTATGACGGACGCGCGCTACGCGACGGTCATCCACGCGAGCTCGCGGGTCGCTACCTGGAGGCGGGCTCCGGCGGGCTCACGGTCGCGCCGCGGATCCGCGAGGCCGTGCGGTTCGAGAGGATCAACCTGCTCGACGACGGCGCGGTTCGAGCGCTCGGGATGTTCGACGCGATCGTGTGTCGCAACGTGCTGATCTACTTTCGCGACGACCAGATCGCACGCGTCGCCGACAGGCTCGCTCGCGCCCTCGAACCCGCGGGCGTGCTCGCGGTCGGCGCCTCCGAGTCGCTGCTCCGCTTCGGCACCGCGCTCGTCATCGAACAACGCGCGAGCTCGTTCTTCTACCGGAGCGTCGGATGAGGCGGCCCCGGGTCCTCGTCGTCGATGACTCGGCGTTCGCGCGAACGGTGCTGGCGAGGCTGATGCGCGCGAGTGGTTTGATCGACGTCGTCGGCACCGCGCGCGATGGACGCGATGGGCTCGAGCGCATCGCCGAGCTCGACCCGGACGTGGTCACGCTCGACCTGACGATGCCGGATCTCGACGGACTGGCAGTCCTGCGAGCGCTTCAGGGTCGCTCGCGTCCCCGCGTGCTCGTGGTCAGCGTCTCCACGATCGATACCGAGATCTGCGCCGAGGCGCTGTCACTCGGAGCGATCGATCTGATCGCGAAGCCGACCGCGCTCGCGACCGATCGGCTGCGGGAGATCGGCGAGGAGCTGGTGGCGAAGGTGCTCGCCGCGGCCGCGGGCTTGCTCGCGGCCGTCGCGCCAACCACTGCAGCGTTGCCGCACAGCTCGAGGGTCGGTCGAGCCGACCTGATCATGATCGGGACCTCGACCGGAGGGCCGCAGGCCTTGACGCGACTGATGGCGGCACTGCCCGCGACGCTCGCGGCACCGGTCGCGATGGTGCTGCACATCCCGGCGGGCTACACCGACGCCCTCGCGCGCCGGCTCGACAAGGGGTCGCCGCTCGACGTCGTCGAGGCGGAGGATGGGCTCGTGCTGCGACCTGGCCTCGTCGTCCTGGCCCGCGGCGGGATGCACCTCCGGATCGAGCGCGACGGGCTGGTGCTCCGGGCGCGCCTGGGAGTGCTTCCCATCTCTCCGTTCACCCCGTCGGTCGACGAGCTGTTCACGAGCGGTGCCGCCGCGGTCGGAGCCGGCGCGCTCGGCGTCGTGTTGACCGGGATGGGCGACGATGGGCTCGCGGGTTCGCGCGCGATCGCGGCAGCCGGTGGAGCGCTGCTCACGGAGTCCGCATCGACATGTGTCGTCTACGGGATGCCTCGTTGCGTCGCCGAGGCGGGGCTCGGATCCATGAGCGTGACGCTCGATTCCATGGCAGGGGAGATCGCAAGCCGTGTCTGAACGCCGAGCATCACCTCGCGAACGCCCCCTGGTCTGGATCGTCGATGACAGCCCGACCGAAGCGCTGATCACCGAGCGAGCGCTCGGCGCGGCGTACGACTTCGAGCGGTTCCTGGACGGGACGGTGGTGGTCGAACGGCTCGTCGAGGGTTCGGCACAGCCGGATCTCGTGCTCCTCGACTGGGTCATGCCCGGGATGGCCGGAGACGAGGTCTGCCGGTTCTTGCGAGCTCACCCGAGCACGCTCGAGCTCCCGATCATCCTGGTCACCGCCTCGCGGATCGAGACCTCGGATGTCGTGCAAGGGCTCGCCAGCGGGGCCACCGACTACGTCGCGCGGCCGTTCGCGATCGAGGAGCTCCGCGCCCGCGTCGACTCCGCGATCCGGGCGAAGCAGCTGAGCGATCTGGCGCAGAAGAAGCGCCGCCGGCTGGCGACGATCAACCGGCTGGGGCGCGCGCTCTTCGAGGCCGGCACCGACATCGACCGGATCCTCGTCGAGCTGGCGACCTCGCTCACGGTGAGCATGTGCGACGGGTGCTCGATCCTGCTGTTGCCCGGCGCGGTCACGCTCGCGGCGGTGACTCGTCACCGGGCCGAGCCCTCGGGGGAGGCGCTCGCGGCGATCTCGACCCTGGCCGACCCGGTCGTGCGCAGCTTCGAGAGCTCGGCGCAGGCACGCGCGACCCTGCCGCCCGCATACACCGCTTACATCGATCGGTTCGGGCTTCGCGGCCTGGCGATCTTGCCGTTGCCGAGCCGCGACCCACCGATTCGTGGGCTCGTCACCATGACGCGTGATGGCGCGTCCGAGCCGTTCGACGACGATGACATCGCGACGATCGACACGTGTATCGAGTACGCGAGCCTCGCCGTCGAGAGCGCGGTGCGATTCGAGGCCGAACGGATCGGCCGGGCGCAGATGAACGCGATCCTGACGAACCTCCCGATCGGCGTCGTCGTGACCGACGCTGGCGGCAAGCTCAGCCTCGTCAACGCGGCGGCCAGGGAGCTGCTCCCGGGGAGCGAGCTCGCTCGCGATCTCCGTGCGGTGTTCCGGCTCGCCACGTGGGAGGGCAGTGATGGGGAGCCGATCGCGGAGCGCGACTGGGTGCTCCTCGTGACGGAGGCCTGCCGTACCGAGGCGCTGGTCCAGCTGCCCGGCGAGACCGAGCAGGTCGCACTGGCGATCTCGGGCGTCTCGCTGCGTGATGGACGTGGTCGATCCGCCGGCAACGTGACGCTGATCCAGGACGTCTCGGCCGAGCACGCGGTCAACGCCGAGCGCGAACGAACGGCGGAGTACCAGCAGCAGATGCTCGGGATCGTCGGACACGATCTGCGGACGCCGCTCGGAGCCATCCTCATCGCGACCGAGATGCTCGTCGAGGATACCAGAGACGATCCGGCGGCCGCGTCCGTGGTCAAGCGGATCACGTCCAGCGCCAGGCGGATGACCCGGATGGTCGATCAGCTGCTCGACATGACCCGCGCGCGGCTCGGCAACGGGATCCCGGTGGCCCGGAGCAGGACGCAGCTCCTGCCGCTCATCAGATCCGTGATGGACGAGCTGGCGCTGGCTCACGGCGAGACGCAGTTCGAGCTGGTCGCGCCGCTGGAGGTGACGGGCTTGTGGGATCCCGATCGGCTCGGTCAGGTCGTCTCGAACGTGATGAGCAATGCGGTGCAGTACGGCCTGAAGGACGCGCCGATCGTCGTCGAGGTGACCAGCTCGGAGGCCGCGGCGACGATCACCGTGCACAACCAGAATCGAGACCAGCCGATCTCGCCCGAGGCGCTCGCCACGCTGTTCGAACCATTTCGTCGAGGCCACGACAGCGAGCACAACGGGTCCGGCCTCGGCCTCGGGCTCTACATCGTGCACGAGATCGTCCGCGCCCACGGAGGCACGATGGACGTCGAGTCGTCGCAGTCCGGGACCACGTTTCGCGTCGTGCTCCCCGCGGCCGGCCCGCCGCCCAGCTGATCAGTGCTTCCGCAGGATCTCGCCGGAGACCTGGCTTCGCACTCGACCGGGGATCGATGCCGGCAGCTCGGGCGTCCAGCGCAGCCGGCGGATCCGCGTGGTCGGCTCGAGTGTGCCGTACTGGATCGCCGCCGGTTCCTGGACCGCGAGCAGCGTGAGCGCGGTCCACGGTGCGGTCGTGAGCTCGTACGAGGCGTACGCGTCGACGGGCGAGCAAGTGCCGTCGGGGTGGTCGGTGCTTGCGGTCCCGAGCTCTTGCATCGCGCGGCGAACCTCGGTCGCGGTGGGCCGGTACAACGGGACCTTGTGGAGCATCCTGTGGACGAGGTCGCACAGCGCGCGTGGCGCGACCGGACACAGCTCGGAGAGCGGCGCGGCCTCGCCGTGCATGTGCAAGGCGACCACCTCGGCGAGCGTCCGGCCGTCGAACGGCGGGTGACCGACGAGCGCCTCGTACGCCATCACTCCGAGCGAGTAGATGTCACACGGCGGCGCGATGTTGCGGCCGGCCGCCTGCTCGGGAGACATGTAGATCGGCGTGCCGCAGGTGACTCCGTCGAGCGTGAGCCTCGCGGTCGGTCCGAGTCGAGCCACGCCCCAGTCGATGATGCGGAGCGGAAAGCCGCTCTCCGCGTCGGCGAACAGCACGTTGTCGGGCTTGAGGTCGCGATGGATGATGCCGCGCAGGTGGACGGTCGCGAGCACCTCGGCGAGCGCCGCCACCAGGTTGCACACCTCGACGGGTGGCAGCGTGGTCTCGCGCGCGAGCTTGGCGGCGAGGCTCTCCCCGGCGAGTAGCTCCATCGCGATCCACGGCCGCCCATCGACGAGCAGGCCACAATCGAACACCCGAACGATGCCCGGGTGACGGAGCCGGTCGAGGATCGACGCCTCCTGCACCATCCTCAGATCCACCCCCGGATGGCCGCGCAGCTGCGGGTGCAACACCTTGATCGCGACGTGACGCGGCAACAGCGTGTGGATGGCCTCGAACACCGCGCCCATCCCGCCGCAGCCGATCTGCTGCAGGATCCGGTACGAGCCCACGATCGAATCGGGGCCGAGCACGACGGTGGTCTTCGTCAGCCGCGGGCTGGGGTCGAGCAGAATGGCAACCATGGGCCTCTATCCTTCGAGCATCGGAACGTCGTTGCGTGTGATCACGTGACTAGCGGCGAGCGACCGCGACGGTCTTGATCGCCGGCGGTCCGTCGATCTCGGCCGCGGTCACCGGCTGGTTCCACAGCACGGCACTGCCGCGCACGAAGACCTGGTGGATCAGCTCGTGGAGCGGTAGCTCGGTCGTCGAGATCGTCACGCGGCGATCGAGTGCGTCCGAGCTACGGCGAAGGCCATCCTCTCCATTGATCCCGCGATAGATGCGATCCGCGGGCATGCCCATCGCGATGAGCTTGGCCTGCACGCTCACGGTGCGGCGTGACGACAGCCCGATGTTGTAGACATCCGAGCCAGTCGAATCCGTGTTTCCGTCGAGGACGATCTTGGTGTCCGGGTGGTTGCGCGAGAACTCGACGAGGTCGGCCAACCGGGCCGAGGTGTCCGCGCCGAGTCGTGCCGAGTCGAAGTCGAAGAACACATCGGCGGTGGGCTTGGCTTCATCTGCCATGACGGTAGAAGCCGTGAGCAGCGTGGCGCAGGTGACAGCAAGTTTGGTAATCGAGCGCATGACGAAATCCTCTCCGCAGGAGAGCGGAACTAGTGAGCGAGTCACCGAATCAGGCGACTTGCTAATGACGAGTACTCGAGCAGCTTCCGTGCCGCGCGCCGATGCGTCGCAGCAACACCAGCTCGGGCGTTCGATGCGCCGAGCGCGCAACCCTCTACTCCGATCGCCCCGGCGATCGCCCGCGTGAGCCGCAGCGCGCGGCCGTGCGTTCCGCTCGAGGGTATCGGCCGCGGTCGAGCTCGCTCGAGGAACCCCGAAGGGCTGATCGACGAACCGCATTAGATGATAGCGGTCCGAGGATCGGCCCCGAGCTCGAGCTGCGCCGGCACCGTCCGCGCAGCCACGCACACCATCGAGCTGAAACGTCGCGAGCGGGCGCTTCAGCTCATCCGGAGGCGATCCCGCGGGCGATCGGCGTACACGGACCACGCGATCGGTGTTGTGGATGCCTGGAAGGCACGTTCGTGAGGCGTTTACCGGCGGCACGAAACCTGCTCGAGCACTCGGACACCAGCCAGTAGCCTGATTCGGCGACTCGCTCACTAGTTCCGCGCCAAAGCGGAAAGGATTTCACTATGCGCTCGTTCATCAAGCTCGCTGTCACCTGCGCCTCGCTGCTGACGACCTCCACCATCGTCATGGCCGACGACGTTCCGGCCACCGGCACCTCCGCCACCCCCGCCCAGAACCCTGTCCCCTCGGACACCGAGGGCACGCCGAACAAGAACGCGGCCCCGAACGCGCCGGGCGAAGTGCTTCCCCCGTCGAAGTCGGACCACGACGAGCAGCCGGCAGTTGCGTCTCCCCAGCTTCCCGCGGGCGGACTCGTCAGCCAGGCAGGCGTCGGCGGCGTCGTCGGCTACGGCCGCGCGGGTGTCCTCGAGCTCGGTGGCTCGGCGGGCTTCCAGTTCGCGACCGACTACCGCGCGATGAACTTCTCGCCGACGATCGGCTGGTTCCTCGCGGACAACCTCGAGCTGTCGGCCATCCTCAGCGTCGCGAACATCAAGGCCGGCGATGCGTCGGCCACCCTGTGGTCGGCCCTCGTGGAGCCGTCGTATCACTTGCCGTTCAATCGCTCGATGTTCGGCTTCCTCGGCCTGGGTGTCGGCGCCTCGTACGTGAGCGAGCTCGGCACCGGCCTCGCGCTCGCCCCTCGCCTCGGCATGAACCTGCTCGTCGGGCGCTCGGGTGTCCTCACTCCGTCGATCAGCTACCAGTACACGTCGCACGAAGCGATGACGGCCGAAAACATCACGCTCGTCGCCGTGTCGAGCTCGATCCGATTCAACGTCGGCTACACCGCGATGTGGTGAGCTGCACTCCGCCCGATTCACTCATTCTTGATCGACTAACTTGAGCATCGTCGACGAGGATCTCCGGATCCTCGTCGATGTTTCGCGTCCGGCGTACGTACGCGCGAGGAGCACCGTCTATGAGCTCGAACCTGTCCAGAACTGGAGCGGCGCTGCTGCTCTCCCTTGTTGTTTCGTGTGGTGACAATCGGGGCCTGCCAGATCCCGACGGGCAGATCGACGGCGGGATCCCGACCGACAGTGGGAGCTCGACGGACGGCGGTGAGAACGCGACGACCCCACGCGTGATCTCCACCGTCCCGGTCAACGGCGCGGCCAGCGTCGCGCAGAACGGCATCATCAGCGCCACCTTCAGCGAGCCGATGGATCGCGCCACGCTCACCTCGAGCACCTTCAAGCTGACCTCCGGCGGGATCGCGATTCCAGGCACCGTGACCTACCGGACCGCCACGTCGACGGCGGTGTTCTTTCCGGCCGCCCACCTCAAGAGCAACGACTCGTTCACCGCGACGGTGACCACCGGAGCCAAGAGCGCGCTCGGCGTGGCCATGGCGGCCAAGCGCAGCTGGAACTTCACGACCGGCACCACCGTGGCGCCGGGGCTCCCCGTGGAGCTCGGAACCGCGGGCAACTTCGTGATCCTCGCCAAGAGCGCGATCTCGACCGTGCCGACCTCCGCCGTGACCGGAAACCTCGGAATCAGCCCGGCGGCAGCCACCTTCATCACCGGGTTCTCGTTGACCGCGGACTCCACGAATGTGTTCTCGACCTCGACGCAGCTCACCGGGCAGGCGTTCGCGGCCAACTACGCGGTGCCCACTCCGTCGAACCTGACCACCGCCGTCGGCGACATGGAGCTCGCCCTCACCGACGCTGCGGCGCGCGCGCCCGACGTCACCGAGCTGGGCGCCGGAAACATCGGCGGGATGACCCTCGCGCCGGGCGTCTACAAGTGGGGCACCGGTCTGCTGATCCCGACGAATGTCACCCTGAATGGAAGCGCGACGGACGTCTGGATCTTCCAGATTGCCCAGACGCTCACCATGGCCAGCGGCACGCGGATCGTGCTGACCGGCGGCGCCCTGCCGAAGAACGTGTTCTGGCAGGCCAGCGGTCTCGTAGATCTCGGCACGACGGCACACCTCGAAGGAGTCGTGCTGGGTCAGACGTCGATCACGCTGCGGACGGGTGCTTCGGTCAACGGCAGGTTGCTGGCGCAGACGGCGGTCACCATCGACGGCAGCACGGTCGTCAGACCGGCTCCCTAGTCAGAAGGACGGGTGAGCCATGAAGCGAATCACGACCAAGCGCCATCGCCATCATCCTCGCCCGAAGCGCTGCTCCGATCGGTTCTCCACCGCGGTGACCCGAGCCGCGGGCAGCGCTTACTCGTTCCTGGTCGCGCTCGCGATCGTGCTGCTGTGGGCCGCGGCCGGTCCGTTGTTCGACTTCTCGAGCTCCTGGCAGCTCGTGATCAACACCGGCACCACGATCATCACGTTCCTGATGGTGTTCGTGATCCAGCAGTCGCAGAACAAGGACACGCTCGCGATCCAGCTCAAGCTGAACGAGCTGATCGCGAGTGATTCGGCCGCGAACAACCGGCTGGTCGACAGCGAGGATCTGAGCCCCGAGGAGCTCGCGGTGCTCAAGAAGTTCTACGTCAGGCTGGGCCACCTGGCCGCGACCGACGACGACGTCCATGCTTCGCACTCGCTCGACGAGGCCGAAACCCGTCACCGCGCGAGGCTCACGGTCGGCGCCAGACGCTCCCGGACGGCGCCCGTTCGGTGACCGAGTCAAGGCAGGGGATCGGGGCCCGAGAATCATGCGGCCACCCTCGTCGAAACGCACGAATTGCGCTGGGCGACGAACTGCGCGTCAGGACGCCTTCTTGGTGCGAACCGTGAGGACCGGACACGGCGCCTTGCGCACGACCTCCTCCGCGACGCTCCCCATGAAGAGCCGCGAGATTCCGCTGCGGCCGTGAGTTCCCATCACGATCAGATCGGCGTTGACCTCCTTGGCGGCTTCGAGGATCGCATCACGCGGATCACCGTTCATCACCAGCGGCGCCCCGAACGCCGCCACGGCGCGGCGCGGCTCGGCGAGCTTGTCGAGTGCCACCTCGTGCGCGCCGATCATGCTCTGGAGCATCGAGTCGCTCAGCGCGACCCTGACCTCGGAGGGCGCGGCTCCGATCGCGTTCACGAGGAATACGGTCGAGCCGAACTTCGACGCGAGCGCGCAGGCGTAGTCGACGGCATGTTCCGCACACGGGCTGAAGTCGGTCGGGACGAGGATGCGCTTCGGGATCATGCTGGATCCGGCATCACGATGCGTGCCAGGCGACCACGCCCATGGCGCGTAAGATGTTCGCGGAGTCGCGCGGATCGCGCGAACGGAGGCGCGGACATGGTGGTACGAGGCTTGCTCTTGCAAGGGGTATGAACGACCTCTTCTCTCGACCCGTCAGCGAGTACATGGCCCCCAACGTCGAGGTCAGCTCGCTCGAGACGCCGATCGAAGACCTCGCGCGCATGATGCACGGCCGCGCGGTCTCGGGAATTCCCGTGCTCGACGGTGCAACCCTGGCCGGCGTCGTATCGCGGACCGATCTCATCAACCTCGGGCTGCTGCAGAGCGGCCGGCGGTGGACGAGCCCGTGCAATCCGTTGCCGCGGCGAGTCGCCAAGGATGTGATGACGAAGCCGGCCCAGGTCGTGGCTTCGTCGGCGCCGCTGCACGCGGCCGCGCGCCTCATGCACGACCATCAGATCCACCGCGTCTTCGTCGTCGATGAGGACCTGCTGGTCGGCGTGATCGGTACGGCCGAGCTCGCGGCGGCGGTTCGCGATGCGCGGATCGAGACCCCGCTCTCCGAGGTGATGACCTCGATGATCGTCGGCATCGATGTCCATGCGCCGCTGTCCGCCGCCGTCGACCTGCTTGCCAAGACGCACGTCAGCGGGCTGATCGTCACCGAGGCCGGCATCCCGATCGGTGCGTTCACGCAGCTCGATGCCCTCGCGAGTCGCGATCTTCCGCGCGGCACCCCGATCGAGACCATCTACGACGCAGGCGTGATCTCCCTTCCCCTGACGACCAAGCTCCACCGCGCGGCCGCTCACGCCGCCCAGCTCGACGTCCGGCGCATCGTCGCCTGCCGGGGAGGCGATGCCGTGGGTGTGCTCGGTGGGCTCGACTTCGCCCGCGTGATCGCCCAGGTCGCGCGCTAGTCGGCCGCGTGCGGCCACGGCTGCGGGCACCGTTCGCCGCGCCGCTGCCCGACCGTGGCGCGGCCCGTGCACTCGATCCCTGCATGAGCTCACCTGTAGAAATCACGTTTCGAGACATGACTCCGAGTCCGTGTGTCGAGGACGCGGTCCGTCGCTGGGCGGCGCGTCTCGAGCACACGTACGACCGGATCGAGCGCTGCGCCGTCGTCATCGAAGTCCCCCACCGTCACCATCGGCAGGGCAACACGTTTCACATCCGCGTCGAGGTGACGGTTCCCGATCGCACGATCGAGGTGTCGCGCGATCCGGGCCTCGACCACGCCCACGAAGACATCTACGTCGCGATCTCGGACGCATTTCGCGCCGCGCGCCGTCAGCTGCTCGACTACGCCCGCATCAAGCGTGGCGAGGTGAAGGTTCATGCGGCTGTTTCGGTAGCCGTGGCCGGCGAGCCTGACAGCCGCACGCCGTCCTGACGCCAACGAACCGCGGGCGCGGAGCTCCGTGCGAAGCTCGCGGCACGATGGACCTCGACCACGTACGCGCCGCCTTTCCCGCGCTCGCCTCCGGCTTTGGCTTCCTCGACAACGCGGGCGGATCGCAGACCCTCGCAGTCGTGGCCGATCGAATCCGCGACTACCTGCTGTCGACGAACGTCCAGCTCGGCGCGAGCTATGCGGTGTCGGAGGCCGCCGGCGAGCGGGTGCGTGCGGCGGTCCGCGCGACCGGCGCGTTCGTCGGCACCGACGATCCGCGCGAGGTCGTGATCGGCTCGTCGACGACCCAGCTGCTCCACAACCTCGCGCTCGCGATGGAGCCCGACCTGTCGCCCGGCGACGAGATCGTGGTCACCACCGCGGATCACCACGCCAACATCGGCCCGTGGCAACGGCTCGCGCGGCGCGGGGTCGTGATCCGGACCTGGAACGTCGACCCGGACTCGCTCCGGCTCGAGGAAGGCGATCTGTTGCCGCTGCTGAACGCGCGGACCCGGCTCGTCACGTTCGCCCACGTCTCGAACCTGACCGGCAGCATCCAGGACGTCGCCGCGATCACCCGGATCGTCCACGCCCACGGTGCGCGGGTCTGTGTCGACGGTGTCGCCTACGCCCCGCATCGCGCGATCGACGTACGCGCCTGGGACGTCGACTACTACGTGTTCAGCTTCTACAAGGTCTACGGCCCGCACCTGGCGGTGCTGTACGGCAAGCACGACCTGCTCGATGCGCTCGACACGATCAACCACGACTTCCTCGCCGGGCAGCTGCCGTACAAGCTCCAGCCCGGCAACCTGAACTTCGAGCTCACGTACGGGGTCACCGGGATCTACGACTACCTCGACACGCTCGGCGGCAAGACGCGCGCGTTCGACTCGATCGCCGCGCACGAGGAGCGGCTCGCGGCGCCGTTGCTCGGCTTCCTCGGCGCGAGGCGCGGCGTGCGGGTCCACGGCGAACCCACGGCCGATCGGTCCCGCCGGGTCCCGACGATCAGCTTCAGCGTCGACGGCCGCGCTCCCGAGGCGATCGTTTCAGTCGTCGACCGGTTCGGCATCGGCATCCGCCACGGCGACTTCTACGCGAAGGGCCTCGTGCGCGCGCTCGGGCTCGAGCAGCGAGGCGGCGTGGTGCGGGTGTCGATGGTCCACTACAACACCGCGGCCGAGATCGAGCGAGTGATCGCCGCGCTGGACGTCGCGATCTCCGGATGACGCGGACTACTCGGTGTCGCGCCGCTCGATGACCGCTTCGATTCCTTCGCTCTTGAGCGACTCGCGCAGCTTCTCCATCACGACGGCCTCCACGCGTGCTTCGAGATCGACGAACGCCCCGACGACGCTGGCGACGAACCAGCCCTTGCGCTGCTGGACGACGTCGTCGACGTTCGTGATCTTGATCGTGATCATGCCGGCTCGATCAGAACGAGCTGCAGATGTAGCTCGCTCCCTGCGCGGGATAATAGAAGATGTCGGTGAAGCACATCTCGTCGTCGGAGGATTCGCCGAAACGAACGAGCGAGCCGGTCGTGTTGTCGAACGTGCACTCGGTCTCGAGGACATCGCCGGGGCGCAGCTCGACGAGCGAGGGCGTGAGGTGGAATGCTTGCTCCTCGAAGTTGTACGGGATGTCCTGCAGCACGATCTCCGTGGCGCCGCGCGTCACGACCGAGCGCATGTGCGTCCCGAGCTTGTGCATGTGCTGCGACAGCGCGAACACCTGGATCGGCTCGTTCGTGAGGCTGCTCAGGTTGCACGTTCCCGACTGCGTCGTGACGCCGGGCGGGACGTTGAGGGCGACCGTCGGGCCCGCGAGCACGAGCTCCGCGAGGTTCTGGATCTCGGCGGCGGTGGCTTCCTGGAACAGCGTCCCCGAGCGGCCCGTCAGCTCGGCGTCGCTCGCGTTGTAGACGTGCAGGTTGAGGAGCAGCCGCGTGCCGGCCTCGAGATGGAGCCCGACTCCGGTCGGGAACGTGAAGTCGGGGGCGCCGATGCCGGAGCCGTAGATCATGCTCTGGCCGTTCGTGCCGACGTTGCACGGCACGGTGCCGTCGGCCGGCGACGCACCCGTGTAGCGCGTCAGCACGGTGTGATGGGTGCCGAGCGGGTTGATCGGCCGGAACGCCTTGACGTAGAGGTCGCGCGGGACCGTCACGTAGACGCAGAAGTAGGACTCCTGCCCGGGCGCGAGCGACCAGTCGCCCTCCATCAGGGTCGTGAAGCCGTCGACGGTGACCGGGGCGTCGGGCGGCGCGTCGTCGTCACCGATCACGGGTCCGGTCCCCATGCTGCCGCCACAGGCGGAAGCGAACACCAAGAGCAGGAGCAAGCGGGTGGTCATGGCGGCCGAACAGTGCCACCGAATCAGGGGCTGCGGTCAGGAAACTTCGCCCGTTCAGGTGCGGGCCCAGACGAGCCGTAGCGCCCGATCGCCCTGATCGCTCGGGTGACCCGACCGATTCTTCCTACGCCGGCACGCGACTTGCTCGACCGAGGTCATGGCTGATCCACGCGTTCGCGAGATGACCAACCTCACCGGCAGAGCAGTCGCCGTCCCATACACCGAACCGACGTCGGTCGACGAGAAGCGCGGCACGCTGTCGCGAGTGCGCGACCGAGTGGTCGGGCGGCTGCACGAGGTCGGTCGTCGCGTCGAGCAGACGAAGGACGCGTTGAACGTCGCGCGGATGATCCGCAGCCATCCGCTGACCGCCGCCGGCATCGCGCTGGCTGCAGGTGCGGTCGTCGGGTTTTCGCGCAAAGGCAGGCTCGACGGATTGATCACGGGGATCGTGCTGCAGCTCGTGAAGTCCCGGCTCGATTCGTGGGCCAAGATGCCGCCGGACCAGCGCGTGACCAGCTAGCTCGCAGACACTGTGCGCGGGTCGAGCTTACTTGGCCATGTCGCCGAGGATGTTGAGCGACTCGTCGATCCACGGATCGTGGGCCAGGTTCTCGCCCCACTTGGCGACCCGGTCGTCCGGCTTGCCACCGGGGCGAGGCGCCGTGACCGTCGCGTTCGGATCGTCGATCGTCTTGACGGTGAACCTCGCCGGCGAGGTCTTGAGATCCGGCGACACGGCCTCGAGCTGGGCGCGGAGCTCCTTGCGCCGGGTGTCCCACGCGGGCTGCGCGAGCGGGACCTTGGTGTCGTTGCGGCGCGCGCGCAGGAGCTGGGTGGTCGTGGCGATCTTCGCGAGCACGGGGTGCTTGAGGACGCGCGCGGCGCTCTTCTGCACCAGCACGCTGGTGTTCCACGCGGCCGGCCACTTGTCGTGCGGCGCGGGATCGACCTTCGACCAGGCGATCGCGTGATCGAGCTCGCGCTCGCCGGAGTCGACGTGCCCGGCTGGATCCGGCAGCAAGATGTCGGGCATCACGCCCTCGCGCTGCGTCGACGAGCCGCTGACGCGGAAGAACTGCTGGATCGTGAGCTTGAGGACGCCGAGCTCGACCGCGCCACCGGTGGCGACATCGAGGTCCGCGAGGCTCTGGACCGTTCCCTTGCCGTGGGTCGGCCCGGTGCCGACGATGACCGCACGCTTGTAGTCCTGGAGCGCCGCGGCGACGATCTCGGACGCCGACGCGCTGAACCGATCGACCATCACGATGACACGCCCGTCGAACACGATGCCCTTCGTCTTGTCGGAGTGGTTCTCGCGACGGCCGCGGCTGTCCTGGATCTGCACGACCGGACCCTGATCGATCAGGTCGCCGGTCATCTCGACCGCGTCGTTGAGGATCCCGCCGCCGTTGCTGCGGATGTCGATGATGACGCCGCCGACCTTGCGCTGCTTCAGCTCGCCGAGCAGGCGCCGCACGTCGCTGGCCGCCGAGCGCTGGCTCGCCTTGCCGCCGTAGAAGCTCGGCAGGTGGATGTAGCCGTACGCGGGCTGGTTGGGCCGCGACAGGATCGCGCCGCGGGCATAGGTCTCCTCGACCACGACGACGTCACGCGTGATCGCGACGTCCTCCTCGTTGCCGGCCGGCTTCTGGACCCGGAGCCGCACGACGGTGTTCTTCGGTCCGCGGATCATCTTCACGACCTCGTCGATGCGCATGTCGACGACATCGATCGACTCCTTGCCCTCCGCCGCGACCGCGAGGATCAGGTCACCCGGCGAGAGGCTGCCCTGGCGCCAGCTCGCGCCGCCCGGCACCAGCTCGATGATCTCGATGTAGTGGTCGCGCTCGCGCAGCACCGCCCCGATGCCTTCGAGCGCGCCGCTCATGTGGATGTCGAAGTTCGCCTTCTCCGCGGGCGGCAGGTAGTTCGTGTGCGGGTCGAGGGTGGAGGCGACCGCGTTGATGAGATCGGCCGCGGCATCGAGCGGGCCCGGCGTCTTCAGGCGCGCGAACCGACCGGAGTAGGACTTCGCGAGATCGGCACGTGCCTTGGCGTCACGCGCCTGGGGCGTGGTCGGGATCTGCGCGAGCGGGAGCGCGGTCTTGTCCTCGTCGTCTGGCTTCTCACCCTTGGGCGGCGGCGCGAGCCGCGCTTCCATCTGCGCGACGCGCTCGAGGACCTCGAGCTCGAGGCGCTGCCGCCAGCGGTCGCGGAGCTCCTGCTCGGTGGCCGGCAGCTCGAGCTTCTTCGGGTCGAGCTCGACCCACTCCTCGTTGGTGTGGTCGAGCGGCGAGGCCAGGATGCTCGCGACCAGCTTCTCGACGACGGCGACCCGGGTCGAGAAGATCTTCGCGCCGTCGTGGGCGAGCTCGAGCCGGCCGGAACGCAGCTGGTCGTCGATCTGGTCGGCGTAGCCTGCGAGCGCATCGTAGTCGGTGCGCAGGAGGAACATCTTGCCGCCGTCGAGCCGATCGATATAGGTCTTGAACGCGAGGCGCGAGACGTCGTCATCGATCTGCTTGCGGAGCAGGTGTTCCTGCTCGAGTAGATGAACCACGGCTCTGGACAGCGCGACTTCCCGAGGATCGGGGGGTGGCAGCACCGCTTCGGCCGTCGCCTGGGCCAGCGGAAGGTCGGGGGTCGCAGGCGGCGAATCCTTCGAGGCCGGTGGCTTCGGGGAACAGGCGACCAGCGTGAGGAGGAGGACACGGAACGGGAGACGCAGCACACGATCAATCTAGCGTGTTGCCGCCGGGCTGCCTGTTCGATCAGCGCACTGATCAGAGGTTCCCGTGCCGGACGCATGAGATTTCAACAGGCTGCTTCACGGGGCTGGCTCGAGGTCCGTGATCTCCAGCCGCCTGCCTCGCGTTGCGGATCACAACGCAGAACCAAGAACCGGCGCCATCAAGTCGAGCCCACGGCACGCAAGCCGTGAATCTCAGGATCGTTGCGTGTTGGCATGACTCTTGGTCGTCACGAGGACGCCACGCGCTCCAGGTCTAGCAATCGCGCCAGACCTGGAGCTCGGCGTGGTGTCTGCTCATCGACCCGATGGGTGGTCGCGTTGTTCACGCTGCCGGGGATCCCGCAGCTCTACTACGGGGACGAGCTGGGAATGCTCGGTGGCGCCGACCCGGACAACCGGCGCGACATGCCGCGCTGGGCGTTCGATCCGGCGAGCCGCGGTGGTGCCCGTGCGGGCTTCATCGGTGATCCGGCCGAGACCTTTGCGCTGACGCGGCCGGGCCCACAGGTCCGATGCGGCTGCCGTTTCGCACGAACCCGGGAGTCTCCACGGGCGATCGCGAGGCGTGGCCCGACGGCACGGTACTCCACGACCTGCTCGGACTCGGCGCGCCGCCGAGCGCGACCGTCATCGACGGGGAGATCCGGATCGCGCTACCCGCGCGGACTCCTGCGCTCTACGTCGCCGTGCCGTGATCCGCCGACCCGAAACTAGCGAAGCGTCTCGTACACGTTCCTCACCGCGATGATCACGTGCAGCGTGATGGCGTACGTCGGAACGCGGCAACTCATACTTACCGGTACGAGGTTCTCGCCGGGCGCTGGGGCTCACATCGGGCGATCGCAAGGCCGTCACATGGGCGATCCCGCGGCTACCCCCGCTGCGTGCAACGTCGAGAGGGGATCCTGCGAGGTTTACCGGCACGGCACGCCAGGTGCTTGGAGACTCATCAGCCAGATTCGAGCGAGTGCAGTTTGGCGGTTTGCTGCGGGACGAGTTCTCGCTGCCGGCGATGCGATGGCGCCTGGAATCTTCCAGGTCGCCGAGCGGAAGTCATTTGGAGAACCATCGTGATCAATTTGAAATCGAATCTGTCCATCATCGGCGCCTCTGTCCTGCTGCTCTCGCTGGGCGGCGCCTGCACCGAGGATGCTGAAAGCTCGAAAGACTCGGCGGCTTTGAGTGCGAAGGGTGCAGTCAATCTCGGAACAGCCGGCAACTTCGTGATCCTCTCGAAGAGCGGGATCTCGAACGTGCCGCCCGCGTTCATCACGGGCAACCTCGGAGTCAGCCCGATCGCTGCCACCGCGATCACGGGCTTCTCGTTGATCGCGGACTCCACGAATGTGTTCTCGAGCTCCGCGCAGGTCACCGGCAAGGTGTACGCGGCGAGCTATGTGTCACCGACTCCGTCCAACATGACCGTGGCTATCGGCGACATGCAGACCGCATACACCGATGCGGCAGGCCGCGCACCCAAGTTCACCGAGCTCGGCGCCGGCAACATCGGTGGCATGACCCTCCTCCCGGGCGTCTACAAATGGGGCACCGGTCTCCTGATCCCGACGAGCGTGACGCTCAAGGGCAAGGCGACCGACGTCTGGATCTTTCAGATCGGCAAGGGTCTGACGATGAGCGCTGCTTCGAATGTGTTTCTGGCGGGCGGCGCACTGTCCAAGAACGTCTTCTGGCAGGTCAGTGAAGGCGTGACGCTCGACTCGAAGGCGCACCTCGAGGGAATCGTACTCGCCAAGACAGCGATCACGCTCGGTCCAGCGGCATCGGTCAACGGACGACTGCTGGCACAGACCGCAGTCACGCTGATCAACAACACGGTCGTCCAGCCCGCCCGCTAGCTCAGCTCGGTCGGCGCGTTCTTCGCCTGGTAGTACCAGTGCTGCATCGTCGACAGTCCGAAACGCGTCGGCTCGTGGGTGATTGGGTGCCGCCACCTCTTCTCGGTGAGCCTCTCCAGCTCGGCCTGCAAGTCGCCACGCGGCGGCGGGGCGGCGAGCAAATGCCCCACCACCGAGCAGCGCAGGTTCGCTCATCGTTCGTGTGTCGTTGGTTCGTGTGTTCTGGTTTTCATCGCCGCGCGAAATATCGCGACCGCGTTCGGCGCGTCTTGGTCGGCGGTTCACCCTCCTCTGCGGGTCGGCATCTTCGTCGGAGAGTCCATCACCGACGTTGATCCGGGAGCTAGTCGGCCGGCGTCGACAGCCGCGGCGCCGGGCCTTGCTGCATCGCGGTCGCGAGCACCACGATGATGCCGAGGTAGATCCTTCGCCCGAGAAAGCGCGTCGATGGCGGCGTGTGCCCTTCCGGCAACCGTCGACCGCACATGCGTAGCTAGAGCGTTCGTCGTACCCGTCGGGCAACGCCACCCCGGAAGGCACTCGGGGCTTGCGCGGAAAGTGACCCTGGTCGAGCCGGCCACCGCACCGCTGGCATCGCCGCCGCTGGGTTTCACGCGCGAGATCCTCGTCGAATCGAAGCAGTAGCAGATACAGCTTGGCGTCCTGGAGAACCTTGTGGCACACGAGGCGGGCACTCTGCCACGAGGCATCCGTGACTCCTTCCGACACCGATCGATCCTGGGCTCTATTCCCGCATGGCCTCCTCGTGTTCGAGAGAGCAGAGTCTGGAGTCTCGCGCCTTCTCGTTTCCAAAGTCGATGCGTGTACCACGCGGGGGTGCGAGTGCCGCGACATCGGCTTGCGAGCGATCACCGTCGATGCCGACGACAAGTTCGATCCGGCCACCCTCAGCAGCGACGCACTGCTTGCGAAGTTTGCGACCGAAGCGATGGAAGCCCGGCTCGACATCGATACCGGCAACGTGGCGCCGGATGACTACGAAGGCCGGGTGCCGCTCTCGGCGGAATGGATCCAATACGTCCAGTCGCAGATCGATGGCGAACTTCTGGACGTGCTCCACGAAAAGTGGCTGCGCTCCAAGGGCATGAAATCGGTTCCAAAGACCGACTGGGAGTCGCGTGATCCCGGTGACCTCGTCGGCTGGTACGAAGCGCACCCATCAGATCGCCCCGATGTCTATCAGGACGACGACGGCGCCTTCATCGCCGAAGACCTGTTCTGCGTGAAGCCAACCTGTACGTGCGACGAGGCGGTGGTCGCGTTCGTGCCGGCCAAGGTCGCGCACGCACAGGATGTTGGTTCGATTCGGCTTCGTATCTCCACGCTCGATATCCTCGAGCGCCGAGTCGAGGCTAACGATGCCGCACTCCTCGATCGTCTCTGGCACGCCTTCTCGGCACGCCACCGACGTCTCACGTCTCGGCTTTCCGAGCGCAACAAGCAGATGGTCGAGCTCGCGTCGAACCACTTCCGTGCGCCGGTCCGTTCGACACCTCGAGCCGGCAGAAACGAGCCGTGTCCCTGCGGCTCAGGCAAGAAGTACAAACGCTGCTGCGGTTGATGTTCTGGAACGCGATCCGTTAGGGCGTTCCGGGCTTCTCCCTCGCGGACCGTGCTCAGGAAGCGCCCGCTACACCTCGACGAGCGTCTTCATGCTCACGGACGCGACGCGGACCCAGGGGTCCGTCTCGGAGCCGCACGCATCGCGTCGTATGTCTCGGACCATGCGGCTCGGGTCCTCGAAGCATTTCTCCCTCTACGATCGCGAACACGCGCGCGACGGCCTCGTGCGTCTCGTGCTCGCCAACGTGGCTGTAATGGTGGGTCGCCGTTCGGGAGCTCGTTGATCGCGGAGTGACGGAGACCGCGCGGCGTTCCGTGCCGATCGAACACGCACGCCGCGAGCGCGTCCTCGAGTTCTGGTGAACGCGACGAGTGGGATGACGCGTCTCACCAGCAAACGGCAACAGGGCGATTCGCAAAGGGTTCGTGCAGTTCGTACAGCAGCGAAGCTCGCGCGCTGACTCGTTGATCGAGTGATCGTCGGTGCCGCTTTATGCGGCATGCGAACTCGAGCATTCGCATCTCGGTTGCGTGATAATGGAGAGAGTCAGGGGGTGGGCATGGGTGGATCGCGTGTGTTCCGGCTGTTTCGTGGGTTGTGCCTGCTGACGGCACTCGCGAATGCCGGCGGCAATTTCT
>Ga0299915_10000689_pt1 | contig 25243 bp, 23 predicted proteins | sample RVTome_13_FD_200263 | JGI IMG/M metagenome (GOLD analysis project Ga0299915, IMG submission 200263) | Soil microbial communities from uranium-contaminated site in the Upper Colorado River Basin, Wyoming, United States - RVT92D227 (version 2) ... | reverse complement strand
TAGATACTCAAACATAGAGCCTTTTTTGTAGCGAGTCACAGTCCTGCCTCTCTCTATCCTCCTTTCTTTGTTATTCCCGCTAAATCTCCTATTACGTTAATCAGTGATTGCCCTGTGGGAATAACTATCTTGGAATTATTCACTAGAGCTTCCTGGGCAACCTGAAGCTGCTTGAGAAGTTGAGCATTGCCCTTAAAATAGGCATCTGCTGCTTCATTGACCAGCTTTATTGCCTGAGCCTCACCTTCTGCTACCAATATTCGGGATTGCTTGTCTCCATCTGCTTTCTTGATTACCGCTCTTCTTTCTCCATCTGCTTTTGTCTCAGTAGCAGTTGCAAAGTCTATTGCCGCTGTCTTCTCATTATTAGCCACGACTACTTTGTTCATGGCTTGCTGTACAGTGTCAGGAGGATTTATCTCCTTCAGTTCAGTCCTGACTATCTCAATTCCCCAGTTTTGCGTTTCTTGTGTAAGTTGTGCATAGAGGGACTGGTTTATCTTACCTCTCTCGCTGTTCGCTTCCATCAGGTTCATTGTACCGATGATGTTTCTCAGTGTAGTTCTGGCAAGGGCAACAATCTGAACCTTGTAATTGAAGACATTGTACTCTGAGGCTTTGACACTTGTTTCGTCAGTCTTCACTTTGAAATATACCTGAGCGTCTACAACGGCGTTGAGAGCATCTTTAGTGATTATCTCCTGTCCTCCTGCGTCAACCATCATCTCCGTGATGTTTACCTTAAGGAGATGCTCAATACCGAATGGTATGATGAGAATGAGTCCAGGATTGGCGAACCTCTTGTATTTGCCAAACCTCTCCACCAAACCTCTGGCTATAGGTCTCACAGTTCTAATCGAGGTAACGAGTGCTATGAACGCAACTATTCCAAATACTATCCAGAACACTATCAAACCTGCTGACATTAGTAAACCTCCCTGTAAATATTTCCTTTCGCCTTCGCTTCGCTGCTTTTGTTATTTTTCCTATTTCCCTGATCATGTCTATTTCACTTCACCTCCTCGCAAATCAATTATACCACCGGCCAACGTTAGAAACGGGACATCAGCAAATAGAGCAGAAGGACACACTGCAACTGACACCCTGCATGCAAGGCACGAACTCTGCGACCAAGTTGCTGCGGCGAGACCGAGTCTACTTTACCCCAAACCTTAGTTGGCAAACAGGAGAAGGGGGAACTGCACCATAATCTCATTCCGGGCATATATGCAAAAAGTATTGTTATCTGGGTCGTAGGGGGGAAGACCATGAGGGAAGCCGGGATGATTCGTTTTGTAAAAATGGCTATTTTTTATGGAGATCAACAGCTCTTTTTCATACGTAAGGTGACTACCCGCGGCGGATTTAGTTGTTAAAATACGTACGATTCGTTTCGTCGGGTTGCCATTTATTTTTGCGAGCCGTGGGCTGGCGGACTGACGCAGGGAGGCAATTTCTAAAAGATTCCCGACAATAGTTTTCAGGTAGTTGCGGTCGGTTGGGTCCAGCCGGTAATTTGCCGAATACCATTTTGCGAGTAATCTGGAGGCTTCTCTGATTATGCGGCGGTTACCAGGGTCGTACCGAAGGGAAGACTGTAACTTGACGCGAATGAAGGCTATTTCAGGGTCAACGCCTTCCACATTCGTAACGTTCCACAGTTGGGATGTTTCGGCAGGGCTAAGGGTACCGGAATAGAAGCCATGTTTGCAGGCATTCCGGTTGCCTTTCTGGCCACCGCGCTTCCTTTTAATCTGTGTTTGGTTTGCAGTCAGGTTCTGGGAAGCCTCACCTGCGGGACGTAATTTGTCAGGGTAGCACACGGGTTCCAAACAGAGATTAGCATGAATTCTTCATTCGAACAAGGGGAAAATGTCACTAGGGGCTAGGGACTGGGGACTGGAGATTGGAGACACCTAGAGATTAGTAGAGATACATTGGAGAGGCTAGACAAGTGGCACTATGTTACGTGTGCCTACTGACGATGACTACTGGGGCTGGAGATTAGAGATTGGAGTAATAGGATCCGCCGTGAGACCGCCAAGACCACCGTTGTTTCCCTTTAGCGTCACACTGGTTTCCTTTGAGTTTTCGGGAACGTCGAGCGCAGAGTTTTTCTGTTCATAATATATGACTTATGCTCAAATTGAAGCTAGAAAACAACACAAATTGCATATATGCCCATAATGACAGTATGCGATAATCACGTGTAGCTCGCAACGGGGCGATATGTAACCGCAGTCAGGATTGTTCACTTTTGGCAATCTAGGGACATAGCGCTAGGTAGCAGATATTCAAAGCTGGATCAGTCACAGGGCAAGGGGGTGTCCCTTAGGGACATTGGGCCTACCGAAGCCTGGCCACGAGGATGTTGGTGGGAAGGTCAGCTAGCCTCACAATCTGGGGCGTACGTACTCGTGGTATAATGGAATAACTCACGACAAAGGAGTCGGAAGATGGTGGAAACTGAACGACTTAAATGCTTCGTGATAATGCCATTTTCTAAATCTAGTGACGTTCATACGGTCGAGTATTGGAATAGCCATTATACAGATTTTCTCAAGCCACTGATAGACTCAAGCGATGTCTTCAAAGCAGTTCGCTCGGAAGCCTTGCGTGGTGATATCCTCCGCCAGATTATCACGGACTTGTTGACGGCACCACTAGTAGTGGCTGACCTTACCGATGCTAACCCAAATGTCTATTGGGAACTAGGTGTGCGCCAAAGCTTCAAACACGGCACAATAACCATAGCCGAACACAACACCAAGCCTCCGTTTGACTTAACTACAAAAGGGACGCTTTTTTATTATCCAACTGACCATACAAAAACGGAGAGGTTTAAGAGTAAATTTCTGACAGCAATACTAGATTGCTATGAAAGCCCACAGTCTCCTGATAGCCATGTGCTTGAAGCCATAAGTGGTAGAGGAACCCTATATCAGATTCTGATGCGAGATGAATCCGTAAGGAGATTAGATGCTCTCTCGTCAGAAATCCAGGTTAACAGGGACTCGTGGAAAAGCATAATGACGACCTGCAACGAGAGGAGAAGCAGCTCCGGGAAAGTCGGGACCGGTTTCTCGACTAAGGTTCTACTCCATTGCTGCGTTGACTTGCTCATATCCACCAGATACCTCACCGCAACGCCAGCGTTCTACAAGGCGGCAGAGAGTTACTTGGGTTGGGTCCTGTCCATAAATGAAAGACTGCCACACTGGCCAGCCAGAGTTGCAACGATTGAGGTCTGGCTACAAAAAGGAGAAAAGGACTTTGTTGAAGTTACCAACAGATTTGATTCGCTGGTCAAGCAACAAAAAGACGCAATTGGCATAATTCAATAGCAAAGACCAGCATGGTGAACGCTCTGTCCTTTAGTCTTGTCTTACAACTTGACTGCTGAAACCTCAATCGGCTGTGATATACCAGTGACCGTTGTGTTCTGACCGACAGCTAGTTCAAACTGCTGCTCACCTTCAGGTGAATTGACGAAAACAAGGCAATCAACATTACCCACATTCTCAATCATGACTCCGTCGTCTAATTCAGTTACGGAAATGTCCAGCGTAGTCTGTGGAGCACAAGACAAGCCAATTAAGGCAAGGACAAGAATGCAGCTTAGGATTAATGTTCTCGTCGGTTAAGCATAGGCCTTGTTGGTCTGCTCATTTTACTTGTTTGTCTAACTGCTGCTCGATGATTTGAGCTACGGTGATTGGCTCAATCTCTAAGCCTTCATCCCTAATCTATAGTTGGAGTATATGTACAGCGACACCAGCCATTTTCATTCTCACATTCCTTAACTGGTATTGGCATGGTGTCCAGAGCCTCTTCTATAGTGAATACCTTGCCATTGAGGGGTCTGCACTTTTCACAGCTTCCCGCAAGTATTTCCACACGCTTAAGGCCTTGCGATTGATAATTCTGCAACTCACATCTTCTTGTTTCTTGGAGAATAGGGAAGAAGCTTCCGCCCTCCTCATAAAGAATCCTCGCCTGCTCAAAGTAAAGCATCTTCATATTGTGCCAATCTTTGTGCCCCATAGCGGTAGCCACATGATTATTCAGAACCTTCCAAACTATATCTCTTGGCGTAGGTAATTCACCGAACTTTTTGGTCAATTCCTTCTTGGCTGTGTCGTATTCCTTATCATCTATGCCTGCATTCCGTAGCACTCTTTCGTACTTCCGTTGGTCGGTAAGTGCTGCCCACTCAGAATCGATTTGCTTCGCCATATCTTCTGTTGCCAAGATTTGCTGTCTATCCGATGGTCGAGTTCTCACATAGATGGGACGACCACAAGATGGGCACTTCGTTTTGCGTTGCGGCACTTTTTCTAGAGAGGCACCGCAATAAGGACAGTATTTCATCTTCTATCTCCTCGTTATTGAGTATTCAGCTTCATCTCTCCAAATTCACTAGCTGGACTTACTCACCATCTCCAGTATACATCGTAATTGTTATAGTAGCACTTGCCGAGGAATTGCCTCTGTTGGTTACACTGCTGGCTACCTCATTATTGGGGATGCTGGTATCAGCAACGGAAATGCCAATATCACTTAAGCTAAACAGGACTAACCCTACTAGAAGGATTGCAAGGGTGACTACAATGACCAGCCTCTTCACTTCAACCTCATCTCAATTCAATTATAGCCTTGAATAACCGTAGATACAACACCTTGGAGAGTAGATCGGGATGAGTGAAATGGAAGCACCGCATCCAAACCAAACTGGAACATGGGGAACGTTTCTGCTCCCCATAAATAAAAAAGTCGACTGTTTCGTCGACTTAGATTAGCAATGATATACAGTTTGTATCTTGTCAGCTACCCTCTTTCCCTAGAGCTGCCCATCCATAACTTAAACATAACCTAAAGCTCCTCTTATTAATATTTTTGGGGTCTTTCGCCTTACTTTGTTTTCCTGCTATAACTAGACTTACTTCTGACCAAATTGACCCCTTCTTTGTCAATCGCCACATCATAGCCGCCTTTGGACAATGACTTGGCAATTATCGATACTGCTATCACCCAGATAATATCCCCAACCTTTCTAATTAGGATTAGGAGCAAGACAAGCAGTATCCCAATTCCAAGCGGATTCTGTGTTAGCAGGAGGAAATCCATTTCCGTTCCTCCGATAGATGTTCACAAAGGTTTAACATTGTGCCTCCTTTTGAACACCTAACAAAGGCGGAAAAGAGGGAATCACTGATGGGGTAAAACTACAAACTGAATATCACGGGAGTCTCCTGAACATCAGACAACCTACTCCCTTACTGCTCTTAATTACTCCTAATTAAGCAGCTTTACCCATTTGTTAAGGTTCACAACCCTTTTCGGGTTCACCATATCGTACCACTTCAGCGCCTCAATGTCAAATTGCGTCCTCTATACTACTGCCTTATTTGAAGAGGGGTAAATGTGGACAAGTGAAAGGGAAGCACCGCGCACCAGAAAATCTAAATTGGGAGAGGTCATTACTCGCTCACTGTAATCGTAGTTGAAGCTGTTTACAGGGGATATTTGCCACCCCAATGTATTCCCCAACTCCCGTCTTCCTTTTGGAATAGCTCACCTCTGACGTATCCAACTTTCTTTGTGTCTGCATCAAGTCTAGCTTGAGCTTTTGCTCTGCTTAATTCAGGAGTCGTGACCTCAACTCTAGTGGCGACATCCGCATAGGCGGTAGCGATAGGTGGTCTAATAGTTATATTTCTTGATGAACCAGGTGGAAACTCAATTTTGTCTTCACTTGGTTGGTAGAATTCAAGAACCTTTGTTAAATTGGCATCCATTCTTGATAAGATTTCAGTGTATCTTATGTCAGATTTCGCTGATATTCCTATAGCTATCAAACCCAATCCAACAGAAAACGACGCAAGGGAAATCCCTAGTAAGTTAATCTGTAAGTCTGTGCTTATAGGTGCGAGAAATACCACGAGTAAAACAGCTATGCCAGCAACGAAAACTGCAAAACCAACAGGCTCCAACCTAATCTTGATCTGATTCCCGAACCCCAGTTTTCGCCTATCAGGGTCTAGTATATTCATTGTCGTCAGTACCTAGTGTGCGTACGGTACGAATGTCTCCACCGTGAACTTTCCCTTATGCTAGTATAGTCAAGCAATAGAATTCTCATAGCCTGTCTCCTCATACTTTGCCAGAGCAATACGGACATGGTTCAGAATGAAAATAAGTCCACCAAGACACACCCTTACCGCAACTCATACACTTGTGATTGTGAAGGCCAACCCATTCACCTGTTGACTGGAAGTGCTTTACAGCGTTTTCAAGCTTAGGTAGTAATTGAATTTTGTACTTCTCAATATCACTTTTGCTGCCATAAGTTCTCATCGGATCTTCTTTATCAGGGATAGATAAATACCACGCAATCTCAGCCGTAGGTTCTACCAAGTGAGCAAAGCGTTTCTCCCAAATCTGCTGGTCAAATTTTCTTATCTTCCAGCTAGTGAAATCACCGACCATAGTGGCCGCCAAGGTTTTGCCATACCCGTTACTGTCTTGAGGATAATCACAGGTGGCAGAAAAATATCCTCTATGCTTTCCTCCAGCTATCAGACTGTCAAAAGAAGTTGCTAAGAGTTCCACATACCGAAGTTGAACGTACAAGTCTAGAATATTAACCCAACCTCGTAACTCTGTAGGCAGCTCGTTCTTATGCGTGCCAATAAAATATAGAGCGGGAAGTAATTCATCCACTTTCGAGACCCTTTTCACGGACATAAGCTTCTCCTTCCTTAGTTTTTCGCTAAACCCGCTTGTTGGGCTACTCATCCACAGCATACATGGTAATTGTTATCGTAGCACTTGCCGAAGCATTGCCTGCCTTGCTTACACTACTACCTACCTCGTTATCGGGGATGTTGGTATCAGCGACGGAAATGTCCTTATTACTTAAGTCAATCAAGACTAGCCCTACCAGAAGGATTGCAAGGCTGATTATAATGACCAGTCCCTCCACTTCGCCCCCCTCCTGATTGCATTATACCACCGGCCAACCTTAGAGAGAAGACACGAACAAGTAGAGCAGAGGAAATCACCACACCTCCATTGACGCCCACTACCGCGTGGGCTACCTAAGCCTAGCCACGAAGATATTGGCTCGTAGAAAAATCCACTGAGCGGTTAAGCTCAGCGACTAGCTGCTGCAGCCGACTTAGACGAGAAAAAACAAAGGCACCATAAGCAAGTTCTTTGAATTTCACTGTTCGGCTCCACTAATCACCCTGCTAGTGTGGTATTTCCTGCCTGCACCCAGTAGACCACAGGTACATCCTCTGAATGAGGCAATCGCCAAGGGAGAGATGCATAGTTGTCAACCCTACCAACGTTGTACCCAACGGTTAAGGCGTACTCCCCTGTGGCGTTAGCTACAAAACAAAAGGCACAACCCCCCAGTCCCGAACCCAGCGTCTCCTGCTGACCATTACGAGTATTCGTCTGAAAGATACTTACCTGATAAACCACATAGCCGCACGAAACGCCCGAACAGTGAATATAGCCCTGCAACACATCACCTGCGTTAAGCTCAATCACACAACCTCCGAACTCCGCCGTGGTTTCATCTGGGACATTGATACTAGCGACCTGGCGTTGCACCGACAATGAGCTCGGAGGCCCCTCAGTACCCTGTATCCCTTGTGGACCTCTATCACCCTTCGGTCCCTGTGGGCCTGGCAGCAAGGCTAAGCCCAAGGCAATTACAGCTATCACTACTGCTACAATAGAAAGCAACAATGGTATTCTGTTCATCGCTCACCTCCTCTTAAATCAATTATACCACTAGTGAACCTCGAATCGAAGACATGAACAAATATAGCAAAGGGGACATTGCACTATTATTGACACCCACTACTACGGGGGATAGAATTCAAGTAGTGATAGTCACTCACCGAAAAAGAGAGGGGGGCAACGATGAGCGATGAGAATAGCAACAAACAATCTCATACGGCGATAGACGAAGTTAACTTGCAGACAGAGATGGCAAAGGCACAAGTAGAAATCGCCAAAATCGAAGCTGCGACCAATGCTAGGTGGCAAACAGTTCTCACAACACTAGCGGACATGTGGGAGAAGCATGAGGCACAGAAAGCTAGTGGGGAGAGAAGATACACCGATACACTCACTATAAGCATACTAGCTTTTCTTGTTATCATTGTTGGAGTGCTATCTGCACTCACTTGGAGAGGGTCAGTTAGTGGAGATTCCCTCATCTTTTTCCTAGGCACACTTGCTGGTTCAGTTCTAATGCTGGTAGCGGAACGAATCAAGACTCAGAGATAGATATCTTGCCGCATATTCTACTGCAAGGGATAGCATCTTGGTGGAGGGAAGGTTAAGGAAGGGGATTATTTCTCTAATATGTCAATTATTCTATTTGTCTCGTTGTCAATTTGAAGTTTTATAGGAGGTCCAGCCAACATCTCAATTGCAACTCGTATTTTTAACCTAGGCCAATCTGAAATATCCATGGCATAACTGATAGGTCGCCCACATTCTGTGCCAAACAGTAGCACTTCTGACCCTTCAATTGCATATCCATCATATAGGATTTCGTTTATTCTAGTTCTAGCCGTAGGCAAGTCCAAACCTATACCTGTCCTCCCCTCATTAGCATAGCATTCGTGCCCATAGCAGATTAGCTTTGGAAGCTGGAATTGTATGCAAGAGGGGTACTATGAGCTTAGCCTCAGCAGCGCGGCTTCACGTTATCTTTTACCCAGTTGACTATAATATCAAGAGAGGTGCCCGGCAAAAATATTTCTTTGATTCCCAGTTTCTTGAGTTTGGGAATGTCTTCTTCAGGAATGATGCCTCCACCGACGACCATTACATCGTCTGCTTTGCTGGCTTTGAGCAACTCGAGCACCCGCTTAAATAAGTACATGTGGGCCCCGGAGAGAACGCTCAGCCCAATCAGGTCAACATCTTCTTGTAACGCCGCAGCGACAATCTGCTCCGGCGTTTGATGCAAGCCGGTATATACCACCTCGAACCCGGCATCCCGGTAAGCCCGGGCTATAACCCTGGCTCCCCGGTCATGTCCGTCCAGGCCAGGCTTGGCCACCAAAATCCGTATCCTTCTTCCTGAGTTCTTCATATTGCTTTTCCCTCCGGGTAGTCCCCTTTCAGGCGGGGATGAACCCCGCCACTACAGGGCTTAAGGCTCATTTGTTATTCCCAGCCCTTCGCTTCTTGTCATCCTGAGCCCTTCGCTTCTTGTCATCCTGAGCAAAGCGAAGGATCTCGTAATACTCAGGGTAAACTCCGCGAAGGATCCTTCGCACGGCTCAGGACAGCGTCCAGAGATTCTTCGTCGTCCAAACCCATTTGGACTCCTCAGAATGACATTACTGAATGGTATCTCCTTCCAGGCGGGGACAAGCCCCGCCACTACGGGGCATTTCCTACACGAGGCTAAAGCCTCGCACTACACAACTGCATCGTGTTCCTTCTTTGGCGGGGACAAGCCCCGCCGCTACGGAGCGGGGACGTACCCCGCCACTACGGAGCATTTCCTGCACGAGGTGAAGCCTCGCACTACATAACTGCACTCTCACCCTACCTCCCCCTAACCCTCTCCATCAAGTGGAGAGGGGACTCCTGTCGAGGGAGAGGGAAATCTCGGGCGTCAGCCTCCTATCAAGCACGGGGTTAATAGAATCCAGGGTCCCGATACTCCCCGAAAACGTCTCTCCAGACATCGCAGATTTCCTGCTCAGTAGCGTATTCCCTCACTGCCTCTATTACATAGGGCATCAGGTTTTTGTCCGTCCTGGAAGCAGCGCGGAGGTCCTTCAAGATTTGAGCCACCTTGCGGTTATCCCTCTCCTTTTTCACTTTCTGCAATCTGGCAATCTGCTTTTCTTCGACTGCTTCATCTATCCTCAGTATCTCGGGAGGGGCTTTTTCTTCGACAACATACTTGTTCACGCCCACCACGACCTTCTCCTTGTTATCTATTTGCCGCTGGTAATGATAAGCAGCATCGGCAATCTCCATTTGAGGAAAACCTTTGTCAATAGCAGCAAGGATGCCTCCCATATCGTCTATCTTATTAATGTATTCCCAGGCCTTTCCCTCCATCAGTTTGGTCAAAGACTCTACAAAATAGGAGCCGGCCAGGGGGTCTATGGTGTTAGTGACACCTATTTCATCGGCGAGTATTTGCTGGGTGCGCAGGGCAATGGTAGCCGCAAATTCCGAGGGCAAAGCCAGGGTCTCATCCAGAGCATTGGTATGCAGAGACTGTGTCCCACCCATGACCGCGGCCAGGGCCTGCGTAGTAGTCCTTACAATATTATTGTAGGGCTGCTGGGCGGTCAAGGAGCAACCTGCAGTTTGAGTATGGAACCTCATCCACCAGGAGCGCGGATTCCTGGCTTTGAACCTGTCCTTCATAATATGAGCCCACATCCTTCTGGCCGCCCTGAACTTGGCAATCTCTTCGAAGAAATCCAGATGAGAGTTAAAGAAGAAGGATAGACGAGGGGCAAAGGAATCAACATCCAGTTTCTTTCTTTCCATGACGTCCTGGACATAGGCTATCCCGTCAGCCAGGGTGAAAGCCAATTCCTGAATAGCAGTGGAGCCTGCCTCCCTAATATGATAGCCGCTAATGCTTATAGTATTCCACAGGGGAACATGTTGAGTACCGAATTCGACGGTATCGCTTATCAGCCTGATTGACGGCTCGGGTGGGAGCATGAATGTCTTCTGGGCAATAAATTCCTTGAGCATATCGTTTTGAATTGTGCCCCCGATTTTGTCCCAGCCTATTCCTGCTTTTTCGGCGACAACCAGATACATTGCCCAAAGTATGGAGGCAGGGGGATTAATAGTCATGGAAGTGGTGACGCTGTCCAGGGGAATCCTGTGAGTCAGAATCTCGAAATCTCTCAAGGTGTCAATGGCTACTCCGCACTTCCCACATTCGCCCCTGGCCCGGGGTGAATCGGTGTCGTATCCCATCAGAGTGGGGAAATCGAAGGCGGTGCTCAGCCCTGTCTCGCCTTCCCTGAGCAGGTGATGCCATCTTTTGTTGGTATCCTCGGCACTGCCCATCCCGGAGAACATGCGGAAGGTCCATTCTCTCCCCCGATACATTGTGGGTTGACACCCTCTGGTAAAGGGGAAGATGCCGGGATAGCCGATATCCCTGGAAAAATCCAGGTCCTTGATATCCTCCGGGGTATAAATTGCCTTTATCGCCAGGTCAGAGACAGTGGAAAACCTTTTCTTCCTCTCAGTCTTTTGCCTTCCTCCCTTCCCCACCTCCCTTTCCCATTTCTTCTGGCCTTCCTGCACGTCTTGCAGGGTCTCTTCCGAAAACATGATTAGCTCCTCACTTTACACCCAATACCTGGCGGGCAATCGTCCACCTTTGCATCTCCGAGGTTCCTTCGTAAATCTCGGTTATCCTCTGGTCACGGTAGTAGCGTTCCACTGCAAAGTCTTTAGTGTAGCCATAGCCGCCGAATATCTGAACCGCTCTGTGGCAGACCCTGTGAGCCGCCTCGGAGGCAAAAAGCTTGGCCATTGCCGCTTCTTTGGGAGGAGCGTGCCCCTCTTTCCTGGTCAACCAGGCAGCCCTGTAGATCAGCAACCGGGCTGCGTCTATTTCGGTAGCCATATCGGCAATCATCCACTGGATTGCCTGAAGTCGAGCCAGTTCGCCGCCAAACTGTTTTCTTTCCTTAGCATAGGTCACAGCCGCATCATAAGCAGCCTGAGCAATACCCAGTGCCTGAGCGGCGATACTGACCCTGCTGGCGTCTATACCTTCCAGAGCTACCCTGAAGCCTTTTCCTTCTTCGCCCAGCATATTAGCCACAGGTATTCTACAGTCATCGAAGATAAGCTCGGCTACCGAAGCAGGGTGCAGCCCCATTTTTCTTTCCAGTTTGCCCACAGAGAAGCCCTTGGTACCCTTATCGACGACAAAGGCGCTGATGCCACGATAGCCCAGCGATTTATCTTTGGTAGCAAAGGTGGTTACAAAATCAGCTTCAGCACCATTACTTATGAAAATCTTCTGGCCATTCAGAACATAATGATCGCCCTGGCGGGCGTATTTTGTTTCCATAGCGGCGACATCACTGCCCGCCATGGCCTCAGTTAAGCCGAAAGCCACGATTGCCCCATTGATTACACGGGGAATATAGTGCCTCTTCAGTTGTTCACTCCCGTGCATGACGATGGGATACATACCCAGGCCAAGGCTAACGAGATACACGACGCCAATGCCAGCGCAGGCACGGGAAATCTCTTCAGTGGCTATGGCAAAAGTCACTTCGTCCCCGCTTCCCCCATATTCTTCAGGAAAGTGCACGCTATGCAAGCCGGCAGCAGCCATCTTTTTGACAACATCGAAGGGGAACTTCTCTGCCTCGTCCCATTCGGCAGCGTGGGGCGCGATTTCCCCGGCACAAAAATCCCGCACCATTGCCTGGAACATCTTCTGGTCTTCGGTAAGTTCAAAATCCATCTCTAACTCCTTTACAGTCTATTTCAAGACCTTTCTGGTTGAAGAGCAACCAACGACCGTTGATTATCCCAGCATCGCTGAACTCTTGTCTCTGGAAGGCCGTCGGTCATTTTCGCCTGCTTATGTTTGCTTCAAAGGCTGATTTTACTACCTAACCTGAGCCATGGTCAATCTTCTTCCTCTGTCCTGACAGAGGGGATTCCAATTATGATCTAGTTTAGATGGATGACACCTTATATGTTGTAACGTTGGGTAATAACCTCCGTGTCATTGCGAGCCCCGACTTGTCGGGGCGTGGCAATCTCATCGCCCCGCCGAGATTGCTTCGTCGCCCAGAACTCAACTCCACGAGTGCTGGACTCCTCGCAATAGGAATATATGCTATTTGTGTTGTTTTCTAGCTTCAATCTCAGCATAAATTCCATATTATTAACAGAAAGACTCTGTCCTCGATGTTAACGAAAACTCAAAGGAAACCAGTGTGACGCTAGTCTCCAATCTCTAATCTCTAACCTCCAGCCTCAGCCAACCATTCGGGAACGAAGTGACATTTTCCCCTTGTTCGAATAAAGAATTCATGCTAATCTCCGCTTGGATCCCGTGTGCTACCTTGATAAATCAAATCCCGCGGGTGAGGCTTCCCAGAACCTGACTGTAAACCCAACACAGGTTAGGAGGAAGCGCGGTGGCCAGAAAGGCAATCGGAATGCCCGTAAACATGGCTTCTATTCCGGTACCCTTAGCCCTGCCGAAACATCCCAACTGTGGAACATTACCAATCTGGAAGGCGTTGACCCTGAAATAGCGTTCATTCGCGTCAAGTTACAGTCTTCCCTTCAGCACGACCCTGGTAACCGCCGCGTAATCAGCGAAGCCTCCAGATTACTCGTAAAATGGTACTCTGCAAATTATCGGCTCGACCCAACCGACCGCAACTACCTGAAAACTGTTGTCGAGAATCTTTTGGAAATTGCCTCCCTGCGTCGCTCCGCCAGCCTCCACGGCTTGCAAATATAAAGGGCAGACCGACGAAACGAATCGTGTGTATTTTAAGGGTTAAATGTGCCAGAGGTAATCGCCCTACGTACGAAAAAGAGATGTTGAACTCCAGAAAAAATAGCCATTTCTGCAAAACGAATCATCCCGGAAAGGGAAACAACGGTGGTCTTGGCGGTCTCATGGAGGATCTTATTAGCACCCAAATAACAACATCTATTGCATATATGCCCGCAATGACGAAAAAGAGGGGCCACTAATCATATGAACAGAGTCATTGACGGACAGAGTCACCTTGTAATAGACTACATTTCCAGTATGTATGTTCTGGCAAACCAAAGTGAGGGCACTGGTAGCTGGCTTGAGTGCCCTGATTTTATGCCCGTCTAGGAGGTAGAGCTATGGATTTAGTCTGGATTTGTGTAATTGTGGGGCTTGTGGGGGCAGCTGTAGTGGCGTACTTTGTGCGGTATGTTCTGCGGCAGGACGAGGGCTCAGCGAGGCTCAAAGAAATTTCTGCCGCTATTAGAGAGGGGGGACTGGCTTTTATTCACAGGGAGTATCGTACTTTAGCCATCGTAGTGGTTGTAGTGGCCATTGTTCTGGCAGTCGTCCCGGCATTGGGCTGGAGAATGGCGGTAGCTTTTGTATTTGGCGCCTTGTGTTCCATGGGCGCCGGCTATGCCGGCATGAATATGGCACTCAGGACCAACGGCCGAACTTGCGCCGGGGCACAGAAGAGCCTGAATCAGGGGCTAAGGGTCTCTTTCCGGGGCGGGGCAGTTATGGGACTGACAGTGGTGAGCATTGGCATCATAGGACTATCTGTTCTCTATTTCGTATGGCATGACCTTCCTGATTACAGATTTCTGTATATCATCCCTGCCTACGGCACTGGTGCTTCACTGGTAGCTCTTTTTGCCAGGGTCGGCGGTGGCATTTTCACCAAAGGGGCTGATGCCGGTTCCGACCTGGTGGGCAAGGTTGAGGCGGGAATACCTGAGGACGACCCCAGAAACGCTGCTGTCATAGCTGATAACGTCGGTGACAACGTCGGCGACGTCTGCGGCATGGGTGCCGACCTTTTTGAATCCTATGTGGAAACCGTTGTTGCCACTATGACGCTTACCACGGTGGGTGTCATACTGGCACCGTGGGTTAAGGGAGTGTTGTTCCCCACACTGTCTGCTGAGGTCGCCCTGCAACGTGCCTGGTGGCTGCCTCTTCTTGTCATGGCTGCCGGCATCGTGGCTTCCGTGATTGGCTGTTTTCTGGTCAGGGTCGGGGAGAAGGTGGAGATGAGCGCTCTTCTGGGAGCTTTGCGTCGCGGCACACTGAGCGCCACAGTACTGGCGGCGGTGTTTGGCTTTCTGGTGATTCATTTTTTGGGTGCCAGTTTAGGCCTCTTCTGGGCCATGCTGGCCGGCCTTGTGGCTGGTGCCTTAATGGGGGAAGCCACCAACTATTTCACATCTTATGCCTTCAAGCCGACTCAAGAAATATCCGAAGCTTCCACCAGAGGCGGCGGCGCTACTATAATTCGAGGCTTCGCCAACGGTCTGATGAGCACATGGCCACCGATAGTCCTGGTAGCCTTAGCTATTATCATATCGTACAAGTTCGGCAGCTTCTACGGTGTCGCCCTGGCTGCCGTGGGTATGTTGTCCACCCTGGGCGTCACGCTGGCTACCGATGCTTACGGACCTATAGCTGACAATGCTGGAGGCATCGCTACCCAGGCAGCATTGCCGCCCGAGGTACGTGAGAGGACCGATGCTCTGGATTCTCTGGGCAATACCACAGCCGCCACGGGCAAGGGATTCGCCATTGGTGCTGCTGTTATGAATGCCCTGGGCTTAATCCTGGCCTACGCGATGGCTGTCGGTATAGTCACAATCTCATCAACAGGGGAGTTGAACCCACTGCCTCCAGAGTTGAGCTTGCTAAGTACGCCGGTTATCGTTGGTCTGATTCTCGGTGCTCTTATCCCTCCCGTCTTCTGCGCTATGAGCATGAAGGCAGTGGGCATAACCACGGCGGCAATTGTCGATGAAGTCCGCCGGCAGTGGCGCGAGATAAAGGGCTTGATGGAGGGAACAGCCCGGCCCGAATATAGCAAGTGCGTGGATATTGCCACCAGAATAGCATTGAAAGAAATGTTGGTTCCTTCCATAATGACGATAATTGCACCTGTGCTTGTGGGAGTGGTTCTGGGCAAATATGCCCTGGCCGGCTTTCTTATCGGCTCCCTGGCGACCGGTTTCATCCTGGCTATCACCTTGAACAACGCCGGCGGAGCCTGGGACAACGCCAAGAAGTGGATTGAGGCCGGGAAGTTCGGTGGCAAAGGCTCGGACGCCCACAAAGCAGCTGTTGTTGGAGATACAGCCGGTGACCCTATGAAAGATACTGCCGGACCGTCCTTAAATATAATGCTCAAGCTGATGTCGGTGATTTCGCTGATGCTGGCGCCGGTACTAATGCACTTTGGTGGCCTGATTTAACGGATTCAACAGGGCAGGCTGTAAATCCTAGGGATTCAGCAGGATTCCTTCATCTCCCCATGGGAGGTTGCCCTCAGCATCTACTCTTTGGACATAAGATGCGGTTTCGTCAAGTATATATCTGCTGGCTGACCAAGAGACGAGGACCCCCCCGCAACCATCCGCTGAGATTAAGTACCAACCCCGGGAGTTCAGCGTGGCCGTGGTACCATTAAGTCCCCACATTTTTCTGCCTGTAGTATCTAACCTCTGGGCTCTCTCATCCCATACGCTGATAGCTCCACCAAAACCATCGCTCACCACGGAATAATAAGTACCTTTCCAAACCTGAACATCCTCGGGCCACAGTTTATAGCCATTAGCATCTATCCTTTGGGCATAGATGGCGAAACCTTCTTCGAAATCTTCGAAAAAGATGATGGCACCACCTGCACCATCAGCTACTATTTTAGGCTCGTAGGGTTTCGATGGTCCGATACAAATGGGCACACCATCTGGCCCCCACAATACTTTGCCCTCAGCATCTACCCTTTGGGCATAGATATCCGAATCACAGGAGCCAATGCCATCCTCACATGGTATGTTCCGCTCAAAGACGATTATGGCTCCACCTGAGCCATCGCTTACTACCCGAGCTTCTCCGGCTGGGCCACCATATACTTCCACACCACCCGTTTGCCATAATACATTCCCCCTAGAATCTAACCTCTGAGCAGAAATGTTGCCGACGCCGTAACGAACGACGATGACGCCGCCTGAGTTATCACTAGCGATGTCAGACAAATAAGAGTCGCCCATGTTTAATGGCACTCCGTCTCCCCCCCAGGGAAGATTGCCTTCAGTATCTATCTTCAGGGCCGACATGTTCATATCGTCGTCGGTATAGGCAATGATAACGCCTCCCGACCCATCGGGTATTGCCTGGCCAGCGGCTGGTATGTCTCTTCGCCATTGAACGCTCCCCCCAGAATCGATTTTGACAACATGAGTTTGTGCGTAGGGTGGTTGTCGAAGAGACTCCCTCCACATAACAACGGCGCCTCCTGAGCCATCGTTTACTGCGCGTAAGCCAAATATGCCATACCCACTTTTATAACCACTGCCAATCAGTATGCCCTTTTCACCCCAGATAAAATCTCCCTCAGGACCTATTTTTTGAACGTAAAAATCGTGCTTACGCAAGAATTTGTAGACTTCGTAAATGGCTATTGCACCGCCCGAATTATCGCCGGTTATAGCAGGACAGCAAACCGCTGGAGGATAGACCCAGTAGGCATAACCTGCAATAAGCAAGATTGCTACAACCAATACTGAGATAATAATCTTGCGCCGCATTGTTTCCTCCCAACGACGCCCAGCGTCACGCCGTTATTCGGGCTAATTCGAGCCCTCCTGCAAGAATGCTCTAAGCACACTATATGTGAAGATAGTTAATATACACATGATAATTCTTCAAGAGGTGCAGGCTCTTTCCACGTGATATCTCAGCTTCCCCACAATTTCTCGCTTGTAATATATTATACTAACTATGTTAAAAACCTGTTAAGTATATGTTATAATTTCCTGAATTATTATATTACGCATTAGTAAATGCTTTTGTCTCTTTTTATGGGTTTTTAATTACGAGGCAAAAAGACAGGGCCGAAAGCGAAGCGAGGCTGGGCAGTTTGGTGATAAAGTTCCGGACTCTAATATGGCAGGCTCGTTAGAGATACGGCCGGCGATCCTACGAAAGATACTGCCGGGCCGTCCCTGAACATAATGCTCAAGCTGATGTCGGTGATCTCGCTGATGCTAGCACCGGTATTAATACATTTTGGCGGTCTGATTTAACCGAGGAAGGCTGCAAGTCCTAGGAACTTAACAGGATTCCCTCATCTCCCCAGGGAAGGTTGCCGTCGGCATCTACTCTTTGAACATAATATGAGACGTCGGAAAGTTCGCAACCTTTGAATTCAGCCGCGCACCAGGAGATGAAGACACCTCCGCAACCATCCGGGGCTGCCAGTGATGGGTGCAAGTCACGGAGGGTCAGCCCGTCAGGTCCCCACAGCTCCCTCCCCGTAGCATCTAACCTTTGGGCCTTTGCATTTGTTCCTTCTCCACCATCCCACACGCTGATAATGCCACCGGAACCATCGCTTACTATGATGCCTCCCCAAAGCTCAGCCTCCTGCTCCCACAGTTCACGGCCATCGGCATCTATCCTTCGGGCGCGGAAAGCCACATAACCAGGGGCTGATACCTCGTCTCCAATAAAGGTGAAGAAGATGATGGCGCCGCCGGCACCATCAGTTACAATTTTTGGCGTGTTTGGGTGTGATGGTCCAGCACAAATGGGCACCCCATCCGGACCCCACAATACGTTGCCTTCGGCGTCTATCCTTTGAGCGTAGATATCCGAATCGCAATAGCCACCGATCCGCCCGTCCTCACATGGTATGTCCCGCATGTATGCGATTATGGCTCCACCGGCGCCATCGCTCACCACCTGAGCTTCTTCGGCAGGGCCGACACATGCTTGTACGCCACCCGTCTGCCACAATATATTCCCCCCAGAATCTACCCTCTGAGCGAAAGCAATATACTCCCCCCCGCGAGGGGCCATCCCAACTACGATGACACCATCTGAATTATCACTGGCGATGTCAAACGCATAACATTCGCTCACGTTTAGTGACACTCCATCTTGACCCCACGGGAGATTGCCCTCAGCATCTATCTTCAGAACGGACGGGTTGCCATAAGGGTCCCTAAACGCGACGATGGCTCCTCCCGAGCCATCAGGTATTGCCTGGTCAACGCCTGGTATGTCCCTTCGCCACTGCACATTCCCTCCAGAATCGATTCTGGCAACGTGAGTTTGGAAGTATGATGGGCTCGGCTCATCCCCTGGTTGCGGAAGGCGCTCCATCCAGATAACAATGGCGCCTCCTGAGCCATCGCTTACCGCGTATAACTCACATTGGTCATCTGCACCACAGCCGCTGCCAATCAATATGCCCCCTCCTCCCCAGATGAAATCTCCCTCAGGACTTATCTTTTGAACGTAAACTTGACCGTAAGAGTCGGACACCTGCCAAATCTGGTAAACAGCTATGGCACCGCTCGAATTGTCGCCGGTTATGGCGGCCGGAGCGGGCGGAATCTTGCAGGGCCCACAACTTGCACCAAGCAAGATTACCCCAATCAGTGCCCAGACAACAATCCTACGCCGCACTCGTTCCTCCCACAACGCCCAGCGTCACGCCGTTATTCAGGCTAATTCGAGCCCTCCTGCAAGAAAGCTCTAAGCACACTATATGTGAGGATATTCAATATCAGAATGACAATTCTTCAAAAATTGCAGGCTTTTTCCACGTGATATCTCAGCTTCCCCACAATTTCTCGCTTGTAATATACTATACTAATTATGTTAAAAACCTGTTAAGGATATGTTACAATTTTCTGAATTACTATATTGCACATTAGTAAATGCTTTTGTCCCTTTCTATAGGTTTTTAGTTACGAGGCAAAAAGACAGGGCCAAAAGTGAATTGAGGCTGGGCAGTTTGGTGACAAGGTCTCGGACTTTCATAAGGCAGGCTCATTAGAGATACGGCTGGCGACCCCATGAAAGACACCGCCGGCCCTTCCTTGAACATAACGCTCAAGCTAATGTCGGTGATTTCACTGATGCTGGCACCGGTGATAATGCATTTCGGTGGCCTGATTTAACGGGGCAGGCACAGTCGCTAACTGTTTATATCCCTGCCCCACTAAGCGTGCTCCTCCCAGTGAAGCTAAAGCTTTCTTTTGAGAAGCCTGAGCACCAATGTTAAAATAGAGCATCATGCCCGACGCCATTTTCATCAAGGGTGCCCGAGAGCACAACCTCAAGGATATAGACGTAGTCATCCCCAGGAACAAGCTGGTGGTCATCACCGGTGTCTCCGGCTCAGGAAAAAGCTCCCTTGCTTTCGACACCATATATGCCGAGGGGCAGCGCCGCTACGTAGAGTCTCTTTCTGCCTATGCCCGCCAGTTCCTGGGTCAGATGGAGAAACCGGACGTTGACTACATCGAAGGGCTTAGCCCGGCCATATCCATCGACCAGAAAGGGCCGCCCCACAATCCCAGGTCTATTGTAGGTACATTGACTGAAATCTATGATTACCTGCGCCTTCTTTTTGCCCGCATCGGGCATCCCCATTGCCCTGAATGCGGCAGGGAAATCTCGCGCCAGACAGTGCAGCAAATTGTGGATGCCGTTCAGGAAATACCTCAGGACAGCCGCATCATGATTCTGGCGCCGCTGGTCAGAGACCGCAAAGGCGAGCACCAGACAATACTCAAGGATTTACAGAAGGCCGGGTTTGTCAGGGTACGCGTTGACGGGCAAATTCATGACCTCTCCGAGGAATTTCAGCTAGCTAAGAACAAGAAACACACCGTAGAGGTAGTAGTTGACCGACTTCAGATAGAGCAAAACGAAAATGCCACCCGCCTTGCTGACTCCGTTGAGACAGCACTGAAACTGGGGTCCGGCGTGGTGATTATCAAAGTCCTTGACGGGGAAGAATTGCTTTTCTCGGAGCATTTCGCCTGTGTCTATTGCGGCATAAGCCTGGGGGAAATTGCTCCCAGAACATTTAGCTTTAACAGCCCCTACGGAGCTTGCCCGGCCTGCACAGGACTGGGCTGTAAACTGGAAATTGATCCTAACTTAGTCATCCCGGACAAGGGAGTGAGCCTGGCTGAAGGAGCTATTCAGCCCTGGATGAGAAATGGGCAACTTAGCACCTGGTCCAGCAGCATTCTACAGTCTCTGGGTAGCCGCCACGGTTTTTCTCTCTCAACACCGGTAAAGGATTTGAGCGAAGAACAATTGCAAGTAATTCTCTATGGCGATGGGGGCGAGCTAATTCCCGCCACATACGAAGACCGTAACGGCCAACTGCGTCAGTACTACGCTAATTTTCCGGGCGTCATACCATACCTGGAGCGCCGCTATCGAGAGACGAGTTCGGATAGTGTCAGAGCGGATATCGAGCGCTATATGGCATCCAACTCCTGCCCTGTCTGTCAGGGAAAGAGACTGAAGCCAGAGTCTCTGGCTGTCGCTATAGTGGGCAAGAATATTATGGATGTTACGGGCCTACCTGTCACAGAGGCTTTGGATTGGGTGAACCAGTTAGGTGATAAAATCAGTCCTCGGGAACTCACCATAGCCAGGCAAATCATCAAAGAGATTCACGCACGGTTGGGTTTTCTGAGAGACATAGGTCTGGGCTATTTAACCCTGGACCGTCCTTCGGCAACATTGAGCGGTGGCGAGGCGCAGAGAATTCGTTTGGCTACCCAGATTGGCAGCGGGCTCAGCGGTGTCCTTTATGTTTGTGACGAGCCCACGGTCGGTTTGCATCCTGCCGATGGTTCCCGGCTTATAACCACGCTGAAGCGCCTCAGAGACCTGGACAATACCATAATCATCGTAGAGCACGACGAAGCTATGATGAGAGCTGCTGACTACATTATTGATATGGGGCCCGGGGCTGGGAAACAAGGGGGAGAGGTGGTTGCCACGGGGACACTACAAGACATAATGGCTTGCCCCCAGTCAATAACGGGACAGTACCTCAGCAGGACAAAGCAAATTCCTTTGCCACCCGAGCGTCGCTCGGGCTCGGGAAGAGAGTTGGTGATCCTGGGTGCCAGAGCAAACAACTTAAAAAACATCGATGTTCGAATCCCGTTGGGCAAGTTTGTTTGCGTCACTGGCGTTTCGGGCAGCGGTAAAAGCTCTCTCATCAATGAAGTCGTGTACAAAAGACTGGCCCGCCTTTTCTACCGGGCCAAGGAGAGGCCAGGCGACTGTGACAGCATCATTGGCACTGAGTACATTGACAAAGTGGTTAACATTGACCAGTCACCGATTGGCCGCACCCCGAGAAGCAACCCTGCCACCTATACCGGGACATTCACCCCGATTCGAGAGCTTTTCGCCGCCGTTCCTGAAGCTAGAGTGCGTGGTTATCTCCAGGGGCGCTTTTCCTTCAACGTGAAGGGGGGAAGATGTGAAGCCTGTCAGGGGGCAGGCTATGTTCAGATTGAGATGCAATTTCTGCCCAATGTTACTGTCCCGTGCGAGGTATGCAAGGGGAAGAGATACAACCGTGAAGCGCTGGAAATTCAGTTCAAAGGAAAGAATATCGCCGAAATCCTGGACATGACAGTGGATGAAGCTTTGCTTTTCTTCGACCACTTCCCCAAAATCAAACATAAATTGGAAACCATCCGAGATGTAGGCCTGGGGTATATTTGCCTGGGTCAGCCAGCGCCCACTCTCTCGGGAGGCGAGGCCCAGCGAGTAAAACTAGCTACTGAACTGTCCCGCCGCTCCACGGGCAAAACGCTTTATATACTGGACGAGCCGACTACCGGCCTTTCCTTCTCAGATATTGCCTGCCTCCTTAAGGTCCTGCAGCGCCTGGTGGATTACGGAAACACGGTAGTTATCATTGAGCACCACCTGGATGTCGTCAAAAATGCCGACTGGGTCATTGACCTTGGCCCGGGAGCTGGTGATGAAGGGGGTTACCTCGTGGATGCGGGCACACCTGAGGAATTAGCCCAAAATGGCGCCTCTTTCACGGGACAGTATTTGCGTGGTATATTATCAACGCCGCAGGAAAAGGTGTTGACATGACATCAAAGCTCAACAGAGATGAAGTTCTTGATTCCATCCATGGCAATGTCCAGGACAGAAATATGATTAAGCATATGTTAGCCACCGAGGCTATTATGCGGGCTTTGGCCAGGAAGTTGGGAGAAGATGAGGAGGAGTGGGGCATTACCGGGCTAATCCACGATATTGATGTGGAACTGGTTGAGGGTGATATGAGTAGCCATGGCAAATTGGGGTCCGATCTCGCCCGCGAGCTAGGAGCCAACGGGACTATGGCCCATGCCATTTTGTGCCACAACGAGGCCCATGGCGTTCCCCGAGAAACGAAATTAGACAGGGCTCTTTTTTGCGCTGACCCTCTGAGCGGGCTGATCACTGCCGCCGCTCTGGTTCGCCCCGATAAATTAAGCGGACTGACGAGTAAATCGGTGATGAAGCGCTTTCGCGAAAAAAGCTTTGCTGCCGGCGTTAACCGGGAGCAAGTGGCTGGATGCCAAGAGATCGGACTGGAACTGGAAGAGTTCATGAGCCTGGGCATTGAAGCCATGAAAGGAATCGCCTCAGAGCTAGGATTGTGACATCTTTGGATTTCGACAAATTGGGCAGTGCGAGGCTAAAGCCTCGCACTGCGTTTTTGAATACTCTCTTCGCAGAAGCAGCATTTCTATGATTGGTACTTCCGATTGGGCACATGCCCGATTACAGAGATGGTCTGGAAGCCCAAGCTGCGACCAGCTCGCCACCGTCTCCATAAGCAAACTCCTATTGCACATTAATTGATGTGTTTGGTATAGTTGACTATAGCTGCTTATGGTTGAAGATTGAATATCCAGCCACGCAGGGAAGGAAGTAGGCATGGTGGCAAGAACAGAAGTTGTTGATGGAAGAAACAGAACCACCACACGAAGAGTCAGAAGCTCTACCTAAAAGCAGAGAGATACACGGGGTCCTCGTGGCATGCTCCCGGAATGCCATACTGGAGGTAAACCGCAAGGGGACAATAGTATTCTGGAATAAAGGCGCAGAACAAGTCTTTGGCTACTCAAACCCCGAGATACTGGGCCAGCCACTAACCAAGTTGATTTCGGAGAAACACAGAGAAGGTCACGCACGAGTATTAAGGGCCTTCCTGACCGGAAATTACGGGACAACAGCACTCATCGAAGGCGAAGCATTAAGAAAAGACGGCTCTACATTCCCCCTTGAATTATCTCTCTCTATCAGGCGACAAAATGGCCAATCTTTGGGACTTGCCGTCGGAAGAGACATCACCGACCGCAAGAACACAGAGCGGGCACTAAGGGAAAGCGCGGAACGTTATTGCAACCTTTTTGCCACTTGCTTGGAAGCAGTTTTCTCTGCGGACGTCCCGGACAATACTGGAGTAAGCAACAAAGCGCTTGAGAAACTGTGCGGCTATTGTCTGGAGGAATTGACCGACATGAAGCCAACAGGCATCCTCCCTCCAGAAAGTAGGGAATATCTTTCCCGGCAAATAGACAAGATGCTGAGCACAGATGAACCTATATCCAGCATAGTTCATGAGATTTTCAAGAAAGATGGCAAAAGAATATTAATAGAGCAGTATTTGAATTTCATCAATAGAAAAGACAAACCCGCAGGATTTCAGGAGTCTCACGGTAACATCACCGAGCGCAATATAACAGAAGAACAATTGAAGAGTTCTTTTATCGACTTAACGAAAATCGTTTCTCGTGTGATTGGATTTTATGACCCCTATACGGCAGAGCACCAGCAAAGAGTAGCTGAACTGGCCCATATTGCAGGTGAGAATATGGGCTTGGCTGAGGATGTAGTCGAGAGGCTTTACTTCAACGGATTACTCCACGACATCGGCAAGATTTCCATCCCGAAGAGTATCCTTACCAAGCCGGGTCAACTGGCTGAGGAAGAATGGGCCCTTATCCGTGCCCATACGAAACAAGGTTATAGTATATTGAAGGATGCAAACCTTCCCTGGCCAGCAGCCGACGTAGCGCTGCAACACCACGAACGGCTAGATGGCTCGGGTTATCCTAACGGCATCACAGGAGATAAGCTAAGTCTGGAGGTCAGTATTCTGGCTGTCTGCGATGTGGTGGAGGCCATGAGTTCCCATCGTCCTTATCGTCCAGCAAGAACCACGGCGGATGTTCTAAAAGAGCTCAAAGACGGCAGGGGAACAAAGTACGATGCCAGTGTGGTGGATGTGATGCTGCCTATGATTGAAAGCGGAGAGTTTAGGTGTGCATGGGATCGTAAGAACTGAAAGAGCAGGACTGCAGAAGTCCTGGGGGCGTAACGACGTCCTCAATGCTTTGAGAGAGCTAATGATTGATGTATGCTTATAGAGCTGTCCGGCAGCATATTCTGCCAAGGGAGTTAGGCCCATGAGTGTGAGTGAGATAGGTCCCGCCACTCCTTTCTATGTGATTGTACTACTCTGGATAGCTAGAGTCATAATCTGGACGTTCATTTGTGGTTTGCTGGCCTGGCTCGGGATTAGGGCATTGGATGCACTTACTCCACCCATCCACGAACAGGACAGAATAGGAGAGAGCCCGA
>Ga0299915_10000688_pt1 | contig 25282 bp, 19 predicted proteins | sample RVTome_13_FD_200263 | JGI IMG/M metagenome (GOLD analysis project Ga0299915, IMG submission 200263) | Soil microbial communities from uranium-contaminated site in the Upper Colorado River Basin, Wyoming, United States - RVT92D227 (version 2) ... | reverse complement strand
TCTCCGCCGAACCTTGCAGAACCCCTGCTTCGCTTTTTATTTCCACCCCGGCCAGTTCCCCTTCTTTGCGGGTGATAATCTTCATCCTCGATACGGCCGCAATCGATGAAAGGGCTTCCCCGCGAAACCCGAAAGTACGGATGGCAAACAGGTCTTCTTCCCTTTCAATCTTACTTGTGGAATAACGTTTCCGGGCCAGGAGAGCATCTTCCGGGGTCATTCCTTCCCCATTATCCGTTACGCGGATCATTTTTATACCCCCCGCCTGAATCTCTAATTTAATCTCCGTGGATCCGGCATCGAGGGCGTTTTCCACCAGCTCTTTTACAACCGACGCCGGCCGTTCGACCACTTCGCCAGCGGCGATTTTAGAGATGATTTCGGGGGGTAATGCTTTGATCTTGCCCACAGCTCCCAACTCACCTTTTTACGCCTTGCGCTCTCGCGCCTTGCGGTTTTTATTCGCTGCGCCTTTTTTAATCCGCCCGTGGTCGTCTTCCAGACGCACTACGTCGTCCAATTCCGGGGTGGAAACCTCAAAGACGTCGGAATCTTCGACGGCCGTAATACGATGGCGGGTTAAGGCGGGGAGATGCAGGCATTCTCCGGCATTTAAGTAGGAGATCGTTTTTTCTCCCCCCTCCCCTTCCAGCTCCACAAGAATTTTTCCTGAAGCAACAAGCATCGCTTCGTCTTTTCTCTGGTGGTACTGGTAACTTAACCGTTTGCCTTTATCGATATGCAGAATTTTTGCGGCATATTTTTCGGTCCTCGCCCATATCAGCTCATAGCCCCAGGGTTTTTCCACCCGATCGATTTTGGGTTTAATTTTCACGATTATTCTTCCTCCTGGTAAAAGGTTTTGGACTCGGAAGCATTAGTATAATTAAAACCGGGGAACATGGAAAGATGTTTCTCGCATCCGCATAAAAATACCTGCAAATTTTCCCCTTCCCTTAATCAAGTATTTCCGCTATTTTATTTTGAGTTAAGCCCCCTCACCCTTCCCCTCTTCCGCCTTAGGCGGAGAGAGGGCGGGGGTGAGGGGGAAGGATATTAAAGAAATTTCCTTTACAAATTGAAATATTTTCACTCCCCGGCGATTTTATGAATCCGCAACCAACTGCGACTCTCAATATTGGCGTTAGTGTCATCATCCCGTGTTTTAATGAACGGGATACGATTGAAAAAACAATCGCTGCGGTCTGTTCCGCCCCGATTCATGATAAAGAAATTATTATTGTAGATGATTTTTCTCAAGATGGAACAAGAGAGATCATCGCGCAAAAGATTGAATCCAGGGTTGCCCGGGTGATTTATCAAAAAATCAACCAAGGGAAAGGGGCGGCTTTACGTTCGGGGATTGCCGCTGCGACCAAGGACGTTGTGATTATCCAAGATGCGGACCTTGAGTATGATCCTCAGGATTATCCGCTTCTTTTGGAGCCGCTTATCCAAGGGAAGGCGGATGCTGTTTACGGGTCAAGGTTCATGGGCGGGAAATCCCATCGGGTTGTTTATTACTGGCATCGGGTGGGCAACCTGATATTGACAACCCTTTCCAACATGTTTACGAATATCAATCTCACCGACATGGAAACGTGTTTCAAGGCATTCCGCCGGGAGGTTATTCAATCCATAAAAATTGAAGAGAACCGTTTTGGCTTTGAGCCTGAAATTACGGCCAAAATATCCAAGATGAACCTGCGCATTTATGAAGTGGGTATTTCCTATCATGGAAGAACTTACGCCGAGGGGAAAAAAGCGGGATGGAAAGATGGTTTCCGGGCCATTTACTGCATTTTAAAATATAATTTGTTTCGTTAATGCCGTCCCCCTCTTCACGCCTTGCGATTTATGGTTCTTGGTTATTACCTATCGCCCATTGCCCATTGCCTTTGACCTTTGATCGTACACCCTTCCCCTTTTATTTTTTACATTGCTCCCCTCCCTAAAAGAACAATGGGAATCGTTTTCAACAATATTTTGAAGTCCAGCCAGAGCGACCAGTTATCGATATATTCCAAATCCAGTTTCATCCACTGATCGAAATCTATCTGGTTTCTCCCGCTCACTTGCCATAACCCCGTGATTCCGGGCTTCATACTTAACTTCCGCCTTTGCCACCCTTCATACTTTTCAACCTCCTCGGGAAGAGGCGGCCGGGGGCCCACAAGACTCATATCTCCTTTAAAGACATGAATCAACTGAGGAAGCTCATCCAGACTGCTTTTTCTAAGGAATTTCCCGATTCGAGTCACTCGGGGATCATTTTTCATTTTAAAAACTGGGCCGTTCATCAAATTATGGGCCAAAAGGTCGTTCTGCTTCATTTCCGCTCCCTGAACCATTGAGCGGAATTTATAGAGCGTGAACTTCCGGCCGTTTAGTCCACACCGGACCTGCCGGTAAATAATCGGACCCGGACTGTCCAAGCGGATCAACAAGGCAATCAACAAGAATATTGGAGAAAAAATAGCCATCAGGACGATGCTCCCCATAAAATCAAAGAGGCGGCGCAAAAAAAGCAATAATTCATTTTTAGGAGTTGCCGAGAAAGTCAGCAAAGGAACGCCATCTAATTCCTCCAGATGGGTCTTGGCAATAATATGGGGGAAAAAGTTTAGGGCTACCCGCGTTGTAATTCCCCGTTCTTCACACAAGAGAAAGAGATCTTCCATTTGTTTCAACTGTTCTTGAGAGATGGCAAAAATAACTTCATCCACTACTTCTGTTTCTAAGATTCGCGATAAATCACTGGCCACGCCCAGCACAGAATACCCATTTAATTTTTTGTGAGAACTTAATTCGCCGGTGGAAAGAAAGCCTAAAATCTTCAGTCCTAAATCTTTATGACTTTCGATGTTTTGGGCGAGGGCAATGGCCCGTCCCTCCGTCCCCACGATCAGGATCATGCGAAATCTTTCAATATTACGGTTAAAAAGAAGGATAAGCCTTCGTGTGGAAACCCTGGCGGCGATAACCAAAAATAGATCGAAAAGAGCAAAAATGAAAATAAAGAGACGGCTGACAAATTGATATTTTAGAGCAAAGACTGTGAAACCAAGAAGCAAAGACGAAATGAATACTGCTTTAAACACACCCCATGTTTCTTTCCCAAACCCTTGCCCGCGCCAAGAACGATAAAGGCCCATCAAATAGAAGAGGATTGACCAAGCGAGGAAGATTGGCAAAATAAGAATAAGGTACCAGGAAAAAGGAAAAAGGGCGGCATAGGATTCCTGAGGAAAGGCCCCTCGAAACCAATAAGCGAAAATGAAAGCCAAAAACGTCGCTCCCAGGTCTCCCAGAAAAAGGAAAAAAGTAAATATTTTCGCCCGCTGTTTTAACATGGTTAAAAAGGAATCACTATAATAAAGCTAAAGAGAGAGTTAAAAAGAATTTTTTCTCCTACACCGTTATTGAAGAAATCTTTACCCGAAGGTGTATCGGATCTAAAAGAATAATTCCAAAGGTTCCATGTATAGAAACTTTTATTTAAACCCTCGTTTAAAGAATTCGAGGTCGCTTTCGACCATTTCTTTCACCAAATCGATAAATTGATATTTGTTTTGCCATCCAAGTTTGGCCTTCGCCTTGGAGGAATCAGCGACAAGATCGTAAATTTCAGCCGGTCGATAATACTGCTTATCCCTAACTACAAATTCCCCGTATTCCAACCCCAAATATCCAAAGGCAATTTGGGCAAACTCCTGAACCGAATGACTCTCGCCGGTGCCAATCACATAATCTTCAGGGCCGTCGACATTCAACATCATCCACATGGCTTCCACGTAATCTTGGGAATGGCCCCAATCTCTTCGGGCAGCTAAATTCCCCAATTTAAGTTCTCTGGCCAATCCAAGTTTAATCTGGGCGGCATGGGAAGATATTTTGCGGGTTACGAATTCAAAACCTCGCCGGGGAGACTCATGATTGAAAAGAATGCCATTGACCGCGAACATCCCATAAGCCTCTCGATAATTTCGGACTAAATGGTATCCCGTAAGCTTTGATATCCCATAAGCCGACCTGGGTCGAAAAGGGGAATTCTCATTCTGGGGAGGCTCGGCATTACCAAACATTTCACTGGAGGCGGCAAAATAAAATCGACAGGAAGGAATAATCTGTTTAATGGCCGAGAGTAAATGGTGCGTTCCGTTGATATTGGTCATGAGGGTTGAAAATTCATCTTCAAAAGAATAAGCAACAAAACTCTGGGCGGCGAGATGGTAGCATTCATCTGGTTTCACCTCCCCTATAATATTGAAAATGCTCGCAAAACTTTCAATCGACCCCGCATGGATTTTCAGCCGGGGTAATATAGGTTTGATTCGGGACATTCGATGCCCTGGATCTTCAATGGCGGACCGCCGAACGATTCCATGAACCTCGTAACCCTTTTCCAAAAGTAATTCTGATAGATAACTCCCGTCTTGGCCAGTTATACCCGTTATCAAGGCACGTTTCATAATGGGTTTAACCTTCGATGTTTTAAATAAAATTTAATAAGGCTTTTAAAATGCTCCCATTTCATTCGATTGAAACCGTCACCCGCGCTTTGACGTAAATGGGAATGAACCATGACTGCCTTCGGATAATAAACCACTTTCCAGCCTTCATTTTTCATTCGCCAACAAAGATCCACGTCTTCAAAGTAAAGGAAAAATCGCTCGTCGAATAAATTTCTCCCCTTCAAAGCCTCCCGGCGTAGAAACATGCACGCTCCCAGGCCCCAATCGACTTCGCGAACTTCTTCATGATTCCAGTCCATCATGAGATGTTGGCGAATTATCCTATGATTGGGGAAAAATTTTCCCAAAGGTGTTCTACGGAAAAGAATAATAGAAAGATTGTACCAGGTACGACAAGAGAGTTGTAAAGATCCATTGGGATTCAATAATTTGGGTAAAAGAAGTCCAACCTCAAAATGACCATCCAAATAATTAATTGTCTTTTCTAATGAGCCCGGCAAAAGCCGGACATCTGGATTAAGGATCAAGAGATAATTTCCTTTCGCCCTCTTAACTCCCTGGTTAACCGCTCGGGCAAACCCCTTATTTTCCGCATTTTCAATCAAACAAAGGTCAGGAAATTTTTTTCGAATAAGTTGGCAGCTATTATCAGTGGAACCATTATCGATCACTATGATTTCATATGCTTTACCCTGGATGGCTTTAGTCATAGATATCAATAACGGCAACATGAGTGTCGAAGTATTATAATTTACCGAAATAATTGACAGTTCCATAACAAATTATTACTGGGCAAATAGTTTCGAATCGTTTATAGTGCTGACCGCAATGGTTCCAGGATCCCTAAATGCAAATTCTGGTTGGACCTCTCAATGAAAATCTTGTTATCTGAAAGATTTTGTGGAAAATCCAGCCAACACCCAGAGGGCTTGCCATGGATGTTCACCCCGCACAGGCTGCTGATTATTTCTACCCTTTCAACCCCTCACACTACCACGAGGAGCCTCCGGGTGACAACGTTTGAACCTGCGCCAAATATAGAAGAACAAAGCACCAAGAGGAACGATAATGAACCATATTGCCAAGGTCGCCAGAAAAAGAATTTGATCGGAAAAAGTCTCGGCATCACCGGGTTCAGGTCCTTCTCCCAATCTCATTGAACTACTGGTGTTATAACCCTGGATCAGAATAAGTTCCAGCGCTCCGGCTATGCCGCTCCCTTGGGGACGCTTTTTTTCCAAATCAGTGAAGTAGACGAGCATCTTTTTCTGAACGGCCTCGCCAGTCAGGCTTTGTATTTTTTTCTTAATCTTTTCAACCACAAGTTCTGGAAGTAAGCGGGCCACGGGTGTATAGATGCGGACGGTAACCATACTTTTTCCTATTTCTGACGTGTCTATCTCCGTCCGAAGGTTAAAAGCCGTTTTCACATTGACGATTTCCAATTCAATCTTTGCCTGATAATAAAACCGACTGCCCTTCTTCTCGCTAAACCGCAGAAAAGCGTTTTTAAATTGGACGGTATGAGCATCCACAATCGTTACTCTACTCAAATTACTAAGGGTAATTCCATTATTTTCCAAGGCAACCGCCAAATAAGGTGGATAGGCTAATAATTCAAGGTGTCTATCAACGCCCGGTACCACGGGAATGACGAACTGCAACGCATTGGGCGGTTTTTCTTCCGCCTGTGCCCATCCCGGCGTAAGCAGTATTGGTATGATTAAAAGCGTAGTCATTCGGAGCCAAAAGTTGCACCCGTTAATGCGGAGTTTCATAAGAAAAATCCCTAAACTTGTTATGGTTTCTTAGCCAAATCAATATGGCTTTGATAGCTTCAGTAACCAAAAGGGGAGCCATCACCAGAGAGACCACATAGGTCGAGAAAAGCAAGCGTCCATCGAGCCCTCCCATGTACACGCTGACATAGGCGAGGGCCGCTACGCGAACCCCTGTAAAGGCGGTAAACAAAATTGCTGTCCATAAAAAGGAGCTGAATGGTAAAATACGCCATAGCGTCAGCCGGCCAAGAAAAGCTAACAGCCCCAGGAGTTCCAAAATGATCGTATACCGCTGGTAGAATTGAACGATATACTGGCGACAGGCTGCTATGGGGTTTTTGTACCGGGAAGCAAGTCCCGAAGTTCCCTTTTCCTGCCAGATACGTCCCTCGTGGCGGCCATGCTTTTGATAATGGGTAAGGGCGCCCAGCTGGTCTCCTCTTACATTCGGTCCAAAGTCCTTGCTGCCCGCGACGTCTGGATATCTCAGCCAATACCTTAAGCTCAGATACAAATCCCGCGAATAATTCTTCCAAGCTTCATCCTGGTTGGATTCTTGCAAAAAAGTATCATAATGGTGGGTCATCGTTACCATTTGATACATACGTCCGTATTCAACGTCTAGGGGATAGGTAGACGGAGGTTGAGCGGGCATCTGAAAGCCTGGCTGGATTATCATCCTTATGATGCCCATCCACTCGCGAAGGTATGCCCGCGTCCAGCGCAGCTCAAAAGTTGGTAGCAAGCCGTTCCCTCTATTCCGACATTGCAGCCTTCCATCCTGGCAAGCCTTTTCGATATCTAAGCGGGCATTACGGAAATATTCCTGCGCTTTTGCCAAATCGGGTGTGACTCCCGCCTGAAAAGCTGCATCTTTTATCCAGAATAGCATCCAACCATTGGTCCATTCGCTGCATACCTTGAACCTCTGGCAGGAATAGGAATTGGGGCTCGGAGGCGGAAGCCGGTCAATCACCGGAACCAACGTGGGAACAGCCTGGCGAATCTTGCCCAAAGCCTCTTGGGTAATCATCACATGGCGATTGTCCTTTTTCGATGCGACACTGCGCATGGCGGCAATCAAGCGGGGGAATTCCCCTTCTCCGAAATCATACAGAAGAGGGGCCCCGTAATGTTTGGCAACAAAAGACCGAGTCATCGCATTACTCCCGTGGGACGAGATTAGCGGCAGCGCAATCATGATCCCGATCTTCAGGTAGGAACCCGCCGTGCCCAACGCATAATGCTTTATGGCCTGCCATATAAAAATGAGGTAAAATAAAAAAAGAGCCGCGTAAAGCAATCGGTCTTCCTCGCGCACGAGCAAAGCAAAACCAAAAGTAAGGGAAAAGAAGATCCCATGCACCAAGGGAATTCGCCGCTCCCGGATTCCGCCTAATATAAAAATAATAGCGGACAGGATCAGGATAAGTAAACAAACGGACAAGGGTTCACGCAGAACCCGGAACCACTGATGATCCAGAGTCACTGGGTTGAATATATAAAGCGCAAATACACCCAAAAGCAATATTTTGCTAAAACCGCCATAGCGGAGTAAAGCGGCGATAAAGTAAACTCCGGCTATGATGTATAAGAGATCGATGGAAAACAGATACGGGAGGCCTAGGAATCTGATGCCGGCAAGGAACAGGGAAAGCCCGGGGAGTTTAACAAAAAGGCGGGCATCATATGGTCCCATCCCCTGTCCTAAAAGCATATGGTAGGCCCGAAAAACATAAAGGCTATCATCGTGAGGACTGTATACCATCTGTACTGCCAGGTCCGCGCTTAGCGCCAGGCGGAACAGGATAACGAAACAAACAATCCCCCAAAAATAAGAGACCCTAAACGGGTAGACGCTCCTTTTTACATCCTTGACTTTCCGCACAGTCAGACTCCGTAAGAAGTCCCACAGAATCATAGCATCAATTTGCTGAAATAGAGGGGTTTCTCGATAGGCATCATAGGCTCCGAATGGAATATTTTCCAGCTATGCGCCTAAAATCAGTCCTACAGAATATGTTTGGGATCATATGGATCGCAATCTTTGCCAAAATGCCCCCGAATATTTTTGTGAATTCAAAGGCCGCTTTGCAATTCAGCCCGGAGGCTACAGATACCACCAAAGTGCCTTTGATCGTGTATCTATACTTTTGATTTACCATGGACCAAGGATTAAATTTTAAAACCGATATTGCGATGTTTAGACCGTGAAAATTTAACTGCTGTGTCATTACCCTTTCGTAGTCAAGGATTCCGGTTTGGCTGAAGATTTGACGCCATAAAACCATTCCGCGTTGGTCAAAAGCACGAAGGTATTCGGCTTGGGCCGGGCCTCAATGAGGAACTGGTAGGCAAAGAAGGACGGCCACACCCGCGCCATCCAGTAAGACAACCTGCTCAAAAGATGGCCTACCCAATTCTTCATCACTAACTGGAAGGGCAGGCCTAGACCATGCACCCTCCCGATCTCAAAACCCGTCTCACGGAGGAAACGCCGAAAAGATGCTAACGTGAATAGCCTCTTGTGCGTCACGTCCAGAATACCGCGGTCCCCATAATTGAACAGGCCCATCGCCAGGAGCAGTCGGACCCCTAAAAACGCCACATTCCCCGTGGAAATGAAAAAGGTTGGCTGCTTAAAGGTGTGCATGCCGTATCGGCAATTGATCAGAAAACGTTCCGGATTGGAAAGGTGCTCCAGAACATCCAAAAGGATGACGTAATCGTATGTGGATATATCCTCCTCCATCCTTTCATTCTCAAAATCCATTTCAACAAATTTGTCCCCTGAATAGGCAGCGGGATGCACCTTGTCTACGCCCACCACATAGCAATTCCTCGTCTTCAATTCACGGGAGACGAACCCGGGACCGCATCCCAAATCCAGCACGCGAGAGGGTGTCTTAATGTATTGGAGGACCTGGTAATGGGTGGATCCCCTCTGTTCCGACTTGTCCTCGTATTTCTGGTCGTGCCTCAATAGGCCGCGATATTGCATAGAGCAGAATAAACCGACTTTCTGAAATCGATATTTCAGGCACGCCTTGACGACGTTCCAGGCATAACGGAAACCATTGACGTAGCAGACCTCTTCCCCATAATGGGTCGGGATGGGGAATTCCACGATCTTTGCTTCCAGCGCGTACGCTTGCAGGAGAATCTCTGTGTCGAAGTGAAAATCGTTGGTATTCAACTCGAAGGGTACTTGCTCTAAGAACCGCGTGTCGTAGGCCCGGTAGCCGGTATGAAACTCCGAGAGCCCGCTCTCGACGATTTTGTTCTGCAGGAAGGTTAGCATCTGATTTCCAACCCATTTGTAGAGGGGCATATTCCCCCGGAGTGCCCCCATCTTGTCCAGCATCCTTGACCCGAGGACGACATCAGCCTTCCTGTTTTTCCACTCAGCGACGAACCGAAGCACTAGCTCGGGGGCATACTGACCGTCCCCGTGAAGGAGCACAACCAACGAATAGTCGTTTTCAATGGCGTAGCGGAAACCCAGCTTTTGATTTCCCCCATAACCCAAATTGATTACATTTCTGAGGATAGTGACGTTGTCGTATCCGGACCGGCTTACGTAGCCCATAGCGGTCTTGGCGGTGTCATCTTTGCTGCAGTCATCGATAACAAGGACATGGAACTCCGGGTTGTTAAAAATATTTCCCGGCAGACGATTCAAAACCGCCTGGATATGGTTCCCCGCGTTGTAGCAAACGATGAATATGAGAATCTTTTGTTCCAGTTTTCTGCTCATCTATCCTTCACATATTCCGCCTTTGGTCCATGCCTTTTAGGACTGGTGCTCGTTCTGGATTGTTCCAGGCTGTCGCAGCTCTTCGCGGCCCAAACGTTCAAACAATGTTTCCTCATCAACGGATTCACGGCAGAATTCTAACACAATTTCATGCGCTCTTTCCAGCGACGGACCATTTTTCGTCACTCCTCCGGGAGTGACGAAACGATCTCGAGCCTCCAGAGCCGGAACGTCAGCGTCTGTCCGGCTGATCCGACACCGTTGGGTTCAACACGGATTTCCTTATATTTTACAGTCGGAAACCATGGCATGCGTGATAAGGGCACATCGAACACTTGCCGGGTAGAGGCGCCAGTCAGGGATAACGAAGGACTCCGAACACCCGGGTCGTCGCTGACAAGGGTAACACGCACATGGACCTTGGGGACTCCAGCGACTTCCGCCTCAATGAACAGCCGGCACACGCCCTGGATACTTTCCGGGATCTTGAAGGTGATGGAAGGCCCTTTGCCCATGATGGACATTTCTTTCATCCCCTTGCCGAAGGTCGGGACAGTCGGAATTAGAATGTCCTTTGAAACGTGCGACGGAGATTCAGCTAACAGATCGACACGAACATCACCCTCTTCCGCCTTCGCCTCCAACAACGGCTCTGGAACAATGAACAAGTGGCTAAAGTTTTGATAACTTTCCCATATCCCCGAACGTTTAATCACCCGGTCGAGAGCCCGGCGCTGCTCGGGAGTGAGCGGCGTCATATTCGGTTCGCTTGAACCCTTGTAAAGGCCCACGTTGTTGATGTTCGCTGAACAGCCTCCGATGGGAATGAAATATTCGTTGAGGAAAGGTTGAGAGCCGACTCCAAGGTACCTCGCCGTGGCGAACAATTCCTCCAAAAAGCCTAACTGTTGCACCTGATGTTTCCGGAACCGAAATTCTTGGGCGACCGGAGTTCCCGCCCCCACGTAGTGTTCGGGCATTTTGTTGACGAACAATACGACCGCCATGAGGAGCAGGATGGCCGACACTCCTAACCATGCGTGACGGAATCTTTGCAAAGCCAAGTGGGCGACGATGGACAGAAACAGCCCCATTCCGAAAACAGGCTTGGTGAAATACCTGACGAACCAGCGATAATCGTCATAGGAGAATTGGGTCCCACGAAAATAGACCGGGACCGCCAGTCCCACGTATATGGCGATGAGGGAAATGACCGCGTGTTTACGCCACTCCTTTTTCAAGCCCAGCGCCACAATCGCGGCAGTGAGGAAGATCGTCGCGGGTATCCAAAGCGGTTTCGGTACGTTGATGGGATCGTGGGGTGTCCCCCACAGTCCCAGCGACCCGAAGAACAATCCATGTCCGACAATGTAGCTCAATGCCTTCAACAGTTTTCCCAGAGTCCATGGCGTCACGTCTTGAATGGTCCCGCCGCAAAGATGCATCCCCAAAGTTTTTAGCGCGGGATAGGTCAGGAAGGCAATGGCAAGGACGGTTAACGCTTTCCAGGGTCTTACCAGCCTCGCTTTTTCGTAATAAGCGACGGCGACGTAAAAGAGGCCGACATAGTACCCTGACGACCAGGCACAGGAGGCCAGGATGGATAGTAGAGCGGCGGCCACCCAATGTAGCGGCCGGTCGGTGGCAACGGCCTTCTCAAGTTGTACCAGCCCCTCTACGATAAAAACAAGGGCGACTAAGTTAAAAGTCTCGATGTACCAAATCTGAACCTCGGTGAATAGGGGATTGAACAAAATGAAAGTAATTCCCAAGAGCCCGGCCACCGGAGATATCCCGTAAACTCGTACAAGCCGGAAGAAGCTAATGGCCAAGCAGACGACCCAAAAAACGTTCCACGCGCTGGTTGCCGCTGGGAGGAGAGGCAAAGGCACCAAATGAAACATTCCAAACACGCTGAGACGGAGGAACGGGGTAAAATGCAAAAACGTGTAGAGCAGGGTCTGATAGAAGCGAGGCATTGTGGCCGTTTCGGTAAAAAAGAGAAAATCGTCCCACAGCAATGCGCGTTCCGTAAACGTCGGATAATGCCGGAAAGCATAAATCCCTGCTAGCAGGACGGCCAGCCAAACCCAGGCCGGGACACACTGGAGGATGTGGCCATGCCGGATCAAGGACGCAGAGGCGCCTGTTCCCTTTGTTTCCTCAGAACGGTTTAATAATTTGTCGTCCAAGAAGGATTAACCTCTAATAATGCGGGAAAAAGAATTATTCTCTAAAATCTTTGCATCTAAATTCTAAGGTCTGGATTTCGGGCGTATTTATCTACGAATAAACAGATAATAATTCCAGGATTTGCTAATTATATTGCCTCTCGATCTTATGCGAGACCATTTCGCGGATGTGTTGTGCGGTTTCTGAACCAAACTTTCGAGAAATCATATCTAAATACCGCGGAGAGCTGAAATAAACCTGAAAGGCGTAATCTCGGAAACGTAGCACCTCTTTCGGTGAGAGATATTTTGTAGGTAAAGGCGTGGTGTCCACTGAGTACTGGGAATAATCAGACCAGTTTTTCGGGAGTGGCCAACGATTTTTAAGCGCCAGCCCATACAACTGTGAACCAGGGTAAGCCATTGCGCAATAGAAATTGGCAAATTCGCAATTCAATTCAACGGCCATGTCCAGAGTGGCTTGCATGGTTTCCATATCGTCCTCCGGTAAGCCGAAGATATAATTCCCGATGACATTGATGTCTGCGGCCCGAACCAACTCAAGCGTTTTATGCACTTTATCCTGCTTGTATCCTTTTTGAGCCTCATCCCGCACGCGGTCACTTGCGGCCTCAATGCCAAAGGCCAGCCAGTTAACCCCTGCGCGTTTCAGTTTGTCGATCATCCCTTCTTTCACCGTATCAACCCGCGCGTAAGCCCAAATATTAAGATCGTAGCCGCGTTCCAGGATTAAATCACATATTTGTAGTACATGTTTGGGATTGAGAATGAATATTTCGTCTGCGATCTTGATATTCCGAACCCCATATTGGTTGACCAAGATGTCAATCTGGGCAATGACCGATCGAGGATTCCAAAGGCGATAACTGTTTACCTTTTCCTTTAGTCCCAATATTTTTTCACCCTTCTTAAAAGGAGCCTGAATGCAGCAGAATTTGCAGTGGTAAGGACAGCCGAGAGTGGTATAGAATGCGGCGTATGGCTGACGGTTAAGATCTCCAAAACAATGCCAGTTGTGGGCCCGGTACTTTTCCATCGGCAAGAGGTCCCAGGCAATTCCGGGCATATCCCTATCCAGGTTGGTAACCAAGGAGGCGGGTGAAGTGGACTTCACCGTCTGTCCATCCTGGTACCAGAGACCATGAACCTTGCTGTAGTCAGGGTGATTCGACTTGAGAGCCTGAAGGAGATCAATCAGGGTGTAAGGGCCTTCTCCATCGCAAACAAAATCGCACTCTTCCTCTCTTAGTGTGCTCTCAGGCAGCGCGGAAACATGTCCCCCCACCAAAAGGATCTTGAGTTCGGGAGCTTTTTGTTTCAAGGTCGCACAGATTTCCCCTGAAGCCGGCATATTCTGGGTGGATGCCGAGGGCTGGTGGCCATAGACTACGACTGCCGTTAAAAGAGGTCGCATCTCCGTGATGCGTTCTGCCGCTCCTTCTGGTGTTAAGCCCTCGGCATTAGCATCCAGAATGTTCACGGAAAACCCATGGTTTCGAACGAACGTGGCCATCAGCCCCGCCCAGACGGGAGGTTCGATAGCGGCTAAAGTGTGGCCAAGGGATTGGAAGACTTGGGATCGGTTTCCTGGGTTTATTAGAACTAAGTCTATGCGGTTTTTTTGGTTCATTTTTTCATCTCTGGTGAAGTTCTAAGAAATGATCGATTGTATCCAGCACATACTCCATCTCTTCCAAGCCGAGATCCTGATGAACACCAATGTGTAATCCGTTCGTTCCCACAAACTCGGCATGGGGGAATTGGCCAAGTTTGTAACCCAAATAGGCAAATCCAGCGCATTGGGTTGGCATAGATGCAAAAAGAGTGCGCGTTTCGATACCGTACCCTTCAAGATAATTTGTCAGTTCAGCGCGGGAGAAAGAAGCTTCTTCCTGAATGATGATCGGGATGGCGTGCGGGCCAATCTGTTCTTCCGGTCCTTCCTCTATTGTTACTAGATACGGACAGAAGCGTTTAAATCGTTCGAGAACATAAAGGAGGTTACGGCGTCGTTTATTGAGGATATCGTGGTAAAACTCGATATTCCCCAATCCAATAGCGGCTTCCAACTCATTCATCTTGCAGGAATAACCAATGCGCTCGAAGACAAAACGGATGTCCTCGCCATTCCCTCCCTGAAAACGCTTCGGACAATATTTGGAGGTGATATTGATAGTGCATTGTTTACATTTGCAGGCACGTCCATGAGACCGGAGGGATCGCAAGGTTTCCGCAAAATCTTCATTATCCGTGACCACAATACCCCCCTCGCCCGTCGTAATGATATGAGCCACGTAAAGGCTGAAAGCCCCCATATTGGCCAATCCTCCAACCGGTCTCCCCTTATAGAGGGCTCCGTGAGCCTCGGCAGCATCTTCGATGACATAAAGTTTATGTTTTCTGGCGATGGCGTTAATGGCGTCCATCTCTGCCGGCTTGCCCATTAAATGGACGGGCATAATGGCTCGGGTCTTTCCCGTGATAGCTGCTTCGACCAAATCGGGATTCATATTCAAGGTATCCCGGTGAATATCCACGAAGACAGGTGTGAATCCGGAGTGTACCGCAGCATTGCCTGTGGCAACGAAAGAAAGGGCGGGGAGGATGACCTCGTCGCCTCTTTGAGCCCCAAAATCATGCAACACTGCCAAGGCTAGAATATCGGCATCTGTACCGCTGCTCAAGGCTACTGCTTCTTTCATTCCCACCACTTCGGCGAATTTCTCTTCAAACATCCGGACATACTTTCCACTTGAAACGCGCTTCGTCTCCAAGATTTCTCCAATCAAACGCTTGGATGGTTCAGGGATGGAAATGGTTCCGAAAGGAACCCTCATCTTTTTTTTAGCCATCTTTACCTTTTTCCTCCTGGAGTGATCGTTGTTACTCAAGCTTTTAGGCATCGACTGAAACCACTTATACGTTTTCATGAGGGCGGAACGAAAAGGGGTACGCGGATACCAACCCAGCGCCTCCAGCTTACCACAGTCGAGCAGCTTCATGGGCATACCATCCGCCTTGCTGGGATCAAAGTGAATCTCACCTCCAAATTCCGTAACTTCTTTAATCGTCAGGGCGAGATCCTTTATGGATAGGCTTTGGCCGCTTCCCAAATTAATTGCTTGGGGCTCGTCATAATGGTCCATGATAAAAATACAAGCCTCGGCCAAGTCATCGGCAAAAATAAACTCCCGCTGGGGGGAACCAGTGCCCCAAATCTCTACAAATTTTGCGTAATTGATCTTAGCTTCGTGCATCTTCCTGATCAGGGAAGCGATAACGTGGGAATCCTCCAGACTGAAGTCGTCCCCCGGTCCAAAGGGATTGGCGGGGAGGCCGGCAATAAAATTCACTCCGTACTGCTGTCTATATGCCTGACACAGCTTGATCCCAGCAATCTTGGCCACTGCATAAGCTTCGCTGGTGGGTTCGAGTAGACCGGTGAGCAGCGCCTCTTCTTTCATGGGTTGGGGGCAATACTTTGGATAGCTGCAGGAACTGGCCAGAAAAAGCAACTTCTTAACCTGGTAACGATAAGCGCTCTGCATAACATGGCATTCAATCAGCAGATTATGCCGCATGAGTTCAGCTGGATATTTCTGGTTTGCCCCAATTCCGCCTGACTTCCCGGCCACTAAAAAAATATAGTCTGGATTTGTTTGATTGAAGAAAGCATCCACTTCGAAGGCATCGGTCAGATCGGGCTCTTCTTCCGGGTTGGCTAGAACGTGGGAATACCCCTGGCGCCTTAATTCACGCAATAAAGCCGTCCCCATCAGGGTGTCCATGCCGGCCACATAGATTTTGGCATCTTTTTGCAACAGTCTAACCCTTCCCTTTGAGAAGTTCATGGGCTGATGTTACAATTTCTTTCCAACCTTTGTAAAAAGCCTCTTCTAAGGTGTAACCCGCCGGGGTCGGTACGTCAGGGCTGGCCACCCGCAGGACAGGAGCCTTCAAAGATACAAATCCTTTTTCGGCGATCAAAGCCGAAATTTCTGCGGTTGCACCCCCTGTCTTCCAGCCAGTATCCGCCACAACGACTCGGCCGGTTTTCGCCAGAGAAGTGAGGATGATTTCTTCATCCAGGGGTCGAAGGGTCCGCAAATCGATCACCTCAGCTTCAATGCCATCCCGCACCAATTCTTCAGCTGCCTGGAATGCCTCTGTAACCATGAAAGAAACCGCTACGATAGTAATATCCCTTCCGGGTCTTCTAATGATTCCTTTACCCAAGGGAACCCGGTAAGGAGCCAAGGGAACAAAACCTTTGTGCCTGAAATTAAACCGGTGTTCGATGATAATTACGGGGTTTTCATCGGCTATGGCTGAGAGCATCAATCCTTTGGCATCGTAACAGGTGCTGGGCATAACCAGCTTCAGTCCAGGAATATGCATAAATATCCCTTGCAGGGCCTGAGAATGTTGCGCTGCGGAGCCCCAACCCCTGCCGATGCAGGCCCAGACCACCAAGGGAACGTGGACCGCGCCCCCAAACATATAGCTCCATTTGGATGCATGGTTGACCAGTTGATCCATCGCCAGGTATAGAAAGTCTGGCCGGTTATGGAAATAAACGGGGCGCATTCCACCGATCGCGGCCCCGATGGCAATGCCGGTGAGACTATTTTCGGCCAAAGGGGTATCGAACACACGTTCTCCGCCATATTTTTTATGAAGATTCAAAGTGGCCCCAAACATGCCAGTCGGATCATCTACACCCTGCCCCATGACAAATACGTTTGAGTCCATGTCTAAGGCTTGATCTAAGGCTTCTCGGATTGCTTCCGCATAGGAAAGACGGCGGCTATTTTCTTCTGATTCCCGTTGGAAATTCGGTTCATTCAGTTCTGGCTTTATCTTCGACCAAGGCATTAGCTTTCCTCATAAAAAAGATATTGAAGTAGCTGCTCTCTCCCCGGTAGGGGACTTTTCTGGGCAAACCGAAAAGCTTCGTCAATCTCCTGATCAATTTCCTTTTCCATGTTGGTAAGTTTTTCTTCTGTAATCATCTTTTCTTGTAGGAGTTTAGAACGGAAAGTGACCACCGGGCATCTGGCCTCCCAGATGGCGATTTCTTCATCAGATCGATACCCCAATTTCGCGTCTGAACCAGCGCCGGAATGACCCCGAATCCGATAGGTCTTACATTCAATAAAAGAGGGGCCTTGTCCCCGGCGGGCCCGGTTTATGGCCTCCTGGGCTACGGCGTAAACCTCCAGTATAGAATTACCATCCACGATCCGGGTATACATGTATTCGTGGGGAGTCGAATGAAAAATGACCTCACCCACCCGCCGGGTAGTAACGGGTGAACAGACAGAAAACTGATTATTTTCATAAATATAAATCACGGGAAGTTTTTTCAGGATTGCAAAATTTATGCTTTCATAGAGGACACCCTCATCAGCAGCCCCGTCGCTAAAAAAAACGACACTTACGCGGTTCTGTTTTTTCATCCAGATGGCAAGGGATAGTCCGGTTCCGATGGGGATCCCACCTCCTACGATGGACGAACTCCCCATATGCCCAGCAGACGTATCCACTAAATGCATGGATCCGCCCCGTCCTTTCGAGCAACCCGTTTCTCGGCAGTAAAGTTCGGCAATCAAGGCCTTCAAGTCACCACCTTTCGCCAAATAATGGCCGTGACTGCGATGACTGCTGGATATGTAATCATCCTTTTGAAGGTGGGCGCATACGCCGACGGCGATAGCCTCTTGCCCGATACAAAGATGAATGGGGGTCTTCATCTCATCCATGTGATAGAGAGCCTCAATACGGAGTTGTACCCGATGAATTCGGAGCATATCATAATATAACCCGATCAGTACTTCTCGAGGAAGATTCGCCCTCATTTTGTTATTTCCTTTGGGTTTATTTCCAATTCTTGAAAGGGTTTGATGGGCCGGTTAACTCGTTCCCGATCCAGTGCAGAAAAGTCCTCCTGACGATCAAAAAAAATGATCTGGCTCCCGGAGAATTCAAAATTGAAAGGTACATAGATTAGCTTCTTGAGTTTCTCTTTTACCTTTCCTTGTTTCTCCGGAGGAACAAAAAGGAGGAGAAAACCACCACCTCCAGCACCTGTTAACTTTCCTCCGAGGGCCCCGGCCTCAATCCCCTGAAGGTACAGGTCGTCTACCACAGAATTGGAAACCTCTGAGCTCAAGCTGCGTTTAACTTTCCAGGCCTCATGGAGCAATCTGCCGAATGTGGTTATGCTCTGATGGCTATTCAGTATAGCGATGCCCTCCTCTACAAATTCCTTCAGCCTAAATAACTGGGACGTTCGGGTCTCAAGGTGATTCACGTAACTTTCGGCAACCTGGGCAGCCGTGCGTTTTATTCCTGAATAAAAGAGCATCAGATGAGCATTTAGTTCCTCAATCCGAGACTGGGTAAGGGTTAGTGGGTTAACCGAGATGTTTCCAGCGGGAAGAAAAATGATATGATTCAGACCACCATGAGCGGCTGAAACTTGGTCCTGTGACCCCACCGTTTCTTTCAAAATTTGTTGCTCAATATAAATGCTTTCATCGGCCAGTCGGTGTTTGTCAATCATGTGTCCTTTAAGAGCATAGAGGGCATGTAATAGCCCGACTGTAAAAGCAGAGCTGGATCCCATTCCACTTCGAGCTGGCAAATCGCCGTCATGGTGAATCTCCACCCCCCGATCAATCCTTAAAAAACGCAAAACCTCTCGTACCGATGCATGGCCGACTTCGTCCGCCCTCTGACAATTTTCGATTTTGGAGTAAACCACTCGAATCCTATGTTCAAAAAATGGAGGAAGGTAACGGCAAGTAAGATAACAATATTTATTAATTGTGACGGCCAGCACTTCCCCGCCATTTTTTTGATACCAGGCCGGATAATCTGTTCCCCCACCAAAGAAAGATATTCGATAAGGTGTTCTGCTAATTATCATCTTCTTCCCCTTTATTTGGTCACGCCCACAAGACCATGAATGAAATCACAAAATGGGATTCATATATATGCTTTTCTACTATTGGGCAGCACCCGGTCTTCCCCTTGAATAGGCCATTCTTTAGGGTGCAAAAAACCGTTCGGCGGCTGCATAATCTTCCGGCGTTCCAATATCCAAAAAATGTCCGGCGCTCTGATATCCATACAGCTTTCGACCAACCCACATAGGGAAAATCTCACGCTCCAGGGATATCTCCCGATTTGTTGGGATGGAAAGAATGAAGTCCTGCCCGAGAAAATAAACTCCAGCGTTGATCCAACCTTTTCCGCCCCCCTTCCCCTTTTCATGGAAACCAACTACAAGGCCATCGGAATCCACTTGTACGCGACCATATCGTTCCGTTTCCAGGGTCTGAGCCAAAAGCATTGACCCGGCAGCATTCCTCTTGCCGTGCCATGTCCAAAAGGTCATCAAATCTACCCCGCAATAGGAATCGCCGTTCATGACCAATACCGGTTCTGAATCGAGTAAGTTTATAGCCAACCGAATTGCACCTCCTGTACCCAAAGGAGATGCTTCCTGCGAATAGAGTAACTCCAGAGCCCTGTAAGATTGGCCGAACGCAGCTTGTACCTGTTCGCCTTTATATCCCGCACAGAGTACAACCCTTTTAATACCGGTTGTGGTTAACTGATCCAGAAGAAACGCCAGAAAGGGCTGCCCTCGGACCTCGGCCAACACTTTGGGACGGTCGGGAACCACAGATCGCAGCCGAGTTCCCAACCCGCCGATTAAAATAGCAGCTGTTACTTCGTTCAGTGTACCACAGGAATATCTCATAAATTTATTTTACCGAGTCTAAAGATTTCAATTATAGAATTTAAAAAGACCAGCGAATTATTAAAATGCTTAAAATCAGGATCGGGACCCAGCACATAGGTGCAATCAGGCTCACCGACAGGAACAATTCTTTTTCATTCTTAGCGCCAAAAAAATAACTCTCGAATAAATTGAAAGTAATAAGCAGCCCCCCACTTTAAAATCTTGAGTTTTCTTTCCCCGCCAATTCGCGGAGGTTCATCGCCAGGAACTTCGGCGACTTTCAACTTTCTTTTTGCGGCTCGGACAGAAAGAAGGGGCTCCCAACTAATCTTTGTTCTAAACATCCTTTCTGCCATCGAGAAACCCTCATCCCGGTTTAGTTCGAGATCATATATAATTTGGGTTTTGTAAGCCCGGAAGATCACCATAGCATCTGTGTAATGGCCTCCGTGCAAGAGATTGATGGTCTTTGTAAAGAGCCAGTTCCCGAAGCCAGTGACCATACCATCATCTAAACTCTTTGCCGGCCCTAAATAACGGGAGACAATGACCATGTCATGCCCTTCTTCCATCTTCTGAATTAAGGGTGGAATCAATTCGGGTATGGAATTTCCATCCGGGCTGAAGGTTATGACGACTTCTCCCTTAATGTAGGATAAAACTTCGCAATACGCATGCCGAAATCCGGGTTGTTTTTGGACATAAACAAAATAGCCCGCATCTTTAGCGTATTCAATGGTTCCATCCGTTGATCCGCCATCGAGAACAATAATCTGATCGCACCATTCTCTCTTGATGCGGGGCATGATCAACTTCATTCCATCAACCTCATTTAAAGTAAGAATTAATAATGTGGTTTTCAAAGCATGATCCCTTCTTAGCGGGAATAATAATTATTCGATCTTAGCCGTTAGACATTTTTGAACAGAGCGCGTCCCATCATCCGATAGCCCTTCAGCAGCTCTCGGATTCCTTCATCGACTGATCGTTGGGCTTCAAACCCTGCCTCGCGCAGCCTTTGATTTGAAACAATGTAATTTCTCTTATCCGGATCGCTCCCGATCTCTGAAAAATGAAGATAAAAACTTGGTACATACTTTTTAACTTTAAGGGCGAGTTCTTCTTTGGACAAATTGGCATTATCCAGTCCCACGTTATATGCTTTCCCCACCATTTGGTGAGCATTTTGGATACAATGAATAAAACAATTGCTGACGTCGCGAACATGAATGTAGTTGCGTTTGAAATCTTTCTCAAATACAACTAAGTAACCATCGGTAACTGCAGCGTAAACAAAATGGTTAACAAGCAAATCGAGGCGCATGCGGGGGGAGATCCCGAAAACGGTTGCTAGACGCAGGGAAACTGTATTGGGACTATTAAGTAGTTCAATTTCGGCTTGTACCTTGGTTTGTCCATAAAGAGTGATGGGTTCCAGAGGAGTTTCCTCCGTGCAGAAAATATCACTCGACTTTGTTCCATAACCGCTGTTGGTCGTTGGATAGATGACCAGTTGGCTGAAGCTCCGTAGACGGTTGATCAAACGGATGGCGTCCAAATTGACAGTCTGCGCTAACCATGGATCACGATTACACGCAGGAGCTCCAACCACGGCAGCCAGCGGAATCAGTACATCTGCGTCCTTGACGAGCTTACCCATTAAGCTTTCATCGCGGACATCCCCGCTAATAAAATCAAAGGATGGATCGGAGCACAGATGAAAGAGGGAATGTTGTTTGTACATCAAGTTATCCACGACTGTAACCTTGTATCCGGAATCGAGCAGATTTTCGCATAAGACGGAACCTAAATAGCCGGCCCCACCCGTGACCAAAATGTTTGTCGCCATTTATTATCCTCCTAAAAATTGCAATAAAATATTTTTTTGCGCCCTATTTTGTGATAAGATTTCGAACCTTCCCTCTCCAAATCATCAAAAGATCTATTCGGCTTCTATATCATCCTACAACCAGTTGGCTGTTACCTCCCCCTGCGCAATGCCTTCATAGATCACTTAATTCATTTAAATATTTTGCCGTCAATTGCAGACCTTCTTCTAGAGATACTTTTGGCTGCCATTCCAGGATCTCTTTCGCCAGGCGATTATCCAGGATATTTACGGAAACATCGATTTTTCTTCCAATAGTATAACGGACCTGAATGTCATTCTTAACCGTTTCTTTTAAGATCGAAATTAATTCATTCAATGATAGACCCTTTCCGCTGCCAATATTAAATATATGATATTCATTTTCTCTTGTTTGCATGGCCCTTTGGCAGGCATTGACAATATCCTTTACATGAATATAGTCCCGGACCACATTTCCATCGCCCCAAACATGAATGGGTTGACCTTTAATAATATTTCCCAAAAAAACCGGAATAACTCCTTGAGATCCTTTGGGGTCCTGTCTCTCCCCATAAGCATTCGCAAAACGGAGGCTCACATAATCCAATCCATAGAGGTAACCATAGAGACGAAGATACTTTTCAATCATTAGTTTTGATATCCCATAAGAGCAAATGGGGTTAGTCGGATGATTTTCGGGGATGGGAATTTGTTGGGGGATTCCATAAATCGTTCCACCGGAGGATGCAAAAATAATTTTTTTGACATTTGTCCCCTTTATGACTTCGAGCAACTGAATCGTTGAAATCACATTCGATTCAATATCATACATCGGGTTCTGAGTGGAAGTCTCCGGTAAAGTGGTACCAATAAAATGAAAAATATAGTCAATATTTTTGATAGTTCGCTTTATGTCCTCGCGGTTACGAAAATCGCCTCGTACCAATTCAATATTGCCCAAAACAGAATCAATATTTTTTGTGTCCACATTTAATCTGTCGAATACAACAACCTTATCACCTCGGTATACCAAGTGATCAACGAGATGAGAACCGATAAAACCACATCCACCCAAAACCAAACATTTCACTCTATTTTTTCTCCTTATTGACTGTTTTCGCGAATCCATGCTCCCCAAATTACTTTTTTATATTTTGTAATCATTTCCTGATAATTTTGTTGGTATTCGGAAATAACTCGCGAATTATTCCCTAGTTTTTCTATTTCACTTTCATCAGCTAACAAGACCTTTAAATGCTTCGCAAGTGTTAAGCTGTCGGTCGGGTTATAAAATTTTGCATTAACGCTTAAAACCTGCTCATGCACTCCACAGCAATGGGTCGTTACAATTGGCAAACCAAAAGCCATTGCCTCAAGGATAGCTAATGGATAACATTCTAAGTGTGAAGTAAAAACAAAAATATCCGCAGCCCGATAATACCAGTAGAGATCTTTAGTCTCTTTAATGATTTTTATGACGTCCTCTAAATTATTCTTTCTTACATAATCATGAATTTTGGCTAAGTACGGCTGGCCAAATTTTTCACTTGCCCCTACCAAATAACAATAAAAATCATTTCGTTCTTGTCGCAAAATCTTGGCAGCCTCAACAAAAGTTTCTTGACCTTTTCGCTCACAAATCGTACCAACCATAAGCAACATTCTTTTATCTATTGATATCCCAAGATTGTTTTTGGCATTCTTTCTTGGCACTTCATCAATAAATTTATTAATAACATTCCGGTCTATACTATTTCGGATTACTTGGAAATTACATTTTGAATTATATAATTCGTAAAAATTGGATGTTGCAACGGACCCAAATACAACTTTATAAGCCTGATTAAATGCCCTAAGGCACTCTGATATTGTAAATTTACTAAAAGAACGCTGCAATTCGAGTTGGTCCATGCTTTCGGATATAATCCAAATTACCGGAAACTTCATTTTATCCGCCGCCTTAACTATATAAAAACCAAAAATAGTGTTGGTAATTAAAACATCCGGTTTTTCCGATTCTATTAACTTCTCTATTTTTTCAATTGCCAAATCATAATCATTTTTAGTTTCCCAACCTGCTATTATGTTTGAAGAAAAAATATCTATAACTCGATTTGTTATTTCAGCCTTCTCATACAAATATTGAATTGGCCCTGGAACTGGCGAAAAAACCACAGGACTTATTTTCCCATCAGAATAATTTTTTAAACCAAATGCCAAGTCATACATTGCTTTCGGAGCTCCAGCAAGTTCAAAATTGTGAGTGAAAATCAATACTTTTATGGAGGTTTTAATAAATTCATTATAATCCGTATGGGTGCAATTTGAATCAATCTCAAACGATTTAAATCTTGATAAATTAATATTATAATAAGCATCTTCATTGACTTTATGCATTTTTCTTAAATTAGCTAGTTCTCTCGGATCATCCACTCTCTGACGAGTAGCTGATTCATAATGCTTTAATTCTGCCCCAGCGACATATACAGTCCGCATCCCCCCTTTCGCCAGACGTAATGGATAATCAACATCCTGAAGTGAAACTTTAAACTGTTGTTCACTAAAGCCTCCAACAGAAATAAAATCTCGTCTTCTGGTCATCAAACAAGCGCCTGTAACTGCTGAGCAATTTCGAGCGACCTCTGCCAGAAAATAGTAACTGATATTATCTTTGGAATGATTTATAAATGCATGATCAGGAATAATTCCATCGTGCATTCCCAATACTACCCCTGCATGCTGCAGGGTGCGATTTGGGTAAATTAATTTTGCGCCTGTAACGCCTACACCTGGGAGGCTCAAATACCCTGCCATTCTTGAAAGCCACTTTGGTTCCAGAATTTCAATGTCATTATTTAAAAAAAGTATATACTCCGCTTGCACCCTGCGTACCGCCAGGTTATTAATTCGGCTAAAAGAAAAGGGCTGCCCTTCATTTCCGATACGTTCTACCTTAATCCCCGTACGACTTAAAGCTCTTAAATACTCCAGGGTCTCTTCATCATTCGAATCATTATCCACAACCACAATTTCATAATTCAAGTAAGTGGTTTGACTAACAATGGATTCAATACACTTTTTTAAAAGTTTCTCTTGATTAAAGGTCGGAATAATGATGGCGATGGAAGGTCCGTTATCGGGCCAATCAAGTTGACTAATTGGCAAGCCGCGCGACTGGGCAAATTCCGGTTGATACGCTGTGGCCTCAATATTTCGTCTCTTTAAATGATCATTCAACCCCTTCAAAGCCGAAATATTCATTATCGGCTTATCTCGGGCATCCCAGGCCACTGAACCCCTGATAGCTCGCCAATGGTATAAAATTTTGGGAATATGACGTATCTTATCGGTCTTTTCAATTACTCGCAAAATTAGATCATAATCTTGCGCCCCTTCATAACCTATCCGAAAACGACCCACCTCTTCAAACAAATTTCTCCGGATACAGGTAAAATGGTTGATGTAATTATAGGAT
>Ga0299915_10000687_pt1 | contig 25297 bp, 21 predicted proteins | sample RVTome_13_FD_200263 | JGI IMG/M metagenome (GOLD analysis project Ga0299915, IMG submission 200263) | Soil microbial communities from uranium-contaminated site in the Upper Colorado River Basin, Wyoming, United States - RVT92D227 (version 2) ... | reverse complement strand
GTAGTTGCGCGACGTAAGTTTCGTAAGTTGAAACCGTCCCTCACACGAGCGTCGTGCCGACCGAGCCGGGCTCGCGCACGGCGCGCACGAGGTCTCCAGGTCCGAGCTTGCCGAGGATGTGGATCGCCCCGACGCCTTGATCGACAACGGCCATCGCCTCCTCCAGCTTCGCGATCATGCCGCCGGTGACGATGCCGTCGGCGATCGCCTTGCGTGCTTCGGCGCACGTGAGCTGGGGCAAGCGCGACGATGGATCGTTGACGTCGCGGAGCACGCCGGGGGTCGACGTCACGAGGAACAGCCGCTCGGCACGCAGCGCTGCCGCGAGCTGGTTCCCGACGAGATCGGCGTTGATGTTGTAGATGCCGCCTTCCGCATCCGCGCCGAGGCACGCGATGACCGGCACGTGACCTGCCGACCACAACGTCTCGAGGAGCGCGAGGTTGAAGCCGGTCACGTCTCCGACGAACCCGAGGTCGACAGGGTCGGGGCCGGCGCTCGGATATGCCTTCGGTGGCCGGCGCACGGCACGTACGACGTGACCCGAGGCGCCATGCAGCCCGACCGGCGACAGCCCGGCGGCGAGCAGCGTCGCGCACAGATCGACGTTGAGCTTGCCGGCGACGACCATCTTCATCACGTCGAGCGTCGCGGCATCGGTGACGCGGCGACCGGCGATCTGCGTGGTCGGCAACCCGAGGCGCTTCTGCAGCTCGGTCGCCTGCGGCCCACCGCCGTGGACGATCGCGATGCGCTTGCCTGCCTGGAGCTCGCGGAGGTCCGCAGCGAGCACCGCGGCTTCCCCGGAGCCCACGACCTCTCCGCCGATCTTGACGACGATCGTCGCGGTCACGGCCAGTTCCCGAAGTCTTCGAGGCTCGCCTTCTCGTCGCAGCCGAGGACGAGGTTCATGTTCTGGATCGCCTGACCGGCACCGCCCTTGATCAGGTTGTCGATCGCGGCGAAGCACGTGACGGTGCGCTTGCCGTTCACGACCGGACCGACCGCGAAGCCGACCTCGGCGTAGTTCGAGCCGGCGACCGCGACCACCTCGGGCAGGCGCTTCGCGGGGCGGCGCACGAACGGCTCTCGCGCGAACCGCTCGTCGAACAAGGCCGCCAGGCGCGTCGCGTCGACGTCCGCGGCCAGCTCGAGGAAGCAGGTCGCGAAGATGCCGCGCGTGAGCGGCGCCGAGACCGGCACGAACCGGAGCTCGACGTGCTTGCTACCCGCGTCCGCGAGCGTCTGCACGATCTCCGGGACGTGCTGGTGCTCGAGCGGCTTGTAGGTCTTGAGGTTGCCGGCGCGACTCGGGTGGTGCGTACCGGCGGCCGGCGCGATCCCGGATCCCGACGAGCCGGTGATGCCGATGACGTGGATGACGGCGTTGTCGAGGAAGCCGCCGCCGGTGAGCGGCAGCAGCGCGAGCTCGATCGTGGTCGCGAAGCAGCCCGGTGACGCGACGTACTTCGCCTTCTTGATCTCGGCGCGGTTGAGCTCCGGCAGCCCGTACACGAACGTTCCGAGCAATTCCGGATGCGGATGCTTCGCGCCGTAGAACTGCTCGTAGACCGCGGCATCGCGCAGCCGGAAGTCGCCCGACATGTCGATGATCTTGACGCCCGCGGCGATCAGCTCGGGGACCTTGGCGGCGGTGACCTTGTGGGGCAGGGCGAGCAACGCGACATCACAGCCGCGCGCGGCCTCGGCAGGCGACAGATCTTCGAACTTCAGGTCGGTCGCGCCGTCGAGGTTTGGATGGACCGCGCCGAGCGGCTCGCCGACATGATCGATCGAGGCCACCCGTACGAGCTCGACCTCGGGGTGGATGAGGAGGCGCCGCGCCAGCTCCGCGCCGCCGTACCCGCTACCGCCGATGATTGCCGCCTTGAATCGCTTTGCCATCGCGGGAGAGGGTATGCCATGCCCCAAGTCGATGGGAAAACCAGGCTCGCAGGAAACACTCGAAGCCGCGCTCGCGGGCGTGCGGTCGCGCGGCGCCGAGATGCACGCGCTGGCGCGCAGCTGGGTCGAGATCAATAGCTACACGACGAACATCGCGGGCGTGAATCGCGTCGGCACGATGCTGCGCGACGCGTTCACCTTGCCTTCGCTGGCGTGCACCGTGATCCCCGGCGGCGATGCGTACGGCGATCACCTCGTCTGGCGAACGCCGGCGGCCTCACGCCTGGCGCCGATCCTGCTCGTCGGTCACCACGACACCGTGTTTCCGCCGGGCCACTTCGAGGGCTGGCGCGAGGAGGGCACCCGCGCGATCGGGCCGGGTGCGCTCGACATGAAGGGTGGCTTGTCGGTGATCCGCGCGGCGCTCGCGGCGCTCGACGACGCCGGTGCGCTCGCCGACCTCCCGGTGATCGTGGTCTGCGTCGCCGACGAAGAAGTTGGCTCGCCGTCGTCTGCGTCGCACCTCCGCGACCTCGCACGTGGAGCCGCGTGCGCGCTCGTGTTCGAGTCCGGTCGTGCCGCCGACATGATCATCACGCGCCGCAAGGGCGTCGGTGCGATGACCGCCGTCGCTCACGGCAAGGCCGCGCACTCCGGCAATCACCACAAGGACGGCGCGAACGCGATCTGGGCGCTCGCGAAGTTCGTCGACGCCGCACAGCTGCTCACCGACTACGCGCGCGGCTGCACCGTCAACGTCGGCACGCTGACCGGCGGCACCTCGAAGAACACCGTCCCCGAGCGCGCCGAGTGCATGCTCGATCTGCGCTACGAGACCGTCGCCGATGCCGAGGCGCTCGTCGTCGCATTGCGCGCCGCTGCGGAGGCCGCTGCCGCCGCGGTCCCGGGCGTTCGCATCGAGATCTCCGGCGGTGCCAACCGGCTCCCGCTCGAGCGCACCGCCGCGTCGGCCGCGCTCCGCGATGAATACGCGGCGTGTGCGCGCGCCTCGGGGCTCGGTGACGGCGAAGCCCCGCTGCTCGGCGGCGGCTCCGACGCGAACACCGTCGCGCCGCTCGGCGTCCCCGCGATCGACGGGCTCGGCCCGCGCGGCGCCGGGTTTCATACGACGCACGAGTACGTCGAGCTCGACACGTTCGTGCCGAAGGCCGAGGCGCTCGTGCGATTCCTGTGCGGCCGCCGCTGAGCTACCGGCTCATCAGGTGCTTCTCGAAGAACGCGATCGTGTGGCCGATCGTGAGCACGATGTTGCCGCGCTTCGCGGCGCCGTGACCCTCGTCGGGGAACAGGATCAAGCCGCCCGGGATCTTGCGCCGCTCGAGCTCCTTGTACATCTGGACGCCCTCGCCGACGGGCACGCGTGGATCGTTGACGCCCTGGATCACCATGAGCGGCGCCCTGATCTTGCCGATGTGCGTGGTCGGCGAGAGCTGCACCAGCGCTTCCTTGTCCTTGACCGGGTCGCCGTACTCGCTGATCCGGAGGATGCGGCGATACGGCGCGGTGTTCATCAGGAACGTCATGAGGTTCGAGATGCCGACGTTCGAGACCCCTGCATCGAACGCACCGGCGAACAACGTCATCGCCATCAACGTCGAGTAGCCGCCGTAGCTGCCGCCCTGGACGCCGATCTTCGGCGGCTTGCCGTCCTTGCCCCAGCTCGCGCGGATGTACTTCGCGCAGTCCTCGATGTCGGTGATGACCGACAGGCGCTTCGGCCCATCGTCGGCGTGGAGCCACGTCTTGCCGTAGCCCGACGAGCCGCGCACGTTGGGCTGCACGTACACGAAGCCGGCGTCGACGAACAGCTGCGCGCCCCCCGAGAAGCCCGCGGTCGATTGCGCCTCGGGGCCACCGTGGAACGAGACCACCACCGGGCACGGCCCGTTGCAGCTCGCAGGGCGGCGCACGAACATCGGGATCTTCGTGCCGTCGCGCGCCGGGTAGTACTCGAGCGTCGCCTTCGCGAAGCTCTTGGTATCGATCTCGGGCGTCATCGGGACACGCCAGGTGGTGAGCTTGCGCGTCTGCCAGTCGAACGCGACGCTCTGCGGAGCGAGCGCCGAGCCATCGACCGCGAGCTGGACGAACCGGCCGTTCCGCGACACGCCGCCGAGGTTCACGTTGTCCGCGTCGGGTAGCTTGGGGAGCGCGAGCGGCTTGAACGTCTTCGCGTCCATCACCGCGAGCTTGGCGTAGCCGTGCTCGTTGATGCGGTAGTAGATGCGCGTGCGTGCGTGATCGATCGTGAACGACTCGATGTCGTGCTTGAGCTTCGGCGTGATCGGCGTCAGCTTGCCGGCCTCGAGGGAATACAGCCGCCCGAAGTCGCCGAGCTTGTTCGTCAGCACGAGCACCTGGCCCGGCTTCGCACCGAACGACACCTCGTACTCCTCGGTCTCCTGCTGCCCGAGCAGCGGGGTGAGCTGCTTCGACTTGAGGTCGTACTGATAGACCTCGATCTGCGTCGAGCCGAGCGCCTTCGTCATCAGCCAGCTATCGCCGCGCTGGTCCGCGATCGACCACAAGCCCTTCTGGTCGAACATCAGCTCGCGCTTCGCCGTGGCGATGTCGTAGCGATACATCGCATACGAATCGGCGGCGAGATCGTTGGAGCGGAAGACCAGCGACTTCGAATCGTCGCTGACGTACTCGAGCGAGGTCTGCACCTTCGGCAAGTGCTGCACTTGCTTGAGCGCGCCACCGTCGAGCGCCATCAGGTAGAGCCCCGGGTTCTCCGCGCCGCCGATGTCGCGGCTGAGGACGATGAACGAGTCGTCGGGCGCCATCGCGACGGCCCCGGTTCGATCCTCGCCGCCGGTGAGCTGGACGGCGAACTTCATCGGCCCGTCCTGTCGCCACACCTGTGGGGTGCCGGTGACCGCGGACGAGAACACCATCCGATCACCCTTCGACGTGATCAGGCCGTTGCCGGCGCCGCGCACGTCGAGCATCGCCTGGATCTTGCGTGACACGCGCTCGTCGAGTGGAGGCGCGGTGTACTTCGCGATCTCTGCGGCAGTGACACTCTCCGCACCGAGCCCGCTATAGGCGCCGGCCTTCGGGGTTGGCTTGCTGTCGGCAGACGCCTGCGAAGCCAGCAGGCACACGAGGAGAACATTCCGCGTCTTCATGGACGCGGAACCTACCATCCTCGCCGCGGGTCACTGCCAGCAGGTTTAGCCCCGCCGGCCTGCGACTCCAAGTGCGACCCCGAGGCTGTCGCCCCCGGATGATCACATCTCGACGTGGCCGCGATGCTCGCGTTCGAGCGCACGCTTCAGCTTGTCGAGCGCCGAGTTCTGGATCTGGCGAATGCGCTCGCGAGACAGATGGTACTGGTCGCCGATCTCGCGGAACGTGCGCTCCTCGTCGTCGCCGAGCCCGAAGCGCTTGGTGAGCACGTCGGCCTCGATCGGTGACAGGTAGTGCAGGAGCTTCTTGATCTGCGAGGTCAGCGTCTGGGTCGTGAGGTTATCCGCCGGCGAGTGTTCCTCGCTGTCCGGATCGGCCATCGTGTCGCCGAAGCTGCGGTCGTCGTCATCGTGGACCGGCCGATCGAGAGACATCGGCTGGCCCATGATGTAGCGATGCATCTGGTTGAGCTTCGCGAGCGGCACCCGGGCGGCCTTCGCGAGCTCCTGCGGCGAGGGTGGGCGGCCGAGCTCGCCGACGAGCGCCTGGCGCACCTTCTCGAGCTGCTGCTGCGCCTCGAGCATGTGCACCGGGATCCGGACCGCGCGCGCCTTGTCGGCGAGTGCGCGTCCGATCGCATGACGGATCCACCAGCAGGCATACGTCGAGAACCGCAGCCCGCGACGATAGTCGAAGCGTGACACCGCGTGCATGAGCCCGAGGTTGCCCTCCTGGATCAAGTCCGCGAGTGGCATGCCGCCACGGTCATAACGACGCGCCATCGTCACGACGAGCCGCAGGTTCGCGCGCACGAACTCGTCGCGCAGGTTCATCGCGTCGCGATGCGCCTGGCGCACGTGATCGACGAACACGCCCGCATCCTTCGCCGCGGCATCGTCCCACCAGGTGGTCTCGCCCGCGCTCGAGGCCTCGCGTGCACGAAACAGCTCGCGCACCACGGCATCGATGTGAACGCGATCGAGATCGAGAGCCCGGAGCTGAACTGCCGCTTCCTTGGCGACGACGGAGAGCTTCTTGAGCAGCTTGCCGTCCTTGCGCGCGCGCTTGGACTGCAGCATCTCGTCGATGACCTTCTGCAGCTTCGGAAACTTCACCGGCTGCTCGAGGTTCGGCTCGACGAGCGCGAGGATGTGACCGACTACCTCCGGCCGCGAGAGCGCACGCTCCCACGTGAGGATCTCGGTGTCCTCGATGCCCTGAGACAGCTCCCGCTCATCTTCGGGAGTCAGCAGCTCGTGTTCGGCGAGCTGACGGAAGTACGCCGCCAGGTGGTCGTCGGAGTCCGGAGTCCGCATCGGACGTACGGTCTTGATGACCGGCTCTGCGATGGGCGATGGCGCTACAGTGGTGGTGGCGGACGCGCGATTTTGTCGTGTGCCCGTTTGCCGGGCGACGACCGTCCGCGCGTGAGCCGAGGTCGTCCGGTGCGTGATGCGCTGCCGGCGACGTGCGGTGTGGGTGGTGGCCATGGCGTTACTCCTGATCCTCGAAAGATTGAGACGTCGTTTGGAATCGAACCGTTGCATCGCGGGCCGTGATTCCCTTCACGGGAAGTACGAACCAGGCCGCTATCCCCTGAGCGTGCACGTTGCGCACCGATGAGCCTCGGGGCAACGGCCTGACCGGGTAGGTAGGATCGCGCGAGCAGTATCAGCTGCTTAACGCGACCGCATCCCCATGCGGTCTAGACACAGCGGGAGGGCAATGTGCCATGGAGCGCAGTTTTGTCCAGCGCGAAACGATCTCGGTGTCAGCTTTGGTGACAGGCGTCGGGTGAAGCGACACCAGGTCAACCAGGTCAGAGCTCCGCGTACCGCCGGGTCGAGCGAGCGCGACAACGCAACGATTTCCGGCCTATGCCGGAGCCTTCACGACTTCGTCGACCAGATCGGGCTCCGCGCTCAGATGACGCTGGAGTCTATCGAGTAGCGCGGCCTGGTCCGGGTGGATGATCCGGCGTGCGCGGGTGATCTCGATGAACTCGGCCTTGTCGACTTCCCACGACGCGCAGCGCGGAGCTGAACCTTCAGGCGCCGGCCCGGCGAATGCGTGCACACGCTTTTTCGATCGCGTGTAATCGACGAACCCGAGATGAACGAGCGTCCCCTCGATCGCGAGCCCGGTCTCCTCGAGCGTCTCGCGACGAGCGGTCGCGTCGAGCTCCTCGTTCGGATCCGGGGCGCCTTTCGGGATGCCCCAGGGTGCGCGACGGTTGTAGTTGCCCGCGGGATGAACGAGCAGGACTTCGAGCGCGCCGTCGACGATCCGGTAGAGCAGGGTGCCCGACGATAGCTTTGCACGAGCTTCGGACATTCCATTTCTGACCGTGCGGGACGCCTGTCATCAATGCAAGTCTCTTGCACTCGATTCCTGCAATGTCGAGATGTTGGGAAGCATCCGCTCCGATCGCGCGCCGAGGGTTTTCGAACCGGTGTACCGTGACGATCAACGCATGGAGAGCGATCAATGAACTCGGATCAGCGACAGGCTTCGCGAAGATGATGGAGTCCGGACTCGAGCACGAGGTGTTCGCGCCGACCGACGTCCTCTCGCATGCAACGCCCGATGTGCTCGCCAGTCACCTACCGCCGGAGCTGCTCAGCAAGGTGCTCGCCGCATCGCTGGCCTCCGGATCGATGACGCCCGAGCGTGTGCTCGAGACGGTCACGCCAGAGCTGCTGGCGAAGCATCTCCCGCATGACGTGCTGTGGGCGTGCATCGCCGCAGCCGCCGCGCGTGCCGGCGTGACCAGCGGAGCTGCGTGATGAACGTCAAGGGCTTCTTCGTCACCGCGCTCTCGCAGGCACTCGACCTGTCGATCGCGAGCCCCGATGACGTGCTTCGTCACGTGACACCCGAGCTACTCGCGAACTACTTGCCACGCCCGCTGTGGGCACGGTTGCTCACGGCGTGCATGGGCGCCTCCAAGGTCGATGCCCAGCTCGTCGTCGAGACCATCGGGGTGCCGAACCTCTGCGAGCACATTCCATCCCAGGTGATCTGGGCGTGCCTCAAGGAGATCGCGCAGCGCACGCTCGGTCGCGAAGTCACCCACGAGCCGCTCGTGGCGCTGCCGCCGCCGCTCGTGTCGAGGCCCACGGCCGCGATCCCGCTGTCGATGACCCCACCCCCCGCCGAGCGCGCGAAGACGCCGGCACCGGGTGTGCCCGTGGCGGTCGGACCGAGCATTCCTCCGCCGGGTTCGGCGCAAGGGCTCGCCGATGTCGTCGCCGCCCTCGAGTCCGACGAGCGTCCGTCGGCATCGGGGCGATCGCGGTCTCCCACGCAGCAACGGTTCCGCCAGAGCAACACCGGCATCGGCCGCCTCGCGGCGACCAACACGCGACGCCCGCAGGCAACGGCGACGCCGACGGTCAGCGAGCCGCCGCCCCCGCCCGCCGCTCGCCAGGTGCGCCGCGGTTCGACCGAGGCCGACGCCTACGACATCGAGACCGAGGTCGGCAAGGACGACTGGAAGAACGCGCTCGCCGTCGAGGACGAGCAGCTCGTCGACTGGTCCGGGACCGACGAGACCGTGACCTCGAGCGAGACGCACGACGGCTACGGCCGCAAGCGCTGATTCGCGTCGCTCGCGTAGCTGCGTTACGATCGCAGGATGTCGCGGAGCGCGTGCATCGAGCTGGCCGAACGCGCGGGGGTCGATCCCGACGAGCTCGTCGAGTGGTGGTCCGAGTGTGCCGCCGTGCGCGAGTACGACGGCGGCCAGTCCCGGCAGGCGGCCGAGCAGGGGGCGCTCGAGGACATGCAGAGGCTCCTCGAGCTCGGGCCGTGGATCGTCGGAGAGCGCCGTGGGCCCAGGAGCGCGGCGCCCGCGCAAGAGACTCTGACCACGCGCGAACGCATGCCCAAGTAATTGACCAAAGTCTCGCGAGGCCGTCCGGCCGAGCGAGCGAGAATCTGGACAATTGCGGGGGCGCACGAGGTTCGTGGCAACACCTGGCGCGGCTGGGCGGTCCAACGATCATGCGCGCGGCCATCATCCTCTCGGTGGTGGTCCACATCATCGTGGTCGTGGGGATGGCGGCGCGGGCGGTGCTGCCACCGATCGTTCCCTTCCCCGTCCCCGTTTCCACACCCGGCGTCGCGCCACCGGTCACCGAGTCGCCGCCGATCGAGATCGAGTGGCTCGGGGTTATCGAGGTGGACGATCGGGTCGCGACCAGCTCGCGCCACACGGCGAAGCGCATCGCGAGCCACCCGGCGGCGCCGCAGATCGATCGCGGACCGAGCGAGCCGAGCCCGACGCCGAGCCCGACGCCGAGCGAACCCTCGGGCTTGCTGACGATGCGGCGGCGCAACCCGGATCCACGACCCTCTGCGCCGCCGACGATCCCGCCGCTGCCGTCGGACTTCGTCGACGATTTCCTCGGGCGCTCGAAGCCGCCCGAGCCGGTCCCCGATCTGCCGGGCGCGCGGATCGACGCCGACATCGCCGCGGTCCAGCAACGCATGCGCGATGCACCGGATGACGCCGATCTGTCGGGAGAGCGGCAGGCCCTCGTCGCGCTCCGCGAGGAACGCGCGGCGGTCGAGCTGAAGCTTCAGAAGGACGGGACGTACGAGGCGGACAAGACGACGTTCGTCGCGACGGTCGACCGCGACGGCAAGCTGCACCTCCACGACAAGGCGAACCTCCAGCGCGAGGGGCTGGGCGCGCGGTTCGACGTCACCGACGGGCTCATGCGCTGGCAGAAGATCGATCCGTACGCGAGCGAGAAGCTGCGCCTGCTCGACCGCACGCGGGATCAGCGCGTCGCGATCGGCCGCGAATACCGCCGCGAGCAGCTGTCTCGGTCCGCGGAATTCATGCAGCAGAACATCGACCGCATGTGGACCACGACGCCCGACCTCCGCGCGCGCAAGCGGGGGCTGTTCGAGCTGTGGGACGAATGCGCCGAGACCGGCAACGACGAGCTCGTCGCGGGCGGTGCCGCGGCGCGCAAGCTGCTGGTCGGCTTCATCCAGCTCAAGCTGCGCGGTGCCGAGGCCTACTCGGCCGAGGAGCTCGTGCAGCTCAATCGCCGGCGCCGCTCCAAGGCGATGTTCGTGCCGTACGGCTGAGTCGATTCGTCGTGGGCGTTGTAGGGATTGAACCTACGACTTGCACCGTGTGAAGGTGCCACTCTCCCGCTGAGTTAAACGCCCGAAGTTCTCCGTTCATACGGCGACGGGCCTGTGCTGTCAACGGGTCTGCTTTCTCACCGTGGCCGATCCAGGACTTCGCGGCGACGCGTGATACGACGTGGCCCATGCAACGCAGCATCGTCCGCACCGCGCAGGCCCCGGCCGCGATCGGCCCGTACTCGCAGGCGGTGGTCGTCCCGATCGGGGACGGCAAGAAGCTGATCTTCTGCAGCGGTCAGATCGCGATCGTGCCGGAGACCGGCGCGATCGTCGAAGGAGACGTCGGGGTGCAGACGCGACAGGTGCTCGAGAACCTCGGGGCCGTGCTCGCCGCCGCGAACGCGAAGTTCGGGGATGTCGTGAAGACGACGATCTTCCTCGCGAGCATGGATGACTTCGCGACCGTCAACGCGATCTACGGCGAGCGGTTTCCGCAGGCGCCCCCGGCGCGTTCGACCGTACAGGCGGCGAGGTTGCCGCGTGATGTGCGCGTCGAGATCGAAGCGATCGCGATCATCTAAGGAGGCCATCATGTCGTCGACGTCGATCCAGTCGGTCCTGGTCGAGAACCGCAGCTTTCCGCCACCCGCGGCGTTCGCGAACGCGGCGCGGGTCAAGAGCCTCGCCGAGTACGAGGCGCTCTACGAGCGGGCCGCGACGGATCCCGAGGGGTTCTGGGCGGAGGTCGCGAGCGAGCTGTCGTGGGCGACGCCGTGGAACCACGTGCTCGAGTGGAAGCAGCCCGACTCGAAGTGGTTCGTCGGCGGGAAGCTGAACGTCAGCGTCAACTGCCTCGACCGGCACGTCGCCACGTGGCGCAAGAACAAGGCGGCGATCCTGTTCGAGGGCGAGCCGGGCGATACCCGCGTGCTCACGTACGGCCAGCTGCACCGCGAGGTCTGCAAGGCGGCGAACGCCCTCACCGAGCTCGGCGTCCGCGCCGGAGACTTCGTCGCGATCTACATGCCGATGATCCCCGAGGCGGCGATCGCGATGCTCGCGTGCGCGCGGATCGGGGCGCCGCACACGGTGGTGTTCGGTGGGTTCTCCGCGGAGGCCTTGCGCGATCGGATCGAGGACGCGGGCGCGAAGGTCGTGATCACGGCCGATGGAGGGTGGCGCCGCGGGCAGGTCGTGCCGCTCAAGGATAACGTCGACAAGGCGGTCGCTGGAACGAGCGTCGCGACGGTGATCGTCGTGAGGCGCTGCGGCAATCCGTACACCTGGTACGAGCGCGACGTGTGGTGGCACGAGGTCGTCGACCAGGCATCACCGCGCCACGAGGCGAAGCCGCACGACAGCGAGCACACGCTGTTCACGCTCTACACGAGCGGCACCACCGGCAAGCCGAAGGGCATCCTGCATACGACGGGCGGGTACCTCACCTGCACGGCGTACACGACGAAGCTGGTGTTCGACCTGCGCGACGAGGACGTGTTCTGGTGCACCGCCGATATCGGCTGGGTGACCGGCCACAGCTACGTCGTGTACGGACCGCTCTCGCAAGGGGCGACCGTGTTGATGTACGAGGGCGCGCCGAACCACCCCGGGCCGGATCGGTTCTGGGAGGTCATCGCGAAGTGGGGCGTGACGGTGTTCTACACGGCGCCCACGGCGATCCGCGCGTTCATGCGATGGGGCGACGAGTGGCCGGCGAAGCACGACCTGTCGTCACTGCGCTTGCTTGGCTCGGTCGGCGAGCCGATCAACCCCGAGGCGTGGATGTGGTACCGGGACAAGATCGGCGGCAATCGCTGCCCGATCGTCGACACCTGGTGGCAGACCGAGACCGGCGCGATCATGATCTCGCCGTTGCCGGGCGCCACGCCGACGAAGCCGGGCTCCTGCACGCGCCCGTTGCCGGGCATCGCCGCCGAGGTCGTGCACCGGGACGGCACGCCGTGCGCTCCGAACGAGGGCGGGTTCCTCGTCGTGAAGCGGCCGTGGCCCTCGATGCTGCGCACCATCTTCGGCGACCACGAGCGGTTCGTGAAGACGTACTTCGGCGAGGTCCCGGGCTGCTACTTCGCCGGCGACGGCGCGCGCAAGGATGCGGACGGCTACTTCTGGATCATGGGCCGCGTCGACGACGTCATCAACGTGGCCGGGCATCGGTTGTCGACGATGGAGGTCGAGTCCGCGCTGGTCTCGCATCCGAAGGTCGCCGAGGCCGCGGTCGTCGGACGACCGGATGATCTGAAGGGGCAGGCGATCGTCGCGTTCGTGACGCCGAGGATGGGCATCCTGGCCGACGATGCGCTGGCCGCGGAGCTTCGCGAGCACGTCGCCAAGGAGATCGGCGCGCTCGCGCGGCCCGAGGAGATCCGGTTCGCCGAGGCGCTGCCGAAGACGCGCTCGGGAAAGATCATGCGGCGGTTGCTCCGCGAGGTGGCCTCGGGCTCGAAGTCGCGCGGCGACACGACGACGCTCGAGGATCAAGGCGTGCTCGAGCGGCTCGCGCAGTCGTTCGCGCAAGAGGAATAACCGCGCGTCGCGCGCGGTACGGTGCTGTCCATGAAGGTCCTGATCATCGCGCTGGCCCTCGTCGCGTGTTCGAAGCCGAAGGAACCTGCGCCGGCGACCGGCAGCGTCGCGAGCGGGTCGGCGATCGCGGCCGGCTCGGGCTCGGCGATCGTGGTGCCGCCGTACACGCCGAAGGCCGAGGTCCCCGCGCCGATCAAGGCCGCGATCGCGGCGACGGACCGTACGGACAAGGATCGGGCGCTCGATGCGGGCCGGATGCCGGGCGAGGTGTTCGCGTTCTTCCGCGTCGCGCCGGGGCAGAAGATCGGCGAGCTGTTCTCGGGGCCGGGCTACTCGACGGAGTTGCTCGCCCGGATCGTCGGCGACGGCGGCAAGATCTGGGCGCAGAACACGACGGACATCCTCGACAGGTTCGCGCGCAAGCCGCTCGAGGAGCGCCTCGCGAAGCCGGTGATGAAGAACACCGTCATGGTGGAGCGTGGCGCGGACGATCCGTTCCCGGCGGAGGCCCGCGACCTCGACGCGGTGATCTGCATCCTCAACTATCACGACTACGTCTGGCAGAAGATCGATCGCGAGAAGCTGAACGCGGCGGTGTTCGCGGCGCTCAAGCCCGGTGGGATCTACGCGATCGTCGATCACAGCGCGGTCGCCGGCAGCGGCCTGCGCGACGTCGAGACGTTGCACCGGATCGACGAGGAAGTCGTGAAGGCGGAGCTCTCCAAGGCAGGCTTCAAGCTCGACGCCGAGACCGACGTGCTGCGCCACCCGGACGACAAGCGAGACTGGAACTCGTCGCCTCGGGCCGCCGCCGAGAAGCGCGGCACGAGCGATCGCTTCACGCTGCGGTTCGTGAAGCCCTGAACCAGCTACTTGTGATTCACGGTCTCGTTGTCGAGCAGGCTATCGGGGCCTGGCTCCTCGGGCTCGTCCGGGAGCTGCGGTTGCTGAACCGGCGCGGGAACGATCGGCTGCACCGACAGCCGCGTGGACGTCTTCGCGACGTACTTGCAGATCTCGCCGAGCACCTGCTCGTGGGCCCGTCGGATGAGCGGCTTCGAGAGCGTGGTGTCGGTGTTGGTGACGAGCGAGAACGCGAGCGGCCGCAGTGGATCGATATCGAGGATCCCCGAGATCGCGATCACCGTCGAGAGCGTACCGGTCTTGCCGATGATGCGGCCGCGGATGTCGCTGCCACGGAACCGGTGCTGGAGCGTGCCGTCGATGCCGACCACCGAGAGTGAATCGCGCCACGCGCGCGCGCTGATCGCTCCGGTATCGCTGGCGAAGCCGCCGGCGCTGCGCACGACCGAGACCAGCTCGTGCGGCGAGATCTGCGTGCGATAGGAGAGGCCCGAGCCGGTGTCGAGCACGATCGTCTGCTTGGCGATGTGCGGGTTGCGCGCGAGCCAGGCATACATGGTCTCGATCGCGAGGTCCATCGACGGTGGCTGGTGGCGGACCAGCGCCGCCGCGGTCATCACGAGGCGATCCGCGAGCCAGTTGATGCTCCACTTGTTGATGCGCGAGATGATGTCGGTGACGCTGTTCGAGTCGTGGCGGCCGAGCTCGACGGGCAGGGCGCCGGTGGCGACCGCATCACCGACGAAGTCGCCGAGCTCCATCGTCTTGAGCTCGCCGGTGAAGCCGATCGAGCGAGCGCGCAACGCGGCGATCAGCGAGTAGACCGCGGCCGCGGTGCGCTGCTTCGTCCACAGCGGATAGTCGACCTTGCCGTCCTTGCCGATCAGTCCACCGATCGTGAGCTCGATGCGAGGCTGTCCCGCCGGCGTCGTGATGATCTCGGTCTTGTAGGTCAGGCGTGGCTTGTGTGCGCGCTTGCTGGTCGTCGCGGTGATCTTGATCGTGACGAGGTCGAACCCGGCGGGGACATTCGCCGTCGGTGGATGGCCCGGATCGCCGGCCGTGATCTCGATCGGGATGATCGCGCGGTAGATGCCATCGCGGGTCGGATCGGAGCCGACGACGATGTGGCCGTCGATCTGCGTGATGCCGCGCGCGGCGATCGAGCTCGCGATGTCGTCGAGGTCGTGGATCGTGAGCGTCGGATCGTGACTGCCGAGCAAGTAGACGTCGCCCTTGACGACGCCGGCAACCGGCGGAGGGCCGAGCAAACGCGTCGGGTAGCGAAACTCGGGGCCGAGCAACTCGAGCGAGGTGGCCGTGGAGATCATCTTCACGTTCGACGCCGGGTTCAGCGGGTCCTCGGCGTTGACCGCGAACAGCGGCTCGCCGGTCCTGGCGTCGGCGACGAACAGCCCGGTGACGCCGTGGCGTAGCGGTCCGCGCAACAGCTTCTGGATCTGTGCGGCGGTGATCTCCTCGGCGGTCAGCGGCTCGCTGCCGCGGCGACCGATGGTCTGCGTGGGCCGCAACTCGCGGCCGATGTTGACGCGTGCGACCGCGCCGAGCTTCTTCGGATCGCTTGCCTTCTGCGTTCGCTTCGCGATCGCCGGCTTGCGTAGCTGCGGCGGCTTCGCATCGGCGAGGCCGACGAGCGCGACGAGGATCGCGGCGATCAGGAACCTCATCGCGTGCCTCGCAGGATCACACAGGTCGCGCCCTCGCCGCCGTCGGCGGGCGATGCGGTCGAGAGTGCACGGACGAGGCCCGAGAGCGATCCGAGCAGCTCGCCGAGCACCGCCTCGCGCAGCGGCGCGCCGTGATCGCTGTGCAGTCCCTTGCCGTGAATGATCAGGACGCAGCGACGACCGCGCTGCGTGGTGGAGGAGAGGAACTCGCGAAGTCGGTGGAGGCCACGCTCGACGGTGTCGCCGTGAAGATCGAGCGTCTCCTCGACATGGACGCGACCGGCACGCAGGTCGGCGATCTGGGTGCGTGACACGCCTGGGGCGCGCGCGGCGTAGCGTTGCCCATCGCCCTCGACGGTGAGCGACACGCCGGGCGGCAGCTCGGCGACCCGCACCGGTGAAGGCGGCGGCGGCGGGATCTTGATGCGATCGCGGCCCTCGAGCGGTTGCGTGCCGTCGATCGCCTCGAGGAACAGCGCCTGGTCTTCTGACGAGACCAGGGGACGCTTGGACCTCATCCCCTCATTGTGTACTCGTAGCCGGCGATGGCGGCCAGAAATCTGGCGGGGTCGTGTCCGACACCGGATGCCAGGGCCTGGTTGCCTGACCCGAGGCACCGCCTGCCGAGCCCGCGAATCGGTCGTGTCTTCGAACGCGACGTCGTTGTATTTGGCAACGGCCACGCGGCTTTGTCGCGTGTTCGCTTGCAGACGCGTGGCGCGCCGGGGCAGGGTCTGGACCTATGTTGTCCGCTCCGCGTGTCGCGTACTTCTGCATGGAGTACGGGCTCGATCCGTCCTTCCCGATCTATGCCGGTGGCCTCGGAATCCTTGCGGGGGACCACATGAAGTCCGTCGGGGACCTCCGCGCCCCCGTCACGGGCATCGGGCTGTTCTGGGACGAGGGCTACACGCGCCAGGTCATCGGCACCGGCGGCGTGATCGAGGACCAGTACCCGAAGACCCCGCGCGATGCAGTGCGTCGCGTAGACGCACGGATCGAGGTGACGGTTCGCGGCAAGCGGGTGCCGCTGCGCGCGTGGAAGGTCGAGCGGTTCGTGACCTCGGCGCTCTACCTGCTCGAGCCCGAGCGTGAGGCCGACCGCTGGATCACGCAGCGGCTCTACGGTGGCGCCGGTGAGGACCGGCTCGCGCAGGAGATCATCCTCGGCGTGGGCGGTGTACGGCTGCTGCAGGCGCTCGGCATCGATGCCGACGTCTTCCACTTCAACGAAGGCCACGCCGTGTTCGCCGGGCTCGAGTTGCTCCGGCAGAAGCGCTTCGGCGGCACGAAGCTCGCCGATCGGATCGCGAGGCTGCGCAAGCATGTCGTGTTCACGACGCACACGCCGGTACCGGCGGGCAACGAGGTCCACGACCTCGACGTGATGCGCAAGATGGACGCCGACCTCGGGTTCACCGATGCGGAGCTGGAGGTGATCGGCGGCGATCCGTTCTCGATGACGGTCGCGGGGCTGCGGCTGTCGCGGATCGCGAACGGCGTGGCGGAGCTCCACGGCGAGACCGCGCGCGAGATGTGGAAGGAGATCGAGGGCGCCGCGCCGATCATCAGCATCACGAACGGGGTCCACGCGCCGACGTGGCAGGACGCGCGGATCCGCGCCGCGCTCGTCACCGAGAAGCCGCGCGAGCGCCAGGACGCCGAGCTGTGGACGGCGCATCAAGCGATGAAGGCCGAGCTGATCGCGGAGATCACGCGACGCACCGGCATCAAGCTCGCGCAGGACAAGCTGCTGATCGGGTTCGCGCGTCGTGCGGCGGCCTACAAGCGCGCCGATCTGATCCTCGGCGAAGAGAAGACGCTGAAGAAGTTCTTCGATCGCGGCGTGCAGATCGTGTACTCGGGCAAGGCGCACCCTCGCGATCTCCAGGGCAAGGCGCTCGTGGGCAAGCTCATCGATGCCGCGAAGAAGCATCCGAAGCACATCGTGTTCCTCGAGAACTACGACATGACCACGGGTGCGCTGCTCACGCGCGGCGCGGACATCTGGCTCAACAACCCGCGCCGGCCACTCGAGGCCTCGGGAACGAGCGGGATGAAGGCGGCGATGAATGGCGTGCCGAACCTCTCGATCCTCGACGGCTGGTGGCCCGAGGGGTGCGAGCACGGCGTGACCGGATGGAAGATCGGCGATCCACATCCCGAAGACGACGCGTTCGACGAGAAGGACGCAGCCCGCGTCGACAAGCGCGATCGCGACCTGCTCTACAAGATGCTCGACAAGGAAGTGCTGGCGGCGTACGGCGAGCGCGCGCGGTGGGTCAAGATCATGCGCGCGAGCATCGCGATGTCGCAGTGGCGGTTCGCGTCCGATCGGATGGTCGAGGACTACATGAACAAGGTCTACACGCCGCAGACGCCTCAGTCCGGCCGGTAACAAGCCTGGCGGCTGTCGTCGCCGAAAACAGGGACGGTTTCAACTTGCGAAACTTACGTCGCCGAAGCCCCCGGAATCTCACACTCGAGCAGGGACGGTTTCCACTTACGAAACTTCGCCGCTGGCTGTGCCCGCCGAGGCAGGACGTGGGCGATTCTCGGAAGTCAGTCCGGCCGGTAGAGGACCTGGCGTCGCTTGCCCCGCCACTCGAGGATCAAGAAGTCGCCGAGCTGCTCGGCCGTCGCCTCGTCGAGGGTTCGCTTCGGCGTCGCGCGCAGGCAGGGATGGTCGCCTGGCTCGGCGGCGAGCTCGTGAAAGTGCCAGTGCTCCTCCTCGCGCTGTCCGTCGAGGACGTACGCGTCGTCGAACGTCCAGGTCGGCGCGTTCGCGCACGTGATCGGCTTGCCGTCCGAGCTCGCCACGATCACGCGGCGACGATAGGTCACGTCGAGCTTCGTCTCGGTTCGCTTCGTGATCTCCCACCACTCGTGCTCCGTGCGGAGGTTGCCGTCGTCGTCGTACGAGACGGCGTCCCACCGCCACGGCCCGGGGATCGACGGAGTCGCCGGCCACGGATCGACCGGGAGCTCGAGGTTGTCGTCATCGACCTGCCACAGCGTCTGCGTGCCGCCATCCCACCGCATCGTCATGCGATCGCCGCCGAGCTCCGCGGTGTAGTTGCCAACGTGGCGGAAGCCGTGATCGCACGGGCTCGGCTCGGCGTGGTAGTCGGTCTCGCGGATCGTGAAGCCGGTCGGCGTCATCTCGACCTCGGCGTCGTACACCGCACGCTGGCGGTACCAGGGCCGCTGGTTGCACTGGAACGGCAGGCGATCATCGGAGCGCACCTCGATGGATCGCACGTAGCGAGCGAGCAGCTGCGTCGGAGAGCTCGGCGAGCGTTGAAACCGCCAGTGCTCGTCCTCGACCCGCGTGGTGCCGGCCTCGGTGGTGCGCAGCATCCAGCGCCATCCACCGACGAGATCGACGAGCGTGAACTGGTGCGGCGGCGGCGCGGGCCGCGTCGCAGGCGTACCAGCACCGGGAGGCTGGCAGGCGGCCAGCACGAGCGCGGCTGGGAGGAGCAGCTTCATCCGGGCCGGCGCGCGTACGTATCGGAGACGATCTTCGCGATCGCCTGATCCGAGAGCGAGTCCGGGCGCTGGTGGGGACCTTTCGCCTCTGGCTCGTACTCCCACGCGATCCTGGCGACGAGGCGAGCCGTTGCTGCCTTGACGGTGAACCCGAGCCGATAGAGCAGGGCAGCGCGGTTCGCCAGCTCGGCGACGGCGACCTCTGCACGCCGTGCGGCCCCGTTGGTACGAGGAGGCGTGCGATCCAACCAAGGAAACGACATGCCGCGAGTATACTCGTCACGGTGAGGGTGCTGCTGCTCGCGTGCACGATCGCGATCGCGATCGCGACCCGTGCCTTCGCGGATGGCGCGGGGGTCATCGCGGCGAGCAGTGGGGATCGCGCGGCGGTCGCAACGGCGATGGCCGACGCGATGGTGGGCCGCTCGCGGCGGGTCGTGCCGGATGCGGTCGCCGAGGCGCGCGCTGCGCTCGCGGCGGGTGCCGTCCCGGTCGACACGATGGCGCGGTTTCGCCGCGTGCGCGAACAGGTCGACGAGGGGTGGCGCGCGTACCAGCGAGTCGCCGTGGAGGTCGCCGCGCTGCGGCTCGCGAGCGCGCGTACCGAGGCCGAGCCGCTGATCGCGCTGGCGGGCGGTGCCGAGGTCTATGCCGATGCGGCCCTGCGGCTCGGCGCGGTGCTCGGTCATCTCGGTCGCAAGCAAGAATCGGAGGCGGCGCTCGCGCTCGCCCTCGCCCTCGATCCGGACCGCCCGATCACGCGCGCGGAGTTTTCCCCGGACGTCGTCAAAGCGGTCGAGGCCGTGCGCGCGATCCGGCCGGTGAGGCAGCGCGTGCGAGTCGCGACGTCACCGGCGGGTGCGACGGTTCGCATCGACGGCAAGGACGTCGGGCGCTCGCCGATCGAGGTCGATGTCGCGCGTGGCCAGCACGTGATCATCGCGCGCATGCCCCAGCATCGGCCGATGGTGCGCGCGATCGCCCTCGACGAGGTGCCGGCGCAGGTCGAGCTCGCGCTCGATCCCGACGACGAGGCGGCACGGCTCGCGGGCGGCGCCGAGCTCGGGCTGCCGGAACCGGGTCAGCAAGCGCTGCTCGACGCGACACTGCGCTACGCGGACCTCGACGAGGTCGTCGTCGTCGCCGAGACCTCGCGGCGCGGCGGTCCGACGTTGCTCGTGCAGCGGTGTGCGGGAAGCCCGGCTCGGTGCAGCGCGGTCGTCGACATCGGGTTTGGCGATCGTGCGGGCCTCGCCTCGGCGGCGCGCTCGGCATGGGACGCGGCACGTGCGGGCGAGCTTCGCTATCCCCCGAGCGTGCTCGGCGAGCGCGGTGGCCGCACGAACGGCACGCGATGCGAGATCTGCCGCAGCCCGTGGCTCTGGACCGGAGTCGGGGCGGCGCTCGTCGTCGGTACCGTCGTGACGCTCGTCATCGCATCGTCGTCGCGGCCGTCACCGATCGTCGGGATCGATCCCATGCAGTACCTGCCGCGGTGATCCGGGAATGCAGGCGATCGATCCGGAGCCGTTCGAGGCGGCGATGCCCGACGCGGTCCGTGCGGTCATCACGAGGGCGCGCGCCGGCGAAGGTCCAGCGGCCGTCTGGCTGAGCCGCACGGGACCGGGCTACGGGCAGATCGGCGACTGTCTTGGCTTGCTCGCGAACAAGCCCAAGCTCGATCCGGAGATCGTCGGCTGGCTCGTCGGCATCACGATGTTCGGCGACGAGCGCCAGCGCCTGGCGGCGGTGCTCAAGCGGCGCAGTCACCGCGACGACGTGATCTCGCACGTGATCGAAGCGTTCGTGGCCGGCCTCCGCGCAGGCATGGCCACGAGCGGACGGCAGTGGGTCAGCATCGAGATGCTCGTCGGGCGGATCGCCGACGTGCCCCCGAGCCTCGTCGACGTGTTGCCCGTCGGCATCTGCGCGAAGCATGCGCTGTCGCGTGGCTGCGCGTTGCGCCTCGCACAGCGGCTCGGTACGCCGGCACGGCAGGCGATCGAGGCGGCGCGCAGCGGCGCGACGAAACCCGACGAGCGCAAGCTCGACGAAGTGCTCGCCACGCTGTCGGGCAGCGCCGCGGCCCGGCGGACCAACGCCGAGGATGTCGACTTGCTCGGCCGTCTCCTCGAGGCGTGGCGGGACACGCACGATCCCGAGCTGGAGGGGCCGATCGCGCGGCTCGGCGTCGAGATCGGGCGGGCTCGCGGCGAGCTCGTCGCGAGGTCCAAGGGGGAGCTCGAGGGCGCGTGGCTCGCGCTCGCGGCGTCGAAGGACCCGGCGGATGTCAGCCGCCTGCTCGATGCGCCATGGCCCGGCGCGTGGAAGGCCGCGCTGATCCGCGTCGACTTGCTCGGCGAGTTTCCGCCGGATCCGCGCATCTCGGCCCACGTCGCCGAGACCGCACGCACGTACGAATCGAAGGGCTCGTACCCGTTCCACGTCGAGATCTCGAAGCTGCTGTGCCGCGCACCGACCGCCTCGATCCTGGCGAGCCTCGACGCGATCGAGGCTGCGCGAGCCTCGCCGACCACCAAGACCATCTATCTGCGGGTACGGCGCGCGATCGATACGCTCGACACCACGCGCGCGGATCCCGAGTTGCTCGCCGAGGCGCACCAGCGCGAACGCGGCACGGCCGACCTCGCCGCACTGTTCGCCGCGCACGCGACGAACCCGACGGATCTCGCATCGCGTGCGGTGCTCGCCGACGCGCTCCAGGTCGCGGGCGATCCGCGCGGAGAGCTGATCACGCTCCAGCTCGCGCTCGCCGCCGGCACCGCCGATGTGAGGGCCGCGCGACGGGTGGCGGCGCTCCTGGCGGCGCACGCCGATGCGTGGACGGGACCTTTGCCGGGTGTCGATCGCGCGTCGCGGCGGTTCGAGCGCGGCTTCCTCGTCGCCCTGCGATCGAGTGCCGAGCCCGAGGTCCTCGCGCGCTCGCTCGAGCGCCCCGAGTGGGTCACCGTCGAGGAAGTCACGTTCACGAACCCCAACTGCGAACTCGCACCGCTGGTTCGCCGCATGCCGCTGCTCCGCCGGCTCGCCGCGACCCCGAGCGCGCTCACCCGGCTCGTCGAGGCCGGCCCGGTCCACGCGATCCGAGCCGTGTTCTGCCAGCAAGGCTTCGTCCCGCCGGTCGGGGCGTTCCCCGATCTCGTGATCCTCGGCGGCAACTGGTTCATGAACGATTGGAACGCCGAGCGGTTCCGCACGGTGCAGCGGGCAGCGGCCGAGCTCGGGGTTCAGGCGATCGTTCACACCGGCTTCCCGCGCGAGCATCTCCCGTTCGCGGTCCAGGAGTGCGCCTCCGGCCCACCCGAGACCCGCTTCGCGTTCGATCGCTGGGCGCCCGGCTTCGACGCGGTCGGATGGCGCGTCCGGGTCCGTCGTGACCGGCCGGTGGTCGACCTCGCATGCGGCAACAGCGCGTACCACGTGCGGTTCGCCGACGAGCTGTTCGAGGCGCTGGTCGCGGCGGGCCGGACCACCATCGCGCTGTATCTGGCCGATGATATTCGCGACGAGTACGGGCCGCGGTTCGAGCACGGCCGGCGCGGCATCGAGCTCGTCCCCGGCCAGCCGATCGACCTCGCCGCCCCAGCGTGAAGATCAGCACGATCGCGAGGGCGAGGCGTTCAAGGCCCCATGTCCCGGCTCGTGCTCGGCGTCGTAGGAATCCTCGTCGATCCGCAGCGCGCCGAGATCCAGTACCTCCATGCCGAGGCGAGCTGGTCGCGCGCGGAGAGCGAGCCCAACGTGCGCCTGCGGACCGCGCAGTGGGAAGCCGCGGCCGACGGGTTCACCGCGGTCGCCAGCACCAACGCGAATCGCGCGACCGCGGCGGCGCAGGGGGCTGTCCTCGCGTGGCCGACGTCGTGCGGCAAGCCGGCGAGGTCGATGTCACGAGACCGGCGAAGGCGCATGACGCCTACTTCGTGAAGTCCGCGTTCAGCGGCAACGTCTCACCGGCGGTGACGGAGACGTTGAAGGTCTGCTTCTGCGCGTCTTCACCCTCCGGCCGGAAGATGACCTCGACCAGATGTCTTCCCGCGGTCACTTCGATGAGCTGTGGCGTGAGCTTGGGATAGCGAATCCCGTCGATCACGATCTCGCCCCATGGATTCGCGCCGATCGAGAGCTTCGCCTTGCCGGTGACGACCGGAGTCGCGGCGTCGGTGGCGCCCCCGTCGGGCTTTGGACGCGAACCGGCATCGCGCGGCAGGTCCGTGACGCGTGCATCGATCGGCGCCGCAGCATCGGGCTCGGCCGCGTCGACGGGCTGCGTGCCCATCGCGTCGGGCATGGCGGCGTCGAACTCGAGCGCGTAGCTCGCAGCGTCGTACTTCGGCATCGCGTCCGGACGCATCACCGCGGTGCGGCCGCGCATGAACACGTAGACCGCCGCGATGCCGAGCGCGATCGTGCCGAGCGCCGCGACGAGGATCAGCGCGCGGCTCGGCGGCAGGCGCCCGGGGACGACGAGCTTCGGTCCAAGGAGCTCGGGGCCCTCGGGATGAACCGATCGCAGGCGCGCGCTCGAGCGTGCGAGCGGCTCGTCGGTGTCGGGGCGGACCGAGGCCATCCGCGGATTCGATCGCGCCCCCGCCGGCACGTCACCGTCGCGAACGGAGCTCCGCTCGTCGGTGTCGTGGGCCGGGCGCGACACGGGGCGAGTCTGGGGCGACTCTCCGTCGTCGACGATCGCCGGGATCGGGAACAGCGGGGTCGCACGCTCGAGGATGTGCTTGAGGTCGACGTGGGTCGCGAACGTCTCGGTTCGCGCGCGCTGCTTGCCGCGCGGCGCGGCCTCGCGCTCGATCACGGCGGTGCGCGGTCCGGCGGGGACCGGGGGCGGCGTACCGTCCTCGGTCGGGACCGGATCGGCGTCGGCGTGGGTCGGCAAGCGCCGCGTCTCGGGTGGACAGTACCGTGCGACGAGCGCGCCGACCTCGCGTGGACCGGGCGTGTCCTCGAGGCTGTAGAGGTAGCGCTGCAGCGCGGCGAGCATGTCGGCGGCGGAGGTCCAGCGCACGGTCTGGTCGCGCTCGAGCGCGCGCATCACGACCTCCTCGAGCTTGGCGGGGATCTCGGGCCGCTGGCTCGTCGGGCGGACGATCTCCTCGTCGGTGACGGCCGCGAGCGTGGCGTCGGGATCGGGGCGCGCGAACAGCCGTTGCCCGACGAGCATCTCCCACAGCAAGACGCCGACGGAGAACAGATCGGTCTGGCCGGTGAGCGGCTCGCGACGGACCTGCTCGGGAGACATGTAGGGGAACGACCCGGTCGGAGCGGACTGCACCTCGACGCCGTCGTCGGCGGCGCCGAGTGTGACCGCGATCCCGAAGTCGACGAGCTTGACCTCGCCGTCGCGCGATAGCATCACGTTGCGGGGCGACAGATCGCGGTGGATCACGCCCTCACCCTTGCGATGTGCGTAGTCGAGCCCCTCGAGGATCTTCGCGGCGATCCAGGCCGCGACCGCGGGCTCCATGACCTGGTCGCGGCGGGAGAGTGCCTCGGTGAGCCGGTACAGCGTGGGCCCGTCGATGTACTCCATCGCGATGAAGTAGCGGTCGTCGATGACGCCGAGCTCGTAGACCGGGACGATGTTTCCGTGGGCCAGGGTAACCAGGGTCTTGGCCTCGGCGACGAACAGGTCGACGAAGTGCCGCTGGCCCGTGAGCTTGGGGTGGATCTGCTTGATGACGAGCTGCTTCTCGAAGCCGCCCGGACCGACGAGCTTCGCGAGGTAGATCTCGGCCATCCCGCCGATCGCGAGCTTCTCGGTCAGGAAGTACTTGCCGAACGTCGTCGGCAACTCCGTCATCGCGGCGAGAGTATCATGCAGCTGGTGATCGCTCTCTGTACCCGTGGTGGGCGAACGCTCGCGCTGGCCGCCGCCGCGATCGGATGCGGCGATCCGGCGGCGCGGGTGACGCTCGTTCCGGTGGTGCTCGGCGCGAGCAATTGCGGGCGCCCGGCCGATGCCAACCAGCTCGCGATCACGGGGTTCGCCGAGAGCGGCGAGGACACGCGGGCGGTCGCGCTCGGCGAGGCGATCGACATCTCCGATTTCCCCGAGGACACCATCCAGCTCGGCGTCGAGGTGGTGATCGGTGGCGGGATCGTGGGCGCGGCGGGGAAGACCACGCCGCTCGCGTTTGGCGAGCTCGAGGACGGCGCGACGATCCCGATCGTGATGGTCCCGCCGGATGGCTTCTGCCCGGTCGGCCCGCTGTCGGAGCCGCGCAAGGGTCCCCTCGTCGCACGGGCGGGATCCGGCGTCCTCGTCGTCGGGGGTATCGGGGTGGCCGGCCCGCTCTCGACCGCGGAGCTCTACGATCCGCAGACCGCGACGTTCTCGCCGGTCGCGGTGCCCGACGCGCTTCAGGATCCGGTCAACGGCCTCGCCGGTGCCGTGCTCGCCACGCTCCCCGACGGGCGGGTCGCGCTCACCGGTGGCTCGCGCGGGCTGCTCGCCGTGTTCGATCCGGCGACGCGGAGCTTCGGCTCGACCTTCGCGCTCGCACCGGCAC
>Ga0299915_10000686_pt1 | contig 25314 bp, 14 predicted proteins | sample RVTome_13_FD_200263 | JGI IMG/M metagenome (GOLD analysis project Ga0299915, IMG submission 200263) | Soil microbial communities from uranium-contaminated site in the Upper Colorado River Basin, Wyoming, United States - RVT92D227 (version 2) ... | reverse complement strand
CCTCAAAAAAAATGCTCACCTATTCCAACGACGAAGAATCGCGGCTGAAATGTACGAACTTCCTTATGAATAAAATGATTGAACTCGCCAAGAATATCGATGCGATTTTGATTGTTGTGCATATCCCATATTTCGAGAAAGGAAGCACAAATTCTGCCCCCTCAGAATTGATAGATTCACTCAGTCAGGATACGGTCTTTATCGATTTATCTTCCGCCGTTAAAGACTATTATCAGAATCCGGAAAATCCCGATTTACGGTTGCATAAATATGATGGACATCCTAATGCCTCAGCCCATAAGCTCATGGCTGATGAAATCGAAAAGGCGATCAGGAGTAAAAACATTCGTCTGAAATAGTTGTCAAGCATTTGAATTCTATGATGACGAAGAAGTCGCCGTTAAGAGTTTTTCTAACAGAGTTATATCTTTTTGATGACCACGAGCGTCTGGTCGTCGTATTTTTCCTACTCGTCCCATAACTTTCGGAGCAGATGCCACTGTTCGGGATGGAGACGGATATTTGTCTCCATGAATCGGGCCGTGAGCTGGGTCAACACCCGGACATCGGCATCGTCGTCGCCGCTCCGGGTCCATTCGATCCGCTCCATCCGGCCCTTGTATCTTTTGTTTTCGCGCCTGACGGCCCCAACGATCAAAGCGGCTCCGGTGCGCACGGCCAGCCGGGCGCTCCCGTCGGGCAGTATCGTCGGCCGGCCTAAGAATTCAACCTCCACTCCGTGCCCCCTGACGGGATGGTCTCCCCCCGTGACAAGGATTCCTCCGTTCGCCAGGAACCGGATGGCCTCGCGCATATCTCGCGCGCTCGTGGAAAGGACGCGAGGTCCGCCGTGCGTGCGCTTTCTGTTGGCAAAGGCTATGCCTTCCACCTGGTCGGGCAAGGTGAGAAAGCAGAAGGGAAAATCCCGGGCGATGAGCGATTGCGCGGCCAGGTCGAAACTGCTCAAATGAGGCGAAACCAAAACGATTCCCTTCCCGCGACGGTAAGCTTCCTGAAACTGCGATAACCCAGGCTCTTCTATTTCGACCATGCTAGCGATCTCGTTCTGGGAGAGAGCGGGAAGATTGAAGAGATCATAGTAAGCCAGGGCGGCATGACCCAAAGCTTGAGCCGCGATCTTTTGTACGCGGCGCGAATCGCCCGTTCCCAGCGCGGGGGAAATGTTGCTCTCGACGATAGCCCGCACCCCGGGCCTTATCCGGGCGAACATTCGGCCGCACCACAAAGCCAGGGGAGGTCCCAGGCGGCGGGGAATGATCCTGGTTAGGAACATCCCGAAGCGGGTTGTCCTGGCTTTCAGGGGGCGCGCCTCTTTCACGGGGTTCTCACGGTCGGAATTTTCTTCGCCTCGACGGAACGTCCGCAAAAGCTTGGCTCAAGCGCTTGCTCCGGGCAATACAATTGTCGGCCCGGTCCGGTTAGGGTATTGCCGTTCATGACAGGAGATATTACTCCCGGCCCGGGACCAGGTCAAATTCGACCATTAAAAGCCGGCCCGCGACATAAAAAGGAGAATCGATGTTGAAAAAATTGACATGGTGGTTTCGGGTCGTCGGGGCGTTTTATTTTCTCATGGCGCTCATGAATCTCCATGGAATTTTCGTGAACCCTCAGATGCTCAAGATAAGCATTCCCCTTCCCGTTTAGCGTCCCTGAGATTGATCTTCCCCTCCCTGCTGGTTTCATAGAGCAAGGTCAAACCAAAGGTCAAATCAAATGAATCTCCTGTATATATTGCCATTACACGCCAATCTGATCGTCATCATGATCATGATCAACTGGCTGGGGTACTGATTAGAATATGCGATATTTTGGGTACTGAAATCGCTTTAATCGCGGCGGCGCCCATCCGGCGGTAGTCCTTATATATATCAGCAGGACGACCGGCAGTCCGGTCACTTGAGGTCTAGCGCCATGGTGTTTATTAACGCTTTTCTGAGCCTCGTCCGTGCAGCGGTCTCGTCCGGTTCGCCTAGGACGAGCGCCCCGACTTCGCCCTTCAACCCGAAGAGGAAGAAGCGGCCGATCGGATTTTTTCCCTCGATCAATCCGCCCGCCGCTTTGACGTCCTTAAGGAATGCTTTGAACACGGCCAGGATCTTATCCTCGAAAGTTCCGGCCTCGGGCGCTCTCTTGAATTTTACGATGATTAGCTTGGAGTTGGCCGCTACGTACTTGGCCGAAAAAGCCTCGGCCTCGCCCGTACCGAATCCCCAGAAAGCGGGCTCGAGGAGAGGCGACTCATTCTGTGCCGCGAGCGCGCCCTTGATATAGCGCCCGCTTCCTCCGACCATTCCCTCGCGCGGGAGCCAACGCATTTCCGCCGGCCGGATTGTCTTCTTCCCCGGTATTTTGGGTTCGAGGGCCGCCCCAAACTCCCCGATCTCCCGCTCCGTGCATTCCGGAGCCAGGATGTTGACCATGTATTCGCCTTTGACGAGATTGGCCTGTCCGGGGCTGATCCAATGGTCCGGCTCAATCCCCGGCCAGACCTTCTCGTCGCCTTCGACCTTGGTCGAGTAAAGGCCGAAGGCCGCCTCGCTGGATTCCATCCGGTAAATCTCGAGAACGAGCTCCTTGGACGCGGCCTGAGCCGCCGCCGGCCTGAACCGGAAAACGGCGAGCTCCTGGAATCCGTATTGGAGCACGATCTCGGCCCCCCCGTCGATGTGGCCGTAAAGACCTTCCTTCGTGTAGACTTCCGCCTCTCCGGTCCGTGTCCATCCGGGGATCCCATCCACGGTCCGCAGGACGACAGGTTTATTCTGTGCGGTGGGGGAGAGGACGCTGTCCGCGCGCAGGGCGTATTTTCCTTCCGAGCATACGGAGACGGGGAGAAGCGTATGGACGATCGCGCTCATCGCGATCACGACGGCCGTCGCAATTCTCTTCAAGATTTTTCTTGTTGACGGGGCTTTCATTTGGCTGGAGTTGTCAGCTCGGACTTCATGCGGATCGAGCGACTCATATCTTAATTTTCAAAAGCCGAACTCCCGAATCAGCCGCTCTCGTACCCTCGGCCGCTCGTCAAGCGAGCTTGATGTCCCGGAGGTCGATCTTGTCCCGCGCCGCGATTCCGAGCCCCAATCCCTCGGCTATCTCCAGGAAAGCGCTCCGCGTTCGATCGTCGAGCTGCTGCACCCCGCGCGTCATCCGCTCCTTGACGATGAGGTCGTGAGCGATGGCGTCCACGGCCACAGGATCCGTCCCGAAGAGCAGGACGTTGGAGTCATAGATGAATTTCGGATTGGCTCCAGGGCCGCCGTCGTAGCAAGCCTGGAGCCCGTCAACGACGTTAAGGACGACCTTGTCGCGGAGAACGGGGAACGCGCAAGGCTCGACCACGGATTTCATCCAGATCTTGTGCAGGCGCGAGGTGTTGCTGAGCGAGCCGTAGGACAGGTTCTTGAGACAGCAGGTCGCGGTCGCGCCCGCGTTTTTGAGGATGGGGACGTTGACGATCTTGGTTATCGTCCCGGTGACGATCTTTGAAAAGTAAGACTGCCGTCCCTCGTTGATCATATAGGGCAGGGTGTCCTTGTTGTATGTCATCTCGAGCTCGGCGACGTAGGGCAGGGCTTCGCGGTCGATGTTGTCCCGAGCCCAGAGCTCGCCCCGTTCGTCAAAAAATTCTCCATTGGGTCCCTTCATCTCCGTTCCCGAGATGCGAATTCCAGGGAAGCGCGCGGCCGTGAACCCGGCCTCCTCGAGCTGAAAGAGGCGCCGGTCCCAGAGGACGATATTCGTTTTGGGGACGCCCGCGGCGATAAGCCCTTCGATTACGGCGTCCACGACCTCCGGCTTGGTCGAGAGGATCGAACCTCCGATCGGATTCACCTTGATCCCGACGATGTCTTTGGGGCCGACGAACTGTTTCCAGGCCTTGGCCCAGTCCTTTTCCCCTGTGAGTTCCTGCATGCCGGCGGCGATTTCCTTACGGACCCTTGCCCCGTCGATCTTCTGTCCGACGGGATTGACTCCGGTCGGAACCTTGACGACCCTCCCCGGGTATTTTCCGGGCAGAGATCCTTCAACCCGCGGGATGCCGCGGACTTCGTCGATATTGGTCTTGATCTCCGCGGGCGGAGGAGGCGCAGGCTTATGATCCTGGACCTTCTCTTGGGAAACGAGCCGCGTCGTCAGGGCCAGCCCGGCCGCGGCCGACAGGCTGAAGAACTTCCTCCTCGAAAAACTATCCGACGGACAGGCGTCTTTTTCGCACGTAAGGATCAGGATGTCGTCTTTTGCCATGGCGCCTCCTTGAGTTTGGGATCGACCAGTATATGGTGGAGAAGGGGAAAAGGCAATGAGAAGTCCGAACTCCAAATTCGCCGATAGGAGTAGGACGGAATTCCGGGACATAAGCCAATCGGTTTGGGATTCAGCGATTGCCGAAGAGCTCGAAGGCCGCCCAGAAAAAGGGATGCGAGGCGTCGAATGTCCGGAACGCTCCCGGAGGGTCTTCGATTTGAAGAGGCCTCCGGATAAAGCCGATCGCGGCCGCCTTCAGGGCTTCGGCTTTGCTCTTGCCGGCCTGAAGATTGGAATAGAACGCCTTCATCAGTTCGGCCGTCGTCACGTCGGCCACTTCCCACAGCGAGGCGACTACGGATTGAGCGCCGGCGTATAAAAAAGCCCTCGTCAGGCCGACAAGACCCTCGCCTCCCATCTCTTTACCGAGGCCTGTCTGACAGGCCGAGAGAACGACGAGTCCGGCGTCGATTCTCATCCGCTCGAATATTTCCCAGGCCTGAAGAATTCCGTTTTCGCGGCCTTCCTCCCCTGATATGGGAAGGGTCAGGACGAGGCCCGAATTCAGCGGAAAAGATTCATCCAGAAGGCCGTGGCAAGCGAAATGGATGTATGTCCTGTCCTTGCCGAGCGCCTTGGCTTGTTCCTCGGTCGCTTTGTCACCCAAATAAATATCCGAACTCCCTCTGAAGAGGCCGGCGATCTTCATCACTTCCTGCCGGCTGGCGGGGAGAGGTTCAATGTTCATTCCCCGCGCGCTCCATGAGCGGACGACCGGATTCTTCACATCCTTTGGCTCTCCGGCTCCCAGAGCCGAATAATCTGGATCTCCGAACGCCGTCCAGAGCCGCTGTTCCGGCGGCGCTGCGACGGCGCGCTCCCGCGCTTTCTTGAGTTCAGTATAAACGGTCGCCGACATCGCCTTGTGAATCGGCTTCCACTCGATCAGGTACCGGCCTTCTTTCGCTTTCGCGGAGCGGACAAGCGCTCCGAAAGGAAGGACGTGAAGAGCTCCATCGGGGAGGATGAGGAGGTTCTGACTCCGGGCGATGTCGTTCTCGGCTGGCCTGATAAGAGTCCCGTAGAGTTCGCTGCCGAGCCGGAGGAGCGGATCCAGCTGTTTGGGATCGGAACGCCCGCGCTGGATCAAACTCAGGAAGCGCTCGACATCCGAGCGCAGTTCGGTTCCGGTCTTCTTCAGCTTTATGACCCGGAGCGGCTTTTTCGCGGCGACGACAAAGAGGTACGCGTTATCCGTTCCCAGACTGTAGGAAAGGATGAGCGTGCCCGGGTCGAGGACGGACTGGACTCCGGCGAGATCCAGGGGCTGAGGATAGACGAGCGAAGCTAATTTCGCCGAAGTCTGGAGAAGCTGGTTTTCCAGGCCAGCCCTTTTCTCGCGGAGCCGCCGCAGTTCGGCGGTCAGTTTTTCGATTTCCGCGTCACCTTTATCCGCTGTCCATTCCGACAAATTTTTCTGCGTCCGATCATAATCGCGATTCGCGGATTTGATCACGCGCTCGAGCTCCTCGGGAATATCCAAGGAGAAGACAAGATCCCGTTCAACCAGCAACGCCAGAAAAAGCTGAGCCCGCGACCGTTCCAGAACCTGAAAGGCATCGTCCGCCCTCTTCATCCTGATAAGGATATCGATATAGTCCTTGGAGATCTTTTCGAACCTTGCCCGGAAAACCGCTTTGGTTTCCTGCGATCCGCCCAGTCTTTTGACCTGGGTTTCCAACGATTCCAGAGCGCGGCGAAAATAATCGGCAGCCGGTTCGAGCTTGTTTCTCGCGGCCTCGACTTTTCCCAGGCCATGGAGAACATTCGCCTCCCGGTGACTTCCCGGGGCGAGTTTTTGGACGATAGTCAGGGCCTTGGCGTAAGTGTCCGCAGCGGCCGTCCAATCGCCTTTTTTTTCCGCGAGGTCGGCAAAATGGCTGAGGATCAGGCCATGATCAAGGCTTCCAGCTGCCAGCTTTTCCATCTGGTCGAGGGCTCGCCTGTAGCACTCCTCCGCGATCGAAAACTGTGATCGGGCCGCAGCGACATCCCCCAGGTTGAGCCAGGCGTTGGAAACATCCAGGCTCTTGGGCGCGATCTTTTCCAAAATATCGAAAGCCTGCCGGTAATAGCGCTCCGCGGTTTCGTAGTCCTTGCGGTCGGCCGCGATCGCGCCCAGATTGGTCAGGGAAGCAGCCATCTGGTTGCTTTCCGGGGCATGCTTGGCGAAGATGGTTCGCGCTTGATTGTGGTAGTCCTCGGCCGTCTCCATGTCTCCGCGGTGGTAAGCCACCAGGGCGAAATCGTTCAGACTCTGCCCCAGCTCTACGGAGCCGGGCGACGATTTTTCCTTCAAGGCGATCGACTCCCGGAAATACGATTCAGCCGTGATGAAATCACCGCGCTGGTTGCAGACGTTGCCAAGGTTATCCAGAACCTCGGCGACACTCGGGTGTTTTGGATTGATCTTGTGTTTGATGGCCAAAGACCGTTTGAAATATTCTTCCGCGGTCTTGAGATCGCCTTTGTTCTGGACGACGGTTCCTAGATTATTCAGGATGAGGGACGCGGACATGGTTTCGGGCCCGGTTCTTTGTTCGATCTCCAGGGCTCTTTTATGGAACGCCTCGGCCGCGTCGAGATCCCCCCGCAGAGTGGCGATGATCCCCAGATTGCTCAGTGTGCTGACGACCTCCGAGCCCCCCGGTGCCAGCTTCTCGCGTATCGCCAGGGCTTTTTCGTAGTACTCGCTGGCCAGGGCGAGACGGCCCTGCTTCGTCGCGATGACGCCCAAATTGTTCAAGCTCATCGCGTAGTCGAGACTTTCGGGCACGACCTTCTCCCGGACCTCGAGCGCTTTGCGATGGTATTCCTCGGCGGCTTTGAGGTCGCCGCGGTTGGCAATGATGTTGCCCAGGTTATTCAAACTCTGGGCCAGGTTCAAGCTGTCCGGCGCGTTTTTCTCCCAGAGGGGGATTGCCCGTCGATAATAATCTTCGGCGGCTTTGAGGTCGCCGAGCCTGGAGGAGATCACTCCGAGAGTATTGAAACTCGTGGCCGTGTCCTGGCTGTCCGGGGCGAGTTTTTCGCGGATCGCCAATCCCTTGAGGCTTGCCTCACGTGCCGCCGGGAACTTTTGCTGATTGAAAGCCACGACGCCGAGGGCATGATAAATCTTGGCCAGATTCAGAGTCTCGCCGGGTTTTTCCCCCAGGGCCTCAACGGCTTTTATATAAGCGTTTTCGGCTCCGGCTAAATCCCGCTTCTGGATGAGCAAGGTCCCGGTCGCGTGATAGGCCGTTGCTTTCGCGAACGGATGATTCGCGGTTTCCGCTAATCGGAGAGCGTCCCGAAATGCGGCCAAGGCGTCATCCTTGGGATCTGTCGCGGCAAGAGCAATCCCCAGCTCAATTAAAAGCCAGAAGGCCGCCGGCCAGTCGCCCTTTTTAGTCAAAGTATCGGAGGCTTTTCGCCAGAATGAAATCGTTTCCGGGAACGCTTTTTTCGCAAGCCCGCCTTTTCCCGACTCGTAGAGCAGCGAGATGTCTTTGGCCATGACGGGATGGACCTTGGTTCCAAACGCGCCGGCGGGCAGGTCGAAGACTTGAGATTGGCCGTTCCTCGTCCCGCGAAGCCGGATCGGGCCGCGCGGCGCGTATTCCGATTCGAGATACATCCAGTCGAGGATCGAACGGATATTCTGCTGAACCGGCTTGAGCGCGAGTCCGGGCTTCGCCGGCTGTTCCCAGGAAAGGATGAGATCCCCGACAAGGATGCCGGCCTTTTCCCCGGCCGAAGATTTTTCGACGGCTTCGACAACGACGCCCTCCGCTCCATGAAGAACGGCGGCGGTTCCCAACAAGATAACGGCGACCCAGAAGAAAAGCCGGGCGCTTTGTTTCATGCTCCCCTCCGAAAACAGCGTCGTTTTCCTGGAGTCAAATATAGCGCCCGACGGCGAAGGATGTCAACGGAATTTCGGGTATTTCGGGGGACACAATTTCCATTTTCGAAATTCAACACGGAATTCTGGCAATCGGGCTTCTCAAACAGCCGACTTCCGGAGGACGACGGGCATAGAGCGCCGTTCCCGGACTTTGTGGTTGAGGAACTCGACGAATACGGAAAAAGCCATGGCGAAGTAGATATATCCTTTGGGAATGTGGACGTCCATGGCTTCAGCGACCAGCGTCACTCCGATGAGGAGCAGAAAGCTCAAGGCCAGCATCTTGATCGTCGGGTGGCGGTCGATGAATTGGGCGATCGCATTGACCGAAAACATCATGATGACGACGGCGATCACGATCGCCGTGACCATCACCCAAAGCTGTCGGGCCAATCCGACCGCGGTAATGACCGAGTCCAGGGAAAAGACGATGTCCAGAACCATGATCTGAAGAACGATCCGGACGAATTTCCCGCGCGCCGGGCTTTTCGGCTTCGATTCGGCGCTTTCGAGACTGACATGGATTTCATGCGTGCTTTTCGCCAGGAGAAACAGCCCGCCGGCGATGAGAATGATGTCGCGCCCGGAAATCTCGAGGCGGAATACCGAAAATAAGGGGCGCGTCAGGCGCATGACCCAGGTCAGAGAGAGAAGCAGGGCAACCCGGCTGATCATGGCCAGGCCGAGGCCGATAACCCTCGCCCGTTCCTTCTGACCGCTCGGCAACCGCGAGGCCAGAATCGAGATGAAGACGATGTTATCGATGCCGAGGACGATCTCCAGGGCGGTCAGGGTGAGCAGGGCGATGACGGCCTGCGGATTTAAGAAACCTTCCATGGGCCACTCCTTTGTCTTGAGGATTATGCCGGCGAAAGAACGTCATTATACACAATTCGCTTTCGTCAGCCGATATTCCGGACGCGCATCCGAAGGACGCCCGTCTCCGTTCATGAAGTTGTGCGGGGGGCGAATATTCATATAATCGGTATTGGAATTCGAAAACGCTCGAAGGGAGAATCACAATGGCCATCGATCATCCATGGAACATCGAAACCAAGCTCATCCACGCCGGAGAGCTCGAGCCGCGCGTTTTGGGCGCGGTCAGCATGCCGATTTTTCAATCGGCGATGTACGAATACGAACGCGCCGCGAGCTATCACGATATCAAATACATCCGGCTCAACAACACGCCCAACCACGTCGTTCTCGGCAGGAAATTGGCCGCCCTGGAAAACGCCGAGGCGGCCCTGGTCATGGCCAGCGGCATGGCCGCGATCTCGACGGCGCTCTTGACCGTCCTCTCGGCGGGGGATCATCTCCTCATCCAGGATTGCCTCTACGGCGGCACCCATGATTTCGCGACGAAATATCTCGGCTCCTTCGGGATCGCCTATGATTTTATTGACGCCGAAAAGCCCGAAACCTGGACGGGGAAATTGCGGCCCGCGACGAAAGCGATCTATGTCGAAACGATCGGCAACCCCTTGATGCAGGTGCCAGACCTGGAAGCGGTGGCGGCGTTCGCCAAAGCCCGCGGCCTTGTTTCGATGGTCGACAACACGTTCGCCACGCCGCTCAATTTCCGCCCGGCCGAATGGGGCTATGACCTTTCTCTCCACAGCTGCACGAAATATCTCAACGGCCATTCGGATATCGTCGGGGGGGCCGTGATCGGTCGGAAAGACCTCGTCGATCGTATCCTCTATAAGCTCGACCACCTCGGCGGATCGATGGATCCGCACGCTTGTTTTCTCCTTCATCGCGGGTTGAAGACGCTGGCTCTGCGGGTTCGCTTCCAGAATGCCAGCGCTTCGGCAATCGCCCGCTTTTTAGCGGACCATCCCGCCGTGGCTCGGGTTAATTATCCGGGCCTCGAAGGCGACCCGGGGCATGAGCGGGCCGCACGGCTTTTCGATGGATTCGGCGGGATGATGAGCTTTGAGCTCAAGGGCGGGGCCGCGGCCGCGGAGTCATTCATGAACAAGGTGACCATTCCGGTCATCGCTCCGAGCCTCGGCGGCGTAGAAACGCTCATGACCAGGCCGGCCACGACGTCGCATCTCGGGCTGACGGCCGAAGACCGGCGCAAGCTGGGAATCTCGGACGGCCTTATCCGCCTTTCGGTCGGAGTCGAGGCCACCCAGGATCTGATTGACGATTTTCGCCGGGCATTGTAGCTTATGGGAAATCCCTAAACGCCGGGAGAGGAGAAAGTATTATGTCGGTCGATCGAAGAGAATTCCTCAAATCCGTCTTGGCCGCGATTCCCATGACAGTCTTCGACTGGGACGCTTTTCCGCGCGCCGGGCGCTCCCTAAAGAGCGGCGCCGGCTACGATGCCATCATCATCGGAAGCGGGCTCGGCGGCCTGAGCTGCGCCGCGGCTTTCGCCCGCCAGGGATTCAAACCGCTCGTCCTCGAGCAACATTCCGTTCCGGGCGGCTACGCCACGACCTTCAAGCGGCCGGGCGGTTTTATCTTCGACGTCTCGCTCCATTCGACCTCGGTCGGCGAACGAAATGGCCTGGCCAACTTGATTTCCGGATTCCCCGAGATCACCGATGTCGAGTTCGTTCCGCATCGGACCCTCTACCGGGCGATTTTTCCCGAACACGATATCCGGGTTCCGCATAAGGACATCTCCGGCTACATCAAGATCCTCCACGGCCATTTCCCGGCCGATAAGGACGCGATCGACGGAATCTTCGACGATATCAAGGGAATGACCGATGATTTGAACAGATATTCGGGGGCCAACGGCAAGATCAATTTCGCGACGTTCGCCAAGGACTTCCCCGTCCTTTCCAGGGCCGTCGGCCAGACCTGGGGAACCATGGTCGATGCCCGGACGAAAAATCCGAAAATCAAAGGCATCGTCTCGGCTCTCTGGGGCTATTTCGGCCTTCCGCCCTCCAAGCTGGCGAGCCTTTACTATGCGATGCCGCTCTACGGCTATCTCGCCGAGGGGGGATACTATCCGATCGGAAAATCGCAGAAGATCAGCGACGCCTTCGTCCGGTTCATCGAAGGACGGGGAGGAGAGGTCCGGCTCAAGACCCGCGTCGAAAAAATCCTGACGAAGGACCATGCGGCTTACGGCGTGAGGACCGCTGATGGAGCCGAAATCACGGCAAGGGCCGTGGTTTCGAACGCGAACGCGTTCGATACGGTTCATGCCATGCTGGACGAGGCCGAGTTCCTCAAGGATTATCTGGCGCGAATGGATAAATTCACGACGAGCATCTCCTCGTTCCAAGTTTGGCTGGGGCTGAATAAAGACTTGGTCGGCGAGTTGGGCCTCAAAGACACGGAGATTTTCTATTATCCGAGCTATGACATGGAGTCGGGCTATACGGCTTCCATGAATGCCGATCTGCAGAATTCCGGATTCGGCCTGACGCTTTACGACAACCTCTACAAAGGATACTCGCCCCAGGGCAAGAATATCGTGAACATCATTTCCCTCCAGGGATATGAGACGTGGAAGAGGTTCGAAGCGGATTACCTCAGGGGAAACAAAGACGCTTACCGGGCGGAAAAGAAACGGATCGCCGGCATCCTGATCCAATCCGTGGAAGAGACGCTCATGCCCGGTCTTTCCAAGGCGGTCGAAGTCATGGAGGCTGCGACTCCCCTGACCAACCTCCGCTACACGCGAAATTACCGCGGCGCAATCTACGGATGGGACCAGACCCTCGAGAATTCCATGCCGCGGCGGCTCGGCCAGAAGACGCCGGTCCGCGGGCTCTATCTCGCCGGCGCCTGGACCCAGCCGGGCGGGGGATACGGGGCCGTCATCCCGAGCGGGCTTCAATGCTTCGGGGAGATTATGAACGACTGGTCCAAGACCGGCTGACCAGGAGCGGAGGATCATTCCTGTTTTCCTTTATTGAGGACGGCGCTTAAAAAAAATATAATGTTCCCTTCCGCGCGCCCGGAAAGAAATTGAAGGAAGAGAGGGTTTCATGAATCGCCTCGATGCTCTCCAAAAAATCGCCGCCAGACTCCGTATTTCTTCGCTGATGATGACCACAAACGCCGGGTCGGGACACCCGACGACGTGCCTTTCCATGGCTGAGATCGCGGCCTGCCTCTTCTTCGGCGAAATGCGCTTCAATCCCGAGGATCCCGAGGATTGGGGGAACGACGAACTGGTTTTATCCAAGGGACACGCCGCCCCGATTTTATGGGCGGCGCTGGCCGAGGCCGGGATCATTCCCTTCAAGGATTTATTGGAGCTGAGGAAGATCACGTCGGATCTGGAAGGCCATCCGACCCCCCGGATGCCGTGGATCAAGACGGCGACCGGCTCCTTGGGCCAGGGCCTTTCGGTCGGGGCGGGCATGGCCGCGGCGATGAAGCTCGGAAAATCTCCGGGCCGCGTCTTTGTCGTCATGGGCGACGGCGAATGCGCCGAGGGTTCGGTCTGGGAGGCGGCCAACGCCGCCGCGCACTTCGGGCTCGGCAACCTCCGAGCCATCGTTGATATCAATCGGCTCGGCCAATCCGACCCGACGCTCCACCAGCACGATGTCGCCGCCTACGCCAAGAAATTCAAAGCGTTCGGCTGGGAGGTGATCACGGTCAGCGGCCATAAAGTCGAGGCCGTCCTTGGAGCATTAAAGAGAGCAGGGAAATCCGGAAAGCCGACGGCCGTCCTGGCCAAGACGATCAAGGGCAAGGGCGTCTCTTTCCTCGAGGACAAGAACGGCTGGCACGGGAAACCGTTGAAGCCGGAGGAATTGAAAGCCGCGCTCGCCGAGATCGGACCCCGTCCCGAGGTCGACGCGGTTCGGCTTGTCCGGCGGCCGAGGAAAACCGAAAAACCGAGAATCGCTCCAAACGTCGACTTCGTGCGGACCGCTTACAAAGATAAAACGGCAACCCGTCTGGCCTTCGGAAACGCGCTCAAGGCCCTCGGCGAAGTCCATAACGGCGTCGTCGTCCTGGACGGCGACGTGAAGAATTCGACATATACCGAGAAGTTTTTCGAGGCGTTTCCGGAGAGGAGCTTCCAGGCGTTCATCGCCGAGCAGAACATGGTCGGCATGGGCATGGGATTCGCGGCGAAAGGTTATCTTCCTTTCATGGCCACGTTCGCCGCTTTCCTGACGCGAGCCCACGACCAGGTGAGGATGGCCGCTTATTCATTCTCCAATATCAAGATCTGCGGATCCCACGTCGGCGTGAGCATCGGGGAAGACGGCCCGTCCCAGATGGGCCTCGAGGACCTCGCCCTGTTCCGCCCCATCCCGGGATGCGTCGTTCTCTATCCGAGCGATGCGTTTTCGTCGGAGGCGTGCGTGGCGGCCGCCGCCCGCCACAAGGGCCTGTGCTATATCCGGACGACGCGGCCGGCGACGCCGCTGCTTTATTCGGCAAGCGAACCGTTTCCCGTCGGCGGGTCGAAGGTCTTGAAAAGGGGGGCGCGAGATAGCGCGACCGTGATTGCCGCGGGCATCACCGTATTCGAGGCGCTCAAGGCTTACGAGGAACTCAAGAAGGACAATATCGAGATCCGGGTCATCGACGCGTATTCAATCCAACCGCTCGACCGGGAGACCATCTTGAATGCCGCGGCCGAGACCGGAGGCCGGGTGGTCGTCGATGAAGACCATTTCGCCGGCGGCGGATTGGGCGAAGCCGTGGCCTCGGCCCTCGCCGGGAAGAGGATCCTCAGGCATCTCTGTATCAGAGAGCTGCCCCGGTCCGGAAAGCCCGAAGAGCTCATGGACCGCTATGGCATCAGCGCCCGGCATATCGCCGCCGCCGTCAGAGAGCTGCTCGCCTAGCGGCTTCGCTCAGGATTTCGACGCGACCCACAGCGAGAAATCGGTTTCGTTCATAGCGCCGGTTGTCCGCCCCGTCTCGAATCCTTTCTTGACCACGACGAAGGTCGGAACGGCCTGGATGCGGAATGCGGCCGCCATTTCGCGGTTTTCATCCGTGTTGACCTTGACGGCCATGAGATCTCCCGCCCGCCTCTTAGCCAGGCTCTCGACGATCGGATGCATCATATGGCAGGGCATGCACGCAGGCGAATAGAAATCAAGAAGAAGCGGAAGTTTTCCGCTGCGGATGAGGATCTCGACTTGTTCGGGGGACGGCTCCAGGACTTCGCCGGGGGTCGGGAGAGCCGACTTGCACAGTCCGCACCGAATGGTTTTTCCCGCGGCGTCCGGGGGGAAGGCGTTCGTCGCCCCGCAGGCGATGCAGCTGACTTTCATTTTATCGGCCATGCTTTCCGCCTTTCACCCGTTATCGTCCTTGATCCGTCCTCAAAATTCCGCCTCCGAGAACGCTCTCCTATTTCGAGGCTGGGGCGCTCGTTCGTGTCCAGTCCCAGCTCGAAAGACCGCGGTTCGTGAGCGCCTTGACCGCCATCGTCAGCTTTTCCCCCTTGCCTATCTTGAGCCCGGTCAGCTTGACGAAAGGCTGCTTGACTTCGGTGGTGAAGATCGTCGGGCTTTTTTCGGGCCCGAATTCCATCCTGTAGGCAACAACGCTTTTCTCCGGGCTCGACGTCCAGGTGATGTCGGCCGAACCGCTTTTCAAATTCTCGATCTTCAAGCCCTTGACCGGCATCGGGCTCGAGGCGAGCATCATGATCGCGGCGATGTTGTATTTGGCCGCTTCAGTCAAAAGCTGATGGTTAACCGTCTCGAGAAGGTCGGTCGGCTGGTGGTAATAAGGATTGCCCAGGACGGGATATGAACCGAGGCCGCCGACGATGTCGCCGTAGGCTTCATAGAACGAAACGGCGTCGGTCGATTTCACGTAGCGCGTGTCGTGGGTCACCATTTTCGAGAAGAGGAAAGCCGCGGCATGCTGGATATCGCGTATCCCGGCGTTGGAATACCGGATCGTGTCGTCGAGGAGGTGGTCGTTGGTCCAGCCGATCATGTCGTTGTTCAGGTCGGCGGCGATGAGCCATTTCTTCTCCTGGGCCTGCCTGACGAATTCCCGGCTTCCCAGGAGGCCGGCTTCTTCGCCGGTGAAGAAGCCGAAGACGACCGTGGCGGGCAGGGGAACGTCGGCCAGAATCCGGGCGGTCTCCAGATTGACCGCGGTCACCGACGAGTTGTCGTCCGCTCCCGGGCCGCGCTGGTTGGAGTCAAAATGGCCGCTTAGGACATAGATGATTTCGGGATTCTCCGTCCCGGCGTGGCGGGCGAGGACATTGGCCGTCTTGATGCCGCGCGTCTCAAAGGTCTGATATTCCGGCTCATAGCCGAAGGATTTGAGCTGGTTGAAAATATAGTCCGCGGCGAGCTTGTTTCCGGGCAACGAGATGTATTTGGAGTCGAAGTTGAAGAGAGCTTCCTCATAATCGAAAATTTTCGTGGTTGAGACGCGATCCGCCGCGGTCTTGACCGCGTCATGAATCGGGGCAAAGCTTTTTTCTCCCCGCGCCCGTAGAGCTTTTTCGGCGTTCCGGTTGAATTGAATCCGGGCCGACAGGTTTTCCATGGTGATCTTTCTGGCCAGGTCGACGATATAGACGCCGCGCTCGGGCGAAATGGTATCGCCGTCGCGTTCCGCGCCGACGAGGACTTTCGTCCCCGATGGGTCCGCCGCCCATTCGTATTCCGGGGTGATCGTCCGGAGCGAGTTGTTGTCAAAGAGACGGAAGCTGGAGAGGGTTTTCAGGTCATAGATATACGAACGGCTGTGGCGAGGTTCGCCTTTCACGGCCAGGACCAAGTCCTTGTTCAGGAATCGCGGGGCGCGGTCCGGCTCGATCTCCCGGCTCAGCCGGATTTCGCCTTTTCCATCGCTATGGATATAAAAGATCTCGTTATTCCGCGTGTAGGTCATATCGAAAACGATGCCCGAGCCGTCCGGAGCCATGGCCGCCGAACCGATCCGTTCCTGGGTTTTTTTTATGACCGCGGGTGTGAGCTGCCCCTCGAGCTTCACTACGTTCAGCGTCGTTTCCGTCCCTTCCTGGCCGGCAAAGACAAGTATCGAACCGTCCGCCGAAATGGCCGGCGAGGATCCCGTGAACGGTTTCGAGGATGAATCCACGAGGTTCATGATGACGAACGACCTCGCTCCTCCCGGTCTCATCTGCCCCCCCGCTGACGGCGGGGCTTGAGCCGCGGGTTTCGCCGCGGGGGCGGCCCCGGCCTGGGCCGGAGGCTGGCCGGCCGCCGGCGGCCGCGGTTTCGGAAAAGGCGTTTGAGCCGGCGACGTGTAAATCATGTATTTCCCGCCCGGCACGGCAATGGGAGCGGTCTTAAATCCCTGTCCTTTGGTGGTCAAGGGCCGGGCCGCGTTTTTATCGGATATCGCGTAAATTTCATTCGAGGCCGCATCGGTTTCATTCGCCCCGACAAAATAGATCTCGCGGCCGTTCGCGCTGAAGGTGAGGGTGCCCTTGAGCAGTCCCCCGGTTTTAAGGATTTTTTCCTTGTTAGCCGCGAGATCAATAAGGACGATTTCCCCGGCTTTCGCCTCCAGCCACGTCAGCTGCCGCTGCCGGCCCATGAGCGCGGCCCGGTCGGGTGATTCTTGGGCCGAGAGCTCTTCGATGTCCTTGCGGAGTTTCGCGATTTCCCGATTTTTCCCGATCCGGAGGTAGGCGGCGACGTGCGGCGCTGAAGAAAAAACGAAATTCGTCCCGGCAACCTCGGCCATGAGCTTGTCCGGGCTGTTGAGGAGGAGAACCCGGGTCAGGGTCGCCGTCCTCGGCCCCGTTTCGAAGGCGACATATCTGCCGTCAGGGCTGAGGCGGATATTGCGGCCGTCTTTCGCGATTTCGTTCACGCGGAACAGCTCGCCCGTGATCAAGGCGATATTATCGAAGAATCGTCCGCCGTCCGGGCTCTTGAGGATGGCTTCAAATTCGTCCAGGGCGCGGATGAAATCGCCCAGGTCCCAAAGCCGGCGCGCTTCGTCGAACCGGGCCAGGGCTGTGTCCTGCGCAGCCGGCGAAATTCCGCCGAAGACTAGAAAAAATATTAAAATAGAACTGGGAAGAAGCCGTCGGATCATGGGAAACCTCACTTTTCGGGTATATATATCAAGGGTGGAAGGATGTCAATTCTGCCTCGAGACGAGAGGTCCCCTCCCCGGAATATTTGAGCGAGAAAGGGCGAGTGTCGCTCCGTTGTCGGAACCGATTATGGCTGTATGTTTTGAAAGATCAAGATTTCCAGGCCCGTGAAGGATATCCGCCGGCTGAGCTTGAGCTTGTCGCGAATCAAAGGGAAGAAAGCCTGCTCCGGGACGTTTGAACTCGCCAGCACCAGGAAGGTCGTTCTCGCGCCCTGGCTGAAATTGAGCACGTCTTTGGCGAATCTTTCGGAGATGTCCTCGTTCGGGGACTTCGTTTTGATGAAGATCTTTTTCAATTCGATACCGGGCCTGAGATAGCGCGCCAAGGGGGCCGAATAGTATCCCCAGTAAATCAGGACGGCGTCATGGCTTCCCGCGGTCCGGGACAGATATTGCCCGGCGCTTTTCCAGTCTTCCTTCTGATAGGTGGCCAGGAGATTGAGGGAGGTGAAGACGTTGACCAGGATGAAGGCGATGACGGCGGCCGCGGCCAGGGCTTTTCTTGTCTTGAGGAAATTCATCTGCGTGCCGAGGGCGGCCAGGACCGGGACTCCGATCAGCGAAACGATGAACAGCCTCGGCAGCCACATCGGGAAGAGGACGCGGGACAGGACGTAATAAATCACCGGGTAAAGGAGGAAAACGACGGCCAGGATTATTTCCTTTGTCCGGCGGCGCTTGATCGCGACGAAGATCCCTCCGGCCACCAGGAAGAGCAGCGGGATGAGAAGAATCCAGCTGATGAATCCCGGGACCGTGAACGGCAGCGTCAGGTTCCAGTTGCCGAGCTGTTGACGCAGGGCGTCGAGGTAATCCCCCGGATTCGGCACGGTGACCCAATACCTGAAGCCGCTCTGGATCTTCGGCCTTTTCATCTGCTTGATCGCCGAAGGCAGCCAGGGCGCATAGAGGGCGACCGCCGTGGCGAGCGAGAGCAGCAGGCCCGCGATGCGGGCGATGATCGCTTGCCTGTCCAGGAACAGAAAAAGGAGATAGAGCAGGCTGAGAAAAATGATATAGACGATCGCGCTGTCGTTCGTATAGAGCATGAGGGCCAGGAAGAGCCCGGCGAGGAGGAAGTCCACGACCTTCCTTTGCTGGTGAGCGCGGAAGAGAAATCCCAGGGCGAAACAGGCGAAGGCGAAGAGGATGATGTGGGGCTGAACGTCCTGGGAGAAATAGGCGTGCATCGGGAGGATCGCCGCGAAGAGGGCCGCCAGATTCGCGTCGCGGCGGCTCCAGTTCAGCCCGGACCGGCAGAGAAAATAGACGCCATAAATCCCGAGGCATCCCCAGAGGAGCATCAAAAGGCGCAGGGCGAGGTCGGTGTTGCCGAAGACTCCGACCCAGAAGCGGAGATGAACAAAATAGAAGGGAGGGTACACTTCTTTGATGACCAGCTTGAGCATTTCCCCGAAGTTTTTGGTCAAGGCGATTACGACGTCCAGGGCTTCTCCCAGCCATAAGCCCCGGCTCATGAGGTGATAGAGCCGGAGGAGCAGGCCGGCGAGGATCACTAGGAACGTGACAAGGCCCCAAGGGACCCGGGGAGTCTTCCTCTCGGCACTCTCGTCTTGACCCATGGCGACTCCTTGCTCTTAAAAAAGGACTTCCGTGGCAACGATGAAGTCCCGGCCAGGGCTCCAGATCCCGGAACCGTGATATTTGTATTTTTTATCCAGGATATTCTCCAGGGCCAGAGTGATTTTTAAAGACTTTCGGACGAGGAGGCCTGTTCTGAAATTCAGGGTCCACCACCCGGGAGTTCCGCCTAGAGGAATCCTCACATCGGTCTTGTCCGCCGCATGGAGCCTATCCTGTTTGCCCGCAGCTCTCACTGATACTTCAGCGAATTTCAAGAAGCCGGAGGCCTGGGAAGAATCCCAGCGCAGCTTGACCTGGCCGAAGAGTGGGGCGATCCTCCGCATGGGTTGTTTTGCTCCGATGGTGCTCTCCTCTTCTCCCCAGGTGTACGTTCCATTAGCCCCTAAGCTTAATCCGGAGCGGAGTGCGATGTTGGCCATGAATTCCGTTCCGTAGATCACCCCGCGGAGGGCGTTGACGTTCGTCTGAATCGGAGTCGTCGGACTGATCTCCGTCATTCCATTCCAGGTTGTATTGATCCTCGTGAGGAGATCTTTGATTTTCGAATAATAGGCCGTTACGCCCAGGTCAAATTCTTCGATGAAGGAGACTTTCCTCAGGAAGGAGAAATTCTTCATCCGGAACTTCGTCAAAAATTCATAAGTGTCCGATTTTTCGGGCTTGAGGTTCGGGTTGGGCACCTGGAAATAGCTGCCCGCATCTCCGAACATGACATATTCCGAGAGATCAGGAGCGCGAAATCCTTGGGAATAGGTCAAGGCGAAGGTCGCCGCCTCTCTGGCGACGTATTGGGCGCTGGTGAAGAAGACATTCCCCGCGTAATGCGCGTTAACCTCTTCGGGATTGACAACCTGTTCCATCCCGCTGATGGGAGCTCGTGCCGGAGCGAACGCGGACATCCCATGCCGTCTGACGCCCACCCCCAAATTCAGCTCGCGATCGCTCGCCGCGGCCAAAGGATTGAAGTCCAACATGAGATATCCGCCGTACGTGCTGTACGACGAACCATCAGGATACGAGGGGATGAGGATTTGTTGGGAAAGGACGTTGATATTCTTGGATGTGACGGAATCCCGGTACCACATGCCTCCATAACGAAGATTGAGGTAATTGCTCCACAAGCTGGTATCGAATTTCGCATCGAGACCGAGAGTCTTGACGTCCGTATCGGTTCGCGTCGTCGAGGCTTCGACGATCGTGACGAAATCGTTATACACCTTGAAATTGTCGATCCGTTCGAAAAAGTTTTGATCCGAAACGGTGAACTCGCCGTACGTCCTCATCTTCTGAAAAGGCATGTGCAGCCTGAAATATCCGAGATGATCCCGATTGGCATAGGACATCCATTTCTTAGAGGTGTAGAGCTGCTCCGCCCGGCCTGCGTTTTCGATATTATTGAAGAGATATTTCGCGGATATCCACCAGCCGGGAAGAAAGGTCTTGGGGAAGTCGTATGTCAGGCCGAAAGAGGCGCCCTGTTGGCCGTAGTCCGAATGAGGTTGCCTGCCGACGTCTCCCCCCCCGCGCAAGCTTTCGAATTCTTTAACCGTTCCGCTCAAAGTCAATTTCAGGCTTCCTAAATCGATCCCGGTCGCGCCGTGGATCACTTTGCCCTGGTCCGCCGATTCATACCGGCTGAAGATCTCGCCGCTGAACGGGCCCGATGTTTCTCGCGTGCCCTCCGTCAGGAGATTGATGACGCCTCCCATGGCATCGGAACCATAGAGGACCGAGCCCGGTCCTCTCAAAACCTCGATTCGTTCGAGCGATAATGGATCGACCAGGTTAAGATATTGATTGGGTCCGCTCCGGAACGTGGAATTGTTCAGGCGCATGCCATCTACGGTGATGAGGAGCTGCGGACCCATCATTCCCCTGATATAGGGGGAGCCTCCTCCATGATTGGTTTTTTGCATGAAAACGCCGGGGGCTTCCAATAACGCTTCGGGTGTGGTTCTCGGAGCGTAATCGGTCAGCCATGTCTGGTTGACGACGGTCACCGAGCGATTGCTTTCGAAATTGCTTTCGGCCACTTTATTGGCCGTCACGACAATCTCGTGGCTTTGGCTCTTCACCGGCTCTTGTCCATCATCCGTCGCGACCTGTTTTTCCGTCTCCGCGAGGGATTTCAGGAGAAAGCTGAGCCGTGTTTTCCGGTCTCCGATAATTTCTACGTTTTTGCTTGTGAGCGTTTGAAATCCGGGGCATTCAACCCTGAGATCGTAGAATCCCGGCGAAAGGGCGGTAAAATTGTATTGGCCATTGTCATCAGCGATCACGGTCTTCTTGACTTCTCGAGATTGAGAATCGATGATCGAGACCACGGCGCCGGAAAGAGCCAGTCCCTTCATATCCGTCACAATCCCCGCTAAGTCGCCGGTTGAAGGCGAAAGCGCCAGGGAAAAGGAGGCGGTGAGAACAGCCACAAGAAACCGAGCGATTATCGCCGTGGATTTACGCATCCATCTCTCCGTTAAGGCAAAACTCTCCAAGGTTTCCTTTTTTAGTTCAAATGACGTGTTTTGTCAAGAATTCGGGCCGGGTAACGATGGAGTTTTCTCGGAGGACTCAGCGGGCGATAATCCTGTCCCAATCCGCCTTTTTCTTGACAGCCTCTCGTTTAATGAATTACCATTTTTCCTCTATGGCGTGAGGAAAAGGTGCCTATGCGATATGTAACCGGCGAAACAAGGGCAAGAGAATCCTTCTTTCCTCGATAGGACGGCAGGAGAACGATGGACAGACCGCGGAATTTAGTCGGGTGGAAAACGCTCGTTGCAGCCTGGGGAACCGCGGTCGTCTTCAGCCTGGCCGCGGGTTTCTTGGATTTTCTTCGCGCCCTCTTTTTCGGAGGCATCCGCTGGCCATCGGCCGCACGACTTGGACTCCGCAGCGCCGGGTTGATTCTTCCGCTCGTGGGCGTGTCCGCCTTGGCCGGCCTGAGTCTCTTCAGGCTCCTGAACAAATCTCGACAAAAGCTATTTATTCCGCGCTTTGAGATCGCGACTCTGGTCGGATCGGGTATTATCCCTGTTGCGCTGGCCGTTCTGTTTGAAAAAAGCTTTAATTTCTATGAAACGGGATTGAAGGCCGGCCTGTTGGGAATCGCCGCAGCCGTTGTGATCGCCGGGCTGTGGCCCAAACGAATAAGCCCGCGACCGCCGAAGGAGCGCCCGGCGGCCTCGTGGCTCGTATTCGCCCTGGCCGGGACGATCGGAATCTTAGCCCTGTCGTCTTTGACGGCTCTTTTACCCTGGCCTGCCCTTTCTCCCTTGAGGGCGCCAAGCCAAAAACAAGCCGTAGGACCGAATATCGTCCTAGTCATCATGGACTCGGCTCGCGCCGACCGGTTTTCGGTTTACGGGCACGGGCCGAAGACGAGCCCCTTTCTTGAGCGTTTCGCGGCCGAATCCACCGTCTTTGACAACGCCATCGCGGAATCTCCGTGGACGCTTCCGTCGCACGCTACGCTTTTCACCGGATTGTATCCTGGCCAGCATAACGCCCACGCCGAACACTTCTGGCTTGACGACAGCTACCGGACCCTTGCCGAAATTCTCGCCGACAGCGGCTACCAGACGGTATTGTTCTCCAACAATGACTATGTGGCCCGCGACACGAACTTGGTCCAGGGATTCCAGCGATTCTGGTACAAAGGACGATGGGATGATGATCCCAGGTACTCCGCGCCAAGCTTGGGAAGAGCCGTCGATGCGTTTTTACGGTCTTGCCGTGCGGAGTGGAATAACCGGGTCAGGTTGAAATTCGCGAAAAACCCGGCCGCCCTGCTCGACTACCCGAGCGCCGCTTTCACGAATCGGGCCGTCGGGGAATGGTTGGACGAAGCGCGGAAAGCGAAGGCGCCTTTCTTCCTCTGTATCAACTATATGGATGTCCATTTCCCTTATAATCCCGGCGACGCGATAGCCAGGCTATTCCTCGACGAAGATGAGTTCGGACGTTCCTTCGCCCTGAGGTTGCGCCGGCCGTCGATCGATATCTCTCTGGATGTCGCGAAGGGGCAGTACACCCCGGATGAGCTGCGGATCATTAACGCCCTCTATGACGGCGACGTCCGGTCCATGGACGGCGAGCTGGAAACGCTGTGCGCGAAGCTCAAGACGCTCGGCGTTTATGATCAAACGGTGACCATTATCACTTCCGATCACGGGGAATATCTCGGCACGCACAACCGGTTCGCTCATGGCCTGGGCTTGAACGAGGAAGTGCTCCACGTTCCGCTGTTAGCCCGGTATCCGGGCATTTTTGCCGGCGGCGCGCGTGCCGGCGGCGTGGTCAGGCTTGCCGATATCTTCGACACTCTCTTGACGCTGGCGAAGATCGAAGAGCGGCCGAAAGCGATGGAGGGAACGCGGAAGCTTTTCAGCCTGCCAAAAGAAGACGGCCGGACCGTGTTTTCCGAGTTCCGCTTTCCGGTCCACGTCCTAGCGACGGCGATGCTCCGCGACGACAACGCGAAGCTGCTCGTCGAACAGAAGGCCGTTCGCGACCGGAATTTCAAGCTGATCTGGAAATCGCGCGGCTCGCCCGAATTCTATGACCTTGCCGCGGACCCGCAGGAGTTGAATAACTTGTTCTCCGAGGAGAATGAGAAGGCGCGGATGATGTTCCGGGAGCTGGTCGGCTGGATGAGCCGGGACGTCCCCCAGGAGAAGAGCGGGCAGGACCTCCTTTCCCCCATCGAGAATAGGCGCTTGCTCGAGCGGATGCGGACGCTGGGCTATGTGAAATAAATAAGAATTTCGCGGCGTTTTCCAAACAGCTCAATGACGAGCAGTTTGACTTCAACTTTCAGCCGATGATATGATTTTTCCCAATGAACGGCGCGGAATCTCAGCCTGAGTCCAAGGACAGCGCCCCCGCCGAAAAAAATCCGGCCTTCCCACGAGTCCTCGTCGCCCTGGGGTTAGCCCTCGCCGGGCTTGCCTATCTCGCTTATCAAGCTTTTCTCTCTCCCGAGATAGAATTCCTCCGGCCGTCCTCGAAAGCGCACTGGGTCGTCCATCCGAATCCCCCCTTCATCCTTGATTTTTTGCCCAGGATTTATGACGCTGTTTTCACCCGTCAATTTCTCTTTGATAAAGTCCCGGCGTCCATGAAGGTCCGGATCTCGGCCAAAGGCACTATGATCGTTCGGATTAACGGTCACTCCTTTGAGACCGTCTCGTCCCGGTCTTGGAAGAAGCGGAGAACGTATGACCTCGCTCCTTTTGTTTATGCGGGGCGGATGAATTCGCTCAGGATTGAGGTCGACGGCCTTAATGGTCCGCCCGCGCTTCTCGTCGAGGGACCGGAAGCGGTCCGAACGGACAACCGCTGGACCGTTGCTCTGGGCCCTGACTTCAACGACCCCCGGGCTGCGGTTTTAGCCCTCAGGGGAGAGTCCTACCTGGAGCAAAGACTCAATCCCTTGAGGGCGTCGTCCAAGTTCCCTCTCTATCTTCTCGGCTTTGTGATATACGCCCTGGGCATTGTCTATTCCCTCGTCCCCCTGCGCCTGAAACCCTGGATTCGGCACGAGAATCTCCAGCCCGGAAAAACCCGGGCGTCTTTCCTCCGCAAGCACGGTTTCGTTCTCGTCGTGATGCTGGTTGTGGTCATCATCCAACTTCACAATGTCTTCCTCTTCCCCTACGACCGCAGCAGTTTCGATTGGCAAGGTCATGTCGAATATGTTCAGTATGTCGCTCAACACTGGCGCCCGCCCCTGGCGAACGAAGGCTGGCAAATGTATCAACCGCCCCTCTATTACTATATTTCCGCGCTCGTCTATAAGCTCTTCGGCGGGGAGGCGGCGTTAGCTGTCTCCTTGAAAGCGGTCCAGGTCTTTACGACGCTCGCCGGGCTTGGAAATATCGCCCTAGCCTGGTGGTTGCTCTGCCTCCTTTTTCCGGGGCAAGCACGCGCCCGAACACTGGGATTTTCCGTAGCGGCCCTGCTCCCCCTGGGTTTTTATATGAACCCAATGGTCAGCAATGAGATTTTTGCGGGCACCGTGATCGGATTGGCCATTGTCCTTGCCGTCCGGTTCGGTTTCGAGAACGAGCTACGATGGAGACAGGCGTTCCTCATAGGGGCGGCGTGCGGACTGGGACTTCTCTCGAAGTATACGGGATTGTTCATTTTCGCGAGTATCCTTTTTCTTCTTGTTCTGCGCCATCTGGAACGGCAGGGAAACTGGAAACGCAGCCTTGTCCTGGCGGCCGTCGTCTTGGCTCTCTGCAGCTGGTATTACGGACGAAACATCGTTCTTTTTAAGGACCCTTTCGTCGGCAACTGGGATAAAGCCTCCGGCTCTTACTTTGAACAAGCGCCGGGATACCGGAATCTCTCGTTTTATACGCGCTTCGGTTCCTGGCTTACCCAGCTCCCCGAGCGCACAAAGTGGCTCAGCTTCTGGGACGGCG
>Ga0299915_10000685_pt1 | contig 25339 bp, 25 predicted proteins | sample RVTome_13_FD_200263 | JGI IMG/M metagenome (GOLD analysis project Ga0299915, IMG submission 200263) | Soil microbial communities from uranium-contaminated site in the Upper Colorado River Basin, Wyoming, United States - RVT92D227 (version 2) ... | reverse complement strand
AAAGCCCGTGCCCACGCCGGCAGTCTTATTTTCTCTGCGACCTCTGCGTCTCTGCGGTTTGCTTTTTATTGGGTTGCGGCCGTTAGGCCGCGCTAGGTACGAGCGTCATCCTGCGCTCGATGTTCCAAAAGATCCTGCGCGATGTTTCGGATACTGTCAGTTCATCCCTCGACATCGATGACGTGCTGGATCAAATCGTCAGAGTGATTGCAGAGGACTTGCGGGCAAAGGGATGTCTGATCCGACTGTTGAATCCGGACGCACGAAGGCTGGAATTGCGGGCTTCCTAAGGATTGAGTCAGGCATACTCGGACACAGGTCCGCGCGACGCGGACAAAACAATGGCAGAAACGCTCGAAGGCAAATGCGTCGCCCTATACGACGCTGCGGAGCATCTGCAGTACCCGGAGGAAGCAAAGCGCGAGGGCATCGCATCCCTGCTGAGCGTTCCGTTGCTGGTGCACGGGCGATCTGTCGGCGTCCTTCGCATATATACACATAAGCCCTACCGGTTTTCTGCGGACGAGATCTATCTCATGACAATAGTCGGTGAGCAGTGTGCTCTCCTGATCAAGAACGCCCAGCTTTACAGTCAAGTGAAGCAGAAATATGACAGGCTCATGGTCGATTTTCACAGCTGGTTCGATCGATTCTATGGGCCCGAGGGAACGGGGGCCAAGAGCGCCACTTGATCCACCGATCTATGGAAATCCAGTGACGGCCCCCCGGCAAGGCCGGGGATTCACCCTACAACATTATCTCCCGCTGCCTGCAGTATTAATTCGACGGCTTCGTTCATCCCGAGGGCGACGGCGGGGCTGAGGGATTCACCGAAGGTCCGGGCGTCTTCCGCCTGAATGCCGATAACCACGACATCTCGGGGCATGGCGAATCCGAGCCGGCGGCCGACCTCCAGAGCAGTGGGCAGGTCGATTTCGTGGATTGAGCGGAGCTTCAGAGATGTCCTCAGGTCATTCGGATCTATACGAATGACCGTGCCGGCTTTCAGGTTGTCAAACTGGATGGAATCGACCAGGATCACCCGTTCCCACCCGGCCATAAGCTCCAGAAGGGCAAACCCGGCCGCCTCGGACTCGACAATGTCCGGTCGCGCGCGAGCGCCACTTTCTTTGAGGCGCCGGCCAACCTCGCGCACTGCATAGATCCCCGCGCCGTCATCGCGGAGGATTGTATTGCCGAATCCGATGATGCGGGTGTTCATGATATCAGGAGCCGCAGGCCCCTAGCGTTGCTCCCGGTGCACGACCTCACCGCCTGAGTTTTTGACCTCCACTATGAGGGGCATCTGGCCCGGCAGCGAGTGGGTGGCGCAGGAAAAGCAGGGGTCATACAGGCGGAAAGCCATCTCGATCATATTCAGCAGACCCTGGCCGATAACCTTTCCGGGCTGGATCAACTTCTGGGCCGCACGCTTGATCGCCATGGAGATCGGCGCGTGGTTGTTCGTCGTACCGACGATGATGTTGGCTTCGGTGATGAGACCATTCTTGTCGGTTTTGTAATGATGCGTCAGGATTCCCCGTGGAGCCTCCAAAATCCCGATCCCTTCCTCCGGAATGGCAGTAGGCAGGGTGCGAAAGTTGGGCGCGGCGACCTCGGGATCTTGTGCCAGCTCGAGGAGTCGCTCTGCCGCAAACATGAGCTCGATCAGGCGCGCCCAGTGGGTTGCCAGCAATTTTTTGATCGGCTTTCCGCCGAGAGTCTCAAACATCCTCTCGTACTCGGCCTGAGCCAGCGGCGTGGCCATGCCGTCGGCAGCATTGAGTCGGGATAGCGGCGTTGCCTGGTACACTCCTGAAGATGGCCCGTCGACGAGACCCTTCCATCCGATCTTCTTGAGGAAGGGGAACTTCAGGTAGCTGAACTTCTCGACGTGCTCCGCGATGAAATCCAGGTACTGATGGTCCTGATAGCGGAAAACCTCCCGTCCCTTTTGATCCACTACCCTGTGGTCGCCGTGGTAGAAGTTCACGCGATTGTTTTTGTCCACGGTGCCTATCCAATAGCTGTCGATCTCGTATGTGTCCCCTAGAATGATGTCGAGGTAAGCCTTGTTTCCCAGGACTACATCATCGAAGAGCTTCAGGGAGAATTTGGCGAACTCCACGCAGGACTTTGCCTTCTCGATGATTTCCTGCCGCTGCTCTTCGGTTATCCCCTTGGACACCCCGCCGGGAAGAGTCCACACCGGGTGCGTTGACCTGCCGCCGATCATGATCTGGATATCCTGAGCGATGGCGCGGTGCTTCAGGACTTCTGCCGCCACAGGAATCCCCACTTTTTCGACGACCCCCAGAATGTTGCGCTTGGCAGGGTCTGCGTCCGGGCCTACGACGAAGTCGGGCGCCGCCAGCGCATAGAAGTGGGCGATGTGGCTGTGAACATAGTGAGCGCTGTAGTAAAGCTCTCTTAGCTTTTTTGCTGCTGCAGGAGGATCGACCTTGTATATTGCGTCTACGGCCTTACCCGAGGCCAGATGGTGTGCGGCGGGTCAAACGCCGCATATCCGCGACACAACGCGCGGAACTTCCTCCGCCGGCATTCCCTCGACGAACTTCTCGAAGCCGCGCAACTCGGGCACTTGAAAGTAGCAGTTGGCCACACTTCCGTCGTCCGCCAGAAAGATCTCGATTTTGCCGTGTCCTTCAAGCCGCGTGATGGGATCGATCGAAATCCGCTTCATAGATTTTTCCTCACCAGCAGCGATCCCGGGATCCCAAACCGGTTGAAGCTCCGCAGCGGATCCGGAATCTCCGCGATAATCCGTTCCACCTCGGCCTCATTCTTGGCCTCGATGACGGATGCAATTGCCGAAATCGCCTTCGCGCCCTGGTCAATGACGCCGGGCGGAGGCCCGTAGCAGCCCCGGCACGCCACGCCGGAAAGCTGGCAGCGCGTGTCACAGCCGCCCCGCGTGACCGGTCCCACGCACAGGAATCCCTGCTCCAGGTAACAGGTTTCCTGCTCGGGCTGTGCCGTTGCAATCCGCTTGAAGCCGGTGATTTTCTTCTCATGCTTCTCTCGGGGGCACTCGTCGCACTGAGTCTTGTCGGAGGCGCCGACCACTGAGCCCTTGGGCGGCAGCTGGCCGCTTACGATTGCCTGCACCACGTTCCAGATCTGCTTGGGCGTTGGGGGGCACCCGGGCACGTAATATTCAACCTCTACAATGTGATCCAGGGGCCGGACGGTATCGTAAAACTCCGGAAGGGTCAGCTCCCCTTCCGGTACGGTGGTTCGGGTCTGAGGTTCGATGCCGTCCGAATTCACGGTGGACGGCGATGTGTGATAGACGCGCTGAAAAATCTGCCTGCGGTCGAAAAGGTTCGCAAGCCCGGGGATGCCGCCCAGGTGGGCGCAGGTCCCGAAGGCCACCAGGACCTTCGATTTAGCCCGCAGCAGGCGTGCCAGGTGCTCGTTTTCCGAATTGCGCACTGCCCCGTGGAAAAGGGTGACGTCCAAGTGGCCGTCCGGCATGGCCTCGACATCCTGGTACTTGAAGTCGAGTGCAATCGGCCAAAAGAGGATATCCGCAGCCGCGGCGAGATCCAATATTTTCTCATGAATGTCGAGGATGGCTGTGTCGCATCCTCCGCATGCAGCCGCCCAGTATGAAGCCAGCTTCAATTTCGCCATCCATGCCTCCGCTTTCGGTCAAAACGCCACGATTGATGCCTCACATTTCAAGTCCTCAAGCTGCCGAAACGGAAATCCGCTTCTTTCGAGCCTCCCTGAATCGGGCCGGTCCCAGTTTGCGCACGTCCTCAGTGATTCGGTTCACCACCTCGGCAAAGCGGCCCCCCTCCGACGCCGACACCCATTCCAATCGGAATCGCCCGGGCTCGATGCCATAGTCCGACAGCATCTTCTTCAGGAGCGCCATGCGGCGCAGGGTCTTGTAATTTCCGTCGATGTAATGACAGTCGCCCAGGTGACACCCGGCCACCAGCACGCCATCCGCACCTTCGGCGAAGGCCTTCAGCACGAAGGTCGGATCGACGCGGCCGGAACACATCACCCGCATTACGCGCACATTGGGGGCGTATTTGATGCGTGCGGTTCCGGCCAGATCGGCGCCGGTATAGGAACACCAGTTGCAGAGGATTCCTACGATCTTAGGCTCGAACGTCATAGAGCACTCCTTCTATCTCGGCGAACAACTGCTCATCGGTGAAGTGTCGCGCAGTGATGGCCGCGCTCGGGCATGCCGCCGCGCACGTTCCGCACCCCTTGCACAGAGCGTCGTTAATGACCGATATCTTCTTTTCTTCGTCAAAGCTGATTGCCGACAGCGAGCAGAGCGTGTTGCATATCTTGCAGCCCGCGCATTTCTCCGCGTCCACGACGCTGGTTGCGGACTCGACCTCGATCTCCCCTTGCGCCATCAGGGACTGCACCAGAGAAGCCGCCGCCGAAGCCTGCGCCACGGTATCCGGAATGTCCTTGGGGCCCTGGCATGCGCCCGCGATGAAGATCCCGTCCGTCGCGGTCGACACCGGGGCCAGCTTCGGATGTCTTTCCATGAAGAACCCATCGCCGCAGCTTATGTTGAACGTGCGCGCCACTTTGGCCGCGTCCTGCGCGGGATTGAGGCCGGTCGCCAGGACGACCATATCCACGGGAATCCGGCGGACTTGTCCGACGAGGGTATCTTCAACTCGGACCACGAGCTTGCCGACCTCTTTCTCGTTCAATGGGAAATCCATCACCGAGGCGGCGCGCCCCCGGATGAACCGCACTCCTTCATCAAGGAGGCGGTGATAAAACTCCTCATAGCCCTTGCCGACGCAGCGCATATCAATGTAAAAGTTGTATACTTCCGCTCCGGTCTTCTCTTTGATCAAGTGCGCGAACTTCAGCGCGTACATGCAGCAGACGCGCGAGCAGTATTTGTTGTAGCGATCGTCTCGGCTTCCGACACAGTGGAGGATGGCCACCTGTTGCGGCTCCTGGCCATTGGCGAGCAGGATCCTGCCTCCGGTCGGACCGGAGGCGCTGTTCATCTTCTCGAACTCCAGGCCGGTCAAGACGTTCGCGAATTTCCGGTAGCCGTATTCGTGAATTTCCTTGGGATCGAATGGCTGAAATCCTGTCGCCAGGATAACCGCGCCGACATCGATCTCCTCGATCTGGTCTGTCTGCGAGTGGTCGATTGCCTTCACATCACACACCTTCTCGCACACCTTGCACGCGCCGGTTTTGAAGTGGATACACGAATCCCGATCGATAACCGGTTGACGAGGCACGGCTTGCATGAATGGGATGCTGACGGGAGTCAGCGGCCCGAGAGGGAGCTCCCGGCAAACCAGTTCATGGTCGTTTTCGATACGAATCGCTCCCGTGGGGCAGACGTAAGCGCATGCTCCGCAGGCGATGCATTTTGGAGAGGTTTCGCCATAGGGCGTCGAAACCTCACGAGTCGTGCCCCGGCTGAAAAACCCGAGCACGTTGGCGCCGACCACATCCGAGCAAACCCGCACGCACAGCCCGCACAGGATGCAATCATCGTCCCCGCGGCCGAATCTCGGCTCGGTGATCCCATACTCGTCGGCGAGCTTGTTCAACACAGGCACATTTCCGCAGCGCGACAGGAGCCATTCGATGATCATCTTCCGGTCGCGGCGCACGCGTTCGGAGCAGGTCAGGACTTCGATGCCGTTCGTTGCGGGATAGTTGCAGGCCGTCACCATGCGCACGCGCTTGCCCGACCGCACTTCCACCGTGCAAATACGGCAGACGCCGTATGGTTCAAGGAGAGGGTGATGACACAGGGTGGGGATCTTGATGCCGAGCTTCTCAGCGATTGATAGCACCGGCGTTCGGTCCTCGGCCGTCGTCTCGATTCCGTCGATCTTGAGCTTGATGGTTTTCATGCGGCATAACTCCTGGGAACCTTCAGAATGGCATCACGCTTGCAGGCCTCAAGACAGGCGCCACACTTGATGCATTTGACCTTGTCGAGCGTGTGCAGTTTCTTGACCTCACCAGCAAGTGCATCCACCGAGCAGCCCGCAATGCATGCGTGACAACCATCGCACTTTTCCGGGTCGATGACGTATTCGATCAGATCCTTGCACACGCCGGCCGGACACATGTGCTTACTGATATGATCATCGTACTCATCTTGGAAGTAGCGGACGGTCGAGAGAACCGGATTGGGCGCCGAGGTGCCGAGGGCGCACAGGCAGCAGTCCTGCATGACCTCCCCGATTTCGCGGAGAAGTTCGAGGTCCTCCACCTTGCCCTTGCCCTGGGTGATCCGATCCAGCGCATCCAGGGATGTTCTCAGCCCCTCACGGCACGGGATACACTTGCCGCACGATTCTTCGGTAAGAAAGGAGATGAAATATCGGGCCACATCCACCATGCAGGTCTGGTCATCCATTACGATCATTCCGCCCGATCCCATCATGGACCCGGCCTCGGTCAGGCTGTCGAAGTCGACCGGCATGTCCAGCAGCTCTTCAGGCAGGCAGCCGCCCGAGGGTCCTCCAGTCTGGACTGCCTTGAACTTGCGGCCGCCCGGCACGCCCCCCCCGATGTCGAAGACGATCTCCCGCAATGTGATCCCCATGGGAACTTCTATCAGACCGGTGTTGTTGACCTTCCCAACCATGGAGAAGACCTTGGTGCCGCTGCTTCCATTCCACGGATTCTCGCTGACCTCTCCGGTGCCCATCGAGGAGAACCATTCCGCACCGCGGTTGATAATGAGAGGCACATTGGCCCAGGTTTCCACGTTGTTGAGGTTGGTGGGGCGGTTTTTATAGCCGTACTCGACTGTATGGATATACTTGGCCCGTGGCTCGCCGACCTTGCCCTCCAGGGAGGCCATCAAGGCTGTGGACTCGCCGCAGACGAAGGCGCCGGCGCCCTGGACGACCTCGATATCGAAATCCATTCCGGTACCAAGGATGTCTTTGCCCAGAAGGCCGTATTCCCGTGCCTGTTCGATTGCCTTCTGAAGGCGCTCTCGGGCGATGGGGTACTCGTGACGGATGTAAATGAACCCCTCCCCGCACCCGATGGCCCGGGCGCCAATGACCATCCCCTCGAGCACCGAGTGCGGGTCGCTCTCGATGATACTCCGGTCCATAAAGGCGCCGGGATCGCCTTCGTCGGCGTTGCAGACCACAACCGGTTCCACGGCGCGCCCCTTGCCGGCATGACGGCAGGTTTCCCATTTGATTCCGGCCGGAAACCCTCCGCCGCCGCGGCCCCGCAACCCCGATCTCTTGATCTCTACGATGATCTGATCGGGGCTCATCTCAGTCAGGGCCTTGACCAGCGCTGTATATCCGTCTACCGCGATGTAGTCATCGATCCGCTCAGGGTCGATGGCGCCGCGGTTGCGCAGCACCACGAGCTGTTGCTTGGCGAAAAACGGAATGTCCTTCAGCGCCGGGATAGGGCTCTTCTCGGGCGGCGGTGAGTACATGAGGCTGGTAACCGGCCGGCCTTTAAGGAAGTGTTCCCGGGCCAAATGGGGGGCAACCTTCGGAGTGACGTTACAGTAGAAGATGCCGTCCGGTTGCACGATTACTATCGGACCCAAGGCGCAAAATCCCTGGCAGCCGGTGCGGATCACTTGAACTTCGCCGACCAGGCCTTGTTTTTGCACCTCGGCCTCCAGAGCCCTGGCAGTAGCATATGAGTCGCCGGATACGCACCCTGTTCCGGCGCAAACCAACACATGTGTGCGATATGCCATTGTCTTATCGCCTCCAATATGGCCGCTCAACCGGTTGTTTCACAGCCGCTCGCAAGGGCAAAATCGGTAACGATCTGACCTTCAAGCACGTGTTCTTTAAGCACCCTCACGATCCTCTCGGGCTTCAAATCCACATATTTGACAGGCGGCTGACCCGCCAATTCCACCGTAGCCATCGGCTCCCGGCTGCACAGCCCGGCGCAACCCGAGGTGGTCACAATCACGTCGGTCACTTTCAGTTTTTCGATCTCTTTGAGGAGCGCTCCCATGACATCGCGCGCACCGGCGGAAATGCCGCACGTGCCCATGTGCACCGTAACCTTGGCGCGAGCGGCGCCGGATCGCAACGTCAAGACCTGCTTGGCGTCGTCACGTATCCGTTTGAGATCCTCAATGGACAGTTTGGGCATCTCCCGCCTCCTTTGGCCTGTATTTCTTGACGATCCTGGGAATGGAAGACTGCTTCAGCTTGCCATGGACGTCCTGCCCCACAGTGATTACGGGAGCCAGGCCGCAGCATCCCACGCAGTTCACCGTGTCAAGGCTGAACTGCATATCCGGCGTCGTTTCGCCTTTCTTGACCTTTAGCTCCCGCTCCAGAGCCTCGACCAGCCTTGGACCACCCTGAATGTTGCAGGCCGTGCCCATGCAGACGTGAATCTGGTGGCGGCCGACGGGTTTCAGGCTGAAGACCCTGAAGAAAGTTGCGATCGAAAGCACCGAGGTCAGCGGCACGCTAATCTGGATCGACAACTCCTCCAGCAAATCCCTGGGAAGGTAACGATATTCCTCCTGGCACGCGAGCAGGATGGCGATCATATGTTCCTTTTTCGCGCCGTGCCGGTCCACGATTTCGCGAACCCTGATGACGTCAACCATAATAATTGGCCTCCAAATCTACAAAACTTTCGGCGGAACAGCTGGCCGCGGCAATCCGGCTTCGCCACGGCGTATGGTCTCCCGCAACAGCGCCAGTCCCTCTGGCAGGGTTGGGTCGATCCCGGCCGCGCGAAGATCTCGCGAGTCCAGCTCGAAGACCTCCCTCCCAAGGCTGTGACGGAAGCGGATATTCAGGTCTGGATGTCCGGCCAACAGCACCATGAGGGTCGTTTCGATATCCCCCACCGGTGCCCTGTCGATGTGGCGGTACCTGAAGGTCGCCTTGAACCGGCTGCCCTCACCCGGTTTTGATTCAATTTCGAGCCGGCCGCCGGCCGCGCGCGCCGCTTCGCTGAGCAGGGGTATGCCCAATCCGACCTTGCGCGTCGTGCGCGTGGTATAGAAGGGATCACTGGCCTGGGCGAGAGCTTTGGAATCCATGCCGGGCCCGTTGTCCCGCACCTCGATGACCAGGCGGTCCGCTGCTGGATCCTCCAGCAGGTCTATCGCAATTTCCGTGGCACCGGCCTCGAGGCTGTTCTGTGCGATATCGAGGATGTGTAACGCAAGGTCCTCCATGGGCTTTCCTCCACCGAGTATTGCCCTGCCTTCCTGGCTCGCTAGCGCTCGACGCAGCTCGGCCAGCGTCGGTTCCTCCAGCAGCAAAAAGGTGGCTGCCATTCCCACATCCCTGGGCTCATGGGCGTCGGAAGCGCAGAGGAGCGGGAATTCGCCCCTTGGAGCGAACGCCGCGCGTGCCGCCGGCAGGGGAGTCCGATGCGAGACCTCGAGACCATCCAGCGCCAACCCGGCCGGGATCATTCCGAGCTGTCCGATGATCCCAAAGCTTTCTCTGTCGACATGAGATGCCACCGCGAGCCCGTGCGCCTCGTGGATGGCAGCAACAATCCTGTCCACATCCAGTGTGGTTGCGCCGGCGAGGAGATGTTCGTTGAAACCCAGTACTTGCGCATGCTCATTGGCCACCACCTGAAGGCCGAAGACATCCTCCTGGTTTCGCCCTGGCAGAGCGCGGTAGATCCTGGACTGCAGCTCCAGCGCCGACTCAAGGTCGGGCAGTAGTCCCAGAATGTGGACCTCTTCCGCGCTCGTGATCTCCATCCCGGGGATCACGGCCAAACCTGCCGCTCGCCCCGCTCTCTCGACGGCCGCCACATTCTCAGCCGAGTTGTGATCACACACGGCTATGGCATCCAGTCTGGCCCTAACCGCCGCCGCGACCAGGGCCGAGGGGTGCATATCCAGCTCGGCGCAGGGCGAAAGGCAAGTGTGTACGTGGGTGTCAAACATGAACACCTTCAGGCCGACCTCCTTCCTCGGACACCCTGACCGTAGAGAATGCCCACGACATCAAATGCCGGCAAATCGGTGCTGATTATGGGAATGTGCTCTTCTTCCGCCCGAACCAGGCTGGCCTCGTCCGGCCGGCGCCCATTTACCAGTACAATGCCGGCCAAGCCCTTCAGCTGGGCGACGGCCACGATGTTGACATGCTTCTGCATCGTTACCCAGAGATCCCCTTCACTGCTGTTGCCCATCACATCCGAGAGTAAATCCGATGCGTAGCCCCCCCGAACTTCCCTGGTGGCCGCCTTGACAGCGGTAATGATTGATCCTCGAATCTTCTGGGCAGCTTCTGCGACGGTCACTGTCGCACTCCATTCAATGATTTCTGAAGTCGGACTAGGCGGGCAAGGTCTTCAATCCGCTCCGCCAGCTCGCGCTGCAGGAAAAACATGCAAGAGCCCTGCTTTGCCTCTCCCAGAACCACATCTTCTGCAAAAGCGCGGCACGAGGGAGCGCCGCAAGCGCCACAACTGATGCCCGGCAGTCCTGAAAGAATTCGGTCTCGCTCCCTCATCTTGATGATAGCCCTGGAGATATCCTCGTCCAGGGGCCTCAGCGGCCGGCTGGCATGGGGCTCGTCCATCACGTATCTCCCCTCGCGATAGCGCCTTTCCACCTCCTGCCGCGCCACGGCCGGGCCGGCGGGAAGCTTTTGACCCAGCTTGATGGCTTTCGCGCGCGCCACGTAAGGATTCTCCACGGTGAGACAGCCGCCCACACACCCCTCGGGACAGGCGTGACACTCGATGAACGAGTACCGCTGCAGCCTGCCCTTCTCGACGTCGTCGAGTATCCGGATTACGTTGCGCAGCCCAGCCACCGACAGGGTATTCTCTGCGGGAAGCGATCCCGGGAAACCTCCCAGGAAGGCCCAGCTCATGCCGGATGCGGTCTCCCCGCACTGCATGCCTGCTTCTGGCTCTCTAACGCTGGAAACGGCCCCAGCGAGGGTCTGAAAGAGGTCGTTGATCGAGACCGCCGTGTCCAGATACGATCGGCTCATGCCGGGATGCTCGAGAATGGCTACAATCTTGGCGGGACACGGAGTGATATAGACCGCGCCGATCCGATCCGGAGGCAGACCCGTTTCCATCGACTTGCGCTCCTTGGCATTTCTGGCCGAAATCTCGCGCGGGGATAGAATGGGCAGCAACTGGTTGACCAAATCGGGGTATTTCACCTGGACCAGCCGGACGATGGTGGGGCAGAAGGCCGAAATCAAAGGGTACTGCCCGCGATATCCGCTGAGGAAAATCTCGGTGGCCATGCTCACTTCATCGCAGGCTGGGGACAAGCGCTCCACATCGTCGAATCCGCATCGCTTCAACGCCAGCAAGATAGCCGCCGGGGACAATTCCTCGTTGAACTGGGCATATAGGGCGGGGGACGGGATCGCAACCGTGCACTCGAACTTGGAGAGGTCGGCCATTTGGTCAGTAAGAGGCACGATGGCATTCTCATGGCATACCTTGATGCACTCCCCGCAATCGATGCAGCGGTCCTCCAGCTTCAGCGCCCGCTCGTTGCGTACCCGCACCGCAGCCGTCGGACAAGCGCGCATGCACGACATGCAACCGTCGCACCTGTCGGGGGTAAAGCGCAGAGAGTGATGATATTGAGCTGCCACGCGGATTCCTTATGCCGCCTGGTTTACGCGGATGGAAAGCCGAGTTCCCTTGCAAACTTCCGAGGCGATCTCGAACTCGTCCGCATTCTTCTTGATGTTCGGCAGCCCCATGCCGGCGCCGAAACCCATCTCACGCATCTCCGGGGTTGCCGTCGAGTAGCCCTCCTGCATGGCGAGATCGACGTCATCGATGCCCGGACCCTCATCTTCGACTTCAATAGCCACGGCCTGTGGGCTGACCTTCAGCAAAATCCTGCCGCGCAGAGCATACATGACGAGATTCATCTCGGCCTCATAGGATGCAATCGCGACTCGGCGCACCACAGCCGGATTGACGCCGAGGCGCTTGAGCGTCTCTTTGATGGCTGTCGATGCCCGGCCGGCATTGGTGAAATCCCTCCCGATAACCTCATAGGTGCTTTCGAATTCCTCTTGCGCCATTGTCTACCTGTCTGAAATAGCGGCATAGAGCAGGCCTGCGGCCTCGAACATGGTCAGCGCGGTAACAAAAACCGGGATCTGCGCTTCGCGCGCCAGCGCGATGATCTCCCTATCGGGTTTCTTTCCGCGCACAAAGACCACACCGCACAGGTCCGCCACGACAGCAGTTCTTATCACCTGCGTGCTGATCAGCCCGGTCAAAAGAAGCATCCCCGGCTTGCTTAGCGCGAGAACATCACTCATCAAATCCGCAGCGCCCACCTGCTCGACTTGTACGGAAAGGTCCTCGCCGCTTAGCACCTCTGCTCCCAGCAGGTCGCGAATCTCTGACAGGGTGATTGCTTTCGGTTTGGCCAGTTCCGGCATCGAACGGTTATCCCTCAGATTTTGATCCTATCCCTTTATTGGCGTCACGGAACCGGCGGAACCGTTCCCGCCCGCCGAGCTCCCGATCACGAGCTTGCCTTTGCGTATGACTCGCGTGGCGGGGACTTGCCTTGCGGGGCATGACTCCCAGCAAAGCCCGCATCCGGTGCACTTGGCACGATCCACGTACGTGGCCTTGTGCCGCACCTTTACTCGGAAGTTACCGATGAACCCGCTCACCTCCTCCACTTCGCTGGAGGGCATCAGCTTGATGTTCGGATGCTTCCCCACCTGCACCATCTTGGGCGTAAGGATGCATGCCGCACAGTCCAGAGTGGGAAAGGTCTTATCAAACTGGGCCATGTGCCCGCCGATCGAAGGGTCCTTCTCGACCAGAAAAACGATTCGCCCCGAGTCGGCAATATCCAGCGCCGCCTGGATTCCTGCAATGCCGCCTCCAACCACGAGCGCCGCGTTATTCACCGGGACGGTCTTGCGGGGCAAGGCCGCAAGGGCCGATGCTTTCGCCACCGCCGCTACAATTAGTGCCTTGGCCTTGTCTGTTGCAGCGTTCGGGTCCACCGTGACCCATGAGCAGTGCTCCCGGATATTCGCCATCTGGAAGAGATAGCGGTTCAAGTCGGCCCTTTCGCACGCACCGCGAAAAGTCGGTTCGTGCATGAGCGGCGAGCAGGAGGCTACGACGATGCGGTCCAGCCCAGCGTTCTTGATATCATCCTGGATCAGAATCTGGCCCGGGTCGGAGCACATGAACTTGTAATCCCGGGCCAGAACCACGTTCGGGAGGCTTCCCGCGAACGCCGTTGCCTCCGCTATGTTCACCTTGCCCGAGATGTTCGTACCACAGTGGCAGATATAAACGCCGATCCTGACGGTCATGGGGCCACCTCAGCAATCCGGGCTGCAATATCGGCTGCAGGCACAATGCAGCGTGGCAGTCCCAGGTGTTCGGATTTCAAACCAAACGCAAGTCCCATTAATTGCGTGAAGTAAATGATCGGGAGATGAAAATCGAGATCGTAAGCTTGATTGATCCGCGTTTGGTAAACGTCCAGGTTTATCTGACAGAGAGGGCAGGTGACGGCGATGCAGTCAGCCTGGCCCTGACTCGCGCACAGCAGCAAATTACGGCACAACCTCAGCGCTACCCCCTCACGCGTTCCCATGAGCGACCCGCCGCAGCACATGGTCTTCAGTGGGTAGTAGGTGGGTGTGGCCCCGAGCGCCTCCAGGAGTCGATCCAGCATGGTCGGGTCGTGCGGGTTGGGCTCGATGCCGTAAGGCCGGGCTATCTGACACCCGTAATAAGGCGCCACGCGCAGCCCCTTAAGCGGCCGTTTCACCAGATTCTTCACCATGTCCAGCCCGATATCCTCGACAACCGCTTGCAGGAAATGCTTGGTGATCACACCGCCCTCATAGCTCATCCCAGCCTCGGCAAGAGCCTGATTTACCTTGCTCTTGATGTCCGCAAATTCCGCGAGGTACACCTCAGTCTTGCGCAGATTGGTGAAGCATGCACTGCAAGGCGTAACCACGGGATCTCCGGTTCTGGAAGCATGCGCAAGGTTGCGGGCGCTAAGGCAGAAGGACAAAACCTCGTTCACGCTCATGTAAGCAGTCGCGCCACAGCAGTTCCAGTCTTTGATCTCAACCAGCTCCATCCCAAGCACCGGGGCGATGGCGTCTATCGACTCCTGGTAAGGGCGGGCGGTTGCGTCCAGCGAACATCCGGGGTAGTAGGCGTATCGCATTCACTCACCTCCCAGTTCTTGGGCCTTGGCTACGATCTTGCGAAGGCCATCAATGTCACGCACCTTGGAGCCTCCGAGAGGAAGGCGGCCATGGGTGCGGAGAGCAAGCGCAATTGGAGCCGCGGCGATCGCGCCCCACGGATTCGTAGAAAGCATGAACCTGGTCATTAAGGCGGTCTCACGGTTGCGACCATACTTGTTGACGATCTCGACGAAGAGCTTCGAGAGGGCACGCGCACGCTTGCTCCGCTCGCGATTTTCACGGATAGCCATCCGCTTGAGAATATACATGATGTCCGTGATCTTGATCTGCTGCGGGCAGCGCTGCGCGCATTGATAGCATGACGCGCAAGTCCAGATCGTGAGGCTTTCGAGAATCCGATCCCGCATCCCCGCCCGGATCATGGCGAAGATTTGGCGGGGCGTTTCCTCCATGGCCCAGGCTACCGGACATGATCCGCTGCAAGTTCCACATTGCAGGCAGTCCTTGATTTTCTCTCCTCCAGGGATGCTATAGACCTCGGAAAGGAATTTTGGATCCATCGAGGTTTCGTAGAGAACAGTCTTCTGTACTTTATCCATGAAAGCGCTCCTGCTTCGCAGGCCGTTCTCCTCGAAGAGCGCGGCCCCGGCTTAGAATCGATCCTCTCTCAGCCGCATCTGCTACGGCTATTGAGTACCTATCTCTCGCCTTCATCAATAGTTGGGAAAAATTACCAGAGAGCGACGGCTAGTTCGTTCTGGGAGGATTTGTAACGAAGCCAAGCCGGGCTACTCACTCGACCATCGCCCTGCGTCCAGATCTGCCTTCTTCGGAGGTCGACCCGAATTAATATGTTCCGGCGCATGCCCTTGATACAGGGTGCATTTCTAAAGCAAATCCCGGAATATGTCAATGATTTTGAGACACCTCTGACTGAGTTTAGTGTAGTTCCCGGTCAGTTGACAGCGCTCTGAAAACCTTGCTGCGACGAAAGGTCCTCACACTGGCGAAGGTCGTCGGACTCATCCGCCGCACCGTACCTACGGGGGGCTTCTGCAGCATTTCCCGGTAAATCCTGTTATCCCTTTGAAAAACACCTGAACGCATTTGTAGAATTATGCACATAGGCGCCTGGTTTACAGGGATAAGGGAGCCGCAAACATTTTGGAGGCCTAACCGGGGGAGGGAAACGATGACCAGATCCACCATCAGGGCTCGACTGATCCGCAGTTTTTCGATAGCAATCCTGATCCCTTCATTAATAACGACGGCGGTCGGAGTAAGAGTGATCCAACAGCAGATATACGCGCAGGCGCAGGCGCAAATAAACTCCGATCTCGAAGCCGCAATGGAGATTTGGCGCACCCAAATCGAGCGACTCGAACATGCGATCCGGATCCATGCCACCCGCATGGTGATTTATGGCGCCCTGGCGCGTAATGACCCTGGCGGCCTGGAGCCCGAGATGAATCGCGTGCGCGCAGCCGAGGGGCTCGACGTATTGACGCTTCTGGACACCTCGGCCCGGGTTTTTTACCGCACGCGCAATCCCTCTATGACAGGCAACAGCGAGGCGCATGACGATCTGGTGGGGCGTGTTTTCAGGGATAAAGTCCCCGCATCGGGCGCCGTGATCGTCCCCGAAGACGAGCTCGTCAGGGAATCTCCGGAGCTGGCCCGGCAAGCGAGCATGGAAATCACCCCTACACCCAGAGCCGGCCCTCCGGGAAAGGAAAGAGAAACGGCTGGCATGATGCTCAAGGCAGCCGCTCCGGTTCTTACGGCTGACGGCCGCTTCGTGGGCGTATTGTATGGCGGAGCGCTCATCAATCGCAATTACGCGATAGTAGACAAGGTCCGCGATATCGTATTCAAACAGGAGATTTACGAGGGTCTAGACCGGGGCACGGCCACTATTTTCCAAAATGACATCCGTATCTCCACCAATGTCCGGAACGCCGACGGCACGCGCGCGATTACCACCCGCCTCTCGGCCGAAGTAGCCGAGGAAGTCCTCCGTCGCGGACGGGGCTGGCGAGGCCGGGCTTTCGTAGTCAATGACTGGTATATTTCGGCCTACGAGCCTATCCTTGACATTACGGGAAAAACCATAGGCATACTGTACGTCGGTATACTGGAGCGTCCATACCGCGACAGCCTATGGCGGACGCTGTACATTTTCCTTGGCATCACTCTTCTGAGCATGATGTTGGTGAGCTTTGTGGCGATCAGAGTGGCGCAGCGGATTTCCGGGCCGATCCACTTTATGGCAGAGGCAGCCAGGAAGGTGGCTGGGGGAGACTATACCCAGAAAGTCGAGGTCTCCTCGCGCGACGAGATCGGTTATCTTGCCGAGCGCTTCAACCAGATGACCCAGGAGCTCGCGCGCGCGACACAGGAACTGAGACAATGGGCCGGAAGCCTGGAGGCCAAGGTAGAAGAGCGAACGGCGGAGGTGAAGACCATGCAGGCTCAGCTGATCCAGGCCGAAAAGCTCGCCGCCATCGGGAAGCTGGCGGCTGGGGTTGCTCACGAAATCAACAACCCTCTCACTGGCATCCTTACCAACAGCAGCCTCATGCTGGAGGACCTGGCTCCAGATGATCCCAGGCGCGACGAATTACAGACAATCGTTGACGAGACGCTCCGCTGCCGCAAGGTCGTCAAGGGACTGCTTGACTTCGCCAGGCAGACCAAGCCCCTGAAGCAAGCGGTCAACCTGAATCAGGTTGTGGAGGACGTCCTGAACCTGGTAAAGAACCAGGCGACGTTTGCAAATATCACTTTCCATACAGGACTTCAAGCCGATCTCCTCACCGTCATGGCGGACAGAGACCAGATGCGTCAAGTGGTCCTCAACATCGTGCTAAACGCAGCCGAAGCCATGCCGAAGGGGGGCGAGATCCGGCTGACTTCGCGCATGGATCGAACCTCCAACCGGGTCTGCCTGACCATCACCGATTCGGGTCCGGGCATCCCGGCAGAAATCCGGAGCAGGCTCTTCGAACCGTTCTTCACAACCAAGAAGAGCGGTACCGGCCTGGGGCTTGCCATAGCCTATGGAATCATGGAGCAGCATAGGGGAACGATCGCAGTCGGCGGCGGGCCTGGCCAGGGGACCACGATCAGACTTCTCCTTCCGACAGATGGCAAGGAGGGGAATGAACAACCTGAATAAGCTAAAGGTCCTGGTGGCAGACGATGAGCTGTCGGTCTGCAAGTCCTGCGAGAAAATCCTCCGCCGACACGGTTGCGAAGTGAGGACCGTCCTGTCCGGGAAGGAGGCACTGGCCCTGTTGGAGCGCGAGCCTTTCGATCTTGTCTTTACCGACCTGAAAATGTCGGAGATAGGTGGGATGGAGCTGCTTCAGGCGCTGCACTCACGCTTCCCCGACATCGTGCCCATAGTGATCACCGGTTATGCCACTGTCGCTTCGGTGGTCGAGACCATGAAACTCGGCGCCTTCGATTACCTCCCCAAGCCTTTCACCCCGGCCGAGATGCTAGCGGTAGTCACCAAGGCCTGGGAAAAGAGAAAGCGCATTCTTGAGAGCCGGGCCGCAGCCGCCGAGGAACCCGTTGAAACCTTCGCCGGGATTGTGGGCCGGAGCTCGAAGATGCAGGAAGTCTACAACCTGATCCGGAAGGTCGCGCCGACATCTGCTACTGTCCTGATCATCGGCGACAGCGGAACAGGCAAGGAGCTGGTGGCCCGCGCAATACATAACTTGAGTCCGAGAAAAAACCAGCGTTTCTTTGCCGTTGATTGTGCCACACTCTCGGTGAACCTCCTGGAAAGCGAACTGTTTGGCCATATCAAGGGAGCCTTCACAGGCGCTGTTGCGGCCAAACGGGGGATCTTTGAAGCATCCGACCAGGGCACCGTATTTTTGGACGAGATCTGCAATGTGGATTTGGAGATCCAAGGCAAATTGCTGCGCTTCATCCAGGAACGGGAATTCCTCCCGGTGGGGGGGACGGAGCCAAAGCACGTGGACGTGCGCCTTATCTTTGCCACCAACCGGGATCTGACCCGAATGGTTTCCCAAGGGTCGTTCCGGGAAGACCTCTACTACCGGCTGCACGTCTTCCCCGTCTATCTTCCGCCGCTGCGGGAGCGGCGAGAGGACATCCCCCTGCTGGCGCTCTACCTCCTGAAAAAGGTCAGGGATCGCAGCGCCAAGAACATCGCCATGATCTCTGAGGAAGCGCTCAAGCTGCTGGAACAGCACGACTGGCCCGGCAACGTTCGCCAACTTGAGAGCGCCATCGAATGGGCGGTGATTTCCTGTGAGGGAGATATGCTTGAATCCCGTCACTTGCCACGGTTTGTATGTCCTCAGCCAAGTGTCATGGATGTCCCGGTGCCGCGGACCAACGAGGAATTCCTGGCCGTGAAGAAGAAGATCAGAGAACAGTCGGTTTCAGAGCTCGAACGGGAGTTTGTTCTTGCCGCTCTCGAACGCAGTCAATGGAACGTCACCCGCACGGCACAGGAGGTGGGGATCGCGCGTCCCAACTTCCAGGCGCTCATGCGCAAGCACGGAATCCGGGCAAGAGCCCAAAACTAGGCGCTCTTGCCAGTCCTCGGTGTGACACCGCACTCCAGAAAAGAGAGGGGTGAAAGATGGTCATCTCTCATCTTGGGGGATGCATATTTTTCGCCATGCCTATCCGGTTGACTTCGGTCAGGTTTTTGATTGCGTCTCTCCGAGCAAAGGCTCAGGTTGCGCCGGCGCGACGAGCTTCTCGCCGGTCAGGTGCTCATGAATTGACCTGGCAGCGATGCGCCCTGCACCCATGGCCAGAATGACCGTGGCCGCTCCGGTGACGATGTCTCCTCCCGCCCAGACTCGATCCTTGGATGTCCTTCCTGACTTCTCGTCGGCGACGACGTTCCCGTTCTTGCCAACCTTAAGATCCGGGGTGCAGTTGGGGATCAGTGGATTGGGGCTGTTTCCGATGGCAACAACCACGGCATCCATCGGCAAGATGAACTCGGAGTTCGGAATCTTGACGGGTTTCCCCCTCCCCGAGGCATCAGGCTCTCCCAGCTCCATCCGTAGGCATTCGATCTCCTTTAGCCACCCGCTCGCGTCGCCCCGCAGTCGAACCGGCAGGGTGAGGAATTGGAAGACGACACCCTCCTCTTCGGCGTTTTCCACCTCTTCGATTCTCGCCGGAAGCTCCTGCCGCGACCTGCGATAGATGATGTAAACCTCTTCCGCCCCCAGGCGAACGGCTGTCCTGGCCGAGTCCATGGCCACGTTCCCGCCCCCGATCACCGCCACCCTCCTGTGCTTCTTGATGGGCATAGACGACTTCGGGTAGGCGAATCCCCGCATCAGGTTCATCCGTGTCAGGTACTCGTTGGCAGAGTATACCCCGCACAGATTCTCACCGGGTATCTCCATGAACCATGGCAGGCCAGCGCCGGTTCCCAGGAAGAGGGCGTCATATTTGTCCAGAAGCTGATCGACCGTCTTGGTTTTCCCGACCACGTAGTCGGTGACCACCTCGACACCCAGCTTCCGGATGTAGTCCATTTCCCTGCGCACGATCCTCTTCGGCAGCCTGAATTCGGGGATGCCGTAAGTCAGAACGCCCCCCGGCTCATGCAGGGCTTCGAACAAGGTCACTTGGTGTCCGAGCTTGATCAAGTCCCCGGCGACGGTGATGCCGGCCGGCCCCGAGCCAATCGCAGCGATTCTCTTCCCCGAGGGCGGGCGCATCTCGGGCATTTCCACGCGCCCCTGGGAGGCTTCCCAGTCCGCCGCAAATCGCTCCAACCTCCCAATCGCGATCGGAGCGTTCTTCTTGGCAAGGACGCACTTAATCTCGCACTGCGTCTCCTGAGGGCAGACTCGACCGCACATGGCTGGAAGACAATTCGTCGCCTTGAGGATTCGAATGGAGCCAAGAAAATCCCCATTGGCAATGCACTTGATGAAACCAGGGATGTCTATGTCGACTGGGCACCCCTCGGTACAGTGAGGCTCCTTGCACATGATGCACCTTGAAGCCTCAGCAATGGCATGCTCCGCCGTATATCCCAGGGCAACTTCGTCGAAGTTCCTGCGTCTGATGCGCGCAGGTTGCTTTGGCATGGCGCGCCTGTTAAGGTCCAGCTTTTTCTTAGTCTTCTTGGTCTTCTCGTCCATGGTCATACCCCTGTGCAGCTCGCCCGATGGCACAGGAAAGCTTCTTCGTCCATGTATTGCTTACGGCGGCTCAGCAACTCCGGCCAGTCAACCTCCCGACCATCGAAGTCGGGCCCATCCACGCAGGCAAACTTCATCTTGCCGGCGACGGTCAACCGGCATACGCCGCACATCCCGGTGCCGTCGATCATGATCGGATTCATGCTGACCATGATGGGAACACCGAGCTGGGCGAACGCAGAGGATGCGCGCGCCATCAGGAAGGTGCATCCGTTGACGACGACGTGGGCCGGCGCGATACCGCCCTCGCGAAGGATCTCGGGGAGGCGGGTGACGTGCCCGCGGTAGCCCGAGCTGCCGTCGCGAGTGATGGTGATCAACCGCTTCGAGAGCGCCCTCATTCGGTCCTGCCAGAACAATAGATAGAGGCTCCTGGCTTCCAGAACGACGGTCACGTCGCTTCCCGCCTCATGAAAGGCTCGGGCGATGGGGAGGATTGAAGCGATGCCGTAGCAACCTCCAACACACAGCACCTGGCCACCACCGGAAATCGTGGTAGGCCTTCCGAGCGGCCCAGCTACTGTAGGAATGCAGGCGCCCGCTCGCAACCTCGCGAGTGCCCCGGTCGAGACTCCCACTTCCATGAAGACGATTGTCAACGTTCCGGCCTTGCGATCCCAATCCGCCACGGAGAGCGGGATTCTCTCGCTCCCTTCGGCGCTGCGGACGATGACGAATTGGCCGGGCTGGACTTGCTCCGCCACCTCTGGGGCCCGCACTTCCATGACGTGGATATTGGGAACGATCATCTCTCGCTTAACCACCTTAAACATCTGCGCACTCCATCGGGATCTCCGGTATTTTCGTTTCTTCCCTCTTCAGCTCGTCGCGCGCCACGTGCACCGGCCGCCAGTCAGAACACAGATCTTCGATAGACCGCACGTCCTCGCCTTCCGTGCCTCATCCAGCACCTCGCCTGATGTTACTCACCGGGCGCCAGCGACCGTGCCGGTCACCCGCACGGCGCCAAGACCGGGCCCAAGGGTAGCGCTGCCTGGAGACGCCAGGAGGTAGAGCAACGCAGGCGGAACCTTCCGGTCCAACATCACGGGATACGCGCTTCTTTGGCTGCCGGATTCCACAAGCACGGAATCTCCGTCGCGGACGCCCATCTCGCGGGCATCGCCGGGGTTCATCATGAGAGTGTCTTCCGGCGCTATTCGGGCCATCCCGTTGACGCAAGCGGACAGGCTCACGCCCCGGAACCGGTGCGGATTGACCTCCCGAAGCAACATGTGTTGCAGAGGCCCAGGAACCGCGCCCTCGCGTGCGGAGTCCCTTCTCCGGATAATTGAGGCCGCCCGACCCTTCTCCTTGAGCAACGCAGCAAGCTCTGTTGCAGACGACGGAAGGACGTCTTTATCGCCCAGCGCCTCCGCTATCCGAGAAAGGATCTGCCAATCCTGCAGCGCAACTCCGGGAGGCCGAACCGCGGCCTGAACCGTTTTCAGCCGACCGTATTCTCCAGCGAGGGAGCCCGACACCTCGCCCCACGATGCCGCCGGCAACACCAGGTCCGGCTCCAACCACTGCGGAGGCGGAAAAGCATTCTGGTAGATCAGCACCTGCACCGGAGGCCTCTCCGCAAACGGGCAGTCTCCGATCACATAAAGCGCGTCGACCTTCCCGTCCGCAATCAGCTGCTTCACTTCCTCGTTCGGCTTCATCTTCAGGATGCCGAGAAGCCCACCGAGATTGCCGTGGGGACTGGGGGCCATCACGATGGCCCCGCGGTGAGCTGGGCGAGCTTCTCGACGCTGTCCAGGATGTCATCTCCCCCGGCCAGGTCCGCGATGCCCATTCCGAGCAAGAAGGCAGGTCGCTCTGCCGAGCGGAGGGCCTCGGCCAGCTCGCCGATCTCGGTTGCATCCCAGGTTCCCTCGCTGGCTGCCCGCACGAGGCTCTGCAAAAGCCATGATCCCTTGCCGGGCGGCGGAATCAAACGACGCGCCGCAAAGCGAGACGTGGGATCCGACAGCCACCCGATCTGGTAGTACCGGGCGCCCTGCTCGACCGCTCTCTTGATGGCGAGGGTGGCAGGAGCATAGCTGTAGTTCCCGTTGAAGAAGACGGACACGATGCAGCGTGAGGACGCAAGCGCCTGCGGCGAAGGCGAGGCGAGCGAAGCGGAGAGCAAGCTGCCCAAAGCCGACGAGAGGGCAGACGATGTGATGTTCCCAGTCTTCAGGACCGTGTCGGCGAGTCTCTTGACCGTCACCAGGTCCTCGAGCAGCAGGTCCGGAGATACGTAGATGGCAATCCTGTCCCCCGGCACCCCCTTGAGCTTCTCGGCCGCCAAGGCCACGGCCTTGCTCCACTCCAACTCCTCCCGACCATCCGGAGAACGCAGGGAGGGGACCAGGATTCTGTCCGGATGATTCGCCAGCTCGCCCAAGCAGAATCGCCCTTTCACACACAGGTCGCCTCCGGCATTGCGCGGATCCCCCGGCGGGAGCGTGCCGAGGAGACGGTCCTTCGCGACCGCGGCTTGAATGTCACATTGCAGGCTGCACAGCGGGCAGACCGAGGGTGCGAGCCGCTCAGGCGCTCCGCACCACTTCCTGCTCTTCTCAGACAGGGCGCCCGTAGGGCACACCGAGACGCACGCGCCACAGAACTCGCAGCCGGCATCGCGATGGGTCATGTCGAAGGCTGGCCCGATGGTGGTGAGCCCTCCTCGCTGCCTGAAGGACAGGACCGAGGTCTTCCTGTACTCCTGGCAGATACGCACACAACGAGCACAGTAAATGCAGAGGTTGTAGTCGCGGTCGTAGAATTCCTCGTCCCTCTCCACGGGCAGGCCCCGGTAATTGACCGGAAGCGATAGCTCCTCCACGCCGAGGGTCTTGGCCACGCTCTGAAGCTCGCATCCACCATCCTTGGGACAATAGCGGCACCCGGTTGTAATGCCGGCCTTCCGGATGGTCCCCTGGAAGGCGGAACACTCCTCGCTCTCCGAGCAGACCAGACAGGCAGCAGGATGTTCGCTCAGCGTCAGCTGCAGGACTTCCCTGCGCATCTCCTGCAGCGCCGTGGTGCTGGTCTGGATCACCATTCCTTCCGAAACCGGCGTGGTACACGCCGTGGGATACCCTGGCATCCCGTCCACCTCGACGATGCACAGCCTGCAACCCCCGTAAGGGCTGAGCTCCGGGTGAAAGCACAGGTGGGGAATATAGATGTTGTTCTCTTGCGCCGCGGTGAGAACGGATATTCCGTCCCGGACATTGAGTTCAGCGCCGTCTATCGTTAGCCTCATCTCTGGTTTCCTTGCAAACTCACGAGTCGTCCAGGTTTATGCTTCGGCAATTGCCGCTTCCACCTTCTGCTACACCTCATGCTCGCGGTAGTCGCAACGCAAGCAGCGCTCCGCTTCCTTCCTGGCGGCCTCCGGGCTGATCCGCTCCTGGACTTCGACGAAGCTGTTGCACCGTCTCTCGACAGGCAGAAGCTCCGGACGAATCATGGGATACGGCACGGGGTCGGCGCGCGTCTGATAGGGTACCGGGGAACGGGTGCGCACTCGCCAGGGGTACACACGGCTGGGATCGCCTGTCAAGTACCGGTCGATCGCACTGCCGCGCGTTCGCCCGCCGCGATGGCCTTGATCACGGTTGCGGCGCCGAAAGCCACGTCCCCGCCGGCGAAGATGCCGGGGATGTTCGTACTGCCCTCATCATCGATGGAGATGGTCCCGTCCCTGTTGGTCTTGATGCTGAAGTCGCGGAATAGGCCGCGCACATCGGCGCGTTCGCCGATGGCGGGTATGACGGTATCCACGTGCAGCGTGAACTCGCTGTTTTCCAAGGGCACCGGCGCCCGGCGACCCTTGTTGTCGAAATCGCCCAGCCGCATCCTGATGCACTCAAGGCCGGAGACCTGGCCGCGTTCGTCGACCAGGACCTTGGTAGGGGCGGCGAGCAGGATCAGCCTCACGCCCTCCTGTTCGGCCTCATGGATCTCCTCCGCGAAGGCCGGCATCTCCTCCCGGGTACGCCGGTAGACAATGGTCACCTCATCGGCGCCCAGCCGCACCAGGGTCCTCGCGGCGTCCACCGCCGTGTTTCCACCTCCGACCACCGCCACGCTGCGACCGATGTCCACCTCCTTGCCCAGACTCACGTCCGTGAGGAATTGCACGCCCTGCATAACCCGGCGCGCGTCCTGACCCGGGATCCCCATTGCGCGGCTGCCGTACATGCCGACGGCCGCATACACGGCCTTGTAACCCTGGTCGAAGAGATCGCTGACTCTGACGTCTTGTCCCACCGTGGTGCAAGTCCGGATCTCTACACCCAGATCGCGTATGAGCTGCACTTCGGCCTCCAGGATGTCCCTGGGAAGTCGATAGCCGGGTATGCCCACGGCGAGCATGCCGCCGGCAACTGGCAGCCGCTCGAAGACGGTGACTCGATATCCCAGCCGGGCCAGGAAGTAAGCGCAGCTCAGCCCCGAGGGGCCCGCGCCTATCACCGCCACGCCCTCGGCACGCTTCTCGGACGCAGTCCACACCGGTGGGACGACGCGCTTCTCGCGCGCGTAGTCGCCGATGAATCGCTTCAGTGTTCGAATCGCCACCGGCTCGTCCAGCCGGTTCCGCCGGCATTTCAGCATGCAAGGATGGTCGCACACACGACCGCACACCGACAGGAATGGGTTCGTCTCCTTCGCGATCCGTATCGCCTCGTCGAACCGCCCCGCCGCGATCATGGAGATGTATCCGGGAACGTCCATCCCGAGCGGGCATGCATTCTGACAGGGAGACAGGAACAGGCTCTGGCACACGCCAGCCGGGCACTGCTTATGAAGGACGTGAGACTCGAACTCCTTTCTAAAGTTCCGAATCGTCGAGAGGATGGGGTTGGCGGCGGTCTGTCCCAACCCGCACAGGGATGTCGCCTTCACCGCCTTGCCAATGCGTTCCAAGGTGGACATGTCGGATTCGAC
>Ga0299915_10000684_pt1 | contig 25367 bp, 19 predicted proteins | sample RVTome_13_FD_200263 | JGI IMG/M metagenome (GOLD analysis project Ga0299915, IMG submission 200263) | Soil microbial communities from uranium-contaminated site in the Upper Colorado River Basin, Wyoming, United States - RVT92D227 (version 2) ... | reverse complement strand
GTGGCCAGCAAGACCGACGAAGAGCTGGTGTCCGTTTTCGACGAATGGACGCATCGTGTGAAAGACGGCATGGACGAGGTCGCCCAGCAGGTTGTGGCCAACAACATGACCAAAATATCGGCCACCATCGTCGACCGCAAGGCTGCCCGCGGGCTGGTCGCCCGGTTCTACCGCCAGCCGGTGCTGGCCGACTCCCATTGGACGTTCTTCAACTCAGACGGAAAGGCCGTGGGCCGCGTGACGTTGGCCGCCGCCGCCAAAGGCCGCCTGGACCGCCATGTGGAATTGGCGGGCAAGAAGGTGTTCCTGGCCTCATGGCTCCAGGGCGAACAGTATGGGCGCGACCTAGTGACCCATGCCAAACGCCACGGCCTGGAGGCGACCCTCCGTTTTTTCGTCAGTGCTGAAAGATACAGGGTGGTTTATAACGACCATACAAAAAAATACGGGGTGTTTGCTCTGGAGGGACATAATCCTTTGAGAGAGTATGACACCCAAGAACAAGCAGATCAGCATGCAGATTGGCTGGAAGAACACCACGATGATTCTCGGACCGGAAATGAAGGTGTTAGGGCTGGCAAGCCCACTCTTAGCCAGGGCAACAGAAAGCCGTTGTCAGGCGATGAGCACTTCCACGGCGTCGGCTCCGATTCGATCCGTCACGAACACGGTCCCTATGAGAAGGGCCATAAGCACGACTATCCCGATGCGAAGTGGGGTTCTCCTGAGTTTTCGATGCAGGACCCGGCTTGGCGCACCGGCGAAGGCGTGCAGGAGCAGGGCTTGGGCGAGGCCAGGGGTCGCAAGTGGGTCAACGCGAGTCAGACCTACAAGGGCTACACCATAACCGAGCATGAGGATGACGCACATCCCGGCTTCAAGGTTAAACCCCCCAACGGGAGCACGTGGACCGACATCGCAACCAATGTGGAAACGGCCAAGAAGTGGATCGACCAGGACATTCCCGAACAGAGGTCCAGAAAAGAAAAATACGGGCCGAAAGTCAAGGCGAACTACGTCGCCAGCGAGATGGTCGACCACCCAACTTATTGGATCGTTCAAAAGGACGGCAAGTTGGTTGAGGCCTTCCTTTCGCAGGAACAGGCGGAAGAGCTGGCTGAAAAGTTCAACGGTTCAGGGGTCAAGGCCGCGTCGGTCTACCAGCCCCGCACCGGGGCCGAGCACGGCGCGTTCGTGGCCCTGGTGTCGGCCATCGCCGATGCCTTGGACCGCGACGAGGAGTTCCAGGAGATCGCCGAAAACTTCCCGATGTCCGGCATGGAACTCACCGAGACCATCCCCGGCGAGTTTGCGACGGCCAACGTTGACTTCAAGACCTACGTCGACATGCTGGTGCCAGACGCTCAAGAGGTCATTGACGCCTACGACAAGGCGTTGGCCGGCAAGACCACGATGCAGCAACTGGCTGACGAGTTCGGTGACAAGGTCTGGACGTCGGCGGTCCTGAGCGCCATGGGCCACGGCGTCTCCATCGACGACGAACCTGGCGTCAGCGAGAAGCTCAAAGAGCTTGGGCTGGACAAGGTCAGGCCCGGCATCCACAAGGACGACATGGGATACGACGAAGCCTGGCAGGCGCTCACCAAATACGCCTCACAGGGGGACTGAGCCATGGCCTACCCCCTCGAAGAACTAAAGAGAGTCGCTGAGGCCTTGGCCTCGAAGTTTGGGGCCGATCTTACGCCGTTGGACCCCGACGGACATTCCTGGACCTTTGAAGTGGCCAGCGATGTGAAGCCGGCCTGGCCAGGGACCGCAAGGATCGAGGTCTTTGACGTGCCGGCCGGCGGCTCCTCCGGGGTCGAGACCGATGGCTTTGGCGTCGGCATCTGGCGCGAGTCCAAGAGCCATGACGAAGCCGACGGCTGGATCGAGCTCATGGATTTCAGCGAAGAGGCGGTCCGCGAGTCCGTCAACGAGATAAATCAGAAGCTCGGTCTTGAGCCGACGGAGCGCGATCGTCTGGAAGGCTCAAAAAAGGTGAAGGGCAAAATGAAATTTAAAGCAGAGTTCAACGTCGTGCCGTCCAACAGCAGAGACCTGCCTGACGGCTACCTCCAGATTGAGGGCATCGAGGACCCGGGCGACAGCACGCCCGGCTACATGAACGTCCAGGATTGGGTGCTTTACAGGTCGAACTGGCTGGCCGCCGCCGAGCGCTTCCCTGAGGGCGGTGTCGAGGGCGAGGCCGCGTTCATCCAGGAGCACGCTGGCGAGGAATACCCCGGTGACGTCGTCCATGAGAATGGGTTCATCCACATCTACAAGGGCGCGGCCTCCAAGGTCAACGACGCCAACGAGATGGTCAACGCCCTTTCCGACTATCCCCTGCTCGACGAAAGTGCCCACTCCGAGCTTGAGAACCAGGCCCTGGAGGGCGAGATCGACAGTTGGGCCCTGGACGAAGCCCGGTCGATGCTCGGCTACGACCAGGATTGGGCTCAGGTCATGACCGATGAGGAAGCCGGGTGGCTGGCCGGCTTGGCCGACGCCGACCCGGCTCGGCACGCCGAGGTCCAGGCCGCGATCGACAGCATCTTCGAGATCACGGACGCCCAAAAGATGCAGAAGTTCCGTCGGGCCATCAATGACGGCCTGACCTACGGCGACTGGACGGTGGTCCACCGCCAACCCATGATCGACGCCCTCAAAGAAGAAGGGGTGCCAGAGCTGGCCGACCCGGCGGCGATCATGCACCAGTTCATCAAGAGCCAGGTTCAGGAGGCGGTGCCGGGCACCAAGGAATATCAACAGGTGGTCGAGAAGCAGGGCCAGCAGCGCCTGTTCGAGAGCCTCAGGGTCTCCAGCCAGATCGTGGCCGGCCGTGCGGAACTCCGGTCCCTGGCCGCCTCGTCCAAGACGGTGCGGAGCGCCATGGACACGGCGGAACCGGTGGCCCGGCTCGTCGGTGGCCACCGGCCGGTCGAGGCCTATGGCTGTGCGTTCTTCACCTATTCGGTCAAAGGCCAGCTCGTGGCCGCCTCGATCACGGCCTTCCCTGACCAGACTTTCGGCGCCGCCTGGGCCCGGCTGGCGATGTTCAAGGGCGCAGACCAGGCGGCCAGCCGCTTGGCCGGCGGCTCGATGTTGTCGTTTGAGGCCGGGTCCAAGGCCGAGGACGTGGCCCAGATCATGACCACGGTCGAGCCGGTCCAGGGCTACAAGGACCACGTGGGGGCCAACGTGCTCTGCGCCGCGTCTAGGTCCAGGATGAAAATGTGGGCTAAGACTCCCAAGGGTTTTGAGCCGGTGGTTCGAGAACTTAAGAAGAGCAAGGACGTGGACAACCCATGGGCCGTCGCTTGGTCGATGAAGAACCGCGGGATCAAGCCCAAGGCCTCGGCCGACCCGGTGCCAGCGATCGAGCAGATTTTGGCCAATGACGAGGCGTCCAGCGACGAAGAGTTGGTCCAGCACTTCATGTCCGAGATGAAGTTGCCTGAGGCCGAGGCCAGGTCCTGGGTGGCCAAGCGCAATGACTACCTCAAGGGCGTCTTGGGTTCCAAGGTCAAGGGCTACTATATATCCGGTCACTTCACTGAGGTCCGGGGCAGGAGCCGAGTTAGGGCCGCCGCAGAGGTGATCCTCAGCTACTCGGTGGAGGAGAACCGCGGAAGCCGCGAAAAGGGCGAACGTCAGGTGCGGTTCTATACCGACGCCGAGGTCGAGCCTGAGACACTTTCCAAGTTCATGAACTTGGCCAAGGACGACCTCAACTGGGACGGCGACGACAAGGTCCCTGGCTTTGAGGCCGTGAACTGGTTTGACACCGACGACGAGGCCAACGCCTGGGCCTCAGAGGTGGCGGGTAAGTTGGCTCAGGCCCTGGAAGCCGAGTTTGGGGCCGAGAACGTCGAGCACGACGAGTCGGTGGCCGGCGGCGAAGGTTCGATCACGGTGCGCCCATGAAGGTCGATCCTGGGTTTTTCGGCCGGCTCAAGGGCGAGGTGGCCAGGGTCCGCAACGCCGGCAAGGACGAACTAAGGCGCTTCTTCATCCCAAAGATGGCGTTTCCGGTAAGCGAGGGCATGTCGGACGCCCCGGTGTCGAGCGACCTTGTGCCACCTGGCAAGCTGGACGCCGCCAAGAAGAAGGAACGGGGCAACGGTTTTTTGAAGTTTCCTCATCTGCTTTTCTCCCTAGACCCGGTGATGCTGGCCAAGGCCAAGCCGGCCAGGGTCACGGAGCGCCCGACCACCGAGTCGGTCAAACGGCATGAGCGTCTGCCTGACGCCACAATTCCGCTGGACGAGAAGAGCGTGGGAACCATCACCTTCGACACGTCCAAGGGTTCGACCATGGTGTCGTGATGCCGGAGGTCGTGGGCCACAGGCTCGATCGGGAGCCGCACGAGCTGGAACCCGGTGAATACGGAAAGCATGAAGGCCATTGGTTTGGCCACCCACCTGACACCTCGTTGCTCTGCCGCCTAGACGGCCATCAGATAGTAGAACACGCCGACGGCTCCATCACGGCCTCGCCCTCGATCCTAATCACGGGGCCGGGCAAGCTCCGATGGCACGGCTACCTAAAGGCCGGCCGGTGGCTGGCCCTCCCAGACTGTAGCAACAAAGTTGAATAAAAAAGGCCAGGCCCCAAGGGACCTGGCCTTCTTCTTTTACTGGCTTTGGTTCAGACCGCAGGCTTGGCGAAGGCCAGCCGGTGGTTGAGCATGGCGGCCCCCGCGGTCACCACGCCGTAGTGCAGGGCCTCTTTGAAGCCCATGCCCTGGCTCATGCAGGTGGCGACGGCGCCGCCGATCGCAGTCAGGGCCGGGACTAGGGGCTTGAGCGCCGGGGCCGTGATGAGCGACATGTAGGGCTTGAGCACGTGGCTCAGGACCAGCCCTGCGATCGCCGACGTGGTCAGAGCCTGCCCGTCGAGGCCGGCGACCAGCGGCACGGCGACCGCTGCGACCTTTGCTGTTGCTGTGATGGGGTCCATCTTGATCTCCTAAAAAAAGGGGCCCCCTTGCGGGAGCCCCTTTCGATGGCCCCGGAAACCGGGGCCAGTTCAGCTTACTGCCCGCTCTTTTTCTTGAGCCGGGCCTGGAGCTTCTTCACGTAGGCCTCAGCCCTTTTGCCCTCGATCTCAGAGCATCCCCTCCAGGCCTCAGCGGTATCGTCACAGACACGGTCTTCCTGCTCACCTTTCCCGGCGCCAGGTTTTTGTGCGGCCTTGGCGTAGTTCAATGCCCGGTCGAGGTTCTGCTTGGCTTCATCATAGTTGCCTGCGGCGGTGGCAAGTCGGCCCAGTTCAGCGGCATAGTTCGCCTTGACCCAGGACCTGATGGCATAGCGCTCGGCGTCTGCCGTGTTCTTTTCGTCGACCGCCGACTGGTAAAGCGCCAACTGAGCATTGAGCTCCTTGTTGGTCGGGCTCCCGTTCTTGTAGGATTCGCCCTTGGCAGCCGCGATCGAGAACCAGTTGCCGTCGACAAACTGGTTGTCCGACACAGAGGCCTCGTCTGAGTGCGACGCGGCAGGGACGCTGACGAAGCCAAAGGCCAGGATTAAGGCCAGCGGCAACGCCCGCAGGGACTTGAGGATCGTGTTCATCGCTTCTTCTCCTTGTGGGAGTGCTTGGGAGACTTTTTGGCGCCCCCGTTGGCCTTGGAAGCCTTAGCTTCCACTTCTTGCGCCGAGACCACTGAGGGCCTCGGTTTTGGAGGTTCAGTTACCTCCAAACCTGTGCTTCTGGTGACTTCGATGTTGGCCAGAAGGCTGTCCGTCCACTTGTCGGGGTCCGGATTCCACTGCTTGCCGAACGACCAGATGGTCCTGCGGCTCAGGTAGGGGTCGAACGCCACCATCTTATTGAGGTGGGCGTTCCAGGTCTTCGCGCCCATCGCAAACTGCCACATGAGCGGCGGGTAGCGCTGTCTGATCTCCGGGCTGACTTTGTTGGCCCCAAGATACATGCCGCGCCGGCTACGCTCGGTCTTGAACATTGAGTAGAGGAGCCAGTCGGGAACCCCATAGTCGGCGGACACCACCTTGATCCCTTCGACCTGCTCTTCGGTGATGCCGGGCCGTGCATAGTTGGTGCGGCTTCTGAGCATCCCCTCGTCGGCGAACCGCATCTGCTCGTTCTCGACCGCTAGGTGGATCGCCACGTCGATGGTCTTCTGCTGGAAGCCCACGAGGTAGCCGACGAAGAGGCCAAGGGACAAGGTGAGGCCGTGGAAGGCCCAGGGTCTAACCGTCATGATCCGTGTTTTCAATGGCGTTGCGGACATAGATGAAAAGCTCCTCTTTGCTTGATTTAACAAAGTCGGCAGGGGTTAGTCGGATCGTCCGGACCCCCTTCTTCATCAACGTCCGGTCCCTTCGCCTGTCGCTGGCCCGGCGGTTCAGGTGGTGGGGGCCATCGGCCTCCAGGTCGACGTTGAAGTGCTGGCTGTAGAAGTCGAGGAACAGGCCCTCGACCGGGTATTGGCGCAAGAACCCCCATGGATTCTCATCTTTTCCGAGGAACTTCCAGACCTTGGTCTCGAACCCCGACATGTTGCGGCGCAGGGCCCGGGCCTCGACCTGGACGTCGCCGGGCACGCCCGCGAGGTCCATCATGATGTCCTCGGCGTCGCGCTTATCTTCTTTTTCTTCGACGTCTTCGGCTTTTTTACGGGCCAAGCCCACTCCTGAAAAGAACGATTTGATACTAAACGATTGTTCAAAACCTGTCAACTATTTCGGGGTAGCCGAAAAAGTTGAAGACCGAGAAGACCTCTATATTATAGGGAATCATGGTCACCTTTATCACAGCCAGCCGGTCCATAGTCTGGGACTTCGACGGCACAATCACGCCCGACGGCGGCTACTCCGAGGAGATACCGGCTCCCCGTCCTGAGATCGTGGCGCTGATGCGCGTGGCCCGGGCCTCCGGACTCCGCAACGTGATCGCCAGTTGCCGTTGGTCGGTCCACGAGCTGAACACGCCGGCCGAGGCCGAGCGCAACATGGTGGCGGCCCAGGCCTACCTCGAAGAGTGGGACATCCCCTACGATGAACTCAGGCAAAAGCCGTTGGGCGAGGTCTACGTCGACGACAAGGCGTGCCACGCCAACGACCTGCCGGGCATCGAACGAGCGATCTCGAAGGCCAAGCTGGCGCTGGTCATGGACGAGAATCCCCAACTGGACGACCTGTTCAAAGAGATGGGGTTCAAGGCCGCTGACGACCTGACGACCAAGGCCATCGCTCACTTCGGACTCACCGACAACCTCAAAGAGGCGGGCTACGTCCTGGCCGATGGACGGCTCCTGGACTTTAGCGGCAAGAACCAGGGTGGTTCGGCGGGCCTGCGGGCGCTCGATCACCGCGAGATCAGCCACGTTTTTGACGGCCCGGTCGATGCCATGGACGAGTTCATGCGCCAGACCAAGGCCATCAGGTTCGACCTCCAGGACAGCATGCTTCTCGACTTTAGGGCCAAGCCCACCCGGCAGCAATTGTCGGTCCTGAGGCGGGCCTTCAACGACTACGAGATCAGCTATGCGGTCATTGACTCGATGAGCGGCCACGGTGAGGTTGCGCCGGCTACCTGGCCCCTAGTCATGGAGAAGATGCGGGTCCTGAACCTTGTGGCCGGTAAAGTGAAAGACAAGCTGCCTGGTGGCAGGGCCGAGGGAATGTCTGATTCAGAGTTTGATGCTGAGGCGTTGGCCGAGGGCCAGAAGCATGAGCTGGAGCACACCAATGATCCGGCTATGGCCCGCGAGATCGCCAAGGACCATCTGGCCGAGGACCCTAGCTACTATAAGAAACTGGTCAAGATCGAAGCGTCGGGCGAAGAGCATGAGTGGGGTTGCCTGATGGTCGACTTCCCCGACGACCTAGCCGAGCAGGCCGTGGCCTGGTCCGCCGCCAACGTCCCCGATGACGCCCTCTACCTGGACCCCAAAGACCCCACCGGCTATGGGCGTGAGACCCACATCCACACCACGGTCGCCTACGGCCTCGACCCCAAGATGGACCGCCAGAAGATCGCCGACGTCGTGGCCGGCATCGACAAGCCGGTTAAGGTGCGCTTGGGCACCATCAGCAAGTTCGAGCCCGCCGACTACGACGTCATCAAGGTCGAGGTCGAGAGCCAGGACCTCCACGCCCTACATGAGCAGGTTAAGGCGCTGGGCGTCCCCGGCGAGACCTACCCCGACTACAAGCCACACCTGACGCTGGCCTACGTGAAGAAGGGCATGGGCGATCATCTGTTGGGCCTCTCGCCGTTCGAGGGCCAAGAGTTCGAACTCACCAGCTTCGACTACTCGGCCCCGCCTGAGCCCGGCCAGAAGGACAAGCACACTAAGTATGAGATGAAGGCCGCCCTGGACCCGAGGTTGGCCCGCGAGGCCATTGGTGAAGCGCTCGGCGAGGCGTCGGTTAGCGCCTGGGAGACCGTGGGCCTCGGCCAGTTCCAGACCGACAAGATGGCGGACATCCTGGACCGCACAATTGAAAAACTTAGCCGCTGGGGAGCGTTTGAGGCCTACGCCCTGGACAACCACGGCATCCCGTTCCGGGCCCACCGGGTCTTCGCCGGCACCGACCTAGTGTTCACCGACCGCTACCAGGCGCTTGGCATCCCCTATCCCGATCCCAAGACCTGTTGCCCCGGTCACTGCGAGGGCATGGGCGTCGTCCCCATCAAGCTCGATTACAACGACGACCCTGTGTTCGTCCAGCTCTGGGAACAGGCAGAGGCCAAAGAGCCGTCTGAGGATGGTTGGCACTTCGTGAAGTGCCCGACCTGCGGCGGCACCGGCAAGGTCGTCAAGGCCGACCTGGGGGCCTTCGAGTTCAAAGAAGAATATGACCATGGCTTGAAGTTTTGGATCAATCCGCAGGGCACCTTGATTCCGGTCAGCGAAGGAGAAGGCACCCATGGCCAATATCTACTGGAGATGCTCCAGGAAGAGGGAGTGCTTGACCAGGTGATGGCGGAAGCTGGCGTTCCAGAGGAAGACGTTCAGGTCTTCAACGATGATAACGAAGCCTCTGGAGACATGATGGAGGCCGGTTTTAGCTGGGCCGAGGACCATGATTGGATCAGGGTCTGGAACGTCAACGACGAGCTGGCGATCGAGGCCGATACCGAGGCCAAGGTGACCAAGGCGCTCAACGCCATTGCCAAGCAAGACAGTTCCCTGCTCTTCGTCAAGACCTTGGTGGCGTGGGGCACGCTCATCCCGGTCGATGAGGGCGAAGACGCGCAGACCGCCTGGCAGCGGCGCAACAGCGTGCGCAAGCGCGTGGCGGCCGGTCTGAGAGTCGTGGGCGAATCTTTCAACTCTGTCGGCTACCACGGGACCCGGGTCGGCGACAAACTCTTTGACGAAGTCGGCGTGGCCGGTGACGACTACTACGTGGCCAGCGCCGAGGACGATGCCGAATGGTATGCCACCGAGTGGAAGACCAACGGTGTTCCGGCGGTCATCAGGGGCCAGCTTTCGCTCAAGAACGTCATCATCATCGACATCGGGTCCCTGGAGGTCTTCTTCGGCGGTGACGGCCAGGACTGGCACGACTTCATGCGCGAGGTCCTTGGCCTTGGACCAGAAAACGATCTGATTCCAGAGGTGGTATTGCCATACCAGAAGCTCATCACCGACTACGCAGATCAGAAGGGGTTTGACGGCGTGGTCTTCACCCCTGGTTTTTCGGAGCTGGCGACCGGCGATGACGTAGCGGTCTTCGACCCGACCAGCTTCAAAGAGGAGCAGGTGAAGCTCCAGGTCCCTGAGACCGGCGAGTGGACGGACTTCATGTCGTTTGACGAGGCTCAGGCGCTGTTGAGCGCCGGGTTCCCCAACGAGGTGGCGGCGGTCAAGGCCGAAAACAAGTTCGATCAGCTCTATAAGGCGGCTGTGGCCGTGGCCCAAGACGATGCAAAATACTCCGGGGCCCTTGAAAACCCGGCCCTGGCCCAAGAACAGGGCCAGTTCCAACAGGCGGTTAAGGACGCCAGGACCGAGGCCGAGCTCCAGCAGGCCTGGACCCGGTTTGGGCCCTCAGTGGCCTGGGAGGCGCTCCAGACCATGGTCGGGGCCCCCGAAGAGGCCAAAGAGCCTGTGGCGGCCTAACGTTCCACGTGGAACATTTTCTGGTCCAAACCTTTCCGAAAAAGTTGAAAACCTCTGACAGCCTTGTAAATTATTCCTATGCCCAAGCTCAAACGCCGCATCAAAGCCGACGCCCCTCCGGGTGGCGACACCCCCTCTCGTTTTGAGATGTATCCGGGCGTCGACTACGAGCAGGACGAACAGGTTCATGCGCCAAAGGCCCCTGACGCAAAAGCTCCAGCGCCTTCAAATCCTGATAAGGGATTTTTAAAGGAGCCGGAGACCAAGGCCAACGACGACGACATGATCCTGACGCAGCCAATAAAATATGTGGTCGATTCCAAAGACGCCATCGAGAAGATGGAGGCCCTCACGCGCAAGGTCGTGGAGTCGCGTCCGGAACTTGCACCACAGGTTGCGGTCGTCGACCAGGCACTCCAACAGCTTGAGCAGGTGAGCCAGGGCGGCGGCGCCGCCGCACCGGCCCCGGTCGCCCCTGCGACCCCGGCGTTTGACGCGGGTGACCGCGTGACCGTCGCGCTTGAGGACGGAACCTATCAGGGTCAGATTGAGCGACTGAACGAGGACGGCACGTTCACGGTCCGCACCGATCAGTCCATGACACTCTCAAACGTGCCCGCCGAGTCCATCACGCGGGCGGAGGTCACGACGATGACGTTGCCAGCTTCAAAACGTCTTCCTTCGAACCAGGTCGAGGCCGCAAGGCTGGTGACCGACACGATCGCCAAGGCCTTCGTCGAGGGCAAGAAGCGCCGGGTCGCCAACACGTCGACCGATGGCCGGACCATCTGGCTCCACAACAACGCTATTGCCAGAAAGACCGGCGATGGCGGCGTCGAGATTTCGTTGGCCGGCTGGCCGACCGTGACCACACGTGAACGGCTCAATGGCCTGATGCAGGCGCTGGGGATAAACAAGCGCGTGACCCAAAAGGGCGGCAACCAGTTGCTGGACGGCCAGCCCTGGGACGGCGACTGGACCAACGTTGGATCGGTGGACGCCGCGGAGGCCACGCCAGAGAAGATGCCGATGGCCGTGCCCGAGCTGGCGGCCCGCCGACGCCCAACCGTGACGGCTGCGCCCAAGGCCGCCGCCGCAGAGCCGGCCAAGACCAGCGAGGTCGTGACCCTGGAGTTCGAGACCCCGGCGCTCTTGAAGATGTTTGGCCTACCGTCCATGGACCTCGACGAGCCCTTTGACGTCGATGTCTCTGACGACGAGGTTAAGTCGGTGGCCGAGGACCATGGCATCCAGGTCGTGGACGCCGAGGGCCAGCCCAACGAGAACTTCGACTTAGTCCGCGACGCCATCCGCTACACCGAGGAGAGCGCTTACCAGGCGGCCTACTACGACCGCGTGGTCGCCGCCCTTGAGCAGACGCTTGAGGCCTTCGCCAACGGCAACTCCTACGAATACCAGGCGGCGTTCGGCGACGAGATGGAGTCGTTCAGCGGCACCGCCGACGGCATTGAGCCGTCCAGCATCCAGGTCGGGTTCGACAAGACGACGTTCAGGGCCAACAAGGACCTCGCCCACATCATCAACGACGTGATTGAGGGCGTCGGCATGTTCGCCGCCGACCTCGATCCTGCTGAGGTCACGGCCGAGGACCTCAAGGCGTCGTTCGGCAACCTCTCCATGTATTGGGAGGTCTACGGCGAACGGGCTCCTCAGGTTGACGTCGATAACCTGAACCCTAACTTCGACCGCAAAGAGCTCAAGCAACAGCTTACGGACCTGGGCTTGACCGTGGCGTCCAGCAAGGTCAAGGCGTCCAAGGACCTCACGGTCAGGGCCCGGCCCAAGGTCAGGCTGAACGCCGCCGAGCCGGTGGCCGAGCCGCCGGCCCCTGCCGCTCCCTCCCCCGGCGCCGAGCAGTGGTTTGTGGTGTCCAGGAGCTGGAGCGACGGCAACGACGCCCGGCCAGACTCCGACGTCTTGGTCAAGGCCAAGGACAGCGGCGACGCCCTTGAAAAGGTGATTGCCGAGGTCCAGAAGGACTTCAAAGAGCCGGCGGAGGACGAAGATGGCGACGACCAGGACCACTATTTCATGTGGTATCACGACGTAGCCGCCGAGTCCCCGGACCTTGATGAGTATGTGGCGAAGGCCATGCAGGAGCTCGGTGCTGGCTCCAGCGCCGAGGACGCCAGGACCCGGGCCATGGAGATGATGCAGGAGACCGGTGAATACTACTGGACCGAGAGCTACTCGCTCAACGTCGAAGGGCCGTTTGCCGACGAAGCCGAGGCCAAGAACAATGCTTCAACCATGCACGGAACTCCCTGGACCTTGGAGGCCGGTGCCTCAATCGGGACGGGCGAGGGGAGGATTGACATGATCGCAGGCAAGTCCATGGGCAAGAAGCCTCCAAAAGAGGTCTACAAGCGGCTCAAGGCCGAGGCCAAGGCCAAGCGAATCAAGGCAGCTCCTGCGGTCGCCGAACGTCCCGCGGGGGCCACGGCGCCAACCACCGAAACCTTTTCAGGGCCGGCGAAGGCCAAGGCCGGCTACGAGCCGACCGGGGTCAAGATCGTCGAAGAGGGGGGAAACCCCAGGCTCTTCGACCCGGCCAAGGACGACGTGCAGCCGGCCGAGCTCCTGATGAACGACCAGGGCCAGCTTGGACTGGCCAACCCAACGGGCCAGACCACCTACGAAGACCAGGCGGGCGACCCGCTGGAGCAGGAATACTGGAAGTTGGTGAAGAGCCTGGCCCCTGCGCCCAAGGCCGCCGAGCCAGTGGCCGAGCCGCAGGCCACCGACGAGGGCCGGGCCAACGCCGAGAAGTGGGCGAAGAAAGCCGGGGTCAAGGCCTCGGCCAAGGCCGTGGCCGACGAGGCCCGTGCCAAGATCAAGGCTAAGAAAAAGGTCAAGGCCTCGGCCTTCGACGAGATCGAGGAGATCGAGATCGGTGGCGGGTTCAAGGCCCGTCGCAAGGCCAAGAAGGGTGAGGGCGCCGGCCAGGACGAAGAGACGTTGGAGATCGAGGTCGTGGACGCCGACGGCAAGGTCAAGGACACGTTCCCCGACGCCTTCGGCGACGACACGGTCATGATTATCAAGTTCCTGCGTCAGGTCCTGGACATCAAAGAGGGCGACGACAAGGCGGCGGCCAAGAGCGAGGCCAAGGACGGCGGTGAGTCCGGGATCGCCGAGAAGCCGAAGGCGTTGCCCGCCACCAAGGGCGACGAGCCCAAGGACGACAAGAAGGACGAAGAAGAGACGGCGAAGAACATGGAGGCCCGGCTAGAGACCATCAGGGGCATCGCTGGCCGTCTACTTCGCGCCGGACACATTCAGGCCAGCATCGAGGACGTGGACAACGCGCTCATGGCTGGCAAGAGCTTAACGGAGGCCCAGGCGGTCGCCGCGAAGAAAGCAGTGGACAGGAAGGTCATGGACCTTCTTGCCCAACCAGAAGAGGAGCTGCTCATCATCAGAGCATCCTTGCCGCACCTTGAGGCGCGGCGAGTGACGGTTCCGGCTTCGGAAGGCGGGCTTGCACCAATCAATCTGTCGGCCAGTGGCGTCATCGACGTCTCCGGCAAGCATGACATTGCGTTGGGCGCGGCCTTTGGCAGGGGTTTCCGCCGTTGATTCGACGGTGACCGCTCCACCTCTGGAAACAGAGGGGCCCCACAACCTAATCAGACAACCGGAGAACATTCACATGTTCAAGCGCATCGTTCTCGGCGTTGCTGCGTTGGCCCTCGTGGCCACCGCCTACGCCTTCGGTGTCGTAAAGTATTCGAGTGTCGCAGGCACCCGAGTCCTCTCGACCACCCCAGTCAAGGTCGAACGCATCATCATCACCAAGTCGACCGGCTCCGCAATCCTTGGCGTCTACAACGCGACCTCGGCAACCGGAGCAGTAGCAGTCAACAAGGTCCTCGACATCACGGCGACAGCCGCGACCGAGAACCTGGTCATCGAGCTGAACGGGACGCTCACCAAAGGTTTGGTGATCTCGTCAGCAGGAAATCCTGAAACGGTGACGGCATCCGTCGTCATCCAGCCCAACAACTAAGGAGGAACGAGCCATGTCAGTAAAAATCTCATCGGTCCTCCTGAACTCAGGGCGGGACGACGACCGTCTCACCGGCTTCGTGCTGTCAACCCCGACTCCGTCGGCGGCGCAGCAGTTGTTCGGTGGCCAGGTCATCACGCAGGACGAAGCAGCGACCCCGACGGGCGCCGGCAAGGTCATTGTGCCCTTTGACGGAGCGGCGGCGGTCTCGGCCACCAACCCGTTCCCCTTGGGTCTGGTGATCGAGTCGACGTTCCCGTTCCCCGGTGGCGGCGTCTCTGGCGACACGGCAGCCGGTGTCGGCCACGACACCATCGACTATGCCCGCGGCGGAGCCTACTCAGCGTTCCACCGCCCCGGCAACCTGGTCGACGTCTACGACGGCAAGCAGAACACGCAGCAGGTGACGGTCAACGCAGGGCTCCAGAACACGTCGGCGCCCTTCGTCCAGAACCGTGCCTGGGCCGTCGGCAACGAGGTGTTCGCCGCTGACGCAGCGCTCGACACGACCCTGGGCCGCAACGGCCTGCTCGACAACGTGAACGCGGTAGGTGCGGGCGGAGCCCGTATCGGCTGGGTCCGCGCCGTCAGCGGGTCCGGATCGGACCTCATCCTGACCATCGAACTCGCCATCGACATCGTCTAAGCCATGGGGGGCCTATGGCCCCCTGGCTTTTTTGATCCGACGTCGAGTCTTCAAGGAGACCGTCAACATGTTCAAAGCATCAGAACAACTGGTCCTCCAGAAGGGCTACATCAAGCCCGAATGGATTGAGGCCCAGTATGCACAGCAACTGCGTGCTTCGCAGGAACTCTCGGCCGGCATTGGAACCTCTGAGGTGGAGGCACAGCTCATGGAGCTGCACGCTTCGCCCGGTGGCCTCCAGTTCATCGGCCAGGAGATGCGGAGCCCGCTCCTGCGTGAAGCTCTCTACGAGAGCGTTCACCGCAGCCTGATCCAGGTCTACAAGCTGGGCCAGGGCGAAACCGCCGAGTTCTACGCCGACATCGACGTGGCGGCGGCAGCGATCGGTGTGTCGGGCCTGCCCGGCCAGTTGGAGGTCACCTCCGACATGGCAAGGGTGGACACGCGCACGTTCGCCGCGATGCCCTACGTCCGCTGGAACGTGTCGAACCGCACCAAGTTCGACATCCTGGCGGCAACCCAACAGCGCATGAAGGCCAGCCTCATGTTGCAGGAGAGCGCCGCCTGGCTGCGCCTCTTGCAGTATGCGTCGGGGCTTCGCAGTGGCCAGGGAACGACCTTCGGATTGAGCGACACCTCAGCGGCCAGCAATAACGCGCCGTTGTCGGTGGCGACCTCGACCCCGGGCCGCATCTCGGTCGACCAGCTTGCGGTGGCGACGTCGAACTTCGGAGCCCGTTCCATCACCGGGGCCTTGAAGCTCTACATCAACCCCTCGCGCATGGCCGACATCAAGCTCTTCAACTTCGGAGGCCCTGGAACCGGAGGTAACGGTTACTTCGCCCCCGAGTTCCAGGACATGATCCTGCGCAAGGGCATGCAGGGCGCGTTCATGGGCACGGAAATCTACCAGGACCTGGTGGTTCCGCGCTCCGTGAGCTTGTCCATCGACAGCCTGGTCGGTGCCGCGTCCGGCTCTGAGAACGTCATCGGCTACGTGCTCGGCCCTGCCGAGTTCGTGGGCGTTGAGGCGATCAGGACCGACCTGACGATCGAGACGCAGAAGATGGTAGCTCAACTCGCAGATCAGTTTGCGGGTTGGTCGGACAGCGGCTTCTTCATCCGTTTCGTAAAGGCCATCCAACGCCTCGTGGATTTGTAAGAGGCACTGGCAAGAAAAAGAAAATGGGGAGGGCAACCTCCCCATTTTTTTAAAATAAAACTTACTTGAGAGTATACTTGTGATAATAGAACTTCTTAAATTGAAGTGTTGTAGATGTGGCTACGAATGGCATCCAAGAAAAAGAGAGGTGAGAATATGCCCAAGATGCAAGTCGGCGTATTGGGACACACCGAAAAAAAAGAAGCGGTAGTCTACATCTACGTCCTCAAGGACCCAAGCGGTGTGGTTAGATATGTCGGCAAGGCGACGAATGTCACCACGCGGCTTAGATCACATATTTGTGAGTCTAAGAACCCCAAGCACGCCCACACCAGGAAGAACCGGTGGCTGAGTAAGTTGATGGATGACGGAAAACTACCCGTCCTTGAGGTCGTAGAGAGCGTTATAGTTTCAAAGTGGGAAGAGTCCGAACGCCACTGGATTGTTCATTTTAAGAGTCTTGGGTGCGATCTGACCAACCTCACCGAAGGCGGTGATGGCGTCTCTGGGATAAAGTGGTCTGCCGCCACAAAAAAGAAGTGGTCTAAGATGAGGAAGGGCCACAAGGTCTCCGAAGAGACAAGACGTAAATTGAGTGAAGTCTTCAAGGGCAAAAAACTCAACCATGAGACCGGGGACCAAATATCCAAAAGGCAGAAGCGGTTTTGGTCTAAATTGAGTGTCAAGAAAAAGCGTGACTTAATGAGGGGAATTACAGACGAGATTCGTTCTCTAAATGGAAAAAAATCTAAGGGTAGAAAAATGGCTCTTGAGGTCAAGGCCAAAATGCCGGATGCCATCAGGAGAGGCTGGGTTGGGCTTACTCAGGAACAGAGGCAAAAACGGTTGGCTGGCCTAAAGAAACGCTGGCCTAAAGATTCTGAGATCGTCCGAAAAAGTTGAACACCCTGACCCCTGTCGTAGAATAACCTTTGAAAAGGAGAGTTTTATGCCGAAGGCGAACACCTACCGGGTCGAGCGCATGCTCGGCCCCTACGGCTTCTCGGTCACCGACGTCCAGGTCATTGAGGGCAACCGCAAGCGTCCCGCCGTGTTCCAGAAGATCGGCGACTTCATCGACCTGAACAAGGTTGACGTCAGGACCCTTGTGAGGTCGGCGATGGTCGGCCAGATTCGCAACCTAGTGGTTGGCGGAGCGCTGTCGACCATGCCCCAAGAGGTGTCGGAGGTGCGTGAGCAGGAGATACAGGCGGCGATCGCCGAGTTCGGGGTCCCGTCCTACGTCGATCACCCGATGGCCACCTCCGTCAAATATGTTCAGCTCGAGCCGGGCGTCACCATCGCCGTCAACCAGGCGGTCGAGCCTGAGAAAAAGATTGAGATCATCCAGCCGCCGGCTCCGCCGCAGACCGCCGAGATCGAGCCCGGCATGGTGGCCCCCACAGGGGCCGCCGGTGGCACCACGCCCGAGACCCTGGCCGAGCCAGTGGCCTCGACCAGGTCGAAGAAGGGCAAGAAGCTGGTCAAGAAAGAACCGGAGGGCGACCTCGCTATCGACCAGCCAAAAAGTCAGTATGCCGACTGGAAGCTCAACATCGACTTCCAGGCGCAGAAGCGGAAGATCGTGGAGTCCATCGACGCCGACTTCTTGAAGTGGGTGGTCGCCAACGAAGAAAGCATCCAGTTCCAGAAACTGGCACAGACTAGGTTGGCCGAGAGCGGCCTCTAACAGGAGAACGACGATGAGGAAAATCCTATTTGCTTTGATCTTTGCCCTCGGCCCGACCATGGCCTGGGCCGTGGCCGCCCCCGCCGGACTCGTCGGTGGACCCGTGACCAGCAACACGGCAACCCTGGACTGGAACGAAGACACGGTCCCCAATCAGTGGAACATCTACCTGGGTGGGGTCCTGCGCTACCAGCCGTTTAGGTCGGATACCAGCGTGCCGACCGCTGGCCGGCGGCGCTATCTGCTGACCAACCTTCCGAACCAGGCCAATATCGTGGTCACGATGAGGGCGCTGGCCCCCGGTCAGCCGATCTCTGCCGAGTCTGCGTCCTTGACCATCACGTCGTCGACGGTGCCCATCAGCTACGTTATGAACCCCCCTGGGCAGGCGATTACGGTCACCGGTTCCTTTACTCCGGCCTCAGGTGGAGCCGCCACAGCGGTATCGGCGACCGTCACGTCTGACACTTCATCATCGTCAGCGACCAGAAACTCAGCGTTGGCCTCAATCTCTACGTCTGTGGCCTCTTTGGACGGCAAGACCACGGTGGTCGACACCGGGGCGGTCTCGGTCTCAAGTTCGGCGTTGCCGGCCGGCGCGGCTACCGCCGCCGCACAGGCAACGGGAAACGCATCCTTGGCCTCGTTGGACGGAAAGACCACGGTGGTCAACACCGGGGCCGTGTCCGTGTCTTCCAGTGCGCTACCTGCGGGGGCCGCTACCGAAGCCACGTTGTCGTCTTTGAATGGTAAGGTCACGGTGGTTGATACCGGAGCCGTCTCGGTCAGTTCTTCGGCGTTGCCGGCTGGTGCCGCTACTGCCGCCAATCAAGCCACTGAATTGACGGCCCTCGCTTCTCTTTCTACGTCGGCGGCCTCCCTGGACGGCAAGACCACGGTGGTCAACACCGGTGCGGTCTCGGTCTCAAGTTCAGCGTTGCCTGCGGGAGCCGCCACCGAAGCAACCTTGGCCTCGATCGACGGCAAGACCACGGTGGTCAACACCGGGGCCGTGTCCGTGTCTTCTAGTGCGCTACCCGCGGGGGCCGCTACCGAAGCAACCTTGGCCTCTTTGGACGGCAAGACCACGGTGGTCAACACCGGTGCGGTCTCGGTCTCAAGTTCAGCGTTGCCTGCGGGAGCCGCCACTGCCGCAAAACAACTTTCCGGCGTCGCAAGCACTGGAAACTCTACTGTGTCGACCCTGGGCGGCGGTGGGGTGTTCACCGGCACGTTTGAGGACGTCACTCAGTGGTCGGTTTTTGTTGTTTCAATCTTCGTGGACCAGGCGTCGGCCACGAACGGCCTACAGTTTCAGTGGTCCGGAAACGGCTCGGACGTGGACCGGACCGAAAGCAGCTCGGTGCCGATTGGCGGCCGGGCCTTCAACCTAGCACAGCGCGGTAAGTTTTTCAGGATCGTCTACACGAACGGTGCCACCCCTCAGACGGCGTTCAGGCTGAACACCTCCTATCATCCTGACGGCCCTGGGTTCATCACCAAGCCGCTGTCCAACACGACGACCGATGACAATTTTGTCCAGTCGGTCGAGGCGGTTCAGACCGGAAGACTTACGAACGGAAACTTCGCCAAAATCGGTGCCGTCTATGACTCGGCGTCGGGGACTAGCATGACCGCGGTCTACGCCTCCGTTTCCGGGACCGGGGCGACCGCCGCGCAGTTCCAGGGCAACGCCGCAAGCGGAGCCGCCACGGTCGGTAACCCGCTGGGCATGGGTGGCCGGGCGGCCACGGCGTCGCCGACCGCCGTCGACGACGGGGATCGTGTTGAGACCATGATGTCAAAGTTCGGCCAGCCGGTGACCATGCCGCAAGCCCTCCCCGATGACGTGACAAAGACGTCGACGACCATCACCGGGACCTCGGAGACCACCATCCTTACGGCTGGCGGTGCCGGGGTCTTCTGGGACATTGACCTGATTTTTGTCTCCAATCCGGACGCCAACACCGACATCGAGGTAAGTTTCAGGGACTCTACGGGCGGAATCGTGGTCTGGAACGGCGGCGCGGCCAGGGGCATGGGCGGCTACGTCACGCCGTTCCCGGTGCCGTTGCCTCAGCTAACGGCGAACAGCGACTGGACGGCTCAACTTGACCTTGGGGCCAGCCCTGGAGTTAAGATCAACGTCGTCGCGCACAAGAGGCGGTAATGATCGCCCTGGACCAGGCGAACACCGTCGCCGGAGTGGGGTCGTCCTTCACGTTCCCGCATCAATGCGTGGGCGCCAACCGCATACTCTTTGCCGTCGTCTGCTACGTTCCTGACCAAGATCAGGAGATTCAGGCCGTCACCTATGGCGGCCAGCCGATGACGAAATACGGCGACACGCAGATAAGGTCCGACGTCTACGAAGAGTTTTGGTTCTTGGTGGCGCCGCCTGAGGGTGTTGCGGACGTCGGCGTTGAACTCTCGGCCCCGGCCAAGACCGTCTGCGCCTCTGCTTCGTTTACCGGCGTGGCTCAGGCCGATCCCATTTATTTCAGGGCCAATGGAGTTGGTGATATGGTCAGCCAAATTCCACTCGCCTGCGAAGCGAGGTCCGGGGACATGCTGTTTGGTTTCGGTGCTGTGTCCGGGGACGGCCAGGCCCCCGTCGAGGTCTGGCAGATCGGTGTCTGGGACAAGCTCCAAGAGTCCAACATTCGGAGCCAGGGGATCGCCAGCTTCCCGAACTTCACGGCTCAGATCACGGTCGCCAACAAGATAGTCCCGGCCTCCAGGTGGGCCGCCGACATTGTTGGGGTGAGGGCTGCATGAGGGCCCTGATCCTGGCGGCGCTTCTTCTTCCCTCCCTCGGAAGGGCGGTGGCGGCCCCCGTCTTCATCACAGCGACGGCCACGAACGGCAACGCCAGTAGCTATACGTTTGGGCATACGCCGGGAAATTTCAGCAACATGATAATGGTCGTCAACGTAGCTCTTCGCACGTCGACCGGGGTTTCGGTAACGGCATTAACCTTCAACGGAGTAGCTTTTACCAATTTGACGGTGAACACCGAGTCGACAATTCTTAGGTCGGAAACCTGGTATCTGGCCAGCCCCGTGACGTTCAACGCCGATGTGGTTGTGACACTCGGCGGCACGTCGAAGGCGTCGATCGGGGCCCTTACCTATTCTGGGGTCAATCAGTCGACGCCGTTTGGGGCCTCCGCCCTGAGGATCGAGGACTCCGGGATTTCCGCCCCGTCTGTGACGATCACGACCGGGACGGCAAGCAGTGTCATCATCGGCCACATGTGTATCCGCGGGACCGGCACGCTGACCACCGAACAGACTCAGAGATACCAGGAGGGGACGACGGGCGGAGCGGCGTCGACCAACGTCAAGGGGCTTGGTGATGAAAAGGCGGCGGCTTCGCCGGGCAGTTTTGGGATGTTCTACGCAAGCGACGGCAATGAGTTCATCCTTACGGCCTTCGAGGTCCTAGCGGTCCCGGTCCCGACGGCGACACCGACGTTCACCGTGACACCGACGGCGACGCCGACAGCGACACCAACTGTGACATCTACTTTTACAGTGACCTCGACGTTTACGGCGACGCCGACGGAGACCCCGACGTTCACCGTGACGCCCACTGACACGCCGACTTCGACGGTGACGCCCACTGACACGCCGACTTCGACGGTGACGCCAACGGCTACGCCGACTCCGACATTCACGGCGACTCCGACCGATACTCCGACGCTTACGATCTCTCCGTCTCCGACAGAGATTCCCGTCGGGTCGACAGACACGTTCACGCCAACTATTACGGAAACTTTTACAGCAACACCGACCATAACGATGACGGCTACACCGACGCCTACAGATTCGCCGACGGTGACGCCGACGGCATCTCCGACCGTGACGCCGACGGCTACAAGGTCTCCAGGACCACCTAAGGGCTCTTTACAACTGATGGGGGTAGGAAAATGAAGGATAAATTTGAGGTCGCCTACAACCTGACCGCCTGGTTTGAGACCAGCGGCGACCCCTACACGACGCCGTCCGGGAACTTTGACGGCCAAGGCATCTCCTGGGGTCCCCGCCAGAACTGCATGGGCCAAGGAAGCCTCCAGCCGCTCCTGCGCCGCGCCATTAAGGAGCTAGAGCCGGCGGTCATGGACGCCTTTGGCCCGCTCTTCGGCGATCTCAAGACCATTCTGGAACAGCCGACGACCGAAGCTCAGACTCAGGCCTCGATCAAGATCGCCAACGTCCAGGTCCTGACGCCCAGGCCCCGGTGGAAGCTCAAGCCAGAGTGGCAGGCGGCGTTCGCCAAGCTCGGCCAGAACCTGACGATGCAGGGGCTGTTCATTGATGACGCCCGTCAGTCTGAGGCGGCGGTGAGCAATTTGGCAAAATGGATTGCCAGAGGCGTGCCCGTGACGCTCCGCATGTATTGCCTGGCCTACGACATCGTGACCCAAAACGGTGGCGTCGGGACGGGCCTGAGGCTGGCTCTGACCGCCGCCCGCCCGTTTTTGGCCGTCTACAAGGCTACCCTGATTAAAAAGGGCCGGTCCTTGGACTGGGCGTGGATGAGCGTGGTCGCCGGTTGCCGGGCGCTCCAGACCCGCATCACGGGCCAGATCGTGTTCGCCAAGGACGTGGCGGCCCGTAAGTTCCTCATCATCGACGGCAAGGGCCTGTTCAGAGGCGAGGACGTGGACCTCGAAGAGCGGTTCGGCGTCACGGACGAGCCGGTAGCCTAATGTCGATCGTGGCCGGCGATCTCAGGTTCTTCCAGTCCGAGATGGAGGGGAGCTCGGGTGGCGCGATGTCGCTGATCGAGATTCCACAGGGCAAGATCGAACTGCTGTTCAAGGACACGCCCAGGCAGTTCTTGGTCGATGGCGGAATCGTCTACAAGAAGATTTTCGTCATCAACACGAACCCGCAGTTCGCGCTTTTGAACGCAGTGGCCTATCCGTTGCTCCAGCCGACCAGCGGCGAGGAGCTGGCGCTGGCCCTTGGCGACGCCTCGGACACGGACCCACTGCCATTGCAGTTCGTGGTCTACAAGGATTATAACAACGCGCTACAGCTCGGCGACATGGGCACCAACCAGCCCCGCGCCATCTGGATGCGCCGCCTGACCCCGGCCAGTCTCGCCGACTTTGACGAGGACATTCCGGCCTTTTTCCAGCTTGCAGTGCGAGGCTTTACCTCGTAGGAGGGTTTTAAAATGGGTTTGCCTATCCCTGACAGCAACTATCCTGGAACCATCGACGACTATACGCCGTTGATGTCGTCTGAGGTCCAGCCGCTGTTGACCAACAAGTCGTTGCACATGCGTCGGGCCCTGGCCGGGGTCTCGGCCATCGAGTTCGTGCTGGGGGTCAACCCTCAGGGCGCACAGGTCGACGTCGCGGCCCGTCTGGCCATGATCGAGACCACTCAGGGCCTTTACGTGCTCAAGGCCGGCGACCAGATGTCTGGCGACCTAGAGCTCACGGGCACGGCCAAGATCGGCGTTCAGACCGCCGGTGCGCCTCAGGCTCGGCTCCATCTTGGCCAGCTTTCAAGTGGCACCGTCGATCCGACGGCGGTCATCCTTGGTCAGATTTTGGCCTCTGGCAGTGCCGGACCCTATTCTGCGGTCTTTGGCCTAAACAACGACGCTCCGGGCACACAGTCAGCGGTGTTCGGCAACGCGAACTCGGTGTCCAGCGCCAATTCCATCGTGGCCGGCTCAAACAACGGGGTTACGGCCCCGGTTGGAGCTGCGGTCTTCGGCGACTCCAACATTGTTTCTGGTCCAAACAGTTTTGCCGCTGGATCAGGCCATCAGATTACGGCCTCAAACGCAGCGGCCATCGGCCAGTCTAACGTTTCCAGTGGCTCTTCCTCGATCGCTCTTGGCGCCGGAACTCAGGCTACGGCCAGCGGTGCGATGAGCATGGGCAATCTCACTGTTGCGGCTGGCGTCAATTCGTTTGCTGGCGGTGGCACAGGCACGCAGACTACTTCTGCTGCGTCCTTCGGCTTTGCCTTCGGCGCTGCGGCGGTGGTTAGCGCCTCTGCCTCGGTCGCCATGGGCCAATCGGTCACCGCGTCCGGCAGTGTGTCGTTCGCCGGTGGTATCAGCACCACGGTCGCCGGCCTAAGGTCCTTCGCCTGGGCCAACGGGGGCAATGTCAATGGTAGCGATTCGGCGGCCTTTGGGGCAAGTAACACGGTAAACGGATCACAGGCGTTCGCCGCCGGTTCCGGTAACCAGGCAAGCGGTAGTGGCTCCACGGTCTTCGGCAATAACAATACAGCGTCTGGGACCTATTCCTCGGCCTTTGGCACCAGCAACACCGCCTCAGGTTTCGGGGCCACCGCACTTGGCGTCTCCAACACGGTCAGCGGCTTTGGTGCGCTGGTCCATGGGTCCGGAAACACCAACGACGGCGATCATTCGTTTGTCGGTGGCACCTCAAACAACGTCGCGGTCGGAGCCGTCCAGGGTATAGCTCACGGATCAGGAAACACGGTTCAGGCTGGGTCCTCGCAGTTTTTCGTCGTTGGTTCCGGCAACAACCTCGGGTCCGGTGGCCAGTTTTTCGCGGCTGGCACCAGCCATATTCTCCAGTCCGGGGCCGGACAGCCGACGGCCTTCGGCTCCAGCAACACGATCGAGCCCTCCGGCCAGGCCTTTGTCGCCGGAAGTGGAAACACGGTCGGAAATTCCAGCGCCGGCACCGCCTTTGGTCAAGGAAACCAAAATAGGTCGAACTACGCTTTTGTCTGCGGCCAGGGAAACACTATCGACAGCGGAACCGCTTCTGCGTCGTTTGTCGGAGGCACCGGAAATAGAACTTCATCTCAATACACGACGGTCTTAGGCCAGACCAACAGGGTGGCCGGAGACCTTGCTTTTGCTGCTCATGCAGAAGGTAGCCAGAACATCATCTCCGCCCAATACTCCCATATTGAGGGCTTCCAGAATCAAACTGGTCCGGTCAACAGCTTCCCGCTCCACGTCGAAGGCAATGGAAATTATGGGGTGATGGGCCTCGGCTCTCACACAGAAGGTAATCAGAATCACAACACCGGAAATTTCGGTTCCCATGTGGAAGGAAGTTCTAACGAGGGAGGACCTCAGCACTTTTCCTGCACTATCGCCGGGACCACGGTCACCGTGACCGGAGACATCACGGCCTATCTTGGTGGCGGTCCCACCTTGGTCTTCTATGGCCTGACCGGCGGCGCAAACGTAAATCTGTTTGCAGATCAGCGCAATCACGCAGGGGCGGTCTTCGCCCTGGGCGTCACCACGTTTGACATCGGGACCGCGCTGGACGACCGCACGGCCGGCTTCTTGGCTCTGACGCAAGGAGCTGACGCAGTCCATGCTGAGGGCCAGAGTAACAGAGTCAACTCAAGTTTCAGCCACGTCGAGGGCCAGTCCAATATCATCTACTCTGGATCAACGTCGGTCCATGCAGAGGGTTCCAGCAACGAGGTATTTTCCGGGGCCAGCAATGCTCACGTTGAGGGCAATAGCAACGATGTGAGCGGCAACACCTCGCACGCTGAGGGTGGAAACAACGTCATCACGTCGGCCGGAAACTATGCCCATGCCGAAGGCTTCTTTAACACCATCTCAGGGTTCGCCGGTCACGTTGAAGGACAGTCTAACAACGTGTCTGGCACCGCAGCTCATGCCGAGGGAACTGGAACCATATCGTCTGGATTTTCGTCCCATTCTGAGGGCGGAGGCACTACAGCGTCCGGGGCCAACGCTCAC